>OBAH01000017.1_pt1 | contig 167857 bp, 141 predicted proteins | sample 1517491 | NCBI WGS metagenome assembly OBAH01 (sample SAMN04571697, study PRJEB22368) | human gut metagenome | biome: human gut; material: stool | host: Homo sapiens | place: Luxembourg | collected 2012-08-03
GGAGTTCTAATTAAACTCAAAAAAGAGAAAGGCCCATTGGGCCTTTCTTTTTTTGCGCTTAATTATCCCTCCCGCTGCCGCGGGAGGGATAGTAAATGCTGCGTTCCTACGGGGCCTTTCTTTTTTTGCCTTTAATTATCCCTGGCCTAACGGCCAGGGATAGTATAGATGATTTTTCTTTTCGGGGTGCTTCTTTTTTGTGCTTAATTATCCCACCCCCTGGCGGGGGTGGGGTGAATAAAGATTGCTTGTCCGCTGGGCCTTTCTTTTTTACGCTTAATCAGCCCGCGCCTGTCGGCGCGGACGAAATAAATATCCCCCGCTGCCGCGGGGGATAAATATATATACCTCCTGCTAACGCGGGAGGGTTATAAGAGCTTCTTTTTACCCCTCATCCGTCAGCTTCGCTGACACCTCCCCCCCAAGGGGAAGGCTTGAGGGACTGCCCCGCGCCACCTGTCTCCCTGCGGGTCGGTCGGTCCACGGGTCTGACACGCCACCGGCGTGTCATTCAACACCGCGGACCCCTCGAGGGGAAGGCTAACGAGGGGGCGCCCCCAGGGGGAAGGCTTGGGGACGTTTTTATTGTGCTTTACACAGTGGGGCGAAAAGTGGTATAATACCGACAGAAATCAACACAAACGAGGAGGTCTTGTGATGAGATTGCTGTTCAAGGGCGGTACCGTGGTCACCGGCAAGGGCCCCCGCCGGGCCGATATCCTGGTGGAGGGCGAGAAGATCCTCGATGTCTGCCGCGATATTCCCGCCATCGGCGCACAGGTGGTGGACGTGACCGGGATGCTGCTGTTCCCCGGCTTTATCGATGCCCACACCCACTTCGATCTGGACGTGTGCAACACCACCACGGCGGATGACTTTGCCAGCGGCTCCCGGGCGGCGCTGCGGGGTGGCACCACCACCATCATCGACTTTGCCTGCCCCAACAAGGGCGAGACGCTGCACGACGGCCTGCGCCTGTGGCACAAGAAGGCCGACGGTAAGTGTGCCTGCGACTACGGCTTCCACATGACCATCGACGACTGGAACGAGACCATCGAGCGCGAGATCGACGATATGTACGCCGAGGGTATCTCCTCCTTCAAGATGTACATGACCTATCCGGCCATGATGATCGGTGACGAGGCCATGTACAAGGCGCTGAAAAAGCTGAAGGAAAAGGGCGGCATCTGCGGCGTCCACTGCGAAAACGCCGGGGTCATCGACGCGCTGATCGCCGAAAAGAAGGCCGCCGGCGAGAACGGCGTCCACTGCCATCCGGAGACCCGGCCCGACATCATGGAGGCCGAGGCCGTGGGCCGTCTGCTCCGCATCGCCGAGCAGGTAGACGTCCCCGTGGTCATCGTCCACACCACCAACATCGAGGCGCTGGACGAGATCGCCAACGCCCGCTGGCGGGGCCAGAAGGTCTTTGTGGAGACGTGCCCCCAGTATCTGGTATTGGACGACAGCGTGTATTATAACGAGGACTGGCTGCAGGCAGCCAAATACGTCTGCTCGCCTCCTATTCGGAAAGCGGCTGACCGTGAGGCCCTGTGGCGCGCCATCCGCCGGGGTGAGGTGCAGACCGTGTCCACCGACCACTGCAGCTTCACTACCCAGCAGAAGCTGGCGGGCCGCGACGATTTCACCGCTATTCCCGGCGGCATCCCCGGCGTGGAGACCCGCGGCGAGCTGATCTACACCTTCGGCGTGGCCAAGAAGAAGATCGGTCTGGGCGCCATGTGCCGTGTGCTGGCAGAGAACCCCGCCAAGCTGTATGGCCTGTTCCCGCGCAAAGGCGTACTGGCCCCCGGCTCCGACGCCGATATCGTGGTCTACGACCCCAACGCCGACCACGTCATCCGCGCCGAGGATATGGTGGGCGCGGCGGACTACAACCCCTATGAGGGCGTGGTCACCAAGGGCTCCATCCGCCAGGTGTGGCTCCGCGGCAAGCCCGCGGTGTCCTCCGGCAAGGTGCTGGCCGGGCCGGACGGCAAATACCTGCCCCGGGGCAAGTGCCAGCTGTAAGGAGGCGAGGCCATGTTGGACAAGACGTTGGGCTATATCCTCTGCTGCCAGTCCCCGGCGCTGTTTCTGGCCGCGCTGGCGCTGCTGGTGGCGTATCTGGCCGGGCGCAAGCACAAGGTCCGGGCCTTCTTCCGCCTGCTGCTGTGCATTTTGTGTGCCGCCGGCGGCGTGGCGCTGTATTTCCTGGGCATCTACAAGGAGTATTTCACCATCCGGGACTTTTTCCTGATCCGCACTGCGGGCTGGATCGGCCTGGCCATCGCGGCGTTCTTCGTGCTGCTGGCTCTGGTGCGGGCGTTCTTCGCTGCCGCTGATGCCCGCCGCGAGCAGAAGGCCGCCATCCGCGAGGAAAACGAGCGCCTGGCCCGTGAGGCCCAGGAGGCCGCTGAAGCCACACAGGCGGAGCCGGACCCGCGGGTTCCCGCTGCGCCCGAGGCTTCCCCGCAGGAGTCGGTACCCGAGGCGGTTCCGGAGCCCGCTGCCGATTCCACCGTCGAGACTCCGGTGCCAGAAAGTGAGCAGCCGCAGGGCTAAGTTGACAATAATACAAATTATGGTAAACCCATCGGCCGCATTTTTGTGCGGCCGATGGGTTTTTTGTAGGCAAAGCAAGGCTCCCGGGAAACAGATGATCTGTCTCCCGGGAGCTCCCCTCCTGTCGCGCGAGGCCTGTACCTCACGCCCCCTACGTTGTTTTATGGTAGCACTCTATGATTGTAGTTTCAAGAAAATCGGTGATTTCTTAACGCAGTTTTAACGGAACACTAACAAGGGCGTGAAAAATCCCTCCCCCTGGGGGAAGGTTTTTGCCCATTTTCATGGGCTTTATCGTCATTCTGCACAACAATTCCCCTCAAATTTCTGCCTATTGCGAATTGAATTGTTCGGTGACCGGTGATAAATTTAGGTTGGTATTTGCCGAAAAGTGGCGAAACGGAGGGGTTTTTAAGATGAAACGATGGTTTTCCGGGCTTTTAGCGGCGGTTATGGTACTGCTTTTGCTGCCGGCGTCTGCCAGCGGCACAGAGAGCTTTTACGCTTATCTGTATAGCAATCCAACCACCGCAGTCGGAGAAACCGCATTGGTTGGACTATACTTAGGTCAAAATTCCACATCGCAGGAGTACAACACCTATTTCTTCCAAATTGACTATGACGCGGAAAAGCTTACTTTCACGAGTGCCACTATCGGCAGCAATGGTGATATCCCTGACATCATCAACAACAACTCTGACGCTGGATTGTTGACCATAGGCGGCTATGGGAAAACTCGCTCCGACAGCTTTATCACGCTGAATTTCACCGTAAAGGCCGCCGGTGAGGCCACTGTGAAATTGGTCAAGGCACAGATGGACGTCCGCGCCAACGCGGCAAAGGACGCCCAAACTGCCAGTGTACCGGCCGGCCAAAGCAACACGGTGACGATCCTGTGCGGCGGCTTCCCTGTTGTGCTTCCGGATTGTGCCACCGGTGACGCTTACGTGACCGCAAACGGCGACTACACCTTCACCGCCGATCCCGGCTATGACTACGGCTTTTCGGCCGCCGTGGATGGCAAAACGGTAGCCATCATCAACAACAGTGACGGCAGCTATACGATCAAAAATGTCACCGGCGAGCTGGTCATCAAAGCCAACAGCGCACCCACTATCAAAACATACGCGGCGACCGTCGAGGGCGACGGCTCCGGCGACGTCAGCCCCCTCACTCCCGCAAAGCATGGGCAGAATTATACCTTTACGGTCACGCAGGCCGCCAACTACGACTACGCGGTGGCCGTAACGGTGAACGGCCAGCCGGTGACGTGCACTGTCAGCAACAGCGGCAGCAACGCCTATACCTACACGATCCCGGCAAAGTCCGTCACCGGCCCGGTGGTCATTACGGTGAAGAAGGCCCCGCAAAGCGGCACCACGCAAATCGTGCTTGCGGGCAGCGGCGCCGCCGATGTCTGGGATGGCGTTACGTCCTATACCGTAAAAAGCGGTGAAGCTTTTACATTCGGTATCAACCACCAAGATGGATTTGACTACACAGTTATTGTCATGGTTGGCGAAAAAACTCTCACGCTCCAGCGTAATGAAGGAAGCACCAGCACCTACACCATTCCCGGGGACTACATCAAGGGCGGCATTATCATGGTGACCATCACCAAAACGTCACAGCTTGCATTGACGGTGGACGCAGTCGAGTATGTGAAGTATACAGACGGTAGCGTTGTGTGGCTCATCACCGCTGTGCCGGAAACAAAGCTCCCTGCGACCAAGTCCCTCTATTACGGTGATACGGCCATGTTCTGGTCAGGGAAATACGAAGCCTACGCCTGGCTGTTGGTCGGCAAGGGTACGGCGGCAGATATCGCCGCCGCGGCGAAATCCGCGATCTCCGTTAAGGGCAACTCCACTGTGTCGGTATCCTACAGCGGCGACGTCAATGGCACGGGCCATATCGACATCAACGACGCCCAGTATGTCTATGACCTCTATAATGCCAAGCATTCCGCACTTGACATGGAGAAGTTCCTCCGCTGCGATGTCAACGGCAACCGCGAAGTAAGCGTCGATGACGTTCAGGCTGTTGTCAGCCTGCTGCTGCACTGATAAGTCAAAAGAGAAGCGCCTGAAGGGCGCTTCTCTTTTTCTTGCCGGTCAAAAAACTTGCGAAAGCCGTTATGCAAGGCTCTGCGGTGAAAGCCGCGGGGCCTTTTGTCAGGACTCCATGTGCTTGCCCAGAAAGGACGCCACGGTCTGGGCAAGCTTACACTCCGTCTCCCCCGCCGGCTTGCCGTCGGGAGAGAGAAAGAGCACCGCGCCCAGCACGTCGCCGCCGCAGAGAATAGGTGCCGCCACAGCGGCCCGGAACTGCTCGTTCTCATCGCTGATGGCCACACCCTCGCCGCAGTAGAGGCCACGCTGGTCCATGACCTGCTCCAGCGCAGGGGAGACAGGCTTGCCCAGCAGTTCCTTCTTCCCCGCCCCGGCGATGGCGATGACCGCATCGCGGTCGGTAACAGCGGCTGAAAAGTCCGTGCTGCGGCTGAGGGTATCGCAGAACTGTGCGGCGAACTCCTCCAACCCGCCGATAAGGGAATACTTCTTGAAAATAACCTCGCCGTCACGGGTAGTGTATATCTCCAATGGGTCGCCCTCGCGGATACGCATGGTGCGGCGGATCTCCTTGGGGATGACCACACGGCCCAGGTCGTCGATGCGGCGCACGATGCCTGTTGCTTTCATATATGAAATTCCTCCAGTCAAAGCAGATTTTACATCCGTAGTCTTTGTCCGGTGTCGGAGGAATATACATCCGCCGCATATAATCGCGGTGAGCTATACTATGAATTTCGACCTTACTGAAGAAATGAAAAAACAGCTGGACTACATGATCGCCCAGCGCCGCTGCCCGCATCGACACCCCTGCGTCTCCTTCCATGATGAGGACACCCGGGACTATCTGGCCGCGGCGATCGCGGCACTTGGCCCGGACGCGCTGCGCACCTGCGGGAAAAACGGCCTGGTAACCGACCTGCGCGGCTATATCGGCAGACGGGCCATCACCTTCCGTGCCTTAACGCCGTCTCCCTGACGCCCAACGCCTTCAACTGCCACTCCACTCAGGAGTACCTGAGCATCCGCGAATGTCGGTACTTCTACGACAAGATGGCAGAGCTGCTGGAAAAAATGAAGGATATGTAATATGCAGAGGACGGCGCCCCACGGGGCGCTGTCCTCTTTTCTTCTTTATCCGCGGCAGGCAGCCAACTGCGCCCGTACACCGGCGATCAGCATCGTGGCATCCAGTCCGATGGCCACGCCGTCGAAGCCCTGGGCCAGCCGTGCACCGGCGGCCGTACCGTCCCCGGCAAATATCAGGCAGGGTTTGCCCGCCTGGCGACAGGCCTGCTGTATCCGCGTCAGGGCCGCCTTGAAGCGCTGCTCCTCAAAGGCCCCAGGCAGCCCCATAGAAATAGACAGATCGAAAGGACCGATAAAGATGCCGTCCACACCCTCCATCGCTGCGATATTCTCAATATCCGCCAGCGCCTCTGTCGTCTCACACTGGGGGATCACCAGCGTCTCACCGTTGAAGTGCGCCATTGTCTCCAGTACGCCGGCCGGCGTATCGGTGCCCCAACCATCCTTCCGGGACGGGCAGAACCCCCTCTGCCCCACCGGGGCGTACTTGGCGTAATCCACCACGCGCTTCACCTCCGCCGCACTGTGCACATCTGGAATAATGATCCCCTGCACGCCAACGTCCAGCAGCTTCAAGATCGCCGGGCGGCTGATCTCCCGCACCCGGGCCAGGGGCGTGATGTTCCGCCTTTCCGCGGCGCAGACCAGCCGGGCGGTGGTCTCCGCCTCGATGGGGCTGTGCTCATTGTCCAGAATGACAAAATCCAGCCCCGCACAGCCCAGACATTCCACCACGGCAGCACTGCCGGTACCCACGAATGTGCCCAGCGGCTTCTCGCCTCTGGCCAGCTTTTCCTTCAATATGTTCCGCATCTCTTGTTCTCCTGCGTTGTTTTCTATTTGTCAACCGCGGCAGCTCAATAATCCGCGTTCAGCCAGGGCTTCTGGACACAGTACAGCAGCTGCGCCAACTGCCGCGCCTTTTCGGCGTCATCTGCGGACGCCGCACCCAGCCGCAGCAGCGCCGTCAGACCGCAGGACCCCATCAGCAGCGCCGCCAGATCCCCCTGCCGGCAGATCACCGTCACGTCCGCGGTCCCCTCTGCCACGGCCCAGCGGCCATCGGCAAAGCCGATACGCAGCTCCTCCTCCCGGTCCGCCATCTCATCCCGATAGCGGAAGGCCGCCGTCAGCGTCCCCGCCGGGAAATTCCGATAGCCGGTCCGCCGCACGAAGTCCGCCCCGTCCGTCAGCTTGAACATGGTCCCCACGGCGGAAACATTGGTCTGCAAAAAGCCGTAGTCGATGTAGTTTCCGGACACGTCCTGCGGATCGTCCAGCAGATGGTGGAAATCCTCCTCCCCTGTCCGCAGTATCACTGTCTGGGCCAGATCCTCCTGCATCCGCAGGCCGCCCAGCAGCGCCCGCAGCACTGTGCCGTTCTCATACACCAGTTCCTCCACGCTGAGCCGGTTTTGGGTATAGTTGCACGCACTGGCGCTTTCAAACCGATAGGCCGCGTAGCCTAACAGGCGTCCGCCGTCGTAATAACCCATACGGCGCACCTGAATATCCCCCCGGGCTCCGCGCAGCTCCTCGTCGAACTTCTCCACCATGCCATGGTTTCGGGCGGCAAAGCGCCGCTGGCAGTCCATCGCCTGGTCAAACTCCTCCGGCTGCAGCAGGCGCAGGTGCGCCCGCACCTCTCCGTCCAACCGCGGCAGTGCCCCGGTTGGCAGATGGTATTCATATAACTTCCCGCCAAAGCCGTAGCCCATCCGACGGTAAAAGCCGATGTTGAACGGCAGCAGCATGGTCAGCAGCGCGCCGTTTTCCCGTGCATAGCGCTCGGCATACCGTATCATATACAGCGCCGCGCCCTTCTTCTTGTGCAGGGGGTGTACCTCCAGCGCCATCACACCGCAGGCAGGCTGCATGACCCCAAAGAAGTTCATGGAGAACAGGATCAGCTTCATGGTGGCGATCAGTGTGCCGCCCTCAAACAGGCCCATCGTCCGAGTCTGGGTGTCCTCCCGCAGCTCCGTAAGATGCTTGCTCCGGTAGTGTGCCCGGCATTCCTCGTCCAGCGTCTTGTACGCCGGATAGGAATTGAGATAGATGTCCAGATACGCCTCTATGTCCGCCTCCGTCACCGGATGGACATCCCATGCGCGGTCCGCTGTCACATTACCCATAGGTTTCTCCTTTCTCGCCGTTCCGCAGTATGTTCTCCTTAGATTATACCTTTCCCCGGCCCGTTTCGCAACAGGCAGTTGGAAGCCCTCCGGCAGCTGCCGGAGGGCTCATTTCGTTGTCCGTATACACGTATCCCTCAGATACTCTTTTACAGCAGGGTCAGAAAGTGCCCGGCGTGTACGCCTGGTCCACGGCCGCCGGCCTTATACCAACTTTTCCAGGGCGTCCAGATCGCCGGCCTGCAGCAGCGGGATAGCCCGCCGTACCTGCGCCTCCGGCCAGTCCCACCACCGCAGCTTCTCCAGCCGCGCGGCGGTCTCCTCGTCATACCGCCTGCGGATGGGCTTGGCCGGCAGGCCGCCCACGATGGTATAGGGCGGCACATCCTTTGTCACCACGGCGCGGCTGCCGATGATGGCGCCGTCGCCGATGGTAACGCCCGCCAGGATCACGGCCTCATAGCCGATCCATACGTCATTGCCCACCACGATGTCCCCGTGGTTATCCCAGGCGGTGGCAATGTCCTCGCACGCCGTCCCCAGCCCCCACTCCTCGAACATGATGGGGAACGGGTAAGTAGACAGGCTGTTCAGCGTATGGTTGGCCGCGTTGAAGATAAACTTCGCCCCGCAGGCGATGGAGCTGTACTTTCCGATGATCAGCCGGTCGTGGTTGCACTCGGGATAGTGGTACAGCACGTTGTTCCGCTGGAAGTCCCGGGGGTCATTGACAAAATCGTCATAGATGGTGTACGCCCCCACCTGTATGGCGGGATCTGTGACCACGTTCTGCAGGTACACGGTACTGTGTCCCTGAGAACGGGGATATATTTTCCATTCGGGTATCATAGACTCTCCTTTATTTTACAAAAGCTTCTCCCAGCGGGGCGTTCCCCATCCGGCGGTATCGAAGCACTCCCGCACAGCGCGGCACATCCACGTCAGCTTCTGCCGTATGGCGTCTGACTGGATCAGCAGCCCCGCCTCGTCCTCATGTACCATGAAATACTCCATGATCCGCGCTCGGTCCTCCTGTGCCGCCAGCTTGGCGTAACTGTCCACAAAGTACACGCCCTCGCCGTTGTCGAACATGGTCCAGCGGGCGTCGTACCGGTCATAGTCACCGCTGTCATTCCAATAGGTAAAGCCCGCCGGGTTCAGCGCATTCCAGTCATCCCAGTTGAAGGCGGTGTAATCGCGTGAGAGTATCTCGTTCTCCGTAGCGTGCCAGATCTCGTGGCAGACAGTGCCCTCCCGCATATAGTCGGCCTGCACGTCCAGTGCGATATACTGCCAGTCCGCCGAATCGTAGGTGCAGCCTACCACGCCATAGTCGCTGTCGATGTGAGCCACCAGCAGGAAGCACAGCCCGCCCTCACCGGCGCGGCTGCGGAACTGCGCCAGAAAGCCCTCCGGATACAGGGCAAAGCTGCGGTCCATCGCCGCCAGCACGGCGCGGACGCCGTTCAGCTCTGCATCGGCGTCCATGGTGTCCGACAGGGTGATAGGATAGCTGCTCAGCGCCGCTGCCTCCCGGCACTGGGAGGACAGCAGTATCCGCACGCCGTATCGCTGCTCCAACACATCCGCCTGCTGCCGCGCCTCCTGTAAGCTCTCTGCCACCGGCAGGCCGTTCAGGGCACCCCAATAGGCCTGCAGCAGTGTCTCATTCACCGTCAGCGGCGACGGGACAGGCACCGCTGACGCTACCGGCTCGAAGGTCATCTGCGCCGGGTCTATAACGTACAGCCGGAAGGCGCCGTTTTCATACATGCCGCCCACCAGCAGGCCTGCCTCCGGCAGAACGCAGCAGTCGTACATCTCTCCGGCGATACCGTTAGCCGTCAGGTCGCAGGCCGTGATGCTCTCCCCCACGTTATACAGCGTCGTGCGGCCCGTTCCCACACCGATCAGCTCCTCCGCATCGCCGACGGCGTACAGCGCACCTCCCGCGTCCAGAAATAGCGAAGCATCGGCGAACCAGAATGTATTGCCGCTGCCGCACAGGGCGGAATATCCCATTTTATCGTTGTCAAAGGCCAGCAGGCTCATGCCGCCCGCCGGCGCCAATATCACCTGATACCGCTGCTCCTGCAGCAGGCTGATCGCCCCCGTCTCCGGGTCAAAGACTGCCGTACCGCAGACGCTGCCGTAGGGTGACAGGCGGAACAGGGCCGCCATCCGCCCGCTTGCCGCATCATAGGCCGTCAATTCCGCAAACCGCAGCTGTGACAGCGCCGTTACCGGCTGTGCCTCTCCTCCGGCTACGTTCTGACAATGCAGCACCCCGTCCCGCAGGAAGTAATAGCTCTCCCCGTCATATGAGAAAAAGCCATCCACGTTCTCCGCATCAAAGCAGCCTGTCTCCGTCAGCACATCGTCCAGGATCTTCCAACGATTCGTCTCCCGGTCGCACAGCGCAAATCCATGCGCCAGGGCCTGCCGCTTCGTATCCCAAACCCCATCCAGCGTGACCTCACGCTTCACGGTATCCGCTTCCGCATCCACCAGCTGCACAGTGGTCCTGCCGCTCTCATAGTCCGCCCAGCTGATCAGCACCACGCTGCCGCCCGCCGGATACAGCCCGGACAGGGATGCCGGGCGGGTACATTCCAGTGTCTGCACCGGCTCGCGATCCACCTTCTCCCCTAGGCTGCACCCGGGCAGCAGCACCAAAAAACACAGCGCTGCCAGCAGAGCCGCCGTATACGACAGCAGACTCACCAGGTCCAGCAGACACAGCTTCTGTGCCAATGTCTTATTTGTTTTCACTTCAACACCTTCTTCCCACCGGAGGAGTATACCGCCATTATCCCATGGCAGCCATTGCTTTTCCTTACATTTCCTGCGATTTTCTTACAATTTTGCAAGACGGCCTCTTAGCGGAATAATTGATGCACTGCATTCTCCCTCTCTGCAAATTCCGGCAGCTTCTTCGGCGGACCGTAATACGCCGCCAGTGCACGGAACTCCCGTCGAAAGGCTTCCCGAAGCTCCGTCTCTGTCAGCGCCAGATGCCCGGTGTTGGCGAGGATGGCCAGTCCGTAGAAATAATACGTCATATCCCGGTGAAAGGCCCGGGCCGTGACCTCGTCATAGCCGAATTCGTCCATGACGGTCCGGATGATCTCCGGCTCCAGCACGTCCTCCTGATGGCGGCCCGGCTGGTTGTCCTCCAGGTACAGCCAGCGGAACAGCTGCTTTTCCTGGGCCGCGAACTGCACAAAGCCCATGCCGTAGCTGCTGTACCGACTATCGCACCCCTCATGCGCCCGCAGAGATTCCCGTACCCGCTGGGTATGCTGCTCGATGGCCCGCTGGGTCAGCGCGGACTTCAACTCCTCCATATTACGGAATGACAGATAGATAGGCTGGGTGGAGCACCCCAGCGCCTTCGCCACACTGCGGGCGTTGATCGCCTCAAACCCGCCGGTGCGGAGCACCGCCGCTGCGGCGTCGATGATGGCCTCTTTGGATATTCGTTTTGCTGTCGGCATTACGCTCACCTCAACGATCACTATGCGTTATCAATAACAACGTGTTATTATATGCCGCTGCGCTTCCCTTGTCAATCGCAAAAACAGCGCCCCCGCACGCAGGCGGGGCGCTGTCATCCTTCTATTCCGGTTTGTTCAGCAGTACAGACACGCTGAAGCGCCCGTTTTTCGCCAGTGTCCGCAGGCATAAACACGCATGATCTGACCGCCCTCCGACGATACCGGAGGGCGGTTTTACGCCGCTTGGGCTGTTTGTGAGAAAACGGTTGAGTTTCCCGTTAAAAACGTGCTATACTGAGCACACTACGCACAAAGGAGACCACACCATGCGAAAGCTTGAATGCCGCCGAGAGGCGCTGTTTCAATACCGGGGCCTGCCACCTGTTGGCATGGCCGTATCCATGGCGCTGCAGCACCTGGTGGCTATGATCGTGGGCTGCGTGACCCCAGCCATCATCATTGCCAACGTGGCCGGACTGGCGCATGACCAGCGGGTCCTGCTGATACAGGCATCGCTGGTCATGTCCGCCGTTACCACGCTGCTGCAGCTGTTTCCCATCGGTGGGCGCTTCGGCGCGGGGCTGCCGGTGATCTTCGGTGTCAGTTTCGCTTATCTGCCCAGTATGCAGGCCATCGTCTCCGGCAGCGGCGGGTTGGCCGCTGTGTCGGGCGCTATGATCGTGGGCGGCGCGGTGGCAGCACTGGTGGGTATCTTCATCAAGCCTATCCGCAGGCTGTTCCCGCCGGTCATTACCGGTACGGTAGTGTTCACCATCGGTCTGTCTCTGTACCCCACGGCCATCAACTATATGGCCGGCGGCACCGGCAACACATATGAAAGCGTTGTGGTGCAGCGGGGCCTGCCGGAAGCGCTGGTGTACGGATCCTGGCAGAACTGGGCTATTGCGGCATTTACACTAGCGGTGGTGCTGGTGCTGACCAATCGCGGCAGGGGCATTTTTAAGCTGGCGTCCATTTTACTGGGTATTCTGGCGGGCTACGCCGTCGCTTTTGGGGCCGGGATGGTGGATCTGTCCGGCATCGCGGGGGCCGGGTGGTTCTCTCTGCCGGAATTTCTGCCCTTTGGCGTGACATTTGAACCCTCGGCGTGCGTCGCACTGGGGCTATTGTTCGCCATCAACGCCATTCAGGCTATCGGCGACCTGACGGCCACCACCGTGGGCGGCATGGATCGGGAGCCCACCACACAGGAGCTGCGGGGCGGCATCGCAGCCTATGGCGTCAGCAACATTCTGACAGCGCTGCTGGGCGGTCTTCCCACGGCGACATACTCCCAGAATGTGGGAATTGTAGCCACAAATAAAGTTGTAAATCGCAACGTTTTTGCGCTGACCGGCGCGTTTTTACTGCTTGCCGGTATCATTCCGAAATTTTCCGCCGTACTCACCACCATCCCGCAATGCGTGCTGGGCGGGGCCACGGCGGCGGTGTTTTCCACCATCGCCATGACCGGCATGAAGCTCATCGCCGCCGAGGGGCTGACCGCCCGAAACACCACGATCGTCGGGCTTTCCGCCGCACTGGGTGTGGGCATTTCCCAGGCGGCAGAGGCCCTGGCACAGTTCCCGGAGGCGGTAACGACCATCTTCGGAAAGTCCCCGGTGGTGGTGGCCACACTGATGGCCGTACTGCTCAATCTGGTGCTGCCGCGGGAGGAAAAAAGCGAGAAATAGTGCTTTCTTTTGATACATTTGCTTTACTTTTCCTGCACCCGCCCTGTACTCTTTGGTTCCCTTTTTGTGCTTTTTTTGTAAGCAAAATGCAGCAAAAATGAAGTGACGGCCCCCGGCTGACGCCGGGGGCCGCTAAGTGTCTTTTTTGCTCATCCGATCATCCCCCCCGGCCGACGCCGGGGGCCGCTGAATGTCTTTTTTGCTCATCCGATCATCGGCCCCCGGCTGACGCCGGGGGCCGCTGAATGTCTTTTTCGTTCGCTCGATCATCCTCCCCGGCTGGTGCCGGGGCCGTCACCTCCACCGTCTGGTCGGCATCGGCCGGCACCGGGGCGGAATTCTGTACGGGGTCATTGGCGGATCAGCTGCACGGCGGAGATGTCCGCCGGCAGGGCGGTGGCAAAGGCCGCGCCGTCCGTCCTCTCCCCCACGATACAGCCGTAGTGGGTGGGGACGGCGATCTGCGGGCGGAGGGCGGCCGCCAGACCGGCGGCCTGGGCGGCGGTCATGGTGTAGGTGCCGCCCACCGGCAGGAAGGCGACGTCACACGACACGGACCGGGCGTCTGGGGTATCGTCGGTATCGCCGGCCACATAGACCCGCCGGTCCTCCAGCGTGACCACATAGCCCACCCAGCGGTTCCCGCGGGGGTGGAAGGGCTTGCCGAGGTTATAGGCGGGCACGGCGGTGAAGGGCAGGTCCTTCACGGTGTACGCCTCTCCGGGGCGCACCGGCAGCAGCTGCGCCGAGGCAAAGCCGGCCTGCAGCGCCGCCGCCACACACGTCTCCGGCAGCACCAGCACCGCGCCGGGCTTTATCACCCGGTGGATATCCTCCGGGGAGAAGTGATCATAGTGGTCGTGGGTGACGAAGACCACATCTGCATCGCAGGGCGCGTCCGCCACGCGGAAGGGGTCGAACCACACCGTCATCGCGCCGGCATAGCGGATGCTGCTGTGGCAGTTGATGGAAAAACGGCTCAAAATGTCATCCATGGAGCACCTCCCTTTTCTGTATCGCTTTCAGTATAGCACAGGCGGCGGAAAAGGGCAAGAAAGCCGGGGCAAGCCCTTGCGTTTCCGGCCAAAATATGGTAAGGTAACAGCCGTTGAGTCGTGTCGTGCGGAGGTGCATACATACATGAAAGTTCTCCAGTGGTGCCGCGCCAACGCCATGCCGGTGATCGCGGTGCTGGCGGCGGCCGTCACCGCCGTATTCGTGCCGCCGGACAGCGCCTATCTCGGGTACTACGACGTGAAGACGCTCTCATGCCTGTTCTGCATACTGGCGGTGGTGTGCGCCCTGCGGGGCGCGGGACTGTTCCCCCTCCTGGCGCAGCGGCTGGTGCGGGCGTTTCACACGGCCCGCAGCGCCGTGACGGCGCTGGTTGTCGTTACGCTGATCGGCTCCATGCTGCTGACCAACGACACGGCGCTGCTGACGTTTCTGCCCCTGAGCTGGTTCGTGCTGGAGGGCACAGGGCAGACGAAGCACACGGCGCTGACGTTCATATTGCAGAACTGCGCCGCCAATCTGGGCGGGATGCTGACGCCCTTCGGCAATCCGCAGAACCTATACCTATTTAATCATTATACGATCCCCAATGGGGAGTTCCTGACCATCATGCTGCCGCCGTTCCTGCTGTCCACGGCGCTGATCCTGGCGTGCTGCCTGCTGATCCCCCGGGAGACGCTGACGGTACCGGCGCAGGAGACGCCGGTGGACAAGCGCCGGTGCATCGTGTACGGCGTACTGTTCTGCACGGCTGCGGCCATGGTGCTGCGCGGCATACCGTATTGGCTGGGGCTGGCCGCCATCACGGCGGCGCTGCTGGTGCTGGACCGCCGGGCGCTGCTGGGCGTGGACTGGGGGCTGCTGGTGACGTTCGCGGCGTTTTTCACCTTCTCGGGCAATATGGCCCGGATAGAGCCGGTGCGGACACTGTTCCGGCAGCTGCTGGCCCACGGGGCCATGCCGGTGGCGGCGCTGACCAGTCAGGTCATCAGCAATGTGCCCGCGGCCATACTGCTCAGCCAGTTTACCGACGATTACCCGGCGCTGCTGGTGGGGGTGAACATCGGCGGGGCGGGGACGCTGGTGGCGTCGCTGGCCAGCCTGATCACCTTCCGGGAGTATACGAAGCACGTCAAGGGACAGACCGGACGGTTCCTGGCACTGTTCTCCGCCGTCAGCTTCGGCTTTTTGGCCGTGCTGCTGGCAGCCATGACGTTTTGGATGCAATAGACCGTGCACCGGGGCTGCACGGGGGAAAGGAGGCCGATGGGTCATGCTCAGCAATCTGCAAGTCTGCTTTAACGCCGTGATGCCCCTGTTTCTTATTATGGGACTGGGCTACGGGGTCAAGTGTCTGGGCGGTATCCGGGTGGAGGACGTGCCCGGATTGAACAAGATGGCGTTCCGGTTCTTCATGCCGGTGATGCTGTTCTGGAACCTGTACACCTCCTCCATCGACCAGGCGTTACAGCCGAAGCTGCTGCTGTTCGCCGTGGGGGCCACGCTGGTGATGTACGGCCTGTCCCTGGCCATCGTACTGCCCACGGAGAAGGACTACGAAAAGCAGGGTGTGAAGATACAGGGTATGTACCGCAGCAACCTGGCCATTATCGGCCTGCCGCTGGCCACGGTGCTGGTGCCCGGGGCGGACATGGGGCCGGTGGCCATGCTGGCGGCCATCATCGTGCCGCTGTTCAACATACTGGCGGTCATCACCCTGACGGCGTTCCGGGGCGAGAGACTGCCCGCCGGAAGGCTCATCAAAATGGTGGCCACCAATCCGCTGATCCTGGGTTCCGCCGTGGGGCTGGTGTTCCTGGGTACCGGCTGGAGGCTGCCTACGGCGCTGGAGTCGGCGGTGCACCAGGTGGCCGCCATGACCAGCCCGTTCATGCTGTTCCTGCTGGGGGCCTTCTTCCGGTTCAGCGGCCTGCGCCGGTACCGGAGGGACCTGATCGAGGTGTGTCTGGTGCGGCTGTTCCTGATGCCGGCGCTGCTGCTGACGGCGGCGTTTCTGATCGGCATACGGGGCGTGGGCTTCGCGGGACTGATCAGTGTGTTCGCCAGTGCCACGGCCATCGCCTCCTTCACCATGACACAGCAGATGGGCGGCGACGCGGAGCTGGCCGGGGACATCGTGGTGTCCACCAGTGCGCTGTGCATCGTGACCATGTTCGCCTGGTCGGTGCTGTTCAAGGCGCTGGGCGCGTTCTGAGGCTGAAAAAGATACAAGACCGACGGCTCAGCCGTCGGTCTTTCAGTCTGTCAAAGCGCCTGCCCGGTCACAGATATCGGAGGGAAGGATTTTGTTGGCGGCTCAGCCGTCGGTCTTTGTGTTATCCGGTTTTTGTCCGTTCCGACGGCAGACGGCGCGGTAGATCACATAGCCCACACCCGCCACAGCGAGGGCGAGAGCGAAGGCAATGACCGCCGCCCGGTAGTTCTGCTCCCCCAGGGCGCTGCCGCCCACGGTGGAGGTGACGATGGAGGGCAGGCGGCCCACTGTGGCGATCAGCAGCCAGGTCCCCCACGGCAGGTCCGTCAGGCCCGCGAAGTAGCACAGCAGGTCCTTGGGCGTACCGGGAACGGTGAAGATCAGCCAGAACAGGGCGGTGCGCTTGGGGGAGGTATGGAGGAGAAATTGGAGCTTTTCCAGCTTGTCCGCCGGGAAGAACACCTCCACCAGACCGCGGCCCCAGCGGCGGACCAGGGCAAAGACGGTCACGCTGCCCAGCACGGCACCGAGCAGGCACAGGGCCGTGCCCGCCCAGGCGCCGAAGGCGTAGCCCCCGGCGATCTCCAGCGGCTCGCCGGGGATAATGGCCACCAGCACCTGCAGAAACACCATGGCCGCGTAGGCCAGCGGGCCCCAGGCGCCGTGGCCGTCTACCCAGGCGCGGAACTGTTCCGGCTGGCGGGCAAAGCGGACCATGGGCCGCCCCACGAACCAGGCCAGCGCCGCCGACAGCAGAACGAATATGACGATGGCCAGTACGGACAGCGTTTTTTTCTGTTGTTCGGTCAGCGTGCGCTTCACGGGCGATACCTCTTTTTCTTGTACTACCCGCAGGATACCACGATTTTCGGAAAATCATGTGAACGAAACGTTAAGATTTGCTTATAAAATGTCAGCCCCCGGTTTCCCGGGGGCTGCATTTTACTCATGAGTATGCACATTGATAAACTCCGCCTTCAGCTTGGAGTAGAGGATGGTCTGGCTGCTGTAGAGCCCGCAATAGCCGGAGAGCAGGTAGCTGAGGGCGCAGGCGGCGGCGAAATAGACCAGACCGCCGGAGCCGAAGAGCTCAATGCTGAGGATGACGGAGGCGATGGGGCAGTTCACCGCGCCGCAGAACACGGACACCAGGCCGATGGCGGCGGCAAAGGCGGGCGGCAGGCCCAGCAGTCCGCCGAACACACAGCCGAAGGTCGCGCCCACGAAGAACGACGGCACCACCTCGCCGCCCTTGAAGCCGCAGCCGATGGTGACGGCGGTGAAGGCCAGCTTCAACAGCCAGGCCCAGGGGTCGGCCTGGCCGGACAGGGCGCGCGCCACCACATCCATGCCCGCGCCGTTATAGTCCGTAGTACCCAGCAGCAGCGTGGCGGCTACGATCACGCAGCCGCCCGCGGCGGCACGGAGGAAGCCGTTTTTCATCCAGCGGGCGGCCAGGTGCTCGGTGATGTGCAGGCCGCGGCAGAAGAGGATACTCACCAGAGCGCAGCCCACAGCCAGCACCGCCACAAGGCCCAGGGTGGGCCATGCCAGCGCCGGCATGGCCACGGTGAAGCGGGTGGGCTCCACGCCCATGAGGAGGGCGATGTAGTAGCCGGTCAGAGAGGCGGTGATGCAGGGCAGCAGCCCGGCGTAGTACAGCACGCCCACGCTGATGACCTCCAGAGCGAAGATGGTGGCCGTCAGGGGTGTGCCGAAGAGGGCGGAGAACACGCCCGCCATGCCGCAGAGGGTGGCCAGGGGCAGGTCCTTCTCCCCCAGGCGCAGCAGCGTGCCGGTGCGGTAGCCGATGCCGCCGCCGATCTGGAGCGCCGCGCCCTCACGGCCGGCGCTGCCGCCGCACAGGTGGGTGATGACCGTGGAGACGAAGATCAGCGGCACCAGAAGGGTGGGTATTTTTTTGCCGAAGTGGACGGACTCGATGACGGCGTTGGTGCCCGCGCCCTCCAGCCGGCACAGCCTGTACAGCAGGGCGATGACCACGCCGCCCAGGGGCAGCAGGTACAAAATCCAAGGGTGGGCCAGGCGGACGTTGGTGGCACAGTCGACGCCCAGGTGGAACAGCGCGCCCACGAAGCCGCCCACGCCGCCCACCAGTGCGCCCACCGCCAGCCATTTCAGCAGGGCAGTGACGTACAGACTGTAGTGTGTGATGCGCTCCTTTACCTTCTCCATGGCCGTGCCGCCTCCTGTAACGTTCTCTTTGCAGACGATTATTCTACCATCTATGCGGGAGTGTGTCAAACCCTGTCGGATAAACTTTCAGCAGGGCTGAAAAATTTTCAGTTTATCTGACTTTTTTTCATTTTCCCTGTTGATTATGCCGCGGTGTTGCCGTATACTATATATTACCAAACGCAAAAGGCACAAGGAAGACCCCACAATATACAAATAGGAGGAAAACCACATGAAATACGGTCGTACTTTTAATTTCTCCGCCGGTCCCGCCATGATGCCGGAGCCCGTGCTGGAGGAGATCCGCGACGAGATGATGAACTACCGCGGCAGCGGTATGTGCGTCATGGAGATGAGCCATCGCTCAAAGGTGTTCCAGCAGATCATCGACGAGGCCGAGGCCGATCTGCGCGAGCTGATGAACATCCCCGACAACTACAAGGTGCTGTTCATCCAGGGCGGCGCTACCCTGCAGTTCGCCGCTGTGGCGTGGAACCTGATGAAGAACGGCAAGGCCGTGTACATCGAGACCGGCGCATGGTCCAAGAAGGCCATTGCCGAGGCTAAGAAGTACGGCGAGGTCATCGTAGCCGCCTCCTCCAAGGATAAGAATTACAGCTATATCCCCGACTGCTCCGATCTGGATATCCCCGAGGACACCGACTATGTGTACATCTGCGAGAACGAGACCATCCACGGCGTGACCTGGAACAAGCTGCCCAACACCAAGGGCCACGTACTGGTGTCCGACCAGTCCTCCATGTTCCTGAGCAAGCCCTGCAACGTGTCCGACTACGGCATGATCTACGCCGGCGTGCAGAAGAACGTGGGCCCCGCCGGCATGGTGGTGGTCATCATCCGCGAGGATCTGATCCGCGAGGACATCGACCCCAAGATGCCCGTCTACATGAGCTACAAGACCCATGCCGACAACGGCTCCATGTACAACACCCCCAACTGCTGGGCGATCTACTGCTGCGGCAAGGTGTTCAAGTATCTCAAGAGCATCGGCGGCCTGGAGGAGATGCACAAGCGCAACATCGCCAAGGCCAAGGTCATCTATGACTTCCTGGATCAGTCCAAGATGTTCAAGGGCACCGTGGAGCCGGAGTTCCGCAGCCTGATGAATATCCCCTTCGTCACCGAAAGCGCCGAGCTGGACGCCGAGGTGGTGGCCGCCACCAAGGCCGCCGGTTACGACAACCTGAAGGGCCACAAGTCCGTGGGCGGCCTGCGCGCCAGCGTGTACAACGCCATGCCCATCGAGGGCGCCCAGGCGCTGGTGGAGTTCCTGAAGAAGTTTGAGGCCGAGCACACGAAGTAACGTACAAGGGGGATAACATCCCCCTTGTATATCCCCCTCACCAGCTGACATCGGTCACTGGTGAACGCCGCCCAAGGCGGCTGGGCCGTGGTATTTTTGCCACGTACACGCCGCGGCAAAAATGATCGCATTCCCCTCTTGATCGGCAAATTCCGACAACAAAACGTATTTTAGAAGGAGAGTATTACCATGCGTATTCTGGTTACTGACGGTATGGATAAGACCGCGATGGCGGAGCTGCGTGAGATGGGTCACGAGGTCGTGGAGCAGTTCTATGAGCCCGATCAGCTGGGCAAGGCGCTGCGTGATTTCGACGTGGTGGTGGTCCGTTCCAAGACCAAGGTCCGCGCCAACCACATCGACGAGGCCAAGGGCAGCCAGCTGAAGCTGATCATCCGCGGCGGCGTGGGCGTGGACAACATCGACGTGGACTACGCCAAGGCCAACGGCATCGACGTGAAGAACACCCCCAAGGCCTCCTCCCAGTCCGTGGCGGAGCTGGCTATGGGCCATATGTTCTCCTGCGCCCGCTACATCTCCATCGCCGGCCACACCATGCGTGAGGACAAGTGGGAGAAGAAGGCCTACGGCAAGGGCATCGAGCTGCAGGGCAAGACCCTGGGTATCGTGGGCTTCGGCCGCATCGGCCAGCACCTGGGCGTGATGGCCAAGGCCATCGGCATGAAGGTCGTGGCGTTCGACATCTTCCACATCCCCGGCATCGAGGAGCAGCTGGGCATCCCCTATGTGGAGATGGATGAGCTGCTGGCCATGTCCGACTTCGTGTCCGTGCACGCCCCCGCTGTGGACGGCGGCGCTCTGATCTCCGCCGAGAACATCGCCAAGATGAAGGACGGCGTGGTGATCATCAACACCTCCCGCGGCACCAACGTGGACGAGGCCGCCCTGCTGGCCGCCCTGGAGTCCGGCAAGGTGCGCGCCGCCGGTCTGGATGTGTACGCCGACGAGCCCGCCACCAACAAGGCGCTGTACAGCCATCCCATGGTGTCCTGCACGCCCCACATCGGCGCTGCCACCAACGAGGCCCAGAAGCGCATCGGCGCGGAGATCGTGGACATTATCAAGGCCATGTGACCTGCTGAAAAGCATATAAAAAAGAGACTGCTTTCGCAGTCTCTTTTTTTGCGCTTTTCTTTTGGCGGGCTGTGTCTCCGGGTGGGACACAGTGTCCTTTTCTTTGTACACCCCTTAGATGCGCGCAGGGCAAAAAAGGTTCCATGGCTTTTGAAAGAATTTTTCTGTCCGTTTTTTTGGACAGCAGCTTTGCTATGATGGGGAAAACACAGCAAGGAGGACGTTTTTATGACAGCCATCACGATGATCTGCACGGTGTGCGGGGCGGCGGTGCTGAGCCGGGGCATACTGCGGCTGCTGGACGTTATCGACGGACAGGAACGCTGACGCAAGTAGACGTTGACAAGTTTTCTATCTGCCTATATAATATTTTTACCCAAAAAAGGCGATATCATCTCGCTAACTTTTTCTTTATGCTAATATTCTATATCAGATAGAGAGGTCTTGTATGGATATCTTTGAGAAGTGCTTTGCGCCGTCCCTGGCGGGGGAATTGAAGGAAAAGGGCGTGTACCCCTACTTTCACGCCCTGCAGTCCCGGCAGGATGTGGAGGTGCAGATGGAGGGCAAGCGCCGCATCATGCTGGGCTCCAACAACTATCTGGGACTGACTACGGACCCGGAGGTCATCGAGGCCGGCATCCGGGCGCTGGAGCAGTACGGCACCGGGTGCTCCGGGTCGCGGTTCCTCAACGGCACGCTGGAGATGCATCTGGAGCTGGAGGCGGAGCTGGCGAGGTTCCTGCGGAAGCCGGGGGTGGTGACCTTCGGCACCGGGTTCCAGTCCAACGTGGGCATTATCTCCGCCCTGGTGGGACGGCACGACTACGTGATCTGTGACCGGGAGAACCACGCCAGCATCTACGCCGGGTGCCAGCTGTCCTACGGCAAAATGCTGCGCTATCGCCACAGCGACATGGCGGAGCTGGAAAAGTGCCTGCAGAAGGTGCCGGAGACGGCCGGAGCACTGATCGTCACCGACGGTGTGTTCTCCATGGGCGGCGACATCGCCAAGCTGCCGGAGATCTGCGCCCTGGCGAAGCAGTACGGCGCACGGGTCATGGTGGACGACGCCCACGGGCTGGGCGTGCTGGGCGAGGGCGGCCGGGGCACGGCCAGCTACTTCGGCCTGGAGGACCAGGTGGACGTGTACATGGGGACCTTCTCCAAGTCGCTGGCGTCCCTGGGCGGCTATATGGCCGCCGGCGCGGAGGTGGCGGATTTCGTGCGGCACGCATCGCGGCCATTCATCTTCTCGGCGTCCATCCCGCCGGCCAACTGCGCCACGGCGCTCTCGGCCCTGCGGAAGCTGGAGGCGCATCCGGAGCTGCCGGAGCGCCTGCGTGCCCTGAGTCTGTATGCCCGGAAGGGGCTGACGGACCGGGGACTGACCATCCGGCCCTCGGCGCTGGAGGCGCCTACGCCTATCATCCCCATCTACACCTATGAGACGTACCGGACGCTGCGGGTAGCGGCGGAGATCTATGACCGGGGCGTATATGTGAACCCCACGCTGCCGCCGGCCACGCCGGAGGGCGAGGCGCTGCTGCGGACCAGCTATATGGCCACCCACACGGAGGCCCTGCTGGACGAGGCCATGGACATCATCGGGGAGGTGATGTCCCGTGAGTAAGGTCGCTGTCGTCACCGGCGGCACCTCCGGCATCGGACGGGCCACCGCCCTGGCGCTGAAGGACGCGGGCTATACCGTGTATGAGCTGTCCCGCCGGGCGGAGGGCGTGGAGGGTCTGCACCACATCTCCGCCGATGTGACGGACCAGCAGGCCGTCAACGACGCCGCAGCGCAGATCATGGAAGCGGAGGGGCGCATCGACGTGCTGGTGAACAACGCGGGCTTCGGCATCTCCGGGGCTATCGAGTTTACGGAGACGGCGGAGGCCAAGGCGCTGTTCGATGTCAACTTTTTCGGCATGGTGAACATGAACCGGGCCGTGGTGCCCCTGATGCGGCAGGCGGGCCGGGGAAGGATCGTGAACCTGAGCTCCGTGGCCGCGCCGGTGCCCATCCCCTTCCAGGCCTATTACTCCGCCACCAAGGCGGCTGTCAACGCCTACACCATGGCGCTGGCCAACGAGCTGCGGCCCTTCGGCGTGACGGTATGCGCCGTGATGCCGGGGGATATCCACACGGGCTTCACCGCCGCGCGGCGGAAGGTCAGCGCCGGGGACGCTATCTATCAGGGACGCATCTCCCGGTCCGTGAAGCGCATGGAGCACGACGAGGAGACGGGCATGGACCCGGCCAAGGCCGGGGCGTACATCGCCAGTGTGGCCATGCGGGAGGGACATCACCACCCGCTGTACGCCATACGTTTCGACTACAAGTTCTTCACCTTCCTGGCCAAGGTGCTGCCGGCACGGTTTTTAAACTGGCTCATCTACTGCCTGTACGGGAAATAAGGTCAAAGGCCCTCCCCGGTGGGGAGGGCCTTCCTTTACACGATACGCCGCCCCCGGCTGAGCCGGGGGCGGCGTGGTTCACTTCTTCAGCTGAAGGGTCTTTTCGTAGGCGGCGATGACGGCGTTCATGGCGGCGGCGCGGAGGCCGCCCTCCTCCAGCGCGCGGACACCGGCAATGGTGGTGCCGCCGGGAGAGCAGATCTCATCCTTCATCTGCCCGAAGGGCTTGCCGCTTTCCAGGGCCAGCCGGGCCGCGCCCAGCAGCATCTGGGCCGCAAAGGTATTGGCCTTGTCACGGGGCAGGCCGCAGGTGACGGCACCGTCGGCCAGGCCCTCCATGAACAGGCAGGCAAAGGCACCGCCGCAGCCGGCCACGGCGCTGCCCGCGTCGATCAGGTGCTCCGGCAGGGCCTCCAGCCGTCCGGAAGCGGCCATGTCCGCCAGGAAGGCGTCCAGCTGTGGTTTCGTCAGCAGGGCGTTGGCATCGTACAGCGTCAGCCCCGCCCCCACGGCGCAGGCAGTGTTGGGCATGATACGCAGGATGGGGCAGCCGGGAGCAGCCTGCTCCAGCGCGGCGATGGTGACGCCGGCGGCCATGGACACCAGCACGGGCTTGTCCGTCCGCTGCGCCAGCGTGGGGGCCATCTGGGCCAGCACGCCGGCGATGAGGTTGGGCTTGACGCCCAGGAAGATATAGTCACAGGCAGCGGCGATGTGGGCAGCGGTGTCTGCCCGGGCCCCCAGCTCTGCTGCCAGGGCCTCCGCCTTGGCGGGAGTGCGGTTGTTGAGATACACATCTGAGGGAGAGACTTCCCTGACCAGGGCGCGGGCCAGCGCCCCACCCATGTTGCCGGTGCCGATAAAGCCATAGGTCATGGTGATACACCTCGTTCCTGATTTTTTGTCCATTATAATGCAGCGCGAGACGGAGTGCAACAAATAAATTCCCGCGGCGGGAGTTTCGCCGCCGCGGTGAGGACGAGGGACCCCTCATCCGGCGCTGCGCGCCACCTGTCTCCCTGCGGGTCGGTCGGTCCGCGGGTCTGACACGCCACCGGCGTGTCATTCAACACCGCGGACCCCCCAGGGGGAAGGCGAACGGGGCGTCCTTCAGGGGTGCCTGTCTTCCCCGATGATCCTCAGATGAAGGCTTGGGGTAGGTGCAAAAAAGGACCGCCGGAAAGGCGGTCCTTTTTTGCGGTATCGGTTTACTTAGCGGCCTTGGCGGCTTCACGGCCGGCGCGGAAGGCCTTGAGGTTCAGCTCCTTGACCTTGGCGGGGACCGTCTCGGCCACGACCTGCTCCCAGTCGATCTCGGGGCAGCCCAGGGAGTCGCACATGGCGCCGAAAAGCACCACGTTCATGCACTTGGGGTTGCCCAGCTCAATGGCGATATCGCTGGCGGGGACGGCGATGGTTTTAAAGTTCTTCTGCATGGCCTCGATGCAGCCCTCGGGATACGCCTCGGCACCGGAGGCGATGGTGGTGGACTTGATGGCATAGTCATTGATGACGGCCACGCCGTTGGGGTTCAGGAACTCCGCGTAGCGGACGGCCTCCATTTTCTCCAGCGCCACCATGATATCGGCCTCGCCCTTGCCGAACACGGGGCCGTAGACCTTCTTGCCCCAGCGGACCTGGGTGGACACGGAGCCGCCGCGCTGGGCCATGCCGTGGACCTCGCTCTGCTTGACATCGTAACCGGCCTTCATAAAGCCGTTGGACATGATCTTGGAGATCAGGATAGCGCCCTGACCGCCAACGCCGACCAACAGGCAGCTTTTCACATCGTTCATGTTACTTCTCCTCCTTTTCAATAGCACCAAAGGGGCAGGCCTGGGCACAGACGGTGCAGCCCACGCACTGGGTACGGTCGATGAACGCCTTGCCGTTCTCCATGGAGATGGCGGGGCAGCCCACCTTCAGGCAGCTCTTGCAGCTCTTGCACTTGTCGGCGTTGACGACGCACATACCGGTGTCGTGCTTCACGCGCTTGATCAGCAGGCAGGGACGGCGGGTGACGATGGCGGGGTGCTTGCCCTCGTTCAGGGCAGCCACAGCGTCGTCCACGGTCTTCTTCATGGCGGTCAGGTCCTGAGGATCCACGGTGAAGACAGGGGCGAAGCCATAGGCCTCCAGCACCTTCTCCACGCTGATCATGGGGGCGGGCTCGCCCATCAGGGTGAAGCCGGAGCCGGGGTTGTCCTGGTGGCCGGTCATGCCGGTGATGCGGTTATCCAGCACGCAGGGGATCATGCGGCCGTTGTTGTAGATGATCTCGGCCGCGCCGGTCATGCCGGAGTGGAAGAACGTGGAGTCGCCCATGACGCCGAAGACCACCTTATCGGTGACGCCCTCGCGCTGGAAGGACTTGGCCATGCCCATGCCGGCGGAGAAGCCGCCGCCCATGCAGATGCACACGTCCATGCAGTTCAGCGGAGGCGCGAAGCCCAGGGTGTAGCAGCCGATGTCGCCGGTGACCACGTAGTTCTTGTTCTTGGACAGGGTGTAGAAGAAGCCGCGGTGGGGGCAGCCGGGACACAGTGCGGGGGGACGCTTGGCGACCTTGACCTCGTCCACGGTCTTGTACGCGGGCTTGATGCCCAGCACGCGCTCGCGCACCAGCTCGGTGTTCAGCTCATACAGCTTGCCGGTCAGTTCCTTGCCGACGCAGTCGATGCCGGCGGCCTTGATCTCGTCCTCCATGAAGGGATCCAGCTCCTCGATGATGTAGAGCTTCTCCACCTTCTTGGCGAAGTCGCGGATCAGGTCCATGGGCAGCGGATAGGTCAGGCCCAGCTTCAGGAAGGACGTACCCTCGGGGAACACCTCCTTGGCGTACTGGTAGCTGATGGAGGCGGTGATGACGCCCACCTTGCCGTCGCCCAGCTCCACCTTGTTCAGGCCGTTTTCCAGGGCGCGGGTGCAGCCATACTCGGCCAGCTTCACCAGGCGCTCCTCCACGATGGGGTGGTTCAGGTAGGCGTTGGCGGGGGCGCAGACGTACTTACGGGTGTTGCGGGCATAGGCGGGGGCCACGTGCTCCACACGCTCGCCGAACTCCACCAGGCCCTTGCTGTGACAGACGCGGGTGGTGGTGCGGTACAGAACGGGGGTGTCGAACTCCTCGGAGATCTCACAGGCCAGGCGGACAAAGTCCTTGCACTCCTGGGCGTCGCTGGGCTCCACCATGGCGATCTTGGCGGCGCGGGCGTAGTGACGGTTGTCCTGCTCGTTCTGGGAGGAGTGGCAGGAGGGATCGTCGGCGGTGACGACCACGTAGGCTCCGTTGACGCCCATGTAGCCGGCGGTGAACAGGGGGTCGGCGGCCACGTTCAGGCCCACCATCTTCATGGTGCAGAAGGAACGGGAGCCGGCCACGGACGCGCCGTAGGCCACCTCGGTGGCGACCTTCTCGTTGGGGGCCCACTCGCAGTACACGTCCTTGCCGTACTGGGGCAGGTTCTCCAGGATCTCGGTGCTGGGGGTTCCGGGGTACGCGGAACAGACCTTGATACCGGCTTCGTAGACGCCGCGGGCGGTGGCCTCGTTACCGGACATCAGATGTTTCATAGCAGTTTCCACCTTTCTTGTCTTTTTTCCTCTTATTTCCACTTGCAAATCAAAAACGGTTTATCTATATTCCTGCCGGAATATCAGATCAATACTGGCCGGCCTCCTGCTGGCCGCGGAGGACCCGGAGGGCACCCTCCGCCAGGGAGCGCATCTCCTCCTCGCCGGGCAGGCGGATGATGGGCGCGATCTTGCCCACATAGGCGGTGATGTCGTCGCAGAAGAAGTCCTCGTAGGCCATGCCGGCGGTGTAGACGATGGCGTCCACGTCAAAGTGCAGCACGGCGGCCATGGCACCGATGTCCTTGGCCAGCTGGTAGACCAGGGCCTGATAGGCCTCCACGGCCTTGGGGTCGCCCTCCACCACCTTGGCGCAGACCACGCGGAAGTCAGTGGTGCCCAGGTAGGAGAACATACCGGCGCGGCGGCCGAAGGTACGCTTGACCTCGTCCTTGGTCTTGCCGGAGAAGCAGTAGCTGATGAGCTGGTTCACCGGCAGGCCGCCGGCGCGGTCCATGCCCATGGCACCCTCGTCCTTGACGTTGCAGACATCCACCACGCGGCCGTGCTGATGCGCGCCCACGCTGACGCCGCCGCCCAGGTGGCAGACGATGAGGTTCACGTCCTCATACTTTTTGCCCAGCTTCTCGGCGGCCTTGCGGCCCACGGCCTTGTGGTTCAGGGCGTGGAACTGGCACAGACGGCGGAACTCGGCAAAGCCGGTGTAGTGCGCTACCTCGGTCATCTCGTCCACGCAGACCGGGTCCACAAAGAAGGCGGGAATGCCCACCATGTCGCCCAGCTTACGGGCCAGGTAAGCGCCCAGGTTGGAGGGATGCTCACCGTAGGGCGCGGCCTCTACGTCGGCCATGACCTTGTCGTTGACGGCGTAGGTGCCGGAGGGAATGGCCCGGTACAGACCGCCGCGGCCGCAGACGGCGGCAAAGTCGGACAGCTTATAGCCAGCCTCGGTGACGGCCTTGAGAATGGCCTCCTTGCGGTAGTCCGCCTGGTCGATGACCCGGGGGAAGCGGTCCAGCTCCTCGGCGGAGTGGTCGATGGTCACTTTGAAGAGCTGTTCCTCGTCCTCGAACACCGCGATCTTGGTGGAGGTTGCGCCGGGGTTGATGATCAACAGCTTCATAGTCTCTCTCCTTTTCTGTCACGCCCGGCGGGCGGTTTTCGTTAAACTTTTCACCGAACCACTCGGTGATTATACTTTATTATGGCACCGCTGATCCGGGATGTCAACGGCCTTTTGCGCTTTTTCGAAAAGTCAGCATTTCGCACAAAAAAAGACCGCGAGCGCTGTTGAAAACAACGTTCGCGGTCTTTAACTTATTCCTCGTGCCGCAGGGCTGTCCGCTCAGATATCATTTGCCATTTCGCCTATCATTCCCAGCATATCCCTCAAGGCCGTTATCCCCGGTACTGCCAGCACATTGATGAGGATCACCGTAATGATAAGCACAACCAGCCCGCCGATAAGACCCACCAGCGACAGCACGAAGGCTATCGTTCGCTTGTCTCCGGTATAGCCCTCTTTCTTTGCCTTGTCAGTCCATACCAAGCCGAGGATGCCCAGTACAACAGATGCCACGGCAGAGTAGCCGAAAAACCAGAATACCACGGCGGCAATGCCCATTATCAAGCCCGCAACAGCTGTGTTTTCGCCCGGCTCCCGCCCACTCTCCGGCGGCCGCCTCTCTTCACTCTTACCCATCCGCTCCTCCTTTTCTGTGTATGCCTCTACTCACTCCTCGTGCCGCCAGCCCTCCAGCAGCGCGGCGGCCATACGGCGGCCGCGGCGGGGCAGGTCGAAAGCACCTTCGTAGATACGCCACTCCAGCAGCATACCGCGGTGCAGGGCCACCAGGTCCGCCACCAGCTCCTCGCGGTCGCGGGCGGGGTGGATCGTGCCCTCCTGCTTGCAGCCGTCCACCAGCTCACGCAGAACGCGGAAATACACGCGCTTCTCGTTGTCCCGCAGGATACCCTGCTGGGGATAGCGGATGCCGTGGATAAAGCTGCGGTAGAGGGACGGGTCCTCGGCGCTGATGACCAGGGTCTGACCCACAAAGTCCAGCAGCTTATCGTGCCAGGAGTTGGCCTCGTCGGCCAGGTAGCTCGCCTCCAGCACGCTGTACTGGGCGTCCACGCTGCTGGTCACCTGGATGACCAGCTCGTCCTTGCTCTTGAAATAATGATAGATGTTGCCCACAGAGCAGCCCACCGCCTGGGCGATCTGCTCCACAGAGACATTCTCAAAGCCCTCCTTGTCGAACAGCTCCAGCGCTACGTTCTGGATACGACTACGCATTTCCAGGGCCTGTTTTTTCCGGGGGGTAAGCTCTTTTTTCATAGAGATATACGCACTCCTTCGGTGAATGGTTTTTTCTATCATAACAAGTTTTGGGCGGCAGGTCAAGGCATGAACGCGCCGGAAAACAATAAGTTTGGAAATTTTGAAAAAAGGGGTTGACAATTCAGCCGGTACATACTATAATCTCACTTGTTCGACGCGCGAGTGGTGGAATTGGCAGACTCGCTAGATTCAGGTTCTAGTGCTCACTACGGGCGTGCGGGTTCAAGTCCCGCCTCGCGCACCAAGTTATCAAACAGGTTTAGATGCCATGCGGTGAAAACCGCATGGCATCAAGCCTTTCCGGGGTTTTCCACACCCCGATTTTAACGGTTTCAAGCATGGATGTCAGAGCCGTCTGAGAGGCGTTCGACGTGATTTGAACCCCTCTTTTCCTGTTTTCTGGCGAAATGATTAGATGCAGCCCCCTTTTGTACGAGGAGTTTCCTCGCAAAAGGGGGCTTTTTTCATAAAAAAGTTTTACAAAGTTTGGAGCGTCGGTTTGTTGGTTTCGTAGAACCATCGAGCCGGCGCTCTTTTCATTTACAAAATAGGAGGAATACCACATGAATGAACGTAAGACGGAACAGCAGCTCCGCTACCTTGAGGAGGTCTGCGTTTGCCTGCATCATGCAGGCTTTGAAACCCAGCCTTTGGAGGACTTGCAGCTGCCTGTCTATTGGAATGGCGTGCCCCTCTGCCGTATCACCGGCAAGGGCAATGTGTTCTATCGGCGGGAGGATGCGTTCACACCCCAGGCCGAGGAAGCTCTCATCCGCGTCGAGGACATCGCCGCACGGACGAGAGAGTATATGCTTGCTATGGAGACTGCTCCGCAGCTCAAAGCCAGTGGACTGGAGGGTGACTATCGAATCCTTGCCGACTTCAACGGCACGGTGCTGGCTGGAACGCATAGCAAACACGGTGTCCAATTTATTACATGGGATTGGGACTATAATCGCACTGGTGTGTCCCATGGGCACTACTTCATGGATGACTATGACGGGGCCAAGCAGGACTTCGCCGCACGGTCCGGCCTTGTCCGCAAGGAGCAGCTTTTCAGCCTGGAGCAGATGACCGAAATCTACCGATGTTGTGCCGACTCCGTAGACGGCGACTTTTTTGACCTCACTGCCGAACAGGAGAAAGTGATCAGGAGCGTCCAGCAGCAGATCGAGGACTGTGTGCCGGATGTGGTCGAGCGCATCCGGCAGCAGGAAGACACGCTGGAACAGACAATGTAATAATGTAATACAGAATGTCACGGGACGAAGTTTGAAGGGTCAGACTTCGTCCTTTTGTATTTTATGGATAAGGAGGTAGACATGATCGATGGGATCAGACGCAGCGTAGACAAACGCACCTGCATGGCGTTCGTGCCGGAGTCGCCGGAGCCGGTGTTTTGCACGGAGAACGAGCGATGCCGCGGATGCCCGTATCCCGCCCACGGTGTCATTTGCTGGCATCGGGATGGCACTTGTCTGCGGACAGATATGGAGAAAATCGAGAGGAGGCAGAAGAATGATTCAAGCAGTTTTAAGCAACCCAGCTCACCCGGAATACGGTGTGGCAACTATTCCGTTCCCTATGCAGGCTGAGAAAGAACAATACGCAGAGACCTCTCTGGAAACAGAGAGGTCTTATCTTTTGAAAAGGAGGAAGCCATTTGAAAGTATTCAAACATATGACGGCCCTTGTGCTGGCACTGGTCATGGCGGCAGCACTGGCGGTGACCGCTTACGCCGCCACCGTGACGGTCAAATATAGAGAGTTCGTCTATTCCAGCCAGATCACCTTCCGGCAGTACGACTACAGTCAGAGTACATCCCCGACTGTCGTCAATATGACCATCTCGGCTACCAGCAGCCTCGGCAGCGGCAGCGCTTTGTACCACGTCAAGTACGCCAACGGAACGGTGGCGTACTGCATCCAGCCCGGCGTCCATTCTGATGACAGCGGCAGCTATGTCCAGGGCAGCAGTGGATGCTGGTATACTGCCGGGTCAGCTCCTCCTCGGAGGACCAGCTCAACTCCTTTGCGGCCCAGAACATCCACTATACGCAGTACATCACCGAGCATGAGAACTGGCGACTGGTGGACATCTACGCTGACGAGGGCGTCACCGGCACCTCTGTGGAGAAGCGGGATGATTTCAAGCGGATGCTGGCTGACAGCGGACGCGGGCTTATTGACCGCATCCTGGTCAAGTCCATCTCCCGCTTTGCCCGTAACACGGCGGAATGTCTGGAGGCCATCCGGCAGTTCCGTGCCAACGGCACGACCATCTTCTTTGAGAAAGAGAACATCGATACGGCGCGGGTATCCTCAGAGCTGATGACCGCACTGCACGCCGCCTTCGCACAGGCAGAAAGCGAATCCATCTCCGGGAATATCCGCTGGAGCTACCAAAAACGGATAGAGCGCGAGGTGTTTAGCACATGTAGTGCCCCGCTGGGATATGACCTTACAGGTGGTAAGCTTGTTATCAATGAAAAAGAAGCCAACGTCGTGCGGGGAATATTTGATATGTACTTGAACGGCATGAACTCCGAGGAGATTGCTCATGAAATGAATGCACAGAATCTGCTATCAATCAACTGGAGAAGGCAGCGAATAGAGTACATATTGAAGAACGAGAAGTACAAGGGCGATGCCATACTACAGAAATCTTATACAACGGCCTCTTTTCCGCGAAAGCGCAAAAACAACCACGGAGAAAGGAATGCGTATTACATGGAAGGCTCCCATGCCGCGATCATATCAGACGTGGACTTTGAAGCTGTACAAAAGATTCGAGCAGGACGTAGACGCAGTACAGGAATAACCAATACGGTATTGCGTGGAGCGCTATACTGTTGCTGTGAAAGTCCGCTGCGAATGCGGATGTCAGGGCCATCTGTGTACTGGGTATGTATTCGTCACAGCCATAGTTCATCTGCCTGCCCCATCACCCAGATCCCCGAAGCCCAGATCCAACAAGCCTTCCTCCGCCTGTATTACAACCTCAAGCATCAAGGCAACTACATTCTGCCAGACCTCATTACCAACCTCCAGTCCATCCGTGAACGGAAATTCCTCTGGGGTGTGGACATCATTGAACTGAACAAACAAATAGCGGAACTTACCAGTCAGAATCAACTACTGGCTTCTCTGAACGAAGGCGGCTGCGTTGATCCTGACATTTTCATATCCAAGAGCAATGCGCTGACCGAACAGCTCCGCGCCGCCAAGCAAGCCAAAAGCAGAATCCTCAATCAAGACGGTGATGATACCATCCCCGGCACCCAAGAGCTCCTCACCATCCTCAAAAGAGGGCCTGAAACGCTGCACGACTTTGACGGGGAGCTGTTCGGTCAGCTTATTGACAAGGTCATCATCGAGAGCAACACCAGCCTGCGGTTTCGCCTGAAAAACGGCTTAGAACTGCGGGAGAGCATAGAAAGGACGGTGCGGTAATGGGCAACAGGAAACTGCCCTTCGGCTATAAGATGGTCATGGGAGAGATAGTCATTCAACAGCAGGAAGCACAGGCGGTGCAGGACATCTACACACGCTATCTGGCTGGGGCATCCTTCAACGATATCACTGACCATCTGAAAGAAAAAGGGCCGCCCTACGACGCAGACAAGCCCTGGAACAAGAATATGGTGGCCCGCATTCTGGAGGACAACCGCTACGTCGGTACGGAACGATTTCTGGCCATCCTCTCCCCGGAGCAACTACAGGAAGTTGCCCAGCGCCGGGCAGAACGTAAGCCTACGGTGCAGATAACCGAAGCGCAAAAGGCACTGCGCCGTCTGTGCAACGGCAGGCCCAGCGTGGCGGTGGAATCACAGGTGCTATCCATTCTGAACAGCCTCGCGGCAGCGCCGGAACAGATCAAGCCACAGCCACAGACAGTCAACCGTGGTGAGCTGGCCGAAATGGAGCGGCGATTCTCAGCAGCGCTTACCACCAGCCCGGTGGATGCGGGCGGTGCCAAAGAGCTCGCCCTACGGCTGGCAGGGATGCAATATAGCGCCATTGGAAACAGTGAGTATGAAAGCCAGCGCTTGCGGCATCTATTCACTGCTGCCGCACCGATGGCGGAGATCGACGCAAAATTGCTGAAAAGCACCGTGTCACAGGTCTATGTCAAAAAGGGGCAGGCCAGCCTATTACTGAAAAACGGCCAGACCATCGAGGGGAGAGCATAAACGTGGGAGAGAACAAGCCAAGGGTGATCGTGATACCCGCCACGCCAAAGAGCATAGGGCCTGCTGAGCAGCGGCAGCTTCGGGTAGCGGCCTACTGTCGGGTATCCACCAAAGAGGAGGATCAGCTCAACAGCTACGAGGCGCAGAAAAACTACTACACCGATAAGATCATGGAGAATAAGGCGTGGACGATGGCCGACATCTTCGCAGATGAGGGTATCACCGGCACTTCGGCCAAGAAGCGGGCTGACTTCATGCGGATGATGAAATGGTGTAAGCAGGGCAAAATCGACCTGATCCTCACCAAGTCCGTCTCACGCTTCGCCCGTAACACAGTGGACTGCTTGAACTACGTCCGAATGCTGAAGGCGCAGGGTATCGCGGTCTACTTTGAAAAAGAAAACATCAACTCCATGGATGAGTCCACAGAGCTGATGCTGACCATGATGGGAGCCTTCGCCCAAGCAGAGAGTGAGTCCATCTCCGGCAATATTCAGGCAGGCAAGCGCTACGCCATGCAGCGTGGTGAAGCCACCATCCATTACCACAACCTGTACGCCTATGAGAAAGGGCCGGATGGTAATCCGCAGATCATTCCGAAACAGGCAGAGATCGTCCGGGAGATCTACCAGAAGTACCTCCACGGTGACAGCCTCAACATGATCCGCAAGGACTTGGAGGAACGCCACATTCCAAACGCCCGCGGCGGAGCAACATGGACGCATACCGCAGTACGAGGGATTCTCTCCAACGAAAAGTACGCCGGTGACGTCCTGATGCAGAAAACCTTCCAGCAGGATTGTATCAGTCACAAAACCATCCGCAACACAGGACAGCGCACCATGTATCTGGTGCCGGATTATCACGAAGCCATTATAGACCGCAAAACATATAACGCGGTTCAGACAGAGCTGGCGCGGCGCAACGCGCTGAAGGGAAATACGCAGAAAAGTACCCCCAGCGGCAGAAGCTGCTATACGCCGAAATATGCCCTGTCAGATCGGCTTATCTGCGGCGAGTGCGGCACACTGTACCGCCGCTGCACATGGGTCAACAGGGGAAAGAAGCACATCGTCTGGCGCTGCATCAGCCGATTTGATTACGGCAAGAAGTATTGCCACGATTCGCCCTCTGTGGATGAGCAGCAGCTCCAGCAGGCCATCCTGCGGGCCATCAACATCGTAATGTCTGAGAAGCCCGCACTGGTACGGCAAGTCGCGGAAAATCTACAGGTGGTGATACGCCCCAGCCGAAGTGAAGAACTTACCGTCGCGGAGATCGACAGAGAATTAGAAACTCTGGCACAGGAGTTTGACGCCACCTTCGCAACTGCGGCCTCCGGCAATAGCGCCGACTACAGTGAACATTTCAAGACGATCTTTGCCCAGCAGGCAGAACTGAAAGCCAAACGCGCCGAGCTGAAGCAACAGCAGGCGGAAGATGCAGAGCTGACCAGCCACATGAAACTGGCCGCAGATACTCTGGAGCAGGCCGGTACAGCCATTACGAAGTGGGACGAATACCAAATCCGTGCGTTGGTCGAGTCGGTCAGGATACTTTCTAAGGATGAGGTGCTTGTCCGGCTGAAAAGCGGGATCGAGAAAATCGAAAGATTACAAAGGTAGACATAGTGGGAATTGCGCAAGAGTTATAATTGAAAATCACCTCAAATTATGCTATAAAATAATTAGTGAAGTGTTCGCAGATTGAGGTGAGCAAATATGGATAAAGTAGACAATGCTATTGAGTCCGCATATCGGACGCTTGCAGAAAATTTGAACAGGGACAATATCCCTTTATATTTGGAAGTTCCTGATCCTAAATTGCGGATTGTTTTTTCAACACTACATACAACCATAAACCGGACCTGCGAAAGGATGAATGAGCGACTTCCTACCGCCAATTCTACTGCACATTTTTGGGCTGAAGAAAGTCGGCAACTGCTTAATGCCATCGAGACAGTCAAGCAGTTACACAAAGCACTACAAGGATCTCGTTTTTCCTTTTCTATAGATGCAACTTATCAAGAGATATTTGATAAATGCATCCAATTTTTGCAAAAAAGCAATGGCAGCGAAATTCCTCCACACATGCCAAAAATTGAAATCTACTATACGATTCCTATTTTCAAAATGGAGACTGGAGTTGTTGCCATAGATGTCCCTGCTATTAAAAATGTTGATCGCCCCTATATTAAGGACATTACTGCCCGCGCTGTGATAGATATAGAAAACTCAAATTTCGATAGTGCCATTACGAAAAGCCGCACATTGCTGGAAGAAACGTTTTGTTATGTCATTGAACTAAAAGGTGAAATGCCAACAACAAGTGGGAGCATTGGTGACTTATATACTCAGGTAAAAAAGTTATACAACATGCATCAAAGTAAAGAGATTGACAACCGAATCAATTCTCTATTAAAAGGTCTTGAAAAAATAGTGTCAGCCATTGCGGAAATGCGTAATAATAACAGTGATGCCCACGGTGTTGGTCAGAAGCGATATAACATAGAGGCACACCATGCAAGGTTATTTGTAAACTCTGCGGCAGCAATGGCAGACTTCATTTTAGCAGTTGCTATGCGGAAAAACTCGATTGAATAATAGGCCCGTAAGGGAACAAACTGCCAGCCAGTTTGTTCCCTTGCGGCTTTCTGATATAAGCTCACCATGACGGAAAGGAGAAAGCCCATGAACATTCGCAAGCCCGCAGGCTACAGCAACCTGTTTTCTGAACTGGACAAACTTATGACAGCACAGCCTCTACAGATGGAATTGTACTATAAAATCGGTCGACCGGTCAGCGGCAGAGCAGAGAAAGGCATACGGTTTTCTCACAAATTCTCGTAATAAGCGGCTTCAAAGGCTTGCGGCGTCTTATATCTCAATGCCCTGTGAGGGCGTACCTCATTGTAAAACTGAACATTCTCTGTTTTGATAACGACGAACGACCTTCTTACATATTTTCCTCTCGACGGACAGGGGTTCATTTGCTATACTGAAAGCAGAGATAATAATTGGGAGACACCGTGATATGAAGAAAATCCTATTCGTTTGCCATGGAAATATCTGCCGCAGCCCAATGGCTGAGTTTGTGATGAAGGACTTAGTAGAAAAAGCGGAGCTGGCGGCTCAATTCCATATAGAGTCTGCCGCCACCAGTCGTGAGGAACTTGGCAACCCCGTCTATCCTCCGGTGCGGCGCAAGCTGGCAGAGCACGGAATTGCCTGCGGTGGCCACGCGGCGCGGCAACTTACCCAAAGCGATTACAAAGAATTCGACCTGCTCATCGGCATGGATCTGGCAAATCTGCGGAATATGTGCCGCATTTGCGGCGATGACCCAGATGGCAAGATACATCTGTTGCTGGACTACACCGGCCGCCCCCGCGATGTGGCCGACCCGTGGTACACCGACGATTTTGAGGCCACATGGCAGGACGTGCTGGCAGGATGTCAGGGATTACTGAAAGAGTTATTACAGAAACGAGGTGAACAGGATGGCACAAAATGACAAGATCCAGTTGTTCGAGGACAAGCGCATTCGTACCGCATGGGACGAAGAAAAGGAAGAATGGTACTTTTCCGTTGTAGATGTTGTTGCAGTTCTGACGGATCAGTCAGATGCCCGTCATGCCAGCACATATTGGGCAGTTTTAAAGAAGCGGCTGAATAACGAGGGTGCAAGCCAACTGCTTACAAATTGTAAGCAGTTGAAAATGACCGCCTCGGATGGGCGGAAACGTTTGACCGACGTAGCCGACACCGAGCAGCTTCTCCGTATCATCCAGTCTATTCCCTCGCCCAAAGCAGAACCATTCAAGCTATGGCTGGCACAGGTCGGCAGAGAGCGTATCGAGGAAACCATCGATCCAGAGTTGACCATCGAGCGAGCTCTGGAAACGTACCTCAAGAAAGGCTATACTCGTGAATGGATCAACCAGCGGTTGCAGGCCATCCAAGTCCGCAAGGAACTGACGGATGAATGGGATGCCCACGGTGTACAGAAGGGCGTGGAGTACGCAATACTTACCGATGAGATCTCCCGTGCATGGTCGGGGATGTCCACACGGCAATATAAAAACCTCAAGGGTCTGAAGAAAGAAAACCTCCGCGACAACATGACTACGCTGGAACTGGTGCTGAATATGCTGGCAGAGGCGACCACCACGGAAATCTCCAAGCAGAAATCTCCGGAGACATTTTCGGAGAATTTGGCTATAGCCCGCGAGGGTGGTGAAGCCGCTGGGATTGCACGAAAGGCAGTCGAGGATCGCACCGGTGTCCCCGTTATTACTTCTAAGAACGCTGCACAGCTCAATCAGGTCGTGACAGATCTGCTGAAAGGAGCTACCGCACAGTCAGAAAAACAAGACAAAGAACAATGATTTGTAAACAACTACGGCTGCGGGTAGGCACAAAAAAATACGACCACCCAAAGGGTGGTCGTATTTTTTTGGTGCGGCGATTTTGCTGCGCAAAATCGGTCGCCTGCGGGCGGGTGATTGAACGCGAGTGGGGAAACCCGCAAAGGTTTCCCCCTCACACTCCCCCTTCCTTGCGATATGCGAGGGTGCGAACAACAAAACCTGAGGGTAATCACAAAAGAAAAGAGACATCCTTTCGGATGTCTCTTTTCTTTTGGTGCGGCGGTTCCTTGCGTGCAATAAAACGCCCCGGCCGATGGCCGGGGCGTTTTATTGCAGTTCTGCCTCTAAGTGATGAAATCACTATAATCGGGAATGGTATCGGGCATATTATTCGGATCTGTGGTATCATCGTGGTCGCCGTCCGGCATATTGAAGTCGTCGTCCGCCTCGTCGCCAAAAAAGCCGTTCCAGCCGCCCAGCATCATAAAGGCGTCCTCCACCACGATCTCGTCGTGGCCCTCGATCAGCTCACGCTGGTAGTTCAGCACGGAGCCGGTAACGGTGGTCACGTTGCCGTCGCTGTCCGCCATGTTGACGGTGTAGGTGGGGGCGGTGTGCATGGTGCAGACGGCGGTGGGGGCATTATCCGCCGCCACCAGGGCCGTGTAGACGCGGCTGCCGCGAACGTCCAGGGCACAGTTCTCCGACGCCAGCATTCCGCTGTCAGCACAGACGGCCACGCTGGTCAGGCCGGCGCAGGAGAAGAAGTCCTTGTCGGGCAGGTCCGCGTGGATGGCGCTCATGACCTTGCGGAACACAGCGGAGCAGGGGTTGCCGCTGGCCACGATCCGCTGGTTGTGCTCGTAGCCGGCCCAGACGGCGCAGCTGTAATAGGGCGTGTAGCCCACGAAGTAACGGTCCTTGTTGCTGTTGGTAGAACCGGTCTTGCCGGCGATGTGCATACCGCTGAACTGTGCCTCGTAGCCGGTACCGTTCAGGGCGGCCTCCTGCAGCAGATGGTTGATGATAGCCGCCGTGGTGTTCTTCATGGCCACGGTGGACTGGGCCTCGTTCTCCAGCACCACGTTGCCGTTGGCGTCCTCCACACGGATGAAGGTACGGGGCTTGGTGTACACGCCCTCGTTGACGAAGGCGGCGTAGGCCGCGGACATCTCCTCGGTGGTGACGCCCTTTTCAAAGCCGCCCAGAGCCATGTTGCCCACCTGCTGGGAGTCGGTGTAGGTCAGGTTCTCGAAGCCCAGCTTGTCCACCAGGAAGTCGTAGGAATTGCTGACACCGTAGGCCAGGTTCGTCCGCACGGCACAGGTATTCAGGGACTGGGCGATGGCGGTGTGCAGCGCCGTCAGGCCCTGATAGCGCCAGTTGGCGTTGCGGGGCCAGACCTCGCCGTTGAGCAGCATGGGATAGTCGTCGATGACCGACGCGCCGTTGATGGTGCCGTTGTCCAGTGCCGGGGCGTAGGTGGACACAGGCTTGATGGCAGAACCACACTGCCGGGCGTTCACAGCCCAGTTCCAGCCGCGGTCCACCACCTTTTCACCGGCGCCGCCGATCATAGCCACCACATAGCCGTTGGTGGGATCCACGATGGTCAGGGCGATCTGCAGCTGATCCTCCACCTGCTCACCGGCGGCGTTCGTATAGCTGCTGGTATAGGGGATATTCTCCAGATTATAGCACACATCCTCCGCGATCTTCTGATACTTGGGATTCTGGGTGGTGTAGATCTTGTAGCCCCTGCTGTAGACCATGTTGATGGCCTGGTCGTAGGCGGAGACCTTCTTGCCCTCGCTGTTGACCTTTTCGGTGATGCCCAGCTTCTCCACCAGTGCCTCGGCCACATCGGTGATCATGGCATCGGTGAACCAGGAGTTGCTGCCCTTGATGGTGGGGGTGCTGTCATCCGCCGGGGAGTCGGTATCGTCGCTGGTATCGGTGGTATCCTCCGTGTCCGGCTCGGTGCCGGTACCGTCGCTGCCCACATACTTGCCGGAGATGGTAAAGCCGTTGGCAAACTGGATATCCTCGGCCACGGCGGCGTCATACTCTTCCTGGTCGATCTTGCCCTGAGAGAGCATCTCGCTGAGGATGGTCAGCTGGCGCTCCCGGTTGTTCTCGCGGGTCCAGGAGCTAATGAAGGGATCGTACATGGAGGGGTTGTTGGTGATGCCCATCATGCTGGCGCACTCGGCCAGCGTCAGCTCGGACACATCCTTGCCGAAATAGACCCGCGCCGCGGTCATCACGCCGGAGCAGCGCTGGCCGAAGTAGACCTCGTTCAGGTAGGCTTCAAGGATCTCGTCCTTCTCGTAGCGCTTTTCCAGCTCCAGCGCGCGGTAGATCTCCGTGATCTTGCGCTTGACCGTCACCTGATTGTCGCCGGTGACGTTCTTCACCAACTGCTGGGTGATGGTGGAGCCGCCCTGCACGTTCTTGCCGAACAGGGTGTACAGAATGGCGCGGGTGGTACCCTTCCAGTCCACGCCGTGGTGCTTTTCAAACCGCTTGTCCTCAATGGCCACCGCTGCATCCTGAAGGTACTTGGGAATGTTCTCCAGGTCCACCCAGATGCGGTTCTCGTCCATGTACAGCGTTTGGTACATGACCCACTCCTGGGTGTCGGGGTCCTGGTAATACAGCTCGGTGGAGACCTGGGTCTCGAATTCGTCCAGATAGACCTCCACCTTGCCGCGCATGGCGCTGTTGATGTACGCCATGAAGATACCGGCGAAGATGGACGCCGTAAGCACGAACACCAGCAGCAGCGTGCCGATGATGCGTCCGGCCTTCTTCCAGCCGTTCTTCTGCTTAGGGGTCATGTTCCGCACACGCTCCTGCGCGTCATGCTGCACGCGCCGCGCACCCTCGGCGGCACTGTGCTCTACCCGGCGCGCACCCTCCTTTGCCTCGTTTTCTATGTGCCGGGCGCTCTGCCGGATGCGTCCCCAAAAGCCGGTGGACGACGACCGTCTGCGCTTGTTCTCACTCAAGACAGGGCACCTTCCTTTCTTTATTGATGTTCCTGTGTATTCTTTTCGTTCCGGGGTCAAAATTCACATACCAATCCACTATAAGGAACATTCTACCATACTTGTCAAATGCAAAAAAGAGGATTTTTTGCAGAAATCCGCCCGTTTGGCTGCTCAATTCCCGTTATTTTCCCCCATTCCACCGATTTTCAGTCCGACAGATGGCAGAAACTGCCGAATGCTTCCACTTGCGTTTTCTCCAGCTTTCGGGTATACTATGGATATAAAGACAAAGGAGGACTCTCCCATGAGCGAGGAATTCGGCCCCAACTTCATCACCCTGACCGACGAGGACGGCAACGACATTGAACTGGAATACGTGGACGCGCTGGAGCTGGACGGCCAGACCTACATGGCGTTCTTCCCCGTGGTGGAGGATGATGCCGACGAGGAAGCCGCCGAGGAGTACGGCCTGGTGATCCTGAAGTCCGTTATGGAAAACGGCGAGGAGCTGCTGAGCACCCTGGACAGCGACGAGGAGCTGGATAAAGTCTACGACCTGTTCATGGAGCAGATATTGGCCGACGAGGACGAGTGATCTTTTGACGGGATTTTTCGTCCTGCCGATGGCGAGACGCCGCCGGCTGCGCCGGAAAATGGCTGGATTTTTCGCCAAGACGAGGCGCGGCGGTGCAGCGAAAAAGATACACGCCACTCCTTCGGCAGGGTTTTTCGTCCTGCCGATGGCAAAGCGGCGATGGCGTACTTTCTGTACGTCGAGCCGATTTGACGAAGGCAGGGCGGAAAATTGAGCGATGGGCAGCGGTTCTATTTATCCTGACATTGGTTATACGGGACGTCGGATCGGCAGATGGTTTGCAGGCCTCCCGCCTGCCGTATGCGGGCGGATGCTGGAAGCAGTAAAGTCAGCCGGAGACGACCCACCTGCGAGTTGTGCAGGTTATAACATGGCCGCTGCCTGTCGCTGAGCACAAGACCCCCATTCCGAAACGGAATGGGGGTCTTGTGCTCAGTGAGCGCGGTAAAATGTTCACAAATTCCAGGCGTTTCCCTCTTGCGAAAAGGTGCGGTATACGATATAATGACCGAGTATGTTACCAAACAAGGGCGTATTGCGCCCAAAATCGAGAGGAATGAATTTCAATGAGCGCATCAAGAGAAAAGAAGATCCGGCAGGATCTGGCGGCCCAGGGCGTCACCGACCCCAAGAAGATCCGCGAGGCGGAGGAGAAGGCCAAGGCACGCAAGAACAATATCCTGTACGGCGTGATCGCCGGCGTGTTCGTGATCGTGGCCGCGGTACTGCTGGTGTATAACTCCGGCGTGCTGCAGCGCAGCGCCACCGCCGTGACCATCAACGGTGAGAAATATACCGCCGGGCAGGTGGAGTATTTCTACGCCAACGTGAAGAGCAGTCTGTTGAAGAGCAGCTATGCCAGCTTTTACGGCATCGATACGTCCAAATCCCTGGACCAGCAGGTGGTGAGCGACACCATGAAGACCGCGCTGGGTATCGAGGACGAGGGTGATGTCACATGGGAGCAGTATGTCCGCGACACCGCGGTGAAGCAGCTGGCCATGTACGTGCTGACCGCCCAGGAGGCTGAGGCCAACGGCATGGGCGCCGATGAGCACACTCAGGAGGAGCTGGATGCCACTATGGAGGAGCTCAACGCCGCCGCCAAGCAGAACGGCTACTCCACGAAGACGTATCTGAAGCTGATCTACGGCAAGAACATGACCGTGGATACCTTCAAGGAGATGGTGCAGCTGGTGGACGTGGCCACCCACTACCAGAGCCACTACGCCGAGGAGCTGACCTACACCGTCAGCGACCTGGAGACCTACTATCAGGGCAACAAGAGCAGCTTTGACGTGGCCAGCTATGAGTCCCTGTACTTCAAGGGTACCGCCGACAGCACCAAGGACGATGACGGCAACACCGTGGAGCCCACCGACGAGGAGAACGCCGCCGCCAAGGCCAAGGCCGAGAGCGATGCCGCCGCTGTGCTGGCGCGCGTGCAGGGCGGCGAGGCGCTGGAGGATGTGGCCAAGGATTATGAGTCCGCCAGCTACACCAGCACCGATGCCGGCAGCAACAACGGCAGCGACGTGGCCAACTGGGTATTTGACAGTGCGCGCAAGGCCGGCGACAGCGCCGTTGTGGCCAGCGATCCCAACTGCTATGTGGTCGTGTTCCGCAGCGTGGGCCGTCAGGAGTACGCCACCAAGGACGTGCGCCACATCCTGTTCAAGGTAGACGAGAGCGCGCTGGACAGCGAGGCCGAGACCTATGAGGCCGACCTGCAGGCGGCTAAGGATGCGGCCAAGACCGCAGCCGAGGACGCGCTGGCCCAGTGGAAGGCCGGCGAGGCCACCGAGGACAGCTTCGCAGCCCTGGCCAACGAGCTCAGTGCGGATGACGGCAGCAACACCAACGGCGGTCTGTACACCAAGATCTACAAAAACCAGATGGTCACCGAGTTCAACGACTGGTGCTTCGATGCGAGCCGTCAGTCCGGCGACACCGGCATTGTATACGGCGAGAGCTCTAACTACAAGGGCTATCATGTGATATACTTTGTGGGCGACGATGTGCCCTACTGGCAGGTACAGGCCGAGAACGCTCTGCGCAACACCGACACCGAGGCCTGGCTGGACGGTCTGCTGGACAGCGCCGAGGTGGTGCAGGAAGCCGGCATGAAGCACGTGGGCTGATGACCGCCCCTTCTTCGAGTCTATGAACGAGCGTTTTCTCAGAACAGAAATGATATTGGGCGCACCCGCTTTGGACAAGCTCCGCCGCAGCCATGTGGCGGTGTTTGGTCTGGGCGGTGTGGGCAGCTACGCCGCTGAGTGCCTGGCACGCAGCGGCGTTGGCACGTTGACACTGGTGGACCAGGACACGGTATCCGTATCCAACATCAACCGCCAGCTGTGCGCCCTGACCTCCACCGTGGGACAGTATAAGGCGGAGGTCGCAGCGGCGCGCGTGCGGGACATCGACCCGGACACGGTGGTATACCCGATCTGCGCCACCTATGACGCCGCCCATCGGGAGGAATTTTTCTCCCGGAAATTCGACTATATCGTGGACTGCATCGACCTGGTCAGCTGCAAGCTGGACCTGATCCAACAGGCCCGCCTGCGGGGCATCCCCATCCTGTCGGCCCTGGGCACCGGCAACAAGCTGGAGCCTGAGCTGCTGCGGGTCACGGATATCTCCAAGACCAACGGCTGCCCGCTGGCCCGGGTCATGCGGAAGGAGCTGCGCGCCCGGGGGATCCACCACCTGAAGGTGATGTTCAGCCCGGAGCTGCCCCACGAGACACAGCAACTGGAAGCGCCGTCACCCGGACGGCGCAGCGTCCCCGCCAGCGTGGCGTGGGTACCCTCTGTGGCCGGCCTGATGATGGGCGGCACGGTGGTGCGGGATATTATTGAAGACGGAGGTCTTGTACCATGATCTTGACAGGCGCGCTGGTCAACGGCGGAGCCATTGTCGTCGGCGGCCTGCTGGGCACCTTCGGCGGCAAGCTCATGCCGGAGAAAATGCGGCAGACGGTGCTGGGCGCTACGGCGCTGGTGTCCATGGGCATCGGCATCTCCGGCGCCATCGGCAGCAGCAATCAGCTCATCCCCATACTGTCGCTGGTCATCGGCGCCGTCATCGGCGAACTGCTGCACATTGAGGACGGCGTCACCCGGGCGGGCGACTGGCTGCAAAAGAAATTCGGGAAAATGGGTCCCATCACCGACGGCTTCGTCAGCGGCTCGCTGGTGTTCGCCGTGGGCGCTATGGCGGTGATGGGTTCGCTGGACAGTGGTCTGAAAAACGACCACGGCATCCTGCTGGCCAAGTCTGTCATCGACTTTGCCGGATCCGTGGCCTTTGCCAACTCCATGGGCATCGGGATCGTCTTTTCCGGATTGTCGGTGCTGGCGGTGGAAGGTGTGATGACGCTGCTGGCCTCCCTGCTGACGGGGGTGCTGACCGACGCGGTCATCACCGAGATCTCCGTCACCGGGTCACTGATGATCATCGGCATCACCCTGAACGTGCTGGGCGTCACCAAGCTGCGTATCCTGAACATGACGCCGGCGCTGCTGCTGCCCGTTCTGCTGTGCAAATTCATGTGAGCGCTTTAATTAAGAGGAGTACATAGCATGGCTTTTGAAGGCTATACACAGGAGACACTGGACTTTCTGTGGGGCATTCGGTTCAACAACGAACGCTCCTGGTTTCTGGCGCATAAGCAGGACTATGAGGCACATCTCCTGGCCCCCACCCGTGCGCTGGGCGAGCAGGTGTATGAAGCCCTGCACGCGGCATTCCCCAAGGAGCCGTTTCTGCTGAAGCTCTCCCGCATCTATCGGGATGCCCGACGGCTGCACGGGAATGGACCGTACAAGGACCACCTGTGGTTCTGCGTCCGCGCCGGCGGCGAGGACTGGACGGGGCGGCCCACGTTTTACTTTGAGATCGGGCCGGACTATTACAGCTACGGCATGGGCTTTTGGGCGCCGAAGGCGGCGCTGATGGAGGCGTACCGCAAGGCCGTCGACGAGCATCCCGAGGTGCTGGAAAAGCTGGTCAAAAGGTTCAATAAGCAGGCGCAATTCACACTTTCAGGCCCGGAATATGCCAGGAAAAAGACTGCCCCCTCTCCCCTGCTGGCGGCGTGGTACAACAAGAAGTCTATCAATTTACAACATGACGCCGCGCCGGACGAGCGTATGTTCTCGCCGGAACTGGCACAAGATATCATTGAGGGCTTCCGGACACTGATGCCGCTGTACAAGTATTTCGATGGTCTGTGCGCCGCGGAAATGGTGTAAAAAACCGCCCTTTTTGGGGTTGACAGCGGGTAAAAAAGCGGGTAAAATACCCCATAATGAATGAGGGAGTAATTCCGCAGCGCCGGTTTTGGCGCGGCGTGGCACACCGTCATCCCGGCGCGGCAGCGCCCGATGTGTCCTGAAAGAATGAGACTCATGCACAGACATAGCCTGTCCGTGCATGAGTTTTTTGTTGTCCTTTGGTTTATTTTCTGTTTCGCTTTTTGTTCTGCTTTTTTGCTTCAAATTATAAAACCATGATATAAAGGAGTAATAGACGATGGAAAAGGAATACAACCGCAGTCCGCAGGAGGTGCTGGAGGAGTTTGGCTCCTGTCCCACCGGTCTGACAGAGGCGGAGGCGGCTGAACGTCTGGCCAAGCACGGCCCCAATAAGCTGAAGGAAGCGGAGAAGCCCTCCCTGCTGCAGCGGTTCCTGACACAGCTGAAGGATCCCATGCTGCTAATCCTGATGGCAGCGGCGGCGGTGTCCGCTGTGACCAACGCACTCAGCGGCGAGAGCTTCACCGAGGTGTTCATCATCCTGGTGGTGGTGCTGCTGAACGCGGTGCTGGGCGTGGTGCAGGAGAGCAAGGCTGAGGCGGCCATCGAGGCCCTGCAGACCATGACCGCCGCCAAGTGCAAGGTGCTGCGGGACGGCCACCAGGTGGTCATTGAGAGCAGCCAGCTGGTGCCCGGCGACGTGGTGCTGCTGGAGGCCGGCGACGCCGTGCCCGCCGACGGACGGCTGCTGGAGAGCGCCTCCATGAAGATCGAGGAGGCGGCGCTGACCGGCGAGAGCGTCCCCGTTACTAAGGCGGTGGGGCTGCTGACCGGAGACAATGTTCCCCTGGGCGACCGGAAGAATATGTGCTACATGGGCAGCACCGTGGTCTACGGCCGCGGCAAGGCGGTCATCACCGCCACCGGCATGGACACGGAGATGGGCAAGATCGCCGGTGTGCTGGCCCAGACGGAGCAGGAGCAGACGCCCCTGCAGCGCAAGCTGAATGAGCTGGGCAAGACCATGAGCAAGCTGGTGCTGGGCATCTGCGTGTTCATCTTTATCTTTGACCTGGTGGTGGCCGGCGAGTTCACGCTGGACACCGTGCTGAGCACGTTTATGGTGGCCGTTTCCCTGGCGGTGGCGGCCATCCCGGAGGGGCTGGCCACGGTGGTGACGGTGGTGCTGAGCATCGGCGTGACCAACATGAGCAAGCAGCACGCCGTGATCCGGCGGCTGACGGCGGTGGAGACGCTGGGCTGCACTCAGGTCATCTGCTCCGACAAGACCGGCACCCTGACACAGAACAAGATGACCGTGGTGGAGCACACCGGCCCCACGGAGCTGCTGGCCACAGCCATGGCGCTGTGCAACGACGCCGCGCTGGAGGAGAACGGCGCCATCGGCGAGCCCACGGAGGCGGCGCTGGTGAACTTTGCCGCCGCCAACGGGCTGAAGAAGCCTGTGCTGGAGAGCCGCCAGCCCCGCTGCGGCGAGGCCCCCTTTGACTCCGGCCGGAAGATGATGTCCACCATCCACCGCACAGACAACGGCTTTATCCAGTACACCAAGGGCGCGCCGGACGAGGTGCTGCGCCGGTGCACCAGCTATACGGAAAGCGGGCAGATCCTGCCCCTGACTGAGGAAAAGCGCACCGCCATTCTGGCGGAGAACAAGGCCATGGCCGACAAGGCCCTGCGGGTCCTTGCGGCGGCGGAGCGCCTGTACGACGCACTGCCCGACCGGCAGGAGCCGGAGGACCTGGAGCAGGACCTCTGCTTCATCGGTCTGGCGGGCATGATCGACCCCATCCGCCCGGAGGTCAAGGCCGCCGTGGCCGAGTGCCGCGCCGCGGGCATCCGTCCGGTGATGATCACCGGCGACCACAAGGATACCGCCGTGGCCATCGGCAAGGAGCTGGGCATCATCACCGACGCCAGCCAGGCCGTTACCGGCAGCGCGCTGGACAGCCTCACCGATGAGGAACTGGACAAGGCGGTGGAGAAGTACAGCGTCTATGCCCGGGTGCAGCCGGAGCATAAGGTCCGCATCGTCAACGCCTGGCGGCGCAAGGGCGCCATCACCGCCATGACCGGCGACGGCGTCAACGACGCGCCCTCCATCAAGTCCGCGGATATCGGCGTGGGCATGGGCATCACCGGCACGGACGTGACAAAGAACGTGGCGGACATGGTGCTCAGCGACGACAACTTTGCCACCATCGTCACCGCCGTGGAGGAGGGCCGCCGGATCTATGACAACATCCGCAAGGCCATCCAGTTCCTGCTGGCCAGCAACATGAGCGAGGTGCTGGGCGTGTTCTTCGCCACGCTGCTGGGCTTCACACTGCTGAACCCGGTGCACCTGCTGTTTATCAACCTGATCACCGACTGCTTCCCCGCCCTGGCCCTTGGTCTGGAGAAGGGTGAGCCGGATACCATGACCCGCCCGCCCCGGGACAGCAAGGACGGCATTTTTGCCGGCGGCCTGGGCTTTGATATCGTGTATCAGGGCTTGCTCATTACCCTTATCACGCTGGCGTCCTATATCATCGGCCACTGCATGGAGGTCGGGTACTTCGAGATGCCCAAGGGCGTGTCCGACGACGGTATGACCATGGCCTTCCTGACCATGAGCATGTGCGAGATCTTCCACAGCTTCAATATGCGCTCCCAGCGCAAGAGCGTGTTCTCGCTGCCCAGCCACAACAAGGTGCTGTGGGGCGCGATGATCGGCTCGCTGGCTCTGACAACACTGGTGCTGGAGGTGCCCGTCATTGCCAACGCCTTCGGCTTCACCCCCGTCAGCTGGACGGAGTACGGCGTGGCCCTGGCCCTGGCCTTCCTGGTCCTTCCGGTGGTGGAGCTGGTGAAGCTCATCCAGCGCCGCGCCGCCCGGAGGGCGAAATGACCCCTGCTGACTACGACCGCCTGCTGACGGTTATCCGGGCGCTGCTGGACCGGCAGACGCGGGTCATCGCGGCCATCGACGGCCGCTGCGGCGCCGGGAAAAGCACGCTGGCGGCACAGCTGCAGGCGCAGCTGTCCTGCCGGGTGTTCCACATGGACGACTTCTTTCTGCGCCCGGAGCAGCGCACCGCTGCACGGCTGGCACAGCCGGGCGAAAACGTGGACCACGAGCGCTTTCTATCGGAAGTGCTGCAGCCGGCACTGCGCGGTGAGGCGGTCACCTACCGCCCCTTCCGCTGTGCGCGGCAGGCGCTGGACGAGCCGGTGACGGTCCCGGCGGCGCGTCTGACCATCGTGGAGGGCGCCTACGCCTGCCATCCGGCCCTGTGGGACAGCTATGATCTGCGGGTATTCCTTACCGTGGACGCTGCCGAGCAGCTCCGCCGCATTGAAGCCCGCAGCGGCCCGGAGAAGCTCCGGATGTTCCGGGATCGCTGGATCCCGCTGGAGGAGTCCTATTTCACCGCCTTTGACCTGCCCGCACGCTGCGATATGGCGCTGAAGGGATAAGCTACGCAAAAAAAGAAAGCCCAAAAGGGCTTTCTTTTTTTGCATATATCAGTTTACCGGGCGTTGTAGGCGGCGATACCCTTGGCCAGCAGGTCCATGGCGCGCTCCAGGTCCGCCTGCTTCAGCACATAGGCGATGCGGATCTCGTTCTTGCCCTTGCCGGGGGTGCCGTAGAAGGGCTCGCCGGGGGCAAACATCACGGTGTCGCCGTTGTCCTCGAACTCCTCCAGCAGCCACTTCTGGAAGGCATCGGCATCGTCCACAGGCAGGGCGGCCATGATGTAGAAGGCGCCGCGGGGGCACTCGCAGACCACGCCGGGTATCTCGTGCAGCTTATTGACCACCGTATCGCGGCGGCGTTTGTACTCCTCACGGACGGCGGCAAAGTAGTCGGGGCCGACGGTGTACAGCGCGGCAGCGGCCACCTGGTCCAGTGTGGGCACGGACAGACGGCACTGGGCGTACTTCATGGCCTGCGCCATCAGCTCCTTGTTGCGGGAGATCATGCAGCCGATGCGGGCGCCGCAGGCGGAGAACCGCTTGGAGACGGTGTCGATGACGATGACGTTCTCGGCCGCGTCCTCGAACTGGCCCATGGATTGCAGAGGCTCGCCGGCGTAGACGAACTCGCGGTAGGCCTCGTCGCCGATGATGAACAGGTCGTGGGCCTTGGCCACGTCCACCAGCATACGCATCTCCTCCGGCGTCAGGACGGCGCCGGTGGGGTTGCCGGGGTTGGTGACCATGATGGCGCGGGTGTGCTCGTTGATCTCCGCCTCGACCTTGGCGCGGTCGGCGTAGTGGTAGCCGTCGTGGGGAGAGGTGGGGATGGGGTGGATCTTCGCGCCGCAGGTGTAGGCCATGGTGTTGTAGTTGGGGTAGAAGGGCTCGGGGATGAGGATCTCATCGCCGTCGTCCAGGATGCAGTTCATGGTGATCTGCAGCGCCTCACTGCCGCCGTTGGTAATGAGGATATCACCGGCATCGAAGTGCATACCCAGATCGGCGTAGTACTTGCGGATGGCCTCGATCAGCTCCGGGATACCGGGGGACGGGGCATAGGCCAACACCGGCAGGTCAAAGTGCTTCACCGCATCGAAGTACGCCTTGGGCGTCTCGATATCCGGCTGACCGATGTTCAGATGATAGATCTTCCTGCCCTTGGCCTCGGCCGCCACCGCGTAGGGGTGGAACTTCCGCATGGGGGACAGGCCGCATTTCAAGACCTTGCTGGAAAACTTCATGGTGGTTCCTCCTTATCTCGTTCTCGTGTATCGTAATAGTAGCGCTTTTTCGCGGAAGTTGCAAGAGCAACTTGAGAAAAAGGCCGCCCTTTGGCGGCCTTTTACATTGTGCTCAGTTCATCTGCTTGCGGCGGCTCAGGTTCACGGTGCCGTCGGTCATGGAATTCAGGGAGTCCAGGCTGCGGCCGGTGCCCTCGGCCACGCAGGAGATAGCGCCCTCGGCCACCACGGTGTGGATGCCGGTGCGGGCCTCGATCAGCTTGTCAAAGCCGTCCACCAGGCTGCCGCCGCCGGTCATAACGATGCCGTTGTTGGAAATATCCGCCACCAGCTCGGGCGGGGTGCGCTCCAGCACGCCGTGGACTGCCTCGAGGATGCGCTCTACCGGCTCCTCGAAGGCCTCCAGCATCTCGGTGGAGCTGACGTTGATGACCTTGGGCAGGCCTGTCACCAGGCAGCGGCCCTTGATCTCGATGGACGTCTCCTGCTCCTTGGGGAAGACGCAGCCGATCTGCATTTTCATCAGCTCGGCGGTGCGCTCGCCCACCAGCACGTTGTGCTTGCGGCGCATATACTTGACGATGGCCTCGTTGAACTGGTCGCCGGCCACCTTGATGGAGGCGCTCTCCACCACGCCGGAGAGGGAGATGACGGCGATGTCGCTGGTGCCGCCGCCGATATCTACCACCATGTGACCGTCAGGCTTGGAGATGTCGATTCCGGCGCCGATGGCCGCGGCCACAGGCTCCTCGATCAGATACACGCGGCGGGCGCCCGCCTGGATGCCGGCGTCCACCACGGCACGCTCCTCGACCTCGGTGATGCCGGAGGGCACGCAGATGATGACGCGGGGCTTGAACAGCTGGAAGCCGCCCACCACCTTGCGCAGGAACTCGCGGAGCATACGCTCGGTCATGTCGTAGTCGGAGATCACGCCCTCGCGCAGGGGGCGGATGGCCACGATGTTGCCGGGGGTACGGCCCAGCATGGCCTGAGCCTCGGCGCCCACCTTCAGCAGCTTGCCGGTATTCTTGTCAATGGCCACCACGGACGGCTCGTTCAATACGACGCCCTTGCCCTTTACGTACACCAGTACGGAGGCGGTGCCCAGGTCGATGCCGATATCTTTTGCAATGGAACACATACTACTGCACCTCTATCTTGTCTTTCGTTTCGGGCGGGTGCGCCCGTTACCCTCTGATTTATCTATTATACCGATTGAGAAAGAATATTGCAACTGCGAAATGAAAATCGCGGTATTTTCTGTATTCTATACGGAAACGCCGAAGTCCATACCTCAATTATCACGGGCCATGGCCAGCGTCAGGCAGACCACGTCTGCCGCCCCGGCGGCTTTCAGCACCCGGACGCACTCGGCGAGCGTGGCGCCGGTGGTGATGATGTCGTCGATGAGCAGGAAGCGCTTTCCGGCGATGGCGTCCGGGTCCACCGGCTCGTAAGCGCCCAGCACATTGGCCCGGCGCTCCGCCGGGTCACCGATGCCGGACTGGGCCGGGTTGTCCCGCACCTTACGCAGTGTCTCCTGCGGCTCCGTGTGCCAGTCCACGCACAGGCTGGCGCACAGCATACGCGACTGGTCGAAGCCACGCTTTTTCAGGCGCTGTTTGCTCACCGGCACCCAGGTGACGGCATCGAAGCGGTCGGCGTAGACCTCCGCCGCCTTTTCGGCCATCAGCACACCGTAGGCGTTCAGGTCCTCGATGCGCCGCTTGAATTTGAAGGCCAGAAGGGCGTCGCGGACGCGGCCCTCGTAATACAGCGGCGCGGCACATTCGCCGAAGGTGCCGGTGCGTACCTTATCGCACCGGGGCAGCGACGCCTTGCACGCCTCGCACAACAGCTCCCGGCCCGCCACGCGCCCGCAGAAGGGGCACTTGCGGGGGAAAAAGAAGTCCAGCAAGCCCCGCTGGGCCTTGTCCAATGCGTCGTTGATACTACCGTTATTGCTCATGGTATCCCTCCTTCAGTCGGCGGCGCAGGCCGCTGTACCGGCGCTGCTGCTTGTTGTTGGCGGCCATCTGGGCCAGGACGGCGTCGTCCCCGGCGAGGATAAGCAGCCTGCGGGCACGGGTGATAGCGGTGTACAGCACGCCGCGCACCAGCAGCGACGGCGCGGCGGACGCCGCGGCCAATATCACCGCCGGATACTCGCTGCCCTGGGACTTATGTACGGTGACGGCGTAGGCCATATCCAGCTGGCTCAGCAGGTCAGCGGTGTACACCGCCGTGCGGTCGTCAAACCGCAGGGTGATGAGCTCGCCGCCGGGGTCGATGTCCTGAATAACGCCCACGTCGCCGTTGAAAATACCGCTGCCGCCGGAGCCATCCTCCTTCTCCCACAGCACATCGTAGTTGTTCCGGGTCTGCATGACCCGGTCACCCACCCGGAACGTCATGTCGCCCCACTGCTTCTGGCGCTTACCGCGCTCCGGCGGGTTCAGCGCCGCCTGCAGGGCCCGGTTCAGCGCCGCCGTACCGCAGGGGCCCTTTCGGGTGGGGGAGAGCACCTGTATCTGCTCGGCGGGAATACCCATGTTTTTGGGCAGGCGGTCGCGGCACAGCTCCACCACCGTCTGCACCAGGCGATCCGGCGCGCGGCGGCGCAGGAAGAAGAGGTCGCCGCTGCCGCTGTTCTCCAGCGGCGGCAGCTCGCCGCGGTCCACGGCGTGGGCGGCGCGGATGATCGCCGACTGCTCCGCCTGACGGAACACCTGGGTCAGGGACACCGCCGGCACCACACCGCTGCGGAGCATATCCCCCAGCACGCTGCCGGGGCCTACGGAGGGCAGCTGGTCCGGGTCGCCTACCAGCACCAGGCGGCTTCCCGGCCGCATGGCCTCCAGCAGGGAGCGCATCAGCTCGATATCCACCATGCTCATCTCGTCCACGATGACAGCGTGGACCTCCAGCGGATCCTGTGCGTTCTTCTTAAAGGCCGTCTGGCCGGTGAGCTCATTGTAGCTCATGCCCAGGGCACGGTGGATGGTCTGGGCCTCCCGGCCCGTCACCTCGCCCAGGCGCTTGGCGGCGCGGCCGGTGGGCGCCAGCAGCGCCACATCCAGCCCCATACGCTCGTACAGAGACACGATGCCCCGCAGGGACGTGGTCTTGCCGGTACCGGGGCCGCCGGTCAGCAGCAGTATACCGCCCTGGGCCGCCAGGCACACCGCCTGCCGCTGCAGGGGCGCATAGGCCACGCCCTGTTCCTTTTCAATGTCATCGATGACCTTCTCCGCCCGGGGCAGCACCTCCACCGGCGTCCGTACCAGCGACAGCAGGCGCTCCGCCACGAAGGTCTCCGCCTGGTACAGCCGGGGCAGATAGCAGCCCTGCACCCCGGCAATGGTCTTTTCCACCACGCCGAAGCCCTCGATGAGCTTGTCCAGCGCCAGCTCCAGCTCGTCCGGCGTCACGGCCAGCAGCTGCGACGTGGCGAAGAGCAGCTTCTCGCGGGGCAGGAACACGTGGCCGTTGGCAGCGTTGTGCTCCAGCTCATAGGTCAGCGCCGCCCGCAGGCGGCAGGGATCGTCCCCGTCAAAGCCCAGGCTGATGGCGATCTCGTCCACCGTGGAGAAATCCACCCCGTATTGGGCCCGGGACAGGATATACGGATCGTCCCGCAGGGCCTGGATGGCCCCGTCGCCGTAGGTGCGCTGGAGGGGCATGGCCAGATACACCGGCAGGTCATACCGGGCCAGGAACTCCATCAGCTGGCGCAGGCCCGTCAGCGCACGGAAAGCGTCGGACAGCTCCTTCGCTCTCTGGGCGGTGATGCCCTTGATGCACCGCAGGCGCTCCGGCTCCCGCTCGATGACCAGCAGGGTGTCCGCGCCGAAGCGCTCCACCAGCCGCTGTGCGGTGGCGGGACCAACACCCTTGAGGATGCCGGAGGACAGGTAGGCGATCATGTCCTCCTCACGCTCCGGCATCCGGCGCTCCACGCTCTCGGCGGTGAGCTGGCTGCCGTGGACGGGATGGACGCTCCACACGCCGGTGACGGTCATGCCTTCGCCGGCGGCGGCACAGGGGATACAGCCCACCACGGTGACAGGCTCGTCCTCGCCCTCCACGGTCAGCAGCAGCACGGTATAGCCGTTCTCCTCGTTATGAAAGATGACGTTCTCTACGGTGCCCTCCACGGTCACGCGCTCGCCCATCGGCTCACCTCCCCTGTTCGGTGGTATCTTCCTCTGTATAGTACGCCGCCAGTTCCCGGGGCGTCAGCAATTTCGTGTTCATATCGGACAGCAGCGCCGCGGCGCGGCGGCCCTCGTCGGTCAGTCCGCAGTCCACCAGCAGCACCGGCAGACGGCGGCTCTGGGCCAGACGGCGCAGCGTCACATCCAGTCCCGTCCCGTCTCCGGAGACCCGGACCAGATACACCGCGTCCACCGGGCGCTCACGCCACAGCAGCAGCGATGCCGCCAGCCATATCAGCGCCGTGACGCCGATGGCCGCCAGCGCGGCGACCACGCCGTCCTGCAAAAGCTCCATGCAGCCACCTCCCCCCCTGCCCCATCCTATGCGGCAGGGGGAAGGCCGGTCACTTCAGGTATTTTTTCAGATACTGGCCGGTGTAGGACGCCGGGCAGGCGGCGATCTCCTCCGGCGTGCCGCAGGCCACCACGGTGCCGCCGCCCACGCCGCCCTCCGGGCCCAGGTCAATGATATAGTCGGCACACTTGATCACGTCCAGGTTGTGCTCAATGACCAGCACCGTATTGCCACCATCGGTGAGCCGCTGGAGCACCTCCAACAGCTTCCGCACGTCATCGGCGTGGAGGCCGGTGGTGGGCTCGTCCAGAATATACACCGTCCGCCCTGTGGCGCGGCGGCTCAGCTCCGTGGCCAGCTTGACGCGCTGGGCCTCGCCGCCGGAGAGGGTGGTGCTGGGCTGGCCCAGCTTCACATAGCCCAGCCCCACATCCCGCAGGGTGGTCAGCTTGTCACAGATGGCGGGCACGGCGGAGAAGAACTCCCACGCCTCGTCCACGGTCATGTCCAGCACGTCGGCGATGTTCTTCCCCTTGTAGCGGACCTCCAGCGTCTCGCGGTTATAGCGCTTGCCGCGGCAGATCTCGCAGGGAACGTACACATCCGACAGGAAGTGCATCTCGATCTTCAGCATACCGTCGCCGCCGCAGGCCTCGCAGCGGCCGCCCTTGGTGTTGAAGGAGAACCGGCCCGGTCCGTAGCCCCGGGCCTTGGCGTCCGGGGTGGAGGCGAACAGATCGCGGATCAGGTTGAACAGGTTGGTATAGGTGGCCGGATTGGATCGGGGCGTCCGGCCGATGGGGCTCTGGTCGATGGCAATGACCTTGTCCAGCTGCTCCATGCCCTCGATGGCGTCATGCTTGCCGGGGCGCACCTTCATGCGGTTCAGCTGGGCGCCCAGCGCCTTGAACAGCACCTCATTGATCAGAGAGGATTTTCCGCTGCCGCTGACGCCGGTGACACAGGTGAACGTCCCCAGAGGGATGGACACGTCGATATGCTTCAGGTTGTTCTCCCGGGCGCCGCGGACGGTCAGCAGCCTGCCATTGCCCCTGCGGCGCTGTGCCGGCAGGGGGATGGTGCGTTTGCCGCTGAGATACTGGCCCGTCAGGCTGTCAGGGTTCGCCATGACTTCCTCCGGGGTGCCGCAGGCCACCACCTGCCCGCCCAGGGCGCCGGCGCCGGGACCGATGTCAATAAGGTAATCGGCGGCGCGCATGGTGTCCTCGTCGTGCTCCACCACGATGAGGGTATTGCCCAGATCGCGGAGGCGCTGCAGCGTGGCCAGCAGCTTGTCGTTATCCCGCTGGTGCAAGCCGATGGAGGGCTCGTCCAGGATATACAGCACGCCCATGAGGCTGCTGCCGATCTGGGTGGCCAGACGGATACGCTGGCTCTCGCCGCCGGACAGGGTGCCCGACGCGCGGGAGAGGGTCAGATAACTCAGGCCCACGGACTGCAGAAAGCCCAGGCGGGCGTGGATCTCCTTCAGGATCTGGGCGGCGATGATCTGCTGATTGCCGGTCAGGTCCAGATGGTCGAAAAAGGCTAGGGCGTCGTCCACCGGCAGGGTAGTGGCGTCATAGATGGACTTGTCGCCCACGGTGACGGCCAGCGCCTCCGGCCGCAGGCGCTTACCCTGGCAGGCCGGGCAGGGGCAGGGGGTCATCAGGCCCTCGATCTCCTTCTTGCTGGCATCGGACTGGGTCTCCTGATACCGGCGCTCCAGGTTGTTGCAGATGCCCTCGAAGGCCTGGTACAGCACACCCTTGCCCCGGGGCTGGTCATAGTGGAGCTCCAGCTTTTCGCCGCCGGTGCCGTAGAGGATAACGTTCTTCACCTCGTCGCTTAGGCTGTCGTAGGGCTGGGTCAGGGAGAAGCGGTATTTCTTACTGAGGGCCTCGAAGTACATACGACTGATGCCGTCGGACCGGATGGAGGCCCAGCCGGTGGCAGTAATGGCGCCCTCCAGGATGGATTTGCTGCCGTCGGGGATGATGAGGGCCGGATCAGCCTTTAATTGCAGGCCCAGGCCGGTGCAGGTGGGGCAGGCGCCAAAGGGACTGTTGAAGGAGAACAGACGGGGCGTCAGCTCCTCGATGGAGATACCGCAGTCGTCACAGGCGTAGTTCTGGGAGAAGGTGATATCTCTCTCCTCCCGCAGCAGGTTAACGGTGACGAGGCCATTCGCCAGGTTGGAGGCCGTCTCCACTGAGTCGGTCAGCCGGCCTGCGATGTCCGGGCGGACGATCAGTCGGTCCACCACGATGTCGATGCGGTGCTTGAGGTTCTTCTCCAGAGAGATGTCCTCGGAGAGTTCGTACATATTGCCGTCCACCCGAGCCCGGACGAAGCCGGACCGGCGGGCATCCTCCAGCACCTTGGCGTGCTCGCCCTTGCGGCCGCGCACCACCGGGGCCATCACCTGGATACGGGTGCCCTCGGGCAGGGCCAGTATCTGGTCGATGATCTGATCCACCGTCTGGCGGCGTATCTCCTTGCCGCAGTGGGGGCAGTGGGGCGTGCCCACCCGAGCCCACAGCAGGCGCAGATAGTCGTAGATCTCCGTCACCGTGCCCACGGTGGAGCGCGGGTTCTTGCTGGTGGTCTTCTGGTCGATGGAGATGGCCGGGGACAGGCCCTCGATGTAATCCACGTCGGGCTTGTCCATCTGCCCCAGGAACATACGGGCGTAGGAGGACAGGCTCTCCACATACCGCCGCTGGCCCTCGGCATAGATGGTGTCAAAGGCCAGGGAGCTTTTGCCGGAGCCGGAAAGGCCCGTCAGCACCACCAGCTTATCCCGGGGGATGGTGACGTCGATGTTCTTCAGGTTGTTCTCGCGGGCGCCCTTGATGAAAATTTCAGTCTGCATGGTATGCCTCATTTCTGCAACATATGGTCGCAGATAAGTGTAGTGAAATCAATTTTTAATGTCAACAGCGAAATAATTTTTATACGATCACGTCAGCCGTTTTCGCCCGCAGGAGAGCGATAAGGGCGTTGGGGTCGCACTCCACCTGATGGCCGATCTTCCCGGCGGAGACACAGATGGCGCCGTATAGCAGTGCTGTCTCATGGAACACGGTGGGAAACTGCTTTTTCATGCCCACCGGGCTGCATCCGCCGTGGACATAGCCGGTCAGGGGCAGCAGCTCTTTCTGTGGCAGCATGGCCACGGACTTCTCCCCCACCGCTTTGGCGGCCTTTTTCAGGTCCAGGTTCTCGGCCACAGGGATGTCGAACACATAGTATGCCCCGCTGGCCCCCTTTGTCACCAGGGTCTTGAACACCTGCTCCGCCGGCTGGCCCAGTATCTGCGCCACGGACACGCCGTCGATGGGGCCGTCCGGGTCGTAGCTGTGAGCGGTGTAGGGTATTTTTTTCTGATCCAGCGTCCGCATGACGTTGGTTTTTTCCTCTTTGTTCTTTGCCATAGGGACAGCCTCCTTATCTGTTTACGCATACAGGGCGATGAGGGACAGTATCAGGATATGCACGGGGTAAAAGGCGTAAAAGCCGTACTGCACCGCCCGGTTGGAATAGCCGCGCCGGCCATTGTAGAGCCAGAGGGGCAGCAGTGCCGCCAGCGACCACATTTCGATGGACACGCCGCCCATAATGCCGATGCTGAACACCGCCAGTCCCACCGCCTGCGCCGTTCGCTTCACGACGGTGCCGCAGGACACGCGGCGGACACCGTAGAACAGCACCACCAGCAGCATACCCCAGCCCCGATAGTCCGTCCCGGCCAGCTCCAGCAGGCAGAACGCGGCGGCCACGGCCGCGCCGGTGAGCAAAAAGGCCGCCGGCGTTTTCTTTCGCAGCGTCCAATCGACGCACCAGCAGATCAGCGCACCGGCCAACAGCGTCCACAGCACGTTCTGGGAATAGGGATACCACACCGTGCCGCCCACCATCAGGTCGAAGGGGACTTCGGACAGCAGGGCAAACGCCAGCAGCCGCAGGGCGTATTTCCTCCGATCGCGGGTGTAGACGCAGCCCTCGGCGATGAGGAAGCAGAAGATGGGAAAAGCGATCCGTCCGATGCAGCGCAGCCACAAAACCGTTGGGAACAGCGTGTGCCCCATGTGGTCAATGAACATGGTGCAGGCGGCGATGAGCTTCAGGTGAAAGCCGTTCAGGACTTGACAGGTTTTTCTTCGCATTTTTTATCTCCATTGGCCAGCAGGATCACGCAGCCGAACACGCAGGCCACGCCCAGCACGGTCCACACGGTCAGCGCCTCCTTGAACACGAACACACCTACGAGGGTCTCCACCACCGGCTCGATGTTGGTAATGATCGAGGCGCGGCCGCTTTCCACGCCCTCAAGCCCTTTCGTATAGAAGATGTAGGGCAGCACCGTGGCCACGATCACCACACCGCACACGCCCACGATGCCCTGCGTGCCGGAAAAGGCCAGCGGCAGCGTCTCGAAGTCCGCGAAAAAGACCGAGCCAAGCCCCGCCACCAGAAATGTCCAGTAGATCATGGTATAGCTCTCGTAATGGGCCAGACCGTAGTGGGCAAACACCGTATAGCTGGCGTAGCACAGGCCGGACAGCACGCCCAGGCCGATACCCGCCCAGGAGGCGGTCATATCGCCGCCGATGATGCCGCTGACCATCACGCATCCCAGCAGGGACACCACCAGGGCGATGAGCTTGCGCTTCGTCAGCGGTGTCTTCCACAGCACGGCGCTGAAAATGACCACAAAGGACGGGGCCAGATACAGCAGCACCGCCGCCACCGACAGGGAGCACATGGTCTGGCACTGGAAGTAGACCAGGCTCAGCGTCAGGATGCTGAGCAGGCCGGAGCACAGGAAAATGGGCAGATGCTTCAGCTTGATGCGGAACACCTGACGGTGGAACAGGGCGAACACGATGGTCAGGATCACCAGCGTGCCGAAGTTCCGGATGAACACCCGGTTGCCCAGCGATACGCCCACCTCTGTGAGCATACGGTTGGAAAAACCGATAAAGCCCCAGCACACGGCGCTGAGGATCACGTAGATATAGGAAAGGTACTTTTTCATAGGTCGTTTCTCGGTTCGGTTTATTTCTCCCCCCGCAGCTCAATGATCTGATCCCGCAGCAGGGCGGCATATTCGAATTCCAGCATACGGCTGGCCTCTTTCATTTCCTTCTCCAGACGTGCGATGGTCTCAGCTCGCTCACGGTCAGAAAGCTTCTTCTTCGACAGCTTGGAGGCCTCCTCGGCGCTGCGGCTGATCTCCACCATCTCGCGGACACTCTTGCGGATGGTCTGCGGGATAATGCCGTGGGCCTTGTTGAAGTTGTCCTGCAGCTTCCGTCGGCGCTCCGTCTCGTCCATAGCGGCCCGCATGGAGGGGGTAACGGTATCGGCGTACAGGATGACCAGGCCCTCGGCGTTGCGGGCGGCGCGGCCGATGGTCTGTATCAGGCTGGTCTCGCTGCGAAGGAAGCCCTCCTTGTCGGCGTCCAGAATGGCCACCAACGACACCTCCGGCAGGTCCAGGCCCTCACGCAGCAGGTTGATACCCACCAGCACGTCGAACTCGCCCAGACGCAGGTCACGGATGATCTCCATGCGCTCCAGGGCCGACACGTCGGCGTGCATATACCGCACCTTGATACCCAGCCCACGGAAGTGGGCGGTCAGGTCCTCGGCCATTTTCTTGGTGAGGGTGGTCACCAGCACGCGCTCGTTCTTCTCCGCCCGGGCGTGTATCTCCGCCACCAGGTCGTCGATCTGACCCAGCACCGGGCGGACCTCCACTCTGGGGTCCAGCAGGCCGGTAGGTCGGATGACCTGCTCCACGATCTGGTCCGCCTGCTGCTTTTCAAAGTCGCCGGGGGTGGCGGAGACGAACACCGCTTGGGAGAAGCGCTCTTCGAACTCCTCGAACTTCAGAGGGCGGTTATCAAAGGCGCAGGGCAGACGGAAGCCGTAGTCCACCAGGCTCTGCTTGCGGGCATGGTCGCCGTTGTACATGGCCCGCACCTGGGGTAGGGTCACATGGCTCTCGTCCACGAACAGCACAAAGTCCTCCGGGAAGAAGTCCAGCAGCGTCATGGGGGCGCTGCCCACAGGACGCTGAGAGATGACCCGGGAATAGTTCTCAATGCCGGAGCAGTAGCCCAGGGTACGCATCATCTCCACGTCGTAGCGGGTGCGCTGGTCGATGCGCTGGGCCTCAATGAGCTTGCCGTTGTCCTCAAACCACTTTTTGCGCTCCGCCAGCTCGCGCTCGATCTCTTTGGCGGCGCGCTCCAGCTTGTCCTTGGGCGTGACGTAGTGGCTGGCGGGATACACCGCCACGTGTGTCAGCTGCTTCAGGGCCGCACCGGTGACCGGATGGAACTCCGTGATACGCTCGATCTCGTCACCGAAGAACTCCACACGGATGGCCCGGTCCTTATAGTAGGCGGGGTACAGCTCCACCGTGTCGCCCCGTACCCGGAACACATTGCGCTGGAAGGCCACGTCGTTGCGCTCGTAGCGGTCCTCCACCAGCCGCCGCAGCAGTTCGTCGCGCTCCAGTGTCATGCCGGTCCGCAGGGAGATCATCATGCGGGCGAAATCGTCCGGCTCGCCCAGGCCGTAGATACAGCTGACCGACGCCACCACGATCACGTCCCGCCTTTCCAGCAGCGCGCAGGTGGCGGACAGCCGCAGGCGGTCGATCTCCTCGTTGGTGGATGCGTCCTTTTCGATATAGGTGTCCGTCTGGGGCACGTAGGCCTCCGGCTGGTAGTAGTCATAGTAGGAAACGAAATACTCCACCGCGTTGTTGGGGAAAAATTCCCGGAACTCCTCGCACAGCTGGGCGGCCAGCGTCTTGTTATGGGCCAGCACCAGCGTGGGCCGGTTGACGCGCTCGATGACCTTGGCCATGGTGTACGTCTTGCCGCTGCCGGTGACGCCCTTGAGCACTTGCGCGCGCAGGCCATTCTCCAGGCCCTGCGCCAGCTTGTCGATGGCCTGGGGCTGGTCGCCGGCAGGCTTATATTCAGAAACGACTTTCAGATCAGGCATGGTATCCTCCGTTTATCGCGCCAGCAGGCCGCTTTCTGCCATGGAGACATAATCGCTGTCGGCCACCACCACGTGGTCGGCCAGGCGAATGTTCAGCGGCGAGAGCGCCTCCTGTATCTGCCGCGTCACCAGCAGGTCCTGCTGGGAGGGCAAAGCCACGCCGCTGGGGTGGTTGTGGGCCAGGATAATGCTGCTGGCGCCGGCATACAGGGCATTCTCCACCACCTGGCGCACACTGACCGGCGAAGCGGCCACACTGCCCTTGCTGATGCAGCGGCAGGTCAACAGCTTGCCCTTGGCGTCCAGGCAGACCTGGTAGAGCATCTCCTTCTTCTCCCCCGCCAGCAGCTCCATGAAGTACGCGCCGGTACGGTCAGGGGAGTTCAGCACCTTCTGGGGCAGGGACGAGCACCGGGCCCGCAGGGCCATGTCCCCTACCAGCCGCACCAGCACGGCGGCGTTTTCTCCCACGCCTTCTACGGAGGTCAGCTCCTCCGGTGCGGCGTGGAGTACCCCCTGCAGCGAGCCAAAGCGCTGGATGAGCCGGTGGGCCGTCTCGTTGGTGTCCTGCCGGGGGATGGCGTAGAACAGCAGCAGCTCCAGCAGCTGGTGGTCCTCCATCCCCTCTGCACCCAGCGCCAGATACCGGCGCTTGCTGCGCTGGCGATGCCCGTCGTGCAGGCCCATGATGACCCCTCCCCTCCTGCGGCTAAAACTGTAAATTCTCGACAATAATATAGTATACCACATATCTCCATGTGTCACAAGTTGTTTTTTCGAACATTTGTTGCGGTGCAGGATCGCTTGACTTTGTGGCGGCGGCGTGGTATAGTACCTGTGCTGTCCGCCGCCACCGGGTGACGGGCAGGCGTTCGCGGGCGCGCCGTTAGGTCTTAGAAGGTGCGTCCTGTGGGCGCATTTTTTGTTTTTGGAGGTAATCGGTATGGCGTGGCTCTATCTATTCATCGCAGGCGGACTGGAGGTGTTCTGGTCTACGTTTCTGAAACTGTCTGAGGGCTTCACAAAGCTGTGGCCGTCGGTATGGGCGGTCGCGGGCATGATCGCCAGCTTCTTTTTCCTGTCACAGGCCACGAAGACGCTGCCCATGGGCACCGCCTACGGCATCTGGACGGGTATCGGCGCCCTGGGCGCCGTCATCGTGGGCATTCTGGCCTTCCAGGAGCCTGTCACCGCCCCGCGGCTCATTTTCGTGGGGCTGCTGCTCGTCGGTATCGTCGGGCTGAAGCTCACCGCATAACAGCAAAAAAGACCGCTTTCGCGGTCTTTTTTATGTGTTTACGCTTTCGGCAGGCTCCAGCGGAATACCGCGGCACAGAGCCGCAGCACCACCGTCAGCGCGCAGCCTGTCAGCAGCGCCAGGTTCTCTCCGGCGCTCCACAGCAGCATACACGCCGCCGCGCCGGCCAGGGACGCGCAGGCGTAGATATGCTTGGTGAAAATGTAGGGGCGCTCCATACAGCACAGGTCACGCAGAACACCGCCGCCCACGCCGGTGAGCATACCCACCAGCAGCGCCAGGAACACATTGCCGCCCAGCCCGGCACGGATGGCTACCGCCGCACCGTGGACGGAGAAGATCCCCAGGCCGATGGAGTCCGCCACCAGCAGCAGCGCCTCCCAGTTCCGGTGATCGCCCTCGGGGTGAAAGCGCTTCCACACCAGAAACACCAGCAGGGACGTAGCGATGGCCACCAGTGCCTGCAGGGGGTCGCGCAGCGCGGCGGGCGGCGTGATGCCCAGCAGCAGATCCCGCAGGATACCGCCGCCCACGGCAGTGGTCATGCCCATCATGGCCACGCCGAACAGGTCCATATGCTTCTTCACCGCCAGGGCTGCGCCGGAAATGGCGAAGGCCACCGCGCCGATCAATTCAAAATAAAACTGAAAACCGGGCATCGTTATCCCTCCTGTGTACAACAGCATTACCATACCACGTCCGCAGGGAAAAATCCACCCCTAAACAGCCCGAAAGGACAGGCTGGAAAAACCTGTCCTTTTTTATCGGGTATTAGGGGGGAGAAATAGGGAAAATAGGAAGAAAGAAAGAATCAAAATAGCGTTTGGTTTAAGGAACCAGCGGTGTTCCCTGAACACATCCGTATCATAGCACGGATATCCGCACTTGTAAAATTGATTGTTTTCGTGTAAAATATCAACGAAAATTTATATTTTAGGAGACGGTAGTATGACCAACCTGGATATCGAGACATTCTGGGCAGTGGTGCAGCACGGCACCATGACGGCCGCGGCGGAGGCGCTGTACATCACCCAGCCCACGCTGTCCATGCGGATACGGGCGCTGGAGGAACGGGTTGGCACGCCGCTGTTCGTGCGGAGCAAGGGCCAGCGGCGCATCACGCTGACGGCGGCGGGCCAGAAATTCCTGACGCTGGCCCAGCGCTGGCAGCAGCTGCTCTCGGAGACGGAGACGCTGGCGGAGCTGGAGCAGCGCGCCTACCTGCGTATCGCCGCCACCTACACCACTAACCAATACATCCTGCCGCCGGTGTATAAGCGCTTTCTTGCCCTGCGGCTGCCGGTATCCCTGTGGATCCACACCCTGCGGGATGTGGATATCACCCAGGCGCTGCTGAGCCATGAGCTGGACTTTGCCTTTATTGACAGCAACACGGTATTCGATGACCGGCTGACGGTACGTCCGTCCTTTCGGGAGCCGTTTCTGCTGCTGTCGCCGCCGGACAGCCACTACCCGGAGGAGGTGGACCCGGCCTCGCTGGACGTAGCCGAGGAGCTGCTGGTCACCTGGGACCCAGAGTTCATCCGCTGGCATGACCGGTGGTTCGGCACCGGTGCGCGGCCCCTGCTGTACGCCGACACCCTACAGGCGGCGGATTTCCTGCCGCCCACCGAGGGCCGCTGGGTGGCGGCCCCGGCCATCGCCGCCGCGTCGCGCATTGGGAAGAGCGCACGGGTATGCCGCTTTACCAGCCCGCCGCCGGACCGGGTGAACTATCTGGTGACGCGGGCGGGCGAACCGCTGACGCCGCCGGCCCTGCGATTTTTGCAGGAGTTGAAGGGCCACCTGTTGGCGCAGGACAATGTGCAGGTGTACCTGTAAAGAAAAATGGCGGGAATGGCAAGAAAACGCCTTGACAGGCCGATGATTTTGGCATAACATAGATATGTTGAATAGGATCCGGTAGGTAAGGCTACCGCGAGGGATACGGACTGCTGCCGCGAAGTGGTGGAGACACCATCAGAGGGTTTGAGCAGGTGCCATCGAAAGCAAGGTGGCATCTAATGCAGTTTCACCGCCCCGCGATGCTAAAGCTTGTAACGGTGCAGAACGGGGCGCATTGGCGCACTTTGCGGCACGCAGCAGGCTACTACCTGCTGCGTATTATTTTGCCTGAAGGGAGGGAACAGGCTTGATCGATTATCAGGAGGAGCTGGAGCAATACAAGGAACGGATAGACGAACTGGCGAAGGAAAAACGCTACGCCGAGCTGCGGGACCTGTTCCTGCCCATGGAGCCGGCGGATATCGCCCTGCTGCTGGAGGAGGGCAAGCAGGAGCAGATGCCCCTGCTGTACCGTCTGCTGCCCAAGGAGACGGCGGCAGAGGTATTCGTGGAGTTGGAGCCGGAGAGCCAGGAGATGCTGATCAACGGCTTTTCCAACACGGAGCTGACCGAGGTTCTGGACGAGCTGTATCTGGACGACGCGGTGGACATCGTGGAGGAGATGCCGGCCAGCGTGGTCATCCGTATCCTGGACAAGGCCACGCCGGAGATGCGTAAATCCATCAACGAAATACTGAAATACCCGGAGGACAGTGCCGGCTCCATTATGAACATGGAGTTCCTGTCCCTGAAAAAGGACATGACGGTGGAGGACGCCTTCAAGCGCATCCGCCGTATCGGCGGCGAGCTGGAGACCATCAACATCCTGTACGTCACCGATCCCACCCGGCACCTGCTGGGCGTGCTGTCCGTCCGCGACCTGCTGCTGGCGGAAGAGGACGACCTGATCGAGGAGATCATGGACCCGGACGTGGTGTGGGCCAAGACCACGGACGATAAGGAGGACGTGGCCCAGGCACTGAGCAAATACGACTTCCTGGCCATGCCCATCGTGGACCTGGAAAAGCGGCTGGTGGGTATCGTCACCGTTGACGACGCTATGGACGTCATCGAGGAGGAGACCACGGAGGACTTCGAAAAGATGGCGGCTATGCTGCCCTCGGACAAGCCGTACCTCCGCACCGGTGTATTTGCCACCTGGAAGGCCCGCCTGCCCTGGCTGATGGTGCTGATGCTGTCGGCCACATTCACAGGTATGATCCTGAACCACTACGAAAACGCGCTGGCAGCCTGCCTGGTGCTGAACGCCTACATCCCCATGCTGTCCGGCACCGGCGGTAACTCCGGTACGCAGGCCAGCGTGGCGGTGATCCGCGCCTTGAGCCTGGACGAGGTGGACTTCTCGGACGTATTCCGGGTGCTGTGGAAGGAGCTGCGGGTCTCGCTGCTGTGCGGCGTATGCCTGGCCGGGGCCAACTTCGTGAAGATGCTGCTGGTGGATCGGCTGCTGCTGGACAACGCGGCGGTAACGCCGCTGGTGTGTCTGGTGGTGTGCCTGACCATTCTGTTCGTGGTGGTGTTCGCCAAGTGCGTGGGCTGCTCCCTACCGCTGCTGGCGGAAAAGGTAGGGCTGGACCCTGCGGTGATGGCCAGTCCCTTCATCTCCACCATCGTGGACGCCACCAGTCTGCTGATCTATTTCAGCTTCGCTTCGGCGCTTCTCGGCATATAAAAAATGTGCATATCCGCCTGCGCTCCGGGCAAAAATAGAGTCAAGCCTTCGGGCTTGACTTTTTATTTTTCAGGGAGGAAACACCATGAACAGAGCCTGTACCAACGACGGGTGCGCCTGCACCCCCAACGCGTCCATCAAGTGCACCGTCACCAACTGCGCCCACCACTGCAAGGACGTGGACAACTGCGGTCTGACCGCCATTCAGGTGGGCACCCACGAGAGCCGTCCCACCATGGACCAGTGCACCGACTGCCAGAGCTACCAGAAGTGCCAGTAAACCCCGCGCCCGGATGGGCGCATACATAAAGGAGGCGGCACAATGCAGGCAAAGACAAAATATGCCCTGTCCGGCACGGCGGCAGGGCTGGTGAACGGACTGTTCGGCGGAGGCGGCGGCATGGTGCTGGTGCCCCTGCTGAACGGCTGGTGCGGTCTGGCTGGCAAACAGGCCTTCGCCACCTGCGTGGCGGCCATACTGCCCCTAAGCGCCGTCAGCGCGGCAGTATACCTGCTGCGGCAGCCCTTCGACTGGGCCGCCGCGCTGCCATACCTCATCGGCGGACTGGTGGGCGGTCTGGTGGGCGGACGGCTGTTCCACCGGGTCAGCGTCACATGGCTGCGGGGACTGTTCGCCGCCTTTCTGCTGTACGGCGGCGTGAGGTATATCCTGTGAAAAGTTGGCTGATACCAATGGCTGCGGGGTTCGGCGCCGGCATCCTGTCCGCCTGGGGCGTGGGCGGCGGGACCCTGCTGCTGTTGGTTATGACGCTCATTTTGGCTGTTCCGCAGCAGCAGGCCGCCGCGGTCAATCTGCTGTACTTCCTGCCTACGGCGGCCATGGGCGTCATCGCCCACAGGCGGAACGGGTTGCTGGAAACGGAGGTGCTGAAATCCGCTATCCCCTGGGGCACAACGGCTGCGGCGGCCGGTGCACTGGCGGCGACGGCGGTGGACACAGCGGTACTGCGGCGGCTGTTCGGGGCATATCTGCTGCTGGCGGCCGCCGGCAGCCTGCGGCAGCTATGGCGGGAACGAAGGCGAAAATAGCCGCAAATTCCGGCGATAAAATGTATACTATTTGTTTATTATCTGTAAATATCCGTCATTTTGCGGTGTAAAACAGGGACAAGGCCATGGCCTTGTCCCTGTTTCTGCGCTGTAAAGTGATCATCCCTCCACCGGGTAGAGGGCGACCGTCACGTCAAAGGTCTGTCCGTCACGCCGGATAGTGAGCACGACGCTCTCGCCCGCGATGTGGGTCCGGCGGACGGCCAGCAGATCGGTGTTGGTGCTGACGCCTATACCGTCCGCCGCCAGAATTACGTCGCCCTTCTGCAGCCCCGCTTCCTCGGCGCCGAAGTTTTCCGTGACGGAATCGATCACCGGGTGGGTCGTACCGTCGGCAAATTCCGTCTCCTGCACGTAGACGCCGATCGAGGGCAGGCCGCGGAAGCCTCCGGTGGCGATGATATCATTGATGACGGATACCACACGGCTGGACGGGACGGCAAATCCCAGGCCCTCCACCGTGGCAGAGATGTCGGACAGGGTGTTGCTCATCTTTAGTGTGTTGATGCCGATGACCTGGCCGTACTCATTGATCAGCGGGCCGCCGGAGTTGCCGTTGTTCAGGGCAGCGGTGGTCTGGAGCAGCGTCATCACGCGGCCCTCCATGGTGACGGGACGGTCGATGGCGGAGATGATGCCCTGGGTCAGTGTGCCCCGCAGCTCAACGCCCAGCGGGTTGCCGATGGCGTAGACCGTATCGCCCACCTGGCATTCCTCACTGTCGCCCAGAGGCGCAGTGGGCAGGCCGGAGGCGTTCACCGCCTTCAGCAGCGCCAGATCCTCGGTGCTGGAAAAGCCCACCAGCTCCGCCTCGTAGCGGTCGCCGTTGTACAGCGCCACCAGCGCGTTCTGCCCGCCGGCGATCACATGGGCGTTGGTGACGATATAGCCGTCCGCCGTCAGGATGACCCCGGTGCCGACACTGGCCTTTTCGCCCAGGTCGGTGAGCACCAGCACCGTGGCGGGGTTTACCTGCTGATAGACCTGCTGGATAGTCAGCTTCTCCTCCCCTGCTTTTTCGCAATAAAAGCGCAGATCGGGGTCCGTGTCTGCCCGGGGGATGGTGGGCACATCGCTCTGGAAGATATCCACGATACTGCTGGCATCGTGATCGCCGTCGTCGAAGTCATCGCCATAGCCGTCCGTATTGCCGCCCCGCAGGGCGGAGACGATGGCCACTCCCAGCACCACGCCTACCAGCACGGCCAGAATGACCAGAAACGTCCACAGGCCCTTGCGGCTGCGGCGCTTCTCCTGCCGGACAGCTTTGGGCGCCGCGGCAGCGGGCATGGGGCCCGGCTGCACATAGCAGCCCGTGATCTCCTGCCCCTCGTCCGGACGGACATACCAGCTGACGACCTCGTCCGGCTCCTGCTCCGGGGCAGGAGCCGCCGGATCGGGCGTCAGCGGCATTTTATTTTCATCATACATATTCAGAGTACCTCTCGGGGCGCGCCGTGCGCCATCTGCATGGTAAAGGTAAAGGCCGTTACACCGTCCTGACTGGTGACGGTGATCTGCTCCTTGTGCTGGGCCAGGATGGTCTTGACGATATACAGCCCCAGGCCGTAACCGTCCTTGTCCTCACTGCGGGACTTATCGGACTTGTGGAAGCGCTCGAACAGCAGTGGTATCTCCTCTGCCGGAATGGTGGAGCCCAGGTTGCGGACGGTGACATAGGCCTTCTCGCCGTTGACCGCCAGACCCAGATACAGCTGGGAGCCAGGGGTGGCGAATTTGGCCGCATTCTCCAGCAGGTTGTAAATGACCTGGGTGATCAGGTCCCGGTCGCCCTGGACCATGACGGAGTCCTCGGGGATCTCCGCGTCCACGTCCAGCCCACGGTCCGTGATCTTCTTCTCCATGGACAGCAGGGCAATACGGGCGGACTCACAGAGATCAAACTCCTCCTTCTTCATCTCCTTGTTCTGTATCTGGGAGATATCCAGCATACGCCGCACCAGGCGGCTGAGACGGCGGCTCTCGTCGGAGATGATCTGAAGATACTGGCGCTCCTTCTCCGGCGGGATGGTGCCGTCCAGAATGCCGTCGGTGTAGCCGGCGATGGTGGTCATGGGGGTCTTCAGCTCATGGGACACATTGGCGATAAAGTCCCGGCGCTGGCGCTCCGTCTCCTGCAGGGAGTCGGCCATGGCATTGAAGGAGGCCGCCAGCTCACTGATCTCGCCGCAGTCACCGGTCTCCTGCATCCGTACATCGAAATCGCCGCCGGCATAGGCACGGGTGGCCTTGACCATCTCGGTCAGGGGCTGTATCTGCCGCATGGAGGTGACAAAGCTGGCCACGAACGCCAGCAGCAGGATAATGGCGCTGGTCATGAAGAACAGGGCGATGAATGAGCGCCACATCTGCATGAGCTCGGCGCTGTTCATCACCGCCAGCACCAGGCCCAGAGTGTTGCCGTCCGCGTCTGTCATGGGCACGCCCACCACGAACTGCTTTTTCTCATATACGCCCACGGTGCTGCGGCCCTCGTACAGTCTCTCGCTGCCCAGCACCGTTTGGGTAATGTCCTCGGGGACAACGACGGTCTTTCCGGCCAAATCGGCATCCGTCGTCAGCAGGACGCTGCCGGTGGTGTCGCAGATCAGAAAGTCCACGTCCGTCATCCGGGAGGCCACGCCGGCCAGAGAGCGCAGCGCGTCCCCCTGGTCACGCTCGGCGTCATCGCCGGCGGTAAAATAGTCCACGGACAGCTGCGCCACCAGCACCGCCCGGTCCTGCATCTCCTGCCGCTTCTCCGAGACGGTGTAGTTATAGCTCAGCGCGTAGAAGGACACGCCCAGCAGGGCCATGGTCAGCACCACCATACCGGCGGTGAGCATAAACTGCCGCCAGTACAGGCTGCCGGTGATACGTTTGATCCTCTCGCCCATGCTTACTTCACTTCAAACTTATAGCCCACGCCCCAGACCGTTTTCAGCTCCCACTGGTCCGAGACATTTTCGATCTTCTCCCGCAGGCGCTTGATGTGCACGTCCACGGTGCGGCTGTCGCCGAAATAGTCAAAGCCCCAGACCTCGTCCAGCAGCTGGTTGCGGGTATAGACCCGGTTGGGCGTGGCCGCCAGATGATACAGCAGCTCCAGCTCTTTGGGGGGCGTGTCCACCTTCTTGCCGTCCACCAGCAGCTCATAGCTGTCCAGATTGATGACCAGTTTGTCAAACACCAGCTTCTTCTTTGTGTCATCGGGTATCTCACTGCGGCGGAGCACGGCATTGATCCGGGCCATGAGCTCCTTCATCTCGAAGGGCTTGACCAGATAGTCGTCCGCGCCCATCTCCAGTCCGGTGATGCGGTCGCCCACGTCGCTCTTGGCGGTGAGCATAATGATGGGCGTCTTGCCCTTCTCGCGGATATGGGCGCATACGCCCCAGCCGTCCACCACGGGCAGCATGATATCCAGCAGCACCATGTCGGGGGCCTGCTTGTCGTACTCCTCGATGGCCTTGCCGCCGTCATAGGCGCTGCGGACCTCGAAGCCCTCCTTCTCCAGGTACATACGGATCAGATCGGATATATTGCGGTCATCCTCGACCACCAGAATGTTGCGTGCCATAGGCGCTCTCCTCCCGGTACATATCGTTGGGTATATCTTACATCCTGCGGGGCAGGCTTTTCCTGAACAATTTGTGAATATCCCGCATAATTTATAGATTATACCACGTTTTTGCCCGCTTGTCACGCATTTCCGTGCCCCTGACCCCTTGCCCCGATATCAGCCCGCCGGTCCGATGGTCACGCCGGTGTAATACCACGCCAGTATCTCCTGCCAGGTCTTCCCCGCCTTTGCCAGCTGCTCCGCGCCGTACTGGCTCATGCCCACGCCGTGGCCGTAGCCAGTGACGCGGAACGTAACGCTCTCCGCATCCGCTGTCAGGGTAAAGCAGGCCGAGCGCAGGGAGAAGATGCGGCGCATCTCCGTGCCCTCGATGTCCGTACCGGCCACGGAGACAGTCTCCACCCGGCCAGAATCATTTTCCGTCACCGCACCGAACCACGTCTCCGGCGCGCCGGTGAGTTTTATCTCCGGGTGGGCCGCCAGCAGAAGGTCCCTCGCCTCCGCCGCAGTAAAGGTGACTGTGCTGTAATAGTTGGGTACGGTGTCGGCACTCTCCGGGCTGGCGACGCTGGCCAGATAGGGCAGGTCGCCGGACCAGACATCCCCGGCCGCGGCGGTCCTGCCCGCCGAGGATGAGTGGAACACCGCCAGGATCGGTTCCCCGTCGTAGAGGGCCACCAGACCGTCCGTGTCCGCCACAGCCTGGACGACGCGGGTATTCCAGGGAGCAAAGTCGGCGGCCCACTTTTCCTTTGCGGCTGTCTCGGAGAGATAGGCGCTACAGCAGGTATGGTCCGTACAGAAGTCGGCGTCGGGATGCGCGTCCTTACGGCCCTGCGCCAGCTGGTAGTAGACGTAGGTACGCTCGGCCGCGGCCTGGGCCTTCAGCGCCTCCATCTCAAAGGAAGCAGGCATCTCGCCGCGGACCACGCCCACAAGGTAATCCCGCAGCGTCATCCGCTCCGCCGCCTCCCCGGTTTTTATGGTCAGCACGACCTCCCCGTCCTCCTGCGCCTGCGGTGTCTCCGGCGCAGGCTCGTCCGGCTCCGTGGCGGTGAGGTAGGCGCCGCCGAAGAGCAGCACCATTAGAATAAGGGCCGCCGCCGCGCTTTTTTTCATGGCTGCCACCTCCTTTTTTACACGATATGCAGGGCCTGTCCGGGGCATACATAAAATTCCGCAGGCGGGAAATGCTACCGGAAAATGGCAGACGGAGGACAGAAGGCATCATGGAACAGGCAAAACAGGGCGGAAACGAGACGGCCCCGGAAATGGCGGGCTATTATCGCGGCGCAGGGTGCTTTTCGCTGAAAGCGGCGGAGCTGAACGAGCTGCTGGGCGTGGGCCGGTGCTTTGATATGACAGGGCGCGACCTGTCCATCGGCGGGCGGCAGGCGCGGCTGTGGGTAGTGAACGGCTACGCCCAGGAGGACCTGCTGGAGCGGGTCATCGCCGGGTGGCAGGCGCTGCCGGACCTGAACAGTGTGACAGACGCGGCGGACTTCTGCCGGCGGTATGTGTCCGCCTGCGATGCGGCGGCTGAGCCGGACCGTGACACGGCGGTGATGGGCGTATTCGCTGGGAAGACGCTGGCGATCATCGACGGCTTCGGCGGCGGGGTGGTGCTGGACGCCAAGCAGTTCCCCACCCGGTCGGTGGAGGAGCCGGATACCAGCCGGGTACTGCGGGGCAGCCACGACGGCTTCGTAGAGAATCTCATGCAGAACGCGGCGCTGCTGCGGCGGCGGGTACGGGACACCCATCTGCGGCTGGAGCGATTGCAGCTGCCGGAGCGCTCGGGCACGGACGTGGCCCTGTGCTACATGGAGGGCGAGGCAGACGAGGGGCTGCTGCGGGCCCTGCGGGAAAAGCTGATGCACATCCAGTTGCGGTCGGTGGCCATGAGTCAGGAGACCATTGCGGAGGCCATCGCGCCCAGGCAGTTCTGGAACCCGTTTCCCAAGGTGCGGTATACCGAGCGTCCGGACGTGGCCACGGCGTGTATCATGGAGGGCGATGTGGTGGTGCTGGTGGACAATTCAGCGTCGGCCCTGCTGCTGCCCACAACGATCCTGCGGTTCAACGAGGAGATCAACGACTACTACTTCCCGCCCCTCATCGGCACGTATCTGCAGATCATACGGACGCTGGTGCTGCTGCTGACCATGTTCATTACACCGCTGTGGTACCTGCTGGTGAAGAACCCGGATACGCTGCACGAGAACCTGCGTTTCCTTTTGGTACAGGACGAATACTATGTGCCGCTGATCGTGCAGCTGCTGCTGGTGGAGCTGATCATTGACATACTGAAAATCGCGTCGCTGAACACACCGGATGTGCTGAGCAACTCGTTCAGTATGCTGGGTGCGCTGATATTGGGCGACTTCGCGGTGCAGGCCCGGTGGCTGGTTCCGGAGGTGCTGGTGTATATGGCCTTTGTGGCGGTAGCCAACTACGCCCAGCACAGCTATGAGATGGGCTACGCCACCAAACTGTGCCGGATGCTGCTGCTGGTGCTGATCTGGCTGTGGGACTGGTGGGGCTTCGCGGCGGGGATCGCGATCACGCTGACGCTGATCGTGACGGCAAAGCCGCTGGTGGGCAAGGGGTACCTGTACCCTCTCATTCCCTTTGACCGGAAGAAGCTGGCCCGTCTGCTGTACCGCCGCCCGGTGACGAAAAAGAACAGCTGAGGCAAACGTATCCCCTCTTCGTCATAAACTGCAAAAAAAGGAAGCGCCCCCGGCGCTTCCTTTTTAATTCTCATACAGTATATCCCGGGCCACCGGGCGGTAAAACAGCCTCTCCGCCTCGTCGAAATCATGGGTCTGGCCCATGATCCACATAAGCTTGGCCACGGCAGCCTCCGTGGTCATATCATAGGCCTCCAGCAGGCGCAGGGCGCTTTTCAGCCGCCCGCCCACATGATAGACCGCCAGATTGCTGCCCTCGTTGGGCACCTGGGTGGTCATGACCACCAGTTTGCCCCGCGCGATGCCCCGGTGAATGATATCGAAATAGCTGGCGTCACCCTCATATTCCGGCAGGCCGCCCACGCCGAAGGACTCAATGACCAGGCCGTCAAACCGGTCCAGCATGAATTCCAGCACGGCGGCGGGGGTGCCGGGGATCAGCTTCAGCAGTCCCACCTTGTCGTCCAGCGCGTCATAGAACACCGGGCTGGGATAGCAGGCGCAGCGCATATACTGCAGCAGGTGCTCGTCCTGTACCACGGCCAGGTCGGGATAGTTGACGCTGGAAAAGGCCTGAAAGCTCTTGGAGCAGGTCTTGCGGGCACGGGTACCCAGGATGACCTTGCCGTTGAATACGATCTGCACGCCGCCGCAGCCGCGACAGGCGTAGAGAAACGCGTCGGTCAGGTTGCGCTTGGAGTCGGTACCGTCGAACCAGATAGGCTTCTGCGCGCCGGTAAGGACGATGGGCTTTGGGCTGCCCTGGATCAGATAGCTAAGCGCGGCGGCGGTATAGGCCATGGTGTCCGTGCCGTGGGAGATGACAAAGCCGTCATATCTATCGTAATTCTCCCGCACAGCCCTGGCCACACCCAGCCAATGGGCGGGACGGATATTGGTGCTGTCCAGGCTGTAGAGCTGAACGCAATCCACATGGCACATCTCGCCGATACGGGGAACGAAGGACAGCAGCTGCGTGCTGTTCAGCTCCGGCGTCAGGCCGGAGGGCGTCATCTCACTGGCGATGGTACCGCCGGTGCCGATCATCAGGATATTCTTCATGCTCATACCTCCCGGTCGTCCATGGCCGCCGTGCCGAATCGGGCCGCCTGCTCAATACGGCGGCGGACAGCGTCGTCCGGGGCGGCGTCGTATTGGCGGCGCAGTTCCTGCAAAAACAGGCCCCGCAGCGTATCCTCGCCGCACTTGTCCCACAGGTCCCGGCGCACAGCCGTCTCGTCCCGCAGCTGCAGGGCAAAGAATCGGCCCGACAGGGCCTCCTCCAGCAGGGACAGGCGGGGCGGCTGCTCCGGCGTACCGGTCAGACGCAGGCGGTAGATATCCTGCTCCGTATCATGGGGCAGGGTACGCTCCAGGGCGGTGAGGGCGTCGCCATCGGTGACATCCACCTGGGCGATGCAGTAGCGGCGCCGGGCAAAGGGGACAAATCGCAGGTCGGCGGTGCCCGCCCCCACCTCGCCGAAGAGAAATCCCCGTTCGCCCAGCTCGTCGAAGCCGCGGCCCTCGATGCAGCCGCAATAGGCATAAGGGACCGCCCCGGCGGTCAGAACGCCGCTGCAGCTGTGAACATGACCCAACGCCAGATAGTCCAGCCCGCTGCCGGCGATATCCGCCGCGCGGATCGGACGGTAGCGGCTGTCGGAGGTCGTAACGTCGCCATGGAGCAGACCAATGTGGATAAGGCCATCCTGCGGCACACGGAAGCCGGGGAGTACACTGTCCGTGGGACACTCCGGGGCGGTGAAGGCCGCGCCGTGTACGGCGCAGTTCAGGTCCGGAAATGTAATGGTCTGCATACGGTCCTCTGTAAAGATGTGAACGTTGTCACTCCAGCGCGTGCGGGCATAGGGCCCGTCCGGTGTAAGGGGATCGTGGTTGCCGGGGGCGATGACCGCCTGACCGCGGAAGCACCCCAGTGCCTGCGCCAGCAGGGGCGCGGTGTCGCCATAGGGGCTGTCGCTGTCGAAAAGATCGCCGGAGAGGAGCAGCAGGTCCGCACCGTGGTCGTTGGCCCACTCCACCAGGCGCTCCGGCGTACGGCGGCTCTCCATACGACGCTGGCGGGCCTGCTCCGGCGTCAGCGCACCGAAGGCACTGTCCAGGTGGAAGTCACCTGCGTGAACGACCCGCACCATTTACGCTTCCTCTTCCTGCCAGCCCTTGCACACATCCACCCACTGAACGAAGTTCTTTCCGCAGCAGTGCTCCAGCTCGTCACAGGTCAGCTCAATGGCGCTGGCCGCGCTGCCCACAGCGGGGAACACCGTGTCAAAGCGCTTGAGGGACACATCCAGGTACGTCTTAACGTCGTCGGGCAGAGCGAAGGGGCACACGCCGCCCACGGCGTGGCCGATACGCTCCACAGCCTCTTCGGCGGTGAGCATTTTGGCCTTAGCGCCGAAGAAGTGCTTATACTTGCTGTTGTCCACCTTGGCGTCGCCGGCGGCCACGATGAGGATGGGGTCCTCCCCCACCTTAAAGCTGAGGGTCTTGGCGATACGGGCACCCTCCACGCCCACAGCCAGAGCAGCCAGCTCCACCGTGGCGCTGGAGACCTCAAACTCGCGCATACGATCCGCGACACCGTAGGGGGTCAGGTATTCTCTTACTTTTTCCACAGACATAGTCAAAAATTCACTCCTGTTTTCAAGTTTTTTCAAAAATTATTCCAGTCCGCTTTTCGTACCTACCAGTTATTTCATCTCTATTCTGTCCACTTTTTCGCACATTCCCGTGTCGCTGTTCAGGGTAAAAATGCACCCCTGGGCGGAGCAGGGGCCCTCCGCCGCCTGATAGCGGCCCGGCAGACCGCCCAGGAAGAACTCCACAGACTGCCCCGGCCGGATGCCCAGGACAGAACGGATGGGGCCGGTCATGCCAAGATCGGTGACATAGCCGGTACCCTTGGGGAACACCTGCATGTCCGCCGTGGGCACGTGGGTGTGGGTACCCCAAAGGGCGGAGACACGGCCATCCAGGTAGTAGGCCATGGCCAGCTTTTCGCTGGTGGCTCCAGCGTGGAACTCCACCAGTGTAAAGGTGGGCTTGTCCGTCTGCGCCCGCAGCAGCTTATCGGCGGTGGTAAAGGGATTTTCGGCGTTAAAGTCCAGGTCGCAGCGGCCGATGAGCACCAATACCGCCACGCTGAACGCGCCGCAGTCTACCACCTGACAGCCGTGCCCCGGCGCGCGGCCGGTAAAGTTGGCGGGCCGGAGGATATAGCGCTCCTCATCCAGATAGGCGGCGATCTGGGGCTTACCGAAGGTATGGTTGCCAAGGGTGATCACGTCCGCGCCGGCGGCGAACAGCGCCTCCGCCTGCGCCTTCGTCAGGCCGCTGCCGGAGATGTTCTCCCCGTTGACCACGGTGAAGCGCACGTCATGCTCCTTTTTGAACGCCCGCAGCTTCTTTTCCAGCAGCTGCAGGCCCGTTTCGCTGGCCACATCGCCCAGCGCCAGAACCTTGTATTCCACGAAATACACCTCCTTGCTCAGTCGTTCCAGCCGATGATCCTGATCAGCTGACGATTGGTATAGTAATACGCGGACGCGGGGAAATTCCGCAGATCCGCCGTGTTCGAGCAGAGCAGATAGTCCACCACATTGCCGTTTTCATCCGTAATGGCGTCCAGAATAACGGTGGTATGGTTAGCCGGCTCGTCCACACCCATGGTGATGATATCGCCGGTCTCACCGCTGAAATAGGGCGCGTTCGCCACAGCCACCAAACCGCTTACACGGGGTGCCGCCACATAGTCCCAGAAGGACCCCACATTGACCCAGGGCAGCGTGCTCTGTCCGCCGCTGTACCAGTACCAGCCTGTCTCATAGCCGCCGTTCGTGTCCATGGGAATACCGCCGGCAGCCAGCACCTGGGAGCCGAAGTTCATGCAGTTCCCGCCGTAGTCGTCGTAAGCCATGAAGGCCGGATTACGCTTGCCCACCCAGGTGAGCATATAAGCCCGGGCCGCGTCGCGGTCATAGGGGTGGTCGGCAGCGGCTGTCACGCTCAGTCCCTCGCGGGGCAGGTCGCGGCGGGCCTCTATGTAGTCGGTGATAGCGGGAAAATTCTTGTCCTGATGGGTGGTGCGGTCATAGTCGGCACTGTAATAGGGATTGTCATCAGACCAGTGCTTCACGATAGACCAGTCGTCTCCCTCCCCCCGGAGGGTAAAGGTGTGCTTGATACCGAACTGCTCCGAGGGCAGGCCATTCAAGCCCTTGAAATAGACCACATTATTCTCCCGGAGCACCAGGTCCACGTCGCCCTCGGTCTCCTCGGAGGGTGTAATGGATACGCACCGGAGGGAGTAGCTGTATGAGGTCATGGTCAGGTCGATGGGCGAGAGCTTGCGGATGACGCACAGGCCGTGCCAGATATTCTTGTGGTAGAGCGTCTCCTCACTGTCGGCGAACAGCACGGCCGGGTCAATGACCCGCAGGTCGGCAATGGACTGGTAGTAACAGTCCATGAAATCCAGCAGCAGAAGTTCCTGCCCCACGGTCATGCCCTGGGCCGCCGCGCCAGTAATGCGCTCAAAGTCGGCACTGACGGTCTGGGGTTCTCCGCCGGTCCAGGGCGCGCCGGCAGTGCGCTGCCAGGCCTGCGTCTCGTCAACGTCAGCGGTCAGGTGCTGCTCCTCCGGCGCCTTCTGCTTCCCCTCCGGTGAGGTGTCGGTCGTGTCTCCGGTGATGGTAAAGCAGCCGGTCAGGCTCAGCAGCAGGGCCAGCAGCAGAAATAACAGCAGAAAACGCTTCATAGTATGTCCTCCATCGGGGGTCCGGTCGGTTTTTCTGTGTACTCGAAGACATTATAGCAAAAGAGGGGCCGCTTCGCAATGCGAAGCGGCCCCTGCAAACATTAAATTTTTATTTCGCGTACTCCACGACCTTCGTCTCACGCAGAACGTGGACCTTGATCTGGCCGGGATATTCCAGCTCGCTTTCGATGCGCTTGGCCAGCTCACGGGCCAGGATGACCATTTCATCCTCGCTGACCTGCTCGGGCTTGACCATGACGCGGACCTCACGGCCGGCCTGGATGGCATAGCTCTTCTCAACGCCGGGATAGCTGCCGGTGATCTCCTCCAGCTTTTCCAAACGTTTAATATAATTTTCCAGGTTCTCGCGCCGCGCACCCGGGCGGGCCGCGGAAATGGCGTCCGCCGCCTGCACCAGGCAGGCCACCAGCGTGCGGCACTCCACGTCGCCGTGGTGGGCCTGGATGGCATGGATGATGTCTTCCTTCTCGCGGTACTTGCGGGCGTATTCCACGCCCAGCGCCACATGGGTACCCTCGAATTCATGGTCCAGGGCCTTGCCGATATCGTGCAGCAGGCCGGCGCGCTTGGCAGCCTGCACATCGGCGCCCAGCTCCGCGGCCATCATACCGGCGATATGGCTGACCTCGATGGAGTGCTGCAGCACGTTCTGGCCGTAGCTGGTACGGTAGTGCAGCTTGCCCAGCAGCTTCTGCAGCTCCGGGTGCAGGCCGCGGACACCGGTCTCCAGCACGGCGCGCTCGCCCTCGGCGCGGATGACGCCGTCCACCTCGCGGCGGGCCTTCTCCACCATTTCCTCGATGTGGGTGGGGTGGATGCGGCCGTCGGCGATAAGCTTTTCCAGGGCCAGCCGCGCGATCTCGCGGCGGACCGGCTCGAAGCAGGAGACGGTGATGGCCTCCGGCGTGTCGTCGATGATCAGATCCGCGCCGGTAAGCGTCTCCAGCGTGCGGATGTTGCGGCCCTCGCGGCCAATGATGCGGCCCTTCATCTCGTCATTGGGCAGCGGCACCACGCTGACGGTGATCTCGGCCACGTGGTCGGCGGCGCAGCGCTGGATGGCGGTGGCCACGATCTCGCGGGCACGCTGGTCGGCCTCGTCCTTGGCGCGGGCCTCAATCTCCTTGATCTTCAGCGCCGTTTCGTGGGTGACCTCGGACTCCACCTGGGCGATCAGGTAATCCTTAGCCTGATCCGCCGTGAATCCGGAGATACGCTCCAGCATCTCCGTCTGGCTGCGCTTGATGAGTTTGATCTCCTCCTGCTCCTTGTCCAGAGCAGCGTGCTTCTGGGCCAGAGCCTCCTCTTTCTTCTCGATCATCTCGGTCTTGTGATCGAGGTTCTCTTCCTTCTGCTGCAGGCGGCGTTCCTGCTTCTGCTGTTCGGCACGGCGTTCCTTGACTTCCTTCTCGTACTCGCTGCGGTTCTTCAAAATCTCTTCTTTTGCTTCAAGGAGTGCTTCTCTCTTTTTGTTTTCAGAGCTCTTGATGGCCTCGTTGACGATACGCAGAGCTTCCTGCTCGGCGTCTTCGATCTTGCGCTGGTCGTTCTTTTCCTTGCGGCGGCGGATAAGCGTGCAGGCCGCAAAGCCCAGAACGAGGGCGACAGCGAACGAGAGGATGGCCACGATCCAGCCAGTTGTGGTCATGGTACATTCCTCCTATGTTGTTATTGGGTTTTCGCGTCGGCACAAAATATGGTGCCGGATGACAACCGGGGCGGAAAGGCTCCTATGCCCCGATAATGATCCTTTACTATATTAAACATATTATGGTCAACTGTCAAGGGCAAAGTAAACTTTTCTTTTGTCGTTTTTCAGGCAAGGCACCGTATCTGTTGGGTCACTGAATGAAATCGGCGTAAGCGTAGCCCAGACGGCCCTGATACCCCACCGTATACCATTCCTGGTAGCGACCGTAGACAGTGAGCTTTGCACCGTTGGGCAAGAGTGTGACTACCTCGGCCCGGGCGCCAGGGGCCGCACGAAGGTTCAGCGGACCTCCGCCCGGCGTCTGCACCGTGCCCTGCCAGGGTGTTATGGGTGTGACGAAAGGCAGGCCGAAGTACTCTGTCAGCGACAGCACCAAATTGGCGGCAATGGCCTGGATATTGCCCTCGATCCAACGGGCATCAGCGGTGTTGTCGTGGTAGCCCAGCTCCAGCAGTACGGAGGGCATATAGGGCTGGCGGACCTCGCCCAGCGTGGTGGTGGCACGGGCATAGACCTTGTCCGGCAACGGATAGATGTCTTTTAAGTTTTTTACAAAAATGTCCGCCGCGCGGCGGCCATTAGCACTGGTGGGATAGTAAAAAGCGATGACACCGCGGACGGCGCCCTCCTTGGTACCATCGGTGCTGCCGTTGGAGTGAAGCGCCAAATAAAAATCGTAACTTCCAGAATTTGCCAGGCGGATGGAGCTGGCGGCGGTCATGTCGGGGGTGTTGCGGGTAAAACGGATGGTGTTGGCCAAAAGATAGGGCTCCATGGCGTCGGCAATTTGGTTCATAAAGTACTCTTCTGAGCCGTTTCCGGTGATATATGGGTTATATTCCTGGGTAGATGGACTTAAAAAGATACGCGGCATGGCAATTCCTCCTATACTTGTTCTGTGCGTTTTACTATACTTTGTCTGTACTTCAGCGATACTTTATTTATACATCATATGGAAATATGCTTGTCTTTGTGCTATACTTAGGAGAAATTTTCCTGTACAAAAGGAGTAACCGCCATGAAAGCTGCCAGACCGTATCCCATCGTCACCATCACCCCCAAGGGGGAGCGCGCCATCGTGGACGGACACCCGTGGGTCTATGAGGGTGAGGTGGTGTCGGTCAGCGGCACGCCGGAGGACGGCGGCCTGGTGGACGTGGTGTCGAAAAAGGGCAGCTGGCTGGGCTGTGGGTTCTATAACAGCGCGTCCAAAATACGGGTGCGGCTGGTGACGCGGAACGCCAACGACGACCCGGCGGGCGACGCCTTCTGGGAACGGCGGCTGCGTTACGCCTGGGACTACCGCAAAACGGTGATGGGCGAGGCGGACAGCCGGTGCTGCCGCATTATCTTTGGGGAGGCGGACGGCTTTCCGGGGCTGACGGTGGACCGGTTCGAGCGCGTGCTGGTGGCCCAGGTACTGAGCCTGGGCATGGAACGCATCAAGGAACGGGTGCTGCCGCTGCTGGTACGCATCCTGCGGGAGGACGGGCAGGTCATCCGGGGCGTGTACGAGCGCAACGACGCGGCCCTCCGGACGCTGGAGGGCATGGCGCAGGGCAAGGGCTGGCTGGTGCTGCCCGGCGAGGCCGCGCCGGAGGGCACCGCCGAGGACATCACGGAGAACGGCATACGGTACACGGTGGACTTTGAGAACGGGCAGAAGACCGGGTTCTTCCTGGACCAGAAGTACAACCGGCTGGCGGTGGCAAAGCTGGCAAAGGGCAAAACGGTGCTGGACTGCTTCACCCACACCGGCTCCTTCGCTCTGAACGCCGCAAAGGGCGGGGCGAAGCGCGTGACCGCCGTGGACGTGTCGCAGTTCGCCGTGGACTGCGCGGCGGAGAACGCGCGGAAAAACGGGCTGGACGGCGTGATGGACTGCGTGTGCGCCAACGTGTTCGACCTGCTGCCGCAGCTGGCGGAGCAGCCGCGGAAATACGACTTCATCATACTGGACCCGCCGGCCTTCACCAAGAGCCGCAGGACCATACACAACGCCATGACCGGGTACAAGGAGATCAACTACCGGGCCATGAAGCTGCTGCCCCGGGGCGGATATCTGGCCACGTGCTCGTGCAGCCACTTCGCGTCGGAGGCGCTGTTCATCAAGATGCTGCGGGACGCCGCCCGGGACGCCGGGGTGCAGCTGCGGCAGATCGAAGCACGGCAGCAGTGCGCCGACCACCCCATCCTGTGGGGCGTGGAGGAGACGAACTATCTGAAATTCTTTATTTTTCAGGTGGTGTGACGGGGTTTTTGTTGCCATCGCGGCAAACGTGTGGTATTCTGTCTTTTATGGTATGTATCTGAAAGGGAGGGCGCTCCTTGGGACGTTTACAGGATAAGCGGCTGTTTCTGCTGGACATGGACGGGACCATCTATCTGGACGACCGGCTGTTCGACGGGGTAACGGCCTTTCTCTCCCGCATACGGGAGAAGGGCGGACGGTATCTGTTTTTGACCAACAACTCCTCCAAAGGCGTGGAGGGCTATATAGAAAAGCTGAACGGCATGGGCATCGCCACCGGGCGGGAGGACTACCTGACCTCGGTGGACGCGGCCATTGACCTGCTGCGGAGACGGTATCCGGGACGCCGGTGCTACGTGCAGGGCACCCGGTCCTTTTACGATCAGCTGGCGGCGGCGGGGATACCCGTCACCTGTGACCGGGAGGACGGCGCGGAGATCCTGCTCAGCGGCTTCGACCGGGAGCTGACGTTTCAGAAGCTGGAGGACGCCTGCATCCTTTTGAACCGGGGCGTCACCTGGCTGGCCACGAACCCGGACTGGGTGTGCCCCACCTGGTACGGCTCGGTACCGGACTGCGGCAGCGTATGCGAGATGCTGCACCGGGCCACCGGACGGGAGCCGGAGTTCATCGGCAAGCCCCGGCCCGCCATGGTACGGCTGGCGCTGGAGGGGACCGGGTACCCGCCGGAGGCGGCGGTGCTGCTCGGCGACCGGCTGTACACGGACATCGCCTGCGCGGTGAACGCCGGGATCGACAGCGTTTTCGTGCTGTCCGGCGAGGGGACACGGGACGACATTGAAAGAGACGGCATACGCCCCACATGGGTGTACGACGATATCAACGCGGTATTCCACGCGTGGGAGGAGACACCATGAAGCTGAATTACAAGCGCACCATTCTGGTCGGCTTTGCCTTTTTCCTGATCTGCGCCTTCTGGCAGGCCTATGACAACACGGTGCCGCTGATCCTGACCAACAAATTCGGCATGAGCCAGACCTGGTCCGGCGTCATTATGGCGCTGGACAACGTGCTGGCGCTGTTCCTGCTGCCGCTGTTCGGGCACATCTCTGACAAGTTCACCCACCCGAGAGGGCGGCGGACGCCGTTCATCGTGGTGGGCACGCTGATCGCGGCGGTGGCGCTGATCGCGCTGTCCTTCGCGGACAACGCGCAGCTGAAGCGGCTGGACAAGGTGTCCGCTATTGACGACCCGGCGGCGCTGACGGTCATCTATAACGAGCAGAAGGACGCCACGCTGCTGTCCCCCAGCGGCGAGAGCTTTATTCTGGGGCATAAATTCACGGAGGCGGAGTTCACCGCCATCCGCAGCCAGACCGTCACCCCGGAGGGCAAGACCGTCACCGATCCGGCGTACACCAACTACGTGGTGCCGGCGCGGCAGGCCTGCGCCCGGGACGCGGCGGCGGCCAATCCCGGCGCGCTGGTGGTGTTCGTGGGGCTGCTGCTCATCATTCTGCTGAGCATGGCCACGTTCCGGTCGCCGGCGGTGGCGCTGATGCCGGACGTGACACCCAAGCCCCTGCGGTCCAAAGCCAACGCCGTCATCAACCTGATGGGCTCCGCCGGCGGCATCATCGTGCTGGCGCTGGGTATGGTGTTCGCCACGGCGTCGGTGAGCAACAGCATGATGAGCTACACCGGGTACTTCGGCGTCATCGCGGCGCTGATGCTCGCGGCGCTGGTGGTGTTCATGCTGACGGTGCGGGAGCCGGAGTGGGCAAGGGAGATGCAGGCGCAGTCCGTGGCCGCGGGCATTGAGGACGCGGAGGAGACCGATCACCCCAACGAGGGACGGAAGCTGTCCGCTGATGAGGTGAAGAGCCTGCTGCTGATATTGCTGAGCATCGTGCTGTGGTTCTTCGGCTACAACGCCGTGACCAGCAAATACTCGGTATACGCCAGCAACATCCTGCACAAGGACTACAACCTGACGCTGATCATCGCCCAGGCGGCGGCCATCGCGGCCTATCTGCCGGTTGGCTTCATCGCCGGGAAGATCGGACGGAAGAAGACCATTCTGGCCGGCGTGGTGATGCTGACCGTGGCCTTCGGCGTGGCCGGGTTCCTGACGGCGGACAGTCCCGCGGCACTGATGAACGCCATGTTCGCCCTGGCGGGCATCGCCTGGGCCACCATCAACGTCAACTCCTTCCCCATGGTGGTGGAGCTGGCCTCCGGCGGCGACGTGGGCAAGTACACAGGCTTTTACTACACGGCGTCCATGGCGGCGCAGGTGGCCACGCCCATGGTGTCGGGACTGCTGATGGACAAATTCGGAATGCACGTGCTGTTCCCCTACGCGGCGGTGTTCACGGCGCTGGCCTTTGTGACCATGCTGTTCGTGAAGCACGGCGACAGCAGGGAGATGCCGAAGCAGACTGCCGCGGCGGGCACAGAGGACGCCGGGGCTATTGACAATACGGTGGAGGAGCTGACAAACGACTGATGAAAGCGATCATAATTATCATTATTGTACTGCTGGTGCTGTTCTGGCTGTATCTGCTGTGCCTGCGGTGCCGGCGGGGCAAGATGGACCAGGCGTATTTCCGGCAGTGGCGGTATGCCCACCGGGGCCTGCACGACAGGGAGAAGGGTATTCCGGAGAACTCCATGGCGGCGTTCAAGCGGGCGGCGGCCAACGGCTTCGGCGCGGAGCTGGACGTGCACCTGATGAAGGACGGCAAGCTGGCCGTGATCCACGACGCCTCCCTGCTGCGGACGGCGGGCGCGGACGTGGAGATCGAGGACCTGACCGCGGAGGCGCTGGACCAGTACCCGCTGGAGGGAACGGAGCAGAGGATCCCCCTGCTGGAGGAGGTGCTGCCGCTGTTCGTGGGGCGCGCGCCGCTGATCGTGGAGCTGAAGGCGGAGCGCGGCAACGCCGAGGCGCTGGCCGCGGCGGCCAGCAGGGTGCTGAAGAAGTACAAGGGCGCGTACTGCGTGGAGTCCTTCGACCCCCGGTGCCTGATGTGGCTGTGGCAGAACGAGCCGGATATCCTGCGGGGACAGCTGAGCGAGAATTTCACCGCCCACGGGGACGCGCAGCATCTGCCCGGCGGCATCCGGTGGATCCTGTCCAACCTGCTGCTGAACGTGCGGACGCGGCCGGATTTCATCGCCTATCGGTTTGAGGACCGGGGCAATCTGTCCCTGCGGCTGTGCCGGGGCTTCTACAGGGTGCAGGAGGCCAGCTGGACCGTGCGGGACAGGGAGACTATGGAAAAGGCCGAGGCGGCCGGGAACCTGGTCATCTTTGAACATTTTGACCCCAGGGGGTAACGGACTATGCGCGTGATCACGGGAACTGCCAGAGGCAGGGTATTGAAGGAGCTGGAGGGGCTGGAGACACGGCCCACCACCGGCAAGGTGAAGGAGAGCCTGTTCTCCATCATACAATTCGACATCGAGGGACGGCGGGTGCTGGACCTGTTCGCCGGCACCGGACAGCTGGGCATCGAGGCCCTGAGCCGGGGCGCGGCGGAGTGCGTGTTCATCGACCGGCGGGCGGACGCGGTGAAGCTGATACAGGAAAATCTGGCGCTGTGCCGCCTGGCGGACAGGGCCAGGGTGCGGCAGGGGGATGCGCTGCCGTATCTTCGCAGCGGGGAGAAGTTCGACATCGTGTTTCTGGACCCGCCCTACGCCAGCGGGCTCTTGCAGCAGGCGCTGACGGATATCGCAGCGTTTGACATTTGCCGCGCACATGGTATAATCATAGCGGAGAGCGCGGTGGACACGGTGCTGCCGGAGATGCCCGCGCCCTATGCCCTGTATCGGGAGTACAGATACGGCAAGATCAAGCTGACGGTGTATCATCGCGGCGGAAATGAGGATACGGAATGAATATCGCCATTTACCCCGGCAGCTTTGACCCCATCACGCTGGGACACCTGGATATCATCCGCCGGGCGGCGCGGTGCTTTGACAAGGTGTGCGTGTGCGTGATGGTGAACTGCCAGAAGCAGCAGCCTATGTTCACGCCGGAGCGCCGGCTGGAGCTGATCCGCCAGTCCGTGGCGGACATCCCCAACGTGGAGGTGGAGAACTGGTCCGGGCTGCTGGCGGACTTCGTCCGCAGCAAGGACGCGCACATTCTGGTGAAGGGCGTGCGGAACTGCGCCGACTGGGAGCTGGAGGCCCAGATGGCGCGCATCAACGGCGGTATCTGTCCCGGGCTGGAGACGGTGCTGCTGCCCGCCAGTGCGGCGTATGAGCACTTCAGCTCCACCATGGTGCGGGAGATGATCCGCTACCACCAGCCATTGGAAAAGTATGTACCGGCGCCGGTCGCCGAGGAATTGATGCGGCAGCGGGGTTGAGCCTCCCGGCGCCGACAAAAAGAAAGGAACGGACCGCACTATGGAAGAGAAAGATGTACAGCGCCTGTTGGATATGCTCTACGGCATGATCGACGAGGCAAAAAGCGTGGCCTTCAGCTCTGACAAATGTATCATCGTCCGGGACGAGGCGCTGGATCTGCTGGATGAGATCCGGGCCAAGCTGCCTCTGGAGCTGAAAAAGGCCCAGGAGCTGATCGCCGCCCGCAGCGAGTATGTGGCCGGGGCCAAGAAGGAGGCGCAGGAGGTACTGCGTCAGGCGGAGCTGGATGCCCGCACCATCGTGTCCGAGAGCGAGACACTGCAGCTGGCACGCCAGAAGAGCAGCGAGATCATCCGCCGGGCCGAGGACCGCAGCAAGGAGCTGTATCACGTGGCCAACACCTACACCGAGGACGCGCTGCGCCGCACCGAGGAGGCCATCCAGGCCGCGCTGACCGAGGTGCAGGAGTCCCGGGCGCGGTTCCGGGCCGCCAGCAAGGAGCAGATGCAGGCCCAGCGCCAGCAGCTGAACGAGTCCGCCGCCGAAAAAAGCGAGGGCCAGCGCTGAGCGCTCCCCTCCCCCACACAGTATTTACGTTGACCGCCGCAGGCTCTGCCTGCGGCGGTCCGTCTTTTCGGACGGAAAGCGAGGCCGGTCCCGACCGGTGGAAAGCGCCGCTGCCGCCGCGGTATCCGGCGGCAGTTATAGACTTTGTGGAAAATCTATAAAATCCACGTAAATTTTTCTGCGATTTCCACAAGAAATCCTCATCTTGTGTTAACAGGCTCCGGCGGGCACAAAATCTTGTGCCCGCCGGAGTTTTCCGTTTATGTCCATCGAACAAGCGTTTCAAAAAGTGGAAAAATTTGGCCGAAAACCGGCGGAATATCTGGCTTTTGCCGTGGCGGTAGACATAATTTTTCCTTGCAATTTTGCCAGGGATTATGTATACTAGCCTCGTTAGTGGTGAATTGTGGGGGTAATATCCATATTTGTGGGGGATGTTCCCACGGTTTTCCACCGGGGACTATTTTTTTCGGAAGGAGGCGGACCCATGACCGGTCAGTATGCACACACGATCGACGCCAAGGGGCGCCTCTTTATTCCCGCCGCGCTGCGGAAGGAGCTGGGCCAGACGTTCCACATCACCGTGGGGCAGGACCACTGCCTGTCGGTGTACTCCGACGAGAGCTGGGCGGCGTTTATGGACAAGCTGAAGGCGCTGTCCTACAACGAGGTGAAAAAGCTGCGGGCGCTGTTCGCCTACGCGGCGGACTGCGAGCCGGACGGCCAGGGACGCATCCTCATCCCCGCCAAGCTGCGGGAGTATGCGGGACTGACCAGAGAGGTCGTGGTCATCGGCAGCTTTGACCGGGCGGAGATCTGGGACGCTGAACGCTGGGCCGCCGTGGAGAACGACGCCTTCGCCTCCGGCGAGCTGGAGAGCGCCATGGCGGAGATGGGCCTGTGAGCACCGTGACGCAGGAGAAGGACTACGGCCATGTGCCGGTGCTGCTGCACGAGTGCCTGGACGCGCTGGCCATCAAGCCCGACGGCATCTATGTGGACGGCACGCTGGGCCGGGCGGGTCACTCGCTGGAGATCGTAAAACGGCTGACCACCGGACGGCTCATCGGCATCGACCGGGATGAGACGGCCATTGCCGCCGCGCAGGAGCGTCTGGCGGACTACGGGGACCGGGTGACGCTGGTCCACAGCAATTTTGACCGCATCGGCGATATTCTCGCCGACTTGCACATAGATGGGGCGGACGGTATGCTGTTCGACCTGGGCGTTTCCTCTCCGCAGCTGGACGACGCGGAACGGGGCTTCAGCTATATGCACGACGCGCCGCTGGATATGCGGATGGACCGGACGGCGTATCTCACCGCCCGGGAGGTGGTGAACAGCTGGAGTTATGAGGAGCTGCGGCGCATCCTGTTTGAGTACGGCGAGGAGCGCTACGCGCCGGCCATCGCCAAGCGGATCGTACAGCACCGGGAGCAGCAGCCTATCGAGACGACGCTGGAGTTGGTGGACATCATCAAGTCCGCTATGCCGCCACAGGCGCTGCGGGAGAAGCAGCACCCGGCCAAGCGGAGCTTTCAGGCCATACGCATCGCCGTCAACGGCGAACTGGACGCCCTGCCGCCCATGCTGGAGGCGGCCGCGGCGCACCTGAACACAGGCGGGCGGCTGGCGGTGATCTCCTTCCACTCGCTGGAGGACCGGATCATCAAGAAGACCTTGCAGGAGCTGGCCACCGGCTGCATCTGCCCGCCGGAGTTCCCGGTGTGCGTATGCGGCAGGAAGCCGAAGCTGAAGCTGGTGAGCCGGAAGCCCATCGTATCCGGCGAAGAGGAATTGGCGCACAACCCCCGCGCACGCAGCGCCAAGCTGCGGGTGGCGGAGAAGGTATAACAGCAAAGCATCGGCGGAAAAGAACCACATCCGGCGAGTTATTTTTCGCCGAGACGCGGCGCAGGCGTGCAGCCATACTTTGTGTATGGCAAGCGGCTGCAACAAAGTATCGACGGAAAAGAACCACATCCGGCGAGTTATTTTTCGCCGAGACGCGGCGCAGACGTGCAGCCATACTTTGTGTATGGCAAGCGGCTGCAACAAAGTATCGGCGGAAAAGAACCGACGGAGGAAGGAGGGAGTTTTACATGGCCAACTATCGTCACGGCGCCACCTACGGCAGCCTGGCATATGATCTGGACGCGCTGGCGCGGGAAAAGCAGCTGGACGAGGCCGGAAAGCTCCCCCAGAAGAAGGTACGGCCGGCGCAGCCGGAGGTACAGCCGGTACAGCGGCGGCAGAGCGCGGCACGGGCCGCGGTGCGGCCCTCCCCTGTTCTGCTGCTGGGAACGGTGCTGGTGGTGGGCATGGTCATCGCGCTGATGCTGTGCTATGTGAAGCTGACCGGCATTTCCGATAATGTGTCCTCCATCAAGCGGGAGATCTCCGCCCTGGAGGAGGAGCACGTGGCGCTGCTGACGGCGTATGAGCGCACGTTCGATCTGGCCACCGTGAAGGCGGCGGCGGAGGCGGCGGGTATGTCCAAGCCCAGCAGCGGCCAGATACAGTACATCGACCTGTCCGGTGCGGACAGCGTGGAGGTATACGCCGCGGGCGGCGCGGCGGCGCTGAACGGCTTTACCGAAAAGGCAGAGTCGCTGTGGGCGTATGTACTGGAATATTTCCGCTGAGGGAAAGTATAGTATAAGCGCGAGGAGTAAGAAGGCGACTTCTTGCTCCTTGCTTGGTCTATAACAGCAGGGCGCGGCGGCGCCGGAGCAGGGTCCGACGGCAAAACAGGAGGCACTATCGTGGCAGAAAACCAAAATTCCAACCGAAAAAACGAGAATGTACGGCGGGCCAACCGGATCATTCAGACCCGATCCTTTGTACTGATGATCCTGATGGGCGTCGTGATGTTCGTGCTGCTGTTTTTCCGGCTGTTCGACCTGCAGATCACCCGGCATGAGGAATTGCAGGGCAAGGCTGTGAACCAGCAGACACGGCGGACGGTGGTGACGGCTAACCGGGGCACCATCTATGACGCCGGCGGCAACATTCTGGCGATCTCCTCCAGCGCGGAGACCATCATTCTCTCCCCGCTGGAGATCGACAACGCGGTGAACGACACGGAAAATCCCGTCAGCTGGACGAAGGAGTCGCTGGCGGCAGGGCTGGCGGAGATCCTGGGCAAGGACGCCTCGGCCATCCGGAAACGGATGGACAACGTGAAGTCCCAGTATGAGGTCATACAGCTGCGGGCGGACGAGGACACGGCGGCCAAGGTGCGCTCGTATGTGGACGAGAACAAGATCGCGGGCGTACACCTGGTGGCGGACACGAAGCGGTACTATCCCTACGGCTCGCTGGCGGCGCAGGTCATCGGCTTCGTGGGCGACGAGAACACGGGGCTGTATGGGCTGGAGGCCTATTACGAGAAGGAGCTGGAGGGGCAGAGCGGACTGGTCATCTCCTCCAAGGATCAGGCGGAGAACGATATGCTGTATACCTATGAGCAGTATTTCGCCGCCAAGAACGGCAGCGACCTGACGCTGACGCTGGACACCACCATCCAGTACTATCTGGAAAAGGGTATCGAGAGCATGGTGGATAAGTTCTCCGCCGCCAACGGCGCCAGCGGCATCGTGATGGACGCCAAGACCGGCGGCATACTGGCCATGGCGTCGTATCCCAACTACGATCTGAACGACTTTCTGACCGTCAGCGACCAGACGCTGCAGGAGCGTATCGAGCGCGGGGAGAGCACCGTGGCCGATATGCAGCTGCTGCAATGGCGCAACAAGGCGCTGAACGACACCTATGAGCCGGGCTCCACGTTTAAGATCCTGACGCTGTCTGCGGCGCTGGAGGAGGGCGTGGTGGATAAGACCACCACCGTCAACTGCGGCGGCAGCGTGAATATCTCCGGCTACACCATCCACTGCTCCAACAAGAACGGCCACGGCCTGCAAACACTGGTGCAGTCGGTGGGGAATTCCTGCAACCCGGCGTTCATCAACTACGGGCTGCGGATCGGCAGCGAGAAATTCTACGAGTATATGCGGTCCTTCGGGCTGATGAACACCACGGGCATCGATCTGGGCGGCGAGGCCGTGGGCGTGTTTGCCGCGGACAGCAGCTTTACCCAGCTGGACCTGGCCTGCTACGCCTTCGGCCAGAACTTCACCGTGACGCCCCTGGCGCTGATCGCGGCGCAGGCGGCCTGCGTCAACGGCGGGTATCTGCACACACCGTATCTGGTGGAGCGCATCACCGATAGCGACGGGAACGTGACCTACCGCCACGACGACACGCCGGTGCGGCAGGTCATCAGCGAGCAGACCTCCGCCACGGTGCGGGAGTGTCTGGAATACGTGGTGGCCAGCGGCACCGGCAAGAACGGCCAGGTGGCGGGCTACCGCATCGGCGGCAAGACCGGCACGGCCGATAAGGGCCAGACCGGCGATGTGGTGGTGTCGTTCCTGTGCTTCGCGCCGGCGGACGACCCGCAGGTCATTATGCTCATCACCATGGACACCCCCAGCCGCGCCACGGGGACCTATGTCTCCGGCGGCAACATGGTGGCACCCACCGCCAGCACCGTCATGGCGGAGATCCTGCCCTATCTGGGCGTGGAGCCCAGCTACTCCGCAGAGGAGCTGCTGGGCATGGACACCACGGTGCCCAACGTCATCGGCATGAGCGTGGAGGAGGCCAAGACAAAGCTGAAGGACCGCGCGCTGAGCTATAAGATCGTGGGCGACGGCGAGACCATCACCGACCAGACGCCGGCCGGCGGCGCCATCATCCCCGGCAAGTCCAGCGTTATCCTGTACGTCGGCGAGGAGAAGTCCACGGACAAGTGCGTGGTGCCGCATCTCATCGGCAAGACGCCCTCAGAGGCCAACACCACCGCCACGGCGGCAGGGCTGCTGATACGGTTCTCCGGCACCACGGGCAGCGAGTCCAGCTCCGTCCGGGTACTGAGCCAGTCCATCGACGAGGGCACGGAGGTGGAGGCCGGCACGGTCATCACCGTGCAGCTGGGCGACACGTCCGTGACGGACTGACGCCACACGTTTTGCGCCCAACAGAGCACATGGTTCCCTTTTGTCCGCGGGCAGAATGTGGTAGAATAGTGTGTATACCATTATGCACAGATGCAAAGGAGAGTTGATGATGAAACTGCGTGAGCTGTTGAACGGGCTGGATATTCTGGAAACAAACGCCGAGCTGGATAGCGACATCCGGGAGGTACGGTACGACTCGCGGCTGGTGGAATCGGGCGATCTGTTCATCGCCGTCACCGGCGCGGAGACGGACGGACATAAATATATTTCCATGGCACGGGAGAAGGGCGCTGCCTGCGTGCTGTGCGAGCGCGCGCCGGAGGACGGCGCGCCCTTCGTCCGGGTGGCGGACAGCCGCCGGGCGCTGGCGGTGGTGGGCGGCAATCGCTTTGATCACCCCGCACGGGAGATGACCATGATCGGCATCACCGGTACCAGCGGCAAGACCACCAGCACCTACCTCATCAAGAGCATTCTGGAACAGAAGGCCGGGGCCAAGGTGGGCCTGATCGGCACGATACAGAATATGATCGGCGACCGGGTACTGCACACCGAGCGCACCACGCCGGAGTCCTTCGAGCTGCAGAAGCTGCTGCGGGAGATGGCCGACGCGGGCTGCACCCATGTGGTGATGGAGGTGTCCTCCCACGCACTGATGCTGGACCGGGTGTACGGCATACCCTTCGCGGTGGGCATTTATACCAACCTGAGCCGGGACCATCTGGACTTCCACAAGACCATGGAGGCCTATTGCGACGCCAAGGCGCTGCTGATGCGGCAGTGCGACGTGGGCATCTACAACGCCGACGACCCGTGGGCGGAACGGCTGATGGCCGATGCCACCTGCCCACGGCGTTTTTCCTACTCCGTGAACGGTCAGGCGGACCTGATGGCGAAGAACGTGGCGCTGGAGCCCGGCAGTGTGGATTTTGACGCGGAGGCGGACACGGAATGGTGCCACGTCCACGTGGGCATACCGGCGCTGTTCACCGTGTACAACACGCTGGACGCCATGGCCTGCTGCTGGAACCTGGGCGTGCCGCTGGCGGAGTGTGCCGACGCACTGGCGAAGAACCACGGCGTGAAGGGCCGGATGGAGATCATCCCTACGCCGGGAACGGGCTACACCGTGCTGAACGACTATGCCCACAAGCCGGACGCGCTGGAAAAGGTGCTGCAATCCGCCAAGGCCTTCGCCAAGGGGCGGGTGGTGGCGCTGTTCGGCTGCGGCGGCGACCGGGATAAGACGAAGCGGCCCGTGATGGGTGAGATCGGCGCAAGGCTGGCAGACTTTGTCATCGTCACCAGCGACAACCCCCGGACGGAGAAGCCGGAGGCCATTATCGACGACATTCTGGTGGGGCTGAAGGGCTATGACACACCCTATGCGGTGATCCCCGACCGGGTGGCCGCCATTCACTACGCCATGGACCACGCCCAGCCGGGCGACGTGATCGTACTGGCCGGCAAGGGCCACGAGGATTACCAGGAGATCGACCACAAGCACTATCCCATGGATGAACGGGTCATCGTGGCCGAGCACCTGAAGGAAACGCAGAAATAAAGAAAAGACCTCCGCGCGGCGCGGAGGGAAGGAGCAAGATAGTATGGGAATTATGGAGATCGTGCTGCCTGTCGCGGTATGCTTTATCGTCACCGCCATCGCAGGCAAGCTGCTGATACCGGCGCTGGTAAAGCTGAAGGCGGGACAGTCCATCAAGGAGATCGGGCCCTCCTGGCATATGACGAAGCAGGGCACCCCCACCATGGGCGGGCTGATGTTCATCATCGGCATCGGCCTCACCATCGTCGTGTTGGGCTGGCAGCGGATGATGGCCGGCAGCTTCGTACACCTGTATGTGTACCTGTTCGCGCTGGTATTCGGCGTTATCGGATATATCGACGACTATCAGAAGGTGAAGCACCACCAGAACACCGGCCTGACCGCGCCGCAGAAGTTTATTTTGCAGCTGGCGGCGGCGGTGGCGTTCCTGTGCCTGATGCGGTACGAGGGGATGCTGAGCCCCAACCTGTATATTCCCTTCTGGAACACCCACATCGTGCTGCCGTGGATCGTGTATCTGGTGTTCGCGGCCTTTGTGATCGTGGGCACCGTCAACGCCGTGAATATCACGGACGGTCTGGATGGACTGAGCAGCAGTGTGACCGTGCCGGTGGGTCTGTTCTTCCTGGTGATGGCGGTGATCTGGCCCGGCTTCGAGCAGCTGGGGCTGTTCTCCGGCGCACTGGTGGGCGGTCTGCTGGGGTTCCTGCTGTACAACCACTATCCGGCCAAGGTGTTCATGGGCGATACGGGGTCGCTGTTTCTGGGCGGCGCCGTGGCGGCGCTGGCCTTCGCCTATGATATGCCGCTGGTGCTGATCCTGGTGGGCATCGTGTATATCTGCGAGACACTGAGCGACATTATCCAGGTGGGCTATTTCAAACTGACCCACGGCAAGCGCATCTTCAAGATGGCGCCGCTGCACCATCACTTCGAGATGTGCGGCTGGAAGGAGACCAAGGTGGTGGCGGTGTTCACCGCCGTCAGTGTCATAGGCTGCGTCATCGCCTATCTGGCCGTGTGCCAGCGTTTCAGCTTCTAAGGCTTCGCACTATTTTCACAGGAAAGGAGGGAGACTATGACACGGGAGGAACAGCGCGCCCGGAAGGCCCAGCAGGAACGGATGCGGCAGGTGGAGCGCCGGCATAAGGAAGCCGCCCGCGGGCAGATGGATCTCCCCTTCCTGATCCTGACGCTGCTGCTGACGGTCATCGGCCTGATCATGCTGTTTTCCGCCAGCTTTCCCCGGGCCTATTACGACACCGGGGACGGCACCTACTACTTCAAGCGGCAGGCCGCCTTCGCGGCGCTGGGTCTTGTGTCCATGTTCATCGTCAGCAAGATCAACTATCAGCGCTGGCGCGGCGCGGGACGGCTGCTGGTGGGGCTGGCGCTGTTCTTGCTGATACTGGTCATTATCCCCCACAACCCGCTGGCCATCACCGCCAACAGAGCCACCCGGTGGCTGGGCATCAAGGGCGTGTTCCAGTTCCAGCCGTCTGAGATCGCCAAGTTAGCGGTCATCGTCTACTTCTCCGACACCATCTCCAAAAAGCGGGAGAAGATGCTGACCTGGCGGCAGGGCATCCTGCCCTATGTGGCGCTGCTGGCGGTCATCGGCGTGCTGATGATGCTGGAGCCCCACCTGTCGGGCACCGTCCTGATCTTCGCCACCGGCGCGGTGCTGATGATCGTGGGCGGCATACAGGGCTGGCTGGTGGCGGTGGGCGTCGGCGGCATCAGCGCGCTGGGCTTTCTGTTCATCAAGCTGGCGGAGGCCGGCGTCATCCGATACGGCGCGGCGCGTATCGAGATGTGGCACAACCCGTGGGAGGACTACTACGGCGACGGCTACCAGCTGGCACAGAGCTTGATCACCATCGGCTCCGGCGGCCTTTTGGGCGTGGGACTGGGCCGGGGACGGCAGAAGTTCCTGTACCTGCCGGAGCAGTACAACGACTTCATCTTTTCCGTGATCTGCGAGGAGCTGGGACTGATCGGCGCATGCGTTATCATGCTGATCTTCTCCATGCTGATACTGCGGGGCTTCTGGATCGCGCTCCACGCCCGCGACCGCTTCGGCGCGCTGCTGGTGGTGGGCGTGATGACCCATCTGGCCTTGCAGACATTTCTGAACATCGCCGTGGTGTCGGGCTTCGTGCCCACCACGGGCATCTCCCTCCCCTTCTTCAGCTACGGCGGCACGGCGCTGTGTTTGCAGCTGGTGGAGATGGGCATCGTGCTGAGCGTATCGCGACAGATACCGGCGGCACGGGCGGGATAAAAGCACAGGATTTGACAACATTCCGTATTTTATTGCAGGAAAACTACTATTCGTATCAAAATATAGAGGTCGGACCGCCGCGGCGGTTCCAGGGAGCAGCAGAATGAGAGTGATATTTACCTGCGGCGGCACCGCGGGACACGTAAACCCTGCCCTTGCGCTGGCGGGGTATATGAAGGAGAAGGCCCCGGAGACGGCCGTGCTGTTCGTGGGCACGCCCACGGGCATGGAGCGCGAGCTGGTGGCCAAGGCGGGGTACGACTACGCCGCGGTGGAGGTCAGCAGCTTTCAGCGGAAGCTGAATGCGGCGGGCATACGCCACAACCTGCACACGGTGCGGGTGCTGGCGTCCTCCGGACGGCAGGCGCGGGCCATCCTGCGGGATTTCAAGCCCGACCTGGTGGTGGGCACCGGCGGCTACGCCAGCTATCCCATGGTGAAGGCGGCGGCCAGGGCACACCTCCCCACGGCGGTGCACGAGAGCAACATGGTGCCGGGGCTGACCACGAAGATGCTGGAAAGCTACGCCGATGTCATCATGGTGGGCTTTGAGGACTGCCGCCAGCACTACAAGCACCCGGAGCGCATCGCCGTCACCGGGACGCCGGTGCGGGGGGATTTCTTCCGGCTGAGCCGGGAGGAGGCCCGGAAAAAGCTGGGCTTTGACGACGGAGCGCCCCTTGTGGTATCCTTTTGGGGAAGCCTGGGCGCCAGCCACATGAACGAGTGCATGGTGGACTTCTTCCGCCGGGAGGACGCAGAGGGCTATCCCTTCCGCCACATCCACGCGGTGGGCAAGGGCGGCTGGGAGGCCATGGAGCAGAAGCTGCGGGAGCTGGGCCTGCCCAAGTCCGACCGGCTGGACGTGCGGCAGTATATCTATGACATGGATGTGGTGATGGCGGCGGCGGACGTGGTGCTGTGCCGCGCCGGGGCCTCCACCATCAGTGAGCTGACGGCGCTGGGCAAGCCCACGGTGATGGTGCCATCACCCTACGTCACCAACAACCATCAGGAGAAGAACGCGCGGCTGCTGGAAAAGCACGGCGGCGCGGTGGTCATCACGGAGCCGGAGAGCACCGGCGACGGGCTGTACAAGGCCGTGAGCGCCATTCTCTCCGACAGCGAAAAGCGCACCTCCATGGCCCGGGCCATGAAGGAGCTGGGTATCCCCGACGCCACGGCGCGTATCTACGACACGGTCATGGCGCTGGTGCGGAAGTAAGGGAGTCACCCCTCTCCCCTGTCCATTCATACAATGGCATAGCTGTTGGATGGACGGGAAAGGGAGGGCACATGAGGTATATCACCATAGAGGGCGGCACGCCGCTGCGGGGCGAGGTGGCAGTGCAGGGCGCGAAAAACAGCGTACTGCCCATTCTGGCCGCCACGCTGCTCAGCGGAGACGTATGCCGCATTGAGGGCTGTCCGCACCTGAGCGATGTGGACTCGGCGGCGGATATCCTGCGGTACTTAGGCTGCGCTGTGCAGTGGGACGGAGACGACCTGCTGGTGGACAGCACCACACTGACGCGGTGCGACATACCCCAGACGCTGATGCGGCGGATGCGGTCGTCCGTGATCTTTCTGGGGGCGATACTGGCGCGGTGCGGCTGGGCGGAGTTGAGCTATCCCGGCGGGTGCGAGCTGGGGCCGCGGCCCATCGACCTGCACCTGGCGGCCCTGCGGGCGCTGGGGGCGGATATCGACGACGCAGGCGGGACCCTGCGGTGCCGGGCGCGGAAGCTGACCGGCTGCCAGATCGTGCTGGCCACGCCCAGCGTGGGCGCCACGGAGAACGCCATGCTGGCGGCCTGCGGCGCGGAGGGCGAGACGGTGATCTGCAACGCGGCACGGGAACCGGAGATCGCGGACTTACAGGACTTTTTGTGCGCCATGGGCGCGGAGGTGCGGGGCGCGGGCGGCTCGGTCATCACGGTGTCGCCGAGACGCAAGCTGCACGGGTGCGTGCACCGGGTGATACCGGACCGGATCGTAGCGGCCACCTATCTGTGCGCGGCGGCAGCCGCCGGCGGAGAGGTCACGCTGCGGAACGCGGAGCACCGGCACCTGGCGGCGGTGACCACGGTACTGGATCAGGCGGGCTGCGGCGTCCGCTGCGGTGAGGGGTACATACAGTTGACGCGGACAGGGCCGCTGCGGGCCGTACCGCCGGTGCGGACAGCGCCGTATCCGGGGTTTCCCACCGACTGTCAGGCCATACTGATGGCGGCGCTGCTGCGGGCACAGGGCACCACGGTATTTGTGGAGAACATCTTTCAGAGCCGGTACCGGCACGTGCCGGAGCTGGCACGCATGGGTGCGGACATCCGGACCGAGGGGCGGGTGGCAGTGGTATGCGGCACGGAACGGCTGCACGGCACGGAGGTCGTGGCCACCGACCTGCGGGGCGGGGCGGCGCTGGCGGTGGCCGGGCTGGCCGCCGAGGGCGTGACCACGGTGCAGGGCATCGGCCACATCCAGCGGGGTTACGCGGACCTGGCCGGGGACCTGCGGGCGCTGGGCGCCCGGATCACGGCACAATAGACGAGACAACGAGAACAGCGGAGGAGCACGGACAATGGCAAGGCGCAGACGGTACAACCATAAGCGGCGGAGAGGAAGCCTGAGCTTCCTCTACAAGCTGCTGGCTTTTGTACTGATCTGCACCGCCATCTCTCTGGCTCTGACGCTGTTTTTCCGTATACGCAGCATCGAGGTCAGCGGCAACGACCGCTATACCCGGCAGGAGATCATCGACGCAGCGGGGGTCAATGAGGGGGACAATATGTTCCTGATGAACAAGTACAGCGCGGCGGAGCGCATACGCAGGGCGCTGCCGTATATCGAGACGGTGCAGTTCCGGCGGTCGCTGCCGGACGGGCTTTCCATCATCGTGACGGAGTGCGCGGACCCGGCGGCCATCGTGCAGGACGGGAAAGCGTACCTGCTGTGCGACACGGGGAACATCGTGGACGAGGTAACGCCCGCTGCCGCGAAGCAGCGGATGCAGGTAAAGGGCCTGACGCTGACAGACCCGGCGGTGGGTCAGCCGGCAAAGGCGGCGGAGGGGCAGGAGCTGGCACTGGAGCAGCTGCTGACGCTCATGCAGGCGCTGGACCAGCGCGGCATGACGGCGGACGTATCGCTGCTGGATATGAGCGACCCGGCACAGCTGACGCTGCGGTATCTGGGACGGTTCGACGTGCAGCTGCCCCGGGAGGCCGACTACGGCTACAAGCTGGACTATCTGATGGCCGTGGTGAAGAAGCTGGAGGTCAACGAAAAGGGCGTTATCAATATGATGCAGGAGGGGAAGGCACGGTTCATTCCGGAGTGATGCCGCGCGTACCGCACCGCATCGAGGGCGCTGCGCAGGTGCTTCATGCTCCCGGCACAAAACTTTTTCGGTAAATTAAGTGCTTACACTTGACGCTTGCGCCAATTCGTAATACAATACAAGATATAGCATTTACCAGGAGATAATCCGTCATTTTCATACAAATTATGGCAGGAGGAGCAGACATGGCTTTTGGATTGGAAACCGGCCCGGAGAACGTTGTCAGCATCAAGGTCGTGGGCGTAGGCGGCGGCGGAAACAACGTGGTCAACCGCATGGTACGCAGCGGCGCGCAGGGCGTTGATTTTGTCGCAGTCAACACAGACAAGCAGGCGCTGAATGCCTCCAGCGCTACCTATAAAATTCAGATCGGCGAGAAGCTGACCGGCGGTAAGGGTGCGGGTTCCAACCCGGATGTGGGCCGCAAGGCCGCGGAGGAGAGCCGCAACCAGATGGCCAAGGCGCTGGAAAACACCGACATGGTGTTCATCACCGCCGGCATGGGCGGCGGCACCGGCACCGGCGCGGCACCCGTGGTGGCTGAGATCGCCCGGGAGGCAGGCATTCTGACCGTGGGCGTGGTGACCAAGCCCTTCGGCTTTGAGGGACGCCGCCGCATGACCCAGGCGGAACAGGGCATTGAGGAGCTGCGGAGCAAGGTGGACTCGCTGGTCATCATCCCCAACGAGCGTCTGAAATACGCCACCGACCAGAAGATCACCTTTGCCAACGCCTTTGAGATCGCGGACGACGTGCTGCGCCAGGCGGTGCAGTCCATCTCTGACCTGATCCGCGACACCGGGTTCATCAACCTGGACTTCGCGGACGTGACCGCCATTATGAAGGACGCGGGTCTGGCCCACATGGGCGTGGGCCGCGCGGCCGGCAAGGGCAAGGCCGAGGAGGCCGCCAAGATGGCCATCTCCTCCCCCCTGCTGGAGACCTCTATCAACGGTGCACGGGGCGTGCTGATCAACGTCACCGGCTCCATGGACATCGGTCTGGAGGAGGTGGAGCAGGCCGCCACGCTGGTGCAGCAGGCGGTGCATCCCGACGCGCTGACTATCTTCGGCGCCGCCTTCGACGAGACGCTGGACGATGAGATCCGCGTGACCGTCATCGCCACGGGCTTTGACGAGGCGCAGCAGGCCGCCAATGCCGCTGCTGTGACCCAGCCCGCACAGACGGAGAACAGCGGCGCGCCCCAGCCCCTGGACGAGGTGAAGGGTGAGCAGGGTCAGGACGAGATGGACAAGTCCTTCGACGAGATCCTGCGGATATTCAATAAGGACAAGTTCTGAGAAACAGGCCCCCCGGCTTCGCCGGAGGGCCTGTCTATATAGAGCAAAAAGCCTCCCCCACAGGGGAGGCTTTTGTATCACCATTGTGCAAGGTCAACGGGAACGACGACCTCTTTATCCATGCCGGAGAAGAGCAGGTAAGTCTCCTCCGTAAGCTCCTCCAGCATCGACAGGTCATACGTGCATATGAACACATTGTCATCGGTGTCTGAAACGACAACATCCTCGGGATAGCACCAGTTTTCAAAGCCGTCATCGTCCACCCAGATAAGGTCGGGGACGGTCTGGTAGTCCCCCTCCTCCACCACATAGGCCAGCAGGGACAGGTTCTCGTGGTCCAGCTCGGTATAGGCCACCACGAAGGCACCGCCCTCCAAGGTGAAGCATTCGCCCATCTCTGCATACTCCCGCGCCGACGCTACCGCCTCACCGACGTACTCCGGAGTGCTCCAGTCGTAGTCGGGCATCGGCTCATTGCGGTCAAAGATGTCACCGGACACGCCGCGCAGCGTGTTGATAAGCACGATGACAATGGACACGGCGATCACGGCCCCTATGGCGCCGGAAGCGGCATTCTTCTTCGGTACGTGCCACTGGATATGGGACCGGGGGCGGCGGGTCTGGTTTTCATAGCAAACCTTCTCTTCGTGGCACTCCTTCTGCTCGTAGCAGACCTTCTCCTGTTCGGCGTAGTGGACGTCGCCGCCGGCGTCCACCCACTCCCGGCGGGGCGGGCGGTTATAGGCGCCGCACTTGGGGCAGAAGCCCTCACGGGAATCATAGGTCTTGCCGCAGGCCTTGCAGCGGATGGCAGGCATAGGCGGTCCTCCCTTCTGTGTGTTTGGATCTATTATACAGCAGATCGGGCAGATTGTCTATCAGCCTTGGGTTGCGGCGAAAAAAAAGGTGGGAAACCTGAAGTTGCACCGCGCGGACGCGCCCACCCCGTCGGGGTGGGCGCCTGCTTATTCCACTAGGCCGTATTTGATCTTGATGCGGTCCAGCTTCTCCAGCATGGGCTCCGCCAGCACCAGCAGGAAGAAAACTGTGGCTGCGGCGTGGACGCAGTCCATGGGAAAGCCGGTGACATAGTAGGCGGCGATGACCTTCCACTCCAGCGTGCGGGCATAGAGCAGGGCGGAGACGGGGTTCATGATGCCGCCGTAGATGAGCACGGCAGAGATGGCCCCGAAGACGCACAGGGCGGCGCGGCTGCGGCGCAGCCAGCCCCGGCGGAACAATACGCCCGCCAGGAAGCCGATGATGCCCATGGCGAACATCTGGAAAGGCGTCCAGGGGCCCTGGGAGAACAGAACGTTGCTGGCCAGCATGGTCATGGCGCCCACCAGGAAGCCGGTCTCGCCGCCCAGGGCCACGCCGGAGATGATGGTCAGAGCCAGGACGGGCTTGAACTGAGGCAGCATGAAGAAGGCGGCGCGGCCCGCCACGCCCAGGGCGCAGAGGGAGGCCACCAGCACCAGCTCACGGGCCTGTGGCTTCCGTCCCTCGAACACCAGGAAGAAGGGCACCATGCATTCCAGCAGCACGGCGAAGGCGATGGGGTAGTAGGCAGTGTTGCCCAGGTAGAAAAAGCCCAGATACAGCGTGGCGGGGATACACAGCAGGATCAGTGCCGCCGCCAGACGGGTACGGTGGGAGAGCTTTCGCTTCTGCACCGGGGTCTGGAGCAGCGTCAGGGGCTTGGAGCGCCGGCCGATGGCGGCGATGCAGCCGAAGAGCAGGGCGATGAACAGGCCGTAAAGGCCCAGGGCCTGCCAGCCGGCCTGGGAGAGCGTGCCGCCGCCCACCAGGGCGGTGAGGTCGGTGTGCTTGGCCGCCAGCCAGAAGATCGCCAGCGCACCCGCACCGCATACGGCGGCGATGGCTCTGCGCCACCAGGGAAGCTTTTTCGGCTTCCAGGCGGTGGACTCCTCCGCCACCGGAGGCAGAGGCTGCCAGGCGGCAGGCACCTCCGGCTGGGGCGGGACGGTCCCGCCGATGACCGCGATCACGTCCTCCGGCGTGACGGCACAGGGGCAGAAATCCCGGACCATACGGTTAGCGGAAGTGGTATAGAAGCTGTTGCCGGAGAAGAAGTCACGGGGTGTGCCCTCCGCGACGATGCTGCCGTCGAAAAACAGGGCGCAGCGGTGGGCATACCGGGCGCAGAAGGCCACGTCGTGGCTGACCATCACCACTGTCGTGCCGGCGGCGGTCAGCGCGGAAAGAATAGCGGCAAAGGACTGCTTGAAGGCGGCGTCCAGGCCCTTGGTAGGCTCGTCCAGCAGCAGGATATCCGGCTGGTGCAGCAGCACCTTACCCAGGGCGGCCCGCTGCTGCTCGCCGCCGGAGAGGTCATAGGGATGACGGTCCAGCAGCTCGGTCAGGCGGCAAAGGGCCGTCACCTGCTCTACCCGGCGGTCACGTTGGTCTTTGGGGAGGTCCGTGCCGTCAAAGGACTCGTACAGGTCCTGACGGACCGTGTTTTTCACGAACAGAGCCTGTGGGTCCTGGGGCAGAACGCCGATGCGGCCCGTATGGGTCACGGTGCCCCGCTGGGGCGTCAGCGCACCGGACAGCAGTCCCAGGGTAGTGGACTTGCCCGCGCCGTTACCGCCCAGCAGGGCCAGCAGCTCTCCCCGGCGGACCTGAAGGTCCAGACCGCGGACCACGTCCGGCTGGTCCGGCTCATAGCGGAACCAGAGACCCGCGCCGGCAAGGGCGGTATCCCCGGCGGGATACACCGGCTCCGGCGGCAGCGGGCACAGGGGGTGTTCATCGCACCAGCCGGACAGGAAATCGCGGCCCTCGCGGACGGTGATGGGGCAGGGCGCGTCGCTGTCCACCCCGGCCCAGATACGGACGGCGGCGGGCATGGCCAGGAACATATCGTGGCCGCGGCCCCGCAGGGAACGGCACACCGCCTCCGGCGCGCCGGCACAGAGGAGATGGCCGCCGTCCAGCACGGCGGCGTGGGTGGCCAGGGGCAACGCCTCCTCGAGACGGTGCTCCGTCAGGAGGACGGTGATGCCCAGCTCGCGGTTCAGGCGGCCCACAGTCTGCAAAAAGTCGGCGGCGGCAATGGGATCCAGCTGGCTGGTGGGCTCGTCCAGTATCAGCAGACGGGGCTGGAGCACCATGACCGAGGCCAGGGCCAGCAGCTGCTTCTGGCCGCCGGAGAGCTCGTCCACTTTCTTATGGAACCAGCCCTGGATGCCGAAGAAGGAGGCCATCTCCGCCACGCGGCGACGGATGGAGGGCGTGTCGCAGCCCAGGCTCTCCAGTCCGAAGGCCAGCTCATGCCAGACCTTGTCGGTGACGGTCTGCTCCTCCGGAGACTGGAGGACGAAGCCGATATTGGCGGCCTGCTGATGGGGCGGCAGGTCATCCAGCGGCTGACCGTCGAAGAGGATACAGCCCTCGGCCGCACCGTGGGGACGCAGGGCGGGCTTCAGCTGGCGGAGAAGCGTGGTCTTGCCGCAGCCGGAGGCGCCGCAGAGGACCCAGAACTCGCCCTGACGGACCGTGAGGGACACATCCGCCAGCGCGGGGCGGGGCTGCTGGGGGTAGGTGAAGCCAAAATGCTCCAAACGCAGCAGTTCAGGCACGGGGAGTCCCTCCTTTCCGGACGAGATAGCGGCGCCGGGACAGGGCGTCCAGCAGCACCGGCGTAAAGCAGAGCAGGCCGTAAACGGCGAAAAAGCTGACCGTCAGCGGTGTGACGGGGCCGCTGAGCAGCATGGGGTAATACTGAAAGCGCAAGCCGCCGGCCAGACCGCCGCCCAGCAGATACAGGCCGCAGAAGGCCAGCCAGAGGGCGACGGCACCGTCACGCCGGTCAAAGCGGTAGAGCGAGAAGGAGGTCCTCCCCGGCAGGCCATAGCCCCTGCAGCGCATACTATCGGCGGTAATGAGCCCGCTTTCCAGGCTCCAGGTAACAACGATGGAGAACACACGAAGGGCGCTTCTGACGCGCCGGACCGGGGCGCCGGTCTGGGTATCACGGCCCAGATGCCGCTGGGCCTGCGCCACGGCGCGGAGCCGGCGGACAAAGCGGGGTACAAAGCGGAGGATCATGCTCAGCAGCAGGGACAGCGCCGGGATGACGCGGCCAAAGAGGTACACCACCTTGTCCGAGGTGATGACATCGGTGACGCAGACGAACCACAGCGCCACGGCGCTGAGCATGGCGCCGGCGGCCAGACCGTAGAGCAGGCTCTCCAGCGTCAAAGGATTGCCGGAGGGCAGATAAGCCAGAATGGTGACGCCCTGGTGGACAAAGGCGGGGTTCACCGCCGCCGCCAGGAGGGCCATGGGCAGCAGCCACAGCAGGTGGCGGCGCAGGCCCTTGCCGCCCAGCAGACGGGCAACATACCACCCGCCGCCCAGCGTCGACAGAACCAGGCACACCGGGTGCATCAGCAGCATCGCGCAGGCGATGACCAGGGCGAAATAGGCAAAGCTCACCGCCGGATGGCAAGTGCGCAGCGTATCGTCCATGGGATCACCTCCTGCATACATGATGTCTTAACCTTTTAATTATACCCTGCCGCCAGGGGATACGTCAATCCTGCGTGCGGAAAAAGGGCGGCAAAAGCCGCCCTTTTGTCAGCCCATGTAGGTATTGCCCACGTCTGCACCCATATTACAGGTGTAGAGCCACTGGATGTTCTCGCCGCCGGAGAGCGTATAGCTGTCCGCGCCATAGCTGGGGAAGGTTCCCCCCACGCAGTACATCCAGCCGGAGCTCCTGCCTACGTTCTTTTCGAACAGGCCGTTGATGCCCCTGACATAGTTGCCGCTGGAGCTCACCGGGATACCCGCGTCACCGCAGGCCCGCTTCAGTACGGACATGACAGACTCACCCTCGGTGATGGTCACCGTGGCGGACAGGATCACGCCGTCGGCGGGGATAAGGCCCTTCACGCTGTCGGAGCACTTGTCCATATTATTGAGCACCGTGGCGCAGGAGATGTACAGCGATACGGATGCCGCCGGCGCAGGGTCAGGTGCAGGCGCAGGGTCCGGGTCCGGCGCAGAAGGCTGCTCCTGTTCCTGCTGTTTCTTCTCTTCTTCCAGCCGCTTCTGCTCCTCCAGGCGCTTGGCTTCCTCCTGCTTTTTGGCGTCCTCCTCGGCCTTTTTGGCATCATCAGCCGACTTCTGCTTGTCAGGCTTCTTATCGTCCGCGGTCTTATCCTCAGTCTTTGCCGCGTCCTGCTTGCCGTCAGCCTTGGTGGTGCCCGTTTCAGCTGTGTCGTTCTTCCTGGTGTCCGTGGTCTGCTCCTGCGTTGCCGTGGGAATGTTGCCGGGGGCGTACGATACGGTCTTTTTCCCGCAGGCGGCGCAGGTCAGCAGCAGGGACAGTGCCAGCGCCAACAGCCAAAATCGGTGGTTTTTCTTCATATCTCTCATTCCTCATAAAAGCGCCATACGCAGAGGCGCTTTCGCGCCTCTGCGTCGGCTGTTCTGTTGTTACTTGGAAACGCGCTTCTTCCGGGTCAGCACCACAACGGCTGCCGCCGCCAGGGCTGCGCTGCCCAGCCACAGCACCATCTGACTGTCGTCCGCCGTGTTGGCGGAGTCGGTCTTGTCCGGCGTCGCGGTGGGGTTGTAGTAATAGTGGTTGGTGGACTCCGTCCAGCTGATGGCCACAGGAGACAGGCCGGTCAGCGTCACCAGCAGGCCGCTGGCGGTTTTGGTAACAGCGGGGAATTCCACGGTGCCCACATCCAGGCCGCAGTCCGCCATAGTCACAAGGTGTGCCACGGTAAAGCTGTACTTGCTGTAATTGGCCGCAATAGCCTCAGGATAGGGCAGCAGCACGGTGATCCTGCCGTTTACCAAGTCCGCCTTGGTAGCGGGAGTCTCCACCTGCTCACCGTCCACGGTGGTGATGATCATCAGCCGCACATCAAACACCGCGGTGTTCTCCGCTGTGTTCTTGCTGTCCTTCCTGGAGATCTGCAGCTGCAGCTCGGCTTTGATCTTTTCCTCGCTGTTCAGCTTCTCGTTATCCCGCAGGGTATCGGGCACTGTAATAGTGTCAGATACCTCGATGCGCTTCAGTGTACCATCCTCGGACTTCACCACACCGCAGACGCACTGGATGCCGTTCACATAGGTGTGCCCGGTCTTGTTGACCACCGCAGGGCAAACCTTGCAGACGTTCCAGTGGTCATCTTTGTCTGCGAGCATCTCCGTGCCGGGGGTGTGGCCCAACGCAGCGATGACGCGGGTCTCCTCCTTGGAGCAGACGGTGCAGATGCGCTTCTCCGTGCCGGTCTCGGTGCAGGTGGGTTTCTTGGTGGTCGTCCACTCACCGAACTTGTGGCCTGCGGCAGGAAGCGTCTGAACCTCCACCGCGCCGCAGCGCGTGCAGACGCGCTGGCGAGAGCCGTCCGCCGTGCAGGTGGCCGGGGAGACTACCTGCCAATCGCCGAAGCTGTGGGCGCAGACGGCGTCGGTCATATCGTAGAGGGCATTGGTCCTCCGGCAATAGCGCTCGTAGGCTGCCATGGCATAGAGGGCCTGCTCGGTGGCCTTCTGGTCAGCCGTCTTGCCCGAGGCCGCATGCTTAAAGCCCTGACTCTCGCCGAGGTAATACCGCAGCAGATCGCCCAGCACGCTGGTGGGCGCACCATCCACGGTCTTGACAAAGCTGCTGTCGCTGTTGGCGTTCAGCTGCAGAGCGGACAGGGCCACCACCACCTGGGCGCAGCTTTCCGCACTGGTATAGCCCGTGCCCTTGTACTTAGCGGACAGCCATTGCAGCGCTTTATCGACGGCGGCGTTCACCGTGGTATCGTCGCCCTCGTTGTAGTAGGGCGCCAGCGCCTGCAGCGCCATGGCGGTCATGTCCACGTCGCCGACGGGTTTTGTGTCGGCGCTGGAGCTCCAGCTGCCATCCTCATTCTGCTGGGTCAGGATGGCCTGTACCAGCCAGTAGCTGTCCTGGGTATAGTTGCCGCTGTTGAGGGCCAGCAGGCCGAATACCAGGCCGTTGATATCCGTGTCACTGGTATTGGTGACCTGCATGATATTCCGGTCCTGCAGCGCCGCCAGCAGGTTTTTGTCGCCCACGTTGGCGGGGTCCTTGCCGATGGCGGTAAGGGCCAAGATGATGCGCTCGTTGTCGGTGACGGTGGGGTTATGGCTCTCGGGATCGACAAGAACGCCGTCAGAGCCGATGTTCGCCTTTACATAGGCCACGACCTTCTCATAATAGGCCGCGATATATGCCTCGGACAGCTCCACGCCGGCGCGGGCCAGGCCCAGCACCGCCCACTCGCCGCGGTCACTGGCCACAACGGGTGCGGGCACGTTGTTCTGGATGTACTTCTTGGTGTCGGCGTACACCTTGTCAAAGTTGGGGACCTCCGTGCCGGGATCCACAGGCTCATCGGGGTCCACGGGAATATACTTGTTCGTGAAGAACAGGCGGACAGTGTCGCCGTCATGGATAAAGGTCGCATCCAGCGTGGTGTTGGGCAGCGTCTCCTCACCCTGGGCCGGCGTGACGCCGAACATCCAGCCGGAGGACTTGCCGTCATCCTTCTCGCCCAGTGTTTGGTCCTTTGTGTCCGTAATGCTCTTGAGATACGCACCGCTGCCGGTATATTCGTACTTGGCATTGTCCAGGCAGGCCTTGACGGCATCCCAGGCCGTCCAGTCATTGCTGGCCTTCCCGGTAAAGGTGTAGTTGGTCCCGGTAAAGCTGTGGCCGTTTTCGCTGTAGTCGTCCACCTGGACGGTGACGGTGATCATCGCGTTCTCGTTGGGATCAGCTTTTCCCGTCAGGCCCGTGACCCTCAGATCAACGCTGACCGGCTGCTTGTAGAACTGCTCGAAGAGCTTGTACTTCTCCTTTGTCTCCTCAGTGCCGTTCAGGCCGAATTTCTCCCAGTACTGGGCGTACTTGGTGTAGGTCAGGACGCTGTCCAGCGTAACTGTCGTATTGTACTCCGGCCGGTGCACACGCAGGAGCTCATTCTCGATGACGGAGGGTCGGGAGGATCGGAAGCAGCGGTACTTCTCCGTATCGAGCCAGCCGGGGATATCGTCGGCCTCGATGCCGTCGAAGGTCATATTCACCGTGCCGCGGACGTATTCCAGCGTGCCGTCCTTGTTTTTGCAGATCTCCGCGAAGGGATACAGGTCGGAGGTGACCTTGGTCTTATCCGTATTCCCGTTCTTGATACCGTCCCAGTAGACATCCCCGGTCAGCGCCTTGGTCATAAAGGCGGCAGCGTCATCCAATTCCTGCTGGGTAAAAGGCTGAATGGTGAAGCTGAACTCCTGACGGGCCAGCAGCTGGCCGGAGCTGCGGGTGGTGATAGTGACCACGTATCTGGCCTCTGCCGCTTCCTCACCGGGCAGCGGGCGGTAGACCATGGCGTGATAACCGTTGAAGCCCAGCACGTCCGGGGTGAGGCTCACCATCGTGACCTTCTGGTTATAGCTGTCGGTCATGATGCCCTCCTGCTGCAGCAGATAGGGCCGGGGCATCTGCAAATCGGCATCGACTTTGCTGAGATCGGGCTTCGTCGTTTTGTCCACGAAGTCCACCAGCAGAGACTGATAGTTGTCCGTCAGGGCCGTCTGCATCTCGTTGGTGGCGTCGATGTCAAAGGGCGCTACCGTGATGTCAAAGAACACGTCGGCGTAGACCTCCACACCGTTCTGCCCCGTGATATGCTCCTTTATATACGGATCGTCGTCAAAGTCGGTATAGGTCACGCGGGCGATCAAAGTTTCCTTGCCGGCATCCTCGGGCAGCTCACCCTCGGCAGGCCGCACGGGGCGGACAATGTTGCCCACGCCGGAGGCGCTGTCTTTATCGCTGCTGATATACAGGCAGTTGGAGTCTTCCGCGACATCCACAACAGCCCACTGGACCTGCATATCGTAGCGGCCGGAGATGCTGTAGGGCAACGTCAAATTGGAGGTAATGCCGCCAACCACGGCGTGGCGATCCCAGGCGCCGGTGGTGTTCGTCTCCGCTTCGTTGGTGTTCTCGCCGCGGATCATCTCCCAGGTCAGCGTTTTGGCAGCTTCCGTCAGCTGTTCCTGCACATCGTCAAAGCTGCGGCCCACGATCGCGCGGGTGGTGATAGTCTTCTCCGCACCGCCGTAGGCGACTTTGAACTCCAGGCCGGCGTAATACGCCTCCTTCAGCTGGACAGCGCCGTCAAAGAACTTGACATCGCCGTTCGCGGTGATGTACTCATGTGCCACACCGTCAAAACCGCTGGCTTTAGCGCTGCCGTCCGTATAGGTAATGACAGCCTTGTCTGCCACATCCTCGTAGCCCATCTCCTCCAGCAGGCGGCGGAAGGCTTTTTCAACACCCTTGCCGTTGGCGTCGGTGGTGTCGTTGTAGAGGCCCACCCTCTGCAAAGGCCGCACCGCCGCATTGCGTGCGGTGATCACGGCGGCGATGTCGTCCAGTGTCTGCTGTTGCTCCGCCGCTTTGGACCACAGGCAGAGGGTAAAGGTCTTGACCTTGCTCTCGCTGCCGGAGGTCAGCGTGGCCTTGAGGGTGACAGTAGCCTTGCCGCCGGCAGGCGCGGTGATGGCGGCAGTCCCATCGTTCTGCACGGTCACCAGGCCGTTGTCGCTTTTCCAGTCAATGGCAACGGTCATTTCCGCGCCGTTCACCGTTACCTGTACGGTGGACGGCAGTATCAGGCTGGTGGGGCAGTCGCAAGGCACCTTTTCGTCGCTCTCCATATCGTCCAGCATGACTGTGACGGCCTCGATGCCCTTGATCTGGTAGACGCCGGTGGCATCGGCCTTCAGAAGGTCTGCATTCTCGGCATCGAGCCCCAGTTCCTTATAGAAGTGCTTTTGCAGGGCGGTCAGAAAGTAGTCGTGCAGGTTCGTGACCGCTTCGCCGGGCGCTTCGATGCCGTATTCCTTGCAGAGGTCGGCCTTATCGCTATTGTCCGTAAGGTCATAGAATCCCAGCACAGTCTCGGCGTACCAGTCAGCCTTGGCTTTCTTGGCGGCGTCGGCGGCGGTCATGCCGCGCAGGGACAGGCTCTGCTGGGCCTGGCTGACGGCCCGCAGGTCGTCGGCGGAGAGCACGGTGCCGCCCTGCCAGGGCAGAACGGGGAACCCGCCGTTGAGGGTACCGTCATCCTGATTCATGCCCATGTCCACGGCGAACTCCGCGGAGCGCATATAGTCCGCGGTATGGGCGGTCATACCAGCCGTCACATTGCCCATAGCAGGTACATGAGCCACGGTATCCAGATAGACACAATTGGTGATACTCGTCCCGCTGTCAACCGTACCTACCACCGCGCCAATACCGCTTTCCGGGCCGGTAACAGTACCGATAACATAGCAGTTGATAAGAGAACCCCGCTTCTCGGAATTAGAAGGACCATTCACAGCGCCCGCAATGCCGCCAATCGCTTTGTTGGTGGCCTTTGTAGGATCCGCATAGACCTCACCGGTGGAATAGCAGTTCTCCACCTTACCATAGGTATAACCCACGATACCGCCGACACTCAACGTCGAACTGTAAGAGCCCGTTGTATTCTTGATACTGCCGGTGTTCACGCAGTTCCGTACAACGCTGTTCTTCCCCTCGTTCTTACCCACGATGCCTCCGGTAGCCCCCCAGCTAGAGCTATTGGTAACAGAACCACTGAACAGGCAGTTTTCCACGGTACCGTCATTGAAATCCACGATGCCGCCCACAACACCATTGGCAGTAAGCACGGCATCCACACTGAGGTTTTTCACCTTGCCCGTGCTGTCCACATAATCAAACAGTCCCTTGGAGCCCTTCAGGCCACTGACGGTGTAGTGATGCGCTTCATCGCCGTCCAGGGTGCCGGCGAACTTATTGCTGCTGGTGCCGATGGCCGTCCAGGGCTTGCCGTTGAGGTTGATGTTGGCGGTGAGCTTACCGCTGATGGTGGTCTGACCGTTGTTGACCGCATCGGCAAACCATGCCAGTTCCGCGGCGGTGACGATCTGATAGACACCGTTTTCTGTTTTGGGCGCGGTCTTGGTCGTGCCGTTCCAGCCCGCACCGGCATAGGTCAGTGTTACCGTGATGGTGTCGTTTTTGGCAGCGGTAAAGCTGCCGCTGACCGTGATATAGTTCTCCTTGGCGACGGTATAGGCATACGTCTCGCCGGCGTAGACGATGTATGCGCCGTTCTCGTCTGCTGCGATCATGCCGCCCACGGGGTGAGTAAGCGTAACGGCAGCGCCCTCCGGGGCAACGTTAAACTTCACCTGATACGCCTTCAGGGCGGTAAGGCCCACATCCTGATCCACGTTCTTATCCGTGACGATGATCTTGCCCACCTTGGTTTGATAGCCGTACTTGCTGACCGTGTAGGTGTACACTCCGGCGGGGACCGCATACTTACCGTCGGTGCCGGTGATGGCTGCACCGCTGGCATCCTGCAAGACGACCTTGCAATCCTCCGCGCCGGTGACATTGAGAGAGACGGTGTAGACGGGGGAAACGGTAAAGTTTTTCAGATCGACATAGCTGTTTTCCCCATATCCTTTGTATGTCAGCGTCAGCACATCACCCGCAGCCACTGCCACACTGTATGTCTTCCACTCATTGCTGTTATATGACTTAAAAATCTCGGTACTTCCCTTTTTCACAGAGAAATACTCGCTGCTGCTGTAATATGTACCTCCGTAATAATCAAACCGCAGCACAAGCGATTTATCAGCTTTCAGGGTAATCGTGGCTGTATTATTGCTGTAACTTACGCTGTCATTTCGATGCAGGTAGTTCCCATCAGCATTCCGTACCGGTTCAAAGCCGTATCGTGTGCCGTTCTCGGCGGTGATACCGTCCAGGCCGGCAAAGAAATCGTCAAAGGTCAGCGACTTGACGAACTCCAGGCCTATGGTCTTGGCAGCCTGGACCACAAAACTCCCAGACAAGGTATCGCAGCCCTCCAGGGTGGCTGTGTAGGTATAGTTCCCGGCGGGGAGGGTGCAGTTCGTGCCGCTGCCCGTATAAACCGTGTCTCTGCCGGACTTCACGGTGACGGTGGGCTCGGCGGTCACGCCCTCCGGCTTGGTGATGTTGAAGGTCACAGAATACTTGGCCGCTTCTGTCAGGGTGACGGTCTTGTTCACATCGCCGGTCTCAACTTTGATCGTGCCGGTGGCCGTCTCATAGCCAAACTTGCTGACGGTGTAGGTGTAGGCCGTATTCTTGGCAGCGATATAGACATTCTTGCCGGTGGAACTGGCCGCAGACTCCTTGTAAACGGTGGTGTTTCCCTGCTTCAGTGTTACCGCCGCATCATCGGGGGTAAACTTCAGGGTAATGACCGGCAGTTTGACAAGGGTAACGGTAATGGTGTTGTTCCCCTCTTGGGCGGTAAACTCCTGCGTTACCTTTTCGTAGCCTTTCTTTTCCACCGTATAGGTGTATTTTTCGCCAACTGTCAGGGCATAACTTCCGTCTGTACCCGCTGTCAGGCCGGTGTAGCCCTTTTTCAGCGTCACAGTGGCATCAATTGCCGTTCCTGCCGCATCCTTGACATCAAAGCGCACGGTGGGCAGCACCTCGGCGCGGAAATTGCGCAGCCAAATGCAATCTTGCCCCTTGTCCCCGCTGCTATCTTTTCGGTAGTTTACGGTGACCTTATCCCCGGCATTTACAGCGATGGAAAACTCTTTCCAATCTTGCTTTTCACCACTGTATCCGCCGCCGGTTGAACCAAATTGGTTTCCCTGTTGATTGTTAATATCTACGCGCAGGCCATCATAATTTTTTTCGGAGTCGGTTTTGCAGTCAAAGGTCAACTGGGCAGCCTTGGCAAAGGTCAGGGTCAGACTGGAGGTGGTGTTGCCCTTCTTTTCATTGGTGGATTTCAGGACATAACCGCCATCCAGCAGCACCGGCTCAAATTTGTAGGAGGTGCTGTTTTGCGCTGTGGCAATGCCATTGAGTCCCGTGAAAAAGTCAGCAAAGAGCATTGCGTCCTTCACCTTGATGGTAAAGGTGGCGGTTTTGCCCCTGTACTTGACAGTGACGATTTGGCTATCTGTAGGATTTTCGGTGCTAAAGCCCTCACAGGTCACACCGGCGGCGGCATAGTCGCCTTCAATGGTGCGGGTTTCATTGGTGCCATCATAGTTCACCGTGAGGACCATGCCGGTCAGGTCAAGTTCGGCATCGCCCTTGTAGTACTCCGTCTTTGTGGGAGCCTTGGTCACCGCAATGCTCTGCACCTTTTTCAGCGCCACGGTTTGGGTGCTGTTCTCGTTGGGAGTCACGGTGCCGGAGGCGGGCTCATAGCCCTCCTCGGTCGTCTCGGCGGTGTAAGTATAGGCGTGACCCTTCAGCATCTGATAGGTCGTTCCCTCGGTGGGCGCAACCTGCGTCTCGCCGTCCTTGAGGGTGAGCGTGGCATTCTCCGGAGTCACGGTGAAGGTCACGGTGACCCACTGTGCAGCATCCTCCGCCAGCGTAACAGTAACATTGGCAGGATCAGCCACGGGGTTGTCCTTATCGGTCACGGTCACGCTGCCGGTCTGCTGCGTGTAGCCGGGGCAGGACACGGTATAGGAATACGGTGCATCGGCGGCAGGCAGCGCCACGGTGGTGGAGCCGGTATAAGTGCCGCCGTTGATTTCGAGCGTGGCATTCGCGGGAGCAATGGTAAAGCGTACCGCCGCGGTGGGGGTCTCCCAGCTGAGGGCGGGATAGTCCCCGCTCTTGACCATGAAGCCATCCCCTAACAAAGCCGCAAACGCGGGGGTCTGCATCTCCTCGGCGGATTTGGGAGTAGACTCCGTTTCAGCATCATATACACCTTTTAGGTTGTCAACAGCAATAAAATAACAGTTAGAAACGGTAACGCCATAACCATAACCAGCAATTGCGCCATAATTTGTCGTGGACTTTGTTACTATCTGTCCAGCATTATAGCAGTTGCTGATTTTTGCACTGGGAGCATTTCCAGCAATACCACCCAAACACACACCCTTACCGCTTCGATCGCTGGAAATCGTGCCAATGTTGTAGCAGTTTAAAATCTTGGAACCATTGGAGGTTTCTCCGGCAATGCCACCTATCCATCTGCCATCAGCACTGGCACCTTTGATTGCAGCGGTATTCTTACAATTCTCAATGCTGCCCGCATTTTTTCCGGCAATACCGCCAACATATTTTTTCCCTGTAACGGTTCCCGCAATCCCAAGATTCTGGACTTTGCCGGAAGCCGCAATTTTTGAAAACAGCGCTTGACATTCGCCTGCTTCATTCTCAAGTGCCAGCGTCACGGTGTGGCCGTTGCCGTCAAAGGTGCCGGTAAAGTCCTTGGCATAGGGCGCCGTGACGGTGATATCCGCCGTCAATTGATAATTGCCGCCGGGCTCCATCGCGGCAAACGCCTCCGCGGTGCCGATATCCTGCACCGCGCCTGCCGCCGCCAGCATCGGCGCCGCGCCGCCGCTGCGGGCAGACCGGGACACAGGCGTTTCCGGAGCAGGCTCCTGCTGCTCCTGCGTCTCCTCATCCTCGGCAAGGACGGTGTTCTCCGTGTCCACCGGAGCTATCTGTTCCTGCTGGGTCTGCTGCTCCTGATCCGCGGCCAGCGTGTCGGCCAACACGGAGGTGGGCAGCAGGCTGACGACCATCACGACGGTCAGCAGCCAGCTTATGACTCTCTTCCTCATATCTCTTTCTCCTTTATGTAAATTTTTTGTCGACGTGAGGGGGTGGGCGGGGATGCAGCAACATCCCCGCCCCACTTATGGAAAAGCACGCGGCCAATGGCCGCCTCAGCTTGACAAAGGGGACTCGTCTGCACAGTTTCACGGTCAGATGGAAAGCGCACGGCGCCTCAGCTTGACAGTCGAGTTTTCCGCACCGCTTCGCTGCATACGGCAGCACTGCAGCCTGGCAAGGGAAATGTTTTTCATGCAGGGCATGAAAAACGGGACAGAGTGCACTCTGTCCCGCGAAAATGAAACGCTGCCCGGCGCAAGGCCGGACAGCGAACGCAATAGATACGACCCCTGCACCACGGAAAGACGTCGCCGCCCCCGCCGCCCGCCCAAAAGGGCCGGCCGCGAAAAAGGCGGTGCAAAAAACACCGACCTCCCGTTCAGGAGGTCAGCGTGGTACATCTACATGGTGGTACAAGATTCCCGCACACGGAGAGCGCGCCCGCTGCAACTTTGTCCTACACAATGCAATTCTCCTGGCTCGCGCCGCGGGGGACAGCCATCCCACCTCGTTTGCAGCCTACCTTCTCATGGGCTTACCCACAATGGCGGACTTTCGTCCCGGCGGCTCTCGCCGCTTCGGTGCATCCTTGCGCTCACAGTACCGGTCGTGCGGGGTTTGGTTACCCCTTTCCTTCTATGCCGACGCCTGGCCCGTGGTGGGCTGTACGGCCGCCGGCGACATTGGATCAACAGACTGTTTATTTACTTGTCAGCGACATTATATTACAGGAATTGGCCGTTGTCAACCCTCCTCCCTACCCCAATGCCACGTCCAGGATCATCATTACGGTAAAGCCCGCGGCAAAGGCCAGCGCCCCCGGGCCGGGGTCGCCGCGCGTAGGCAACAGCTCGGCGGCCACCACATAGAGCATGGCCCCGGCGGCAAAGCCCAGCAGCCAGGGCAGCGCCGGAACGATGAGCGCCGCCGCCAGCACCGTAACACCGGCGGCCAGCGGCTCCACCGCGCCGGAGAGCACACCGCCCAGAAAGGCTCTTCCCTTTCCTGCGCCGGCGGTACGCAGGGGCAGGGCCACAATGGCGCCCTCCGGCACATTCTGGATGGCGATGGCCAGCGCCAGCGTAAACGCCGCAGCGGGCGCGGCGGCTCCTGCCGCCACACATCCGGCATAGGCCGCACCCACCGCCATCCCCTCCGGGATGTTGTGCAGCGTCACCGCCAGAAGGGTCATGGTGGTGGAACGGTCGGTAACAGCCTCCGGCAGCAGTCGCTCCAGCAGCCGCAGGAACAGCACCCCCAGCCAGAAACCGCCCGCCGCCGGAAGGAAGGACCAGCGGCCCATGTCCGCCCAGTCGATAGCGGGGAGCAGCAGGCTCCACACCGAGGCGGCGGTCATCACCCCGGCGGCGAATCCCTCCAGCACGCGGCGCAGAACGGCGGAGGGCGCTCTTTGCAGGCAGAATACGCACGCCGCACCCAGCGACGTGCCCCAGAAGGGGAGCAATATCCCCTGAAGGACAGATGATTGCATAGACACTCCCTTTTCCGTATCCGTAGTATGCGGAGCCGGGCGACTCCGTACAGTCTATCCTACGCAGCGGGAAACGAAAGGTGAAAAGACAAGGGCCCCCGCCGAAGCGGGGGCCTTTGGGAAAATACAAAGTCATCCAAAATGCTAAGATAAGGCGGGAGCGCCCGAAGGGTGCTCCCGCTGCGCGGCTTATTGCTTTATGTGAGATGCAGCTTCACTGTATCGGCAGCTCCACCGCGATGGTCGTGCCCTTGTCCGAACTTTCCTCCACCCAAACGGAGCCGCCGTGGAGATCGGCGATCTCCCACACCAGCGAAAGTCCCAGCCCCACGCCGCCGTACTCCCGGCTGCGGGACTTGTCCACCCGGAAGAAGGGCTGGAAAATACTGCGCTGATACTCCTCCGGGATGCCGCGGCCGGTGTCGGAAACGCGGATCAGGACTTTTTCCGTCTCCTGTGTGACGTAGACCCACACCGCGCCGCCAGGGCGGTTGTACTTGACGGCGTTCTCCGTCAGGTTGAAGATCAAACGGTAGATCAGCGCGTCGCTGCCGGTCATAATGCCGTCGCCCTCCGCTTTTAGCGTGACACCGCGCTTTTCTGCCAGCGGGGCGAGGTCTGTGAAGATCTCCTCAATCATTGGGATAAGCTGAATCTGCTCGTTCCGCGCCACCTGCTGCAAATTGCTCATCTCCAGCAGCGTCTTGGTCATCTGCGTCAGCCGCTCCGTCTGCTCGCGCAAAAGCGTGAGGAATTCCGCCGTCTCCGGGCGCACATCTGGATGCTCCGCGGAAAACAGCTCCAGCTGCGCCTGCATCAGCGCCAGCGGCGTGCGCAGCTCGTGGGCGGCGTTGCCGGTGAACTGCCGCTGGGCGGTAAAGGCGTTGTTCAACCGCTCCAGCATCTGGTTGAAGGAGTGGCTGAGCTGCCGGAATTCCGGCAGCACGTCCTCATCGATCCTCACATCCGCCAGATTGTTCAGCTGCACCTTCTCTACCTGAGAGGCGAAGCTGTGCAGGGGCTTGAGGGCTCGCCCGCTGACGAAATAGGCCAAAATTCCGCTGAGCAGTGTCACTATAGCCGTGATATACCAGTTGGTGGTGCGGAAGCGTCCCTGCGCCCCATCGACAACGATGGTCAGCTCCTCGCTGGGCGCAACGAGCTGCGGGTCAAAGCTTGCCGCGCCGCCCTCATTCAGGATCACCGTACCGCCGCCCTGTAAGCTGTCTGCAATGGTGTCCATATAGTACACACCGGAGGAACAGAGCAGCAGATTCATGGCCACGCAGGTGATGCCGATGAGCAGGACGGACATCAGTGTGATGCGCCACTGCAGGGAAAGCCGCTTCATTCTTCGTCCCCTCCCATCAGATAGCCCTCGCCGATGCGGTTGCGGACAGGGTCGTAGCCCAACGCGGTGCGCAGCTTCTTCCGCAGGGCGGAGATGTGGACGCGGATGGAGTTGCTGAAGCTGTCCACGCTGTTGTCCCAGACGTGATCCATCAGCTCCTCCTGACTCACAGGCCGCCCCTGATGCGCCATCAGGTATTCCAGGATCCCCGTCTCCTTGCGGGTCAGCGTCAGGGGCTGCCCGTTGGCGGAAACTGCCCGCGCACGGGCATCAAAGGTGAGCTGCCCGCAGCGCAGCACCACATCCTGCTGGGTAAACTGCCTCAGGGTCAGGCTGCGGATGCGCGCCTCCAGCTCCGCCAGATGGAAGGGCTTTGCCAGATAGTCATTGGCGCCGGCATCCAGACCCGTCACCTTATCCTCCACCTCGCCGCGAGCCGAGAGGATCAGCACAGGTGTCTCTCTGTCGGTCTGCCGCAGGGTGCGCAGCACCGTCATTCCGTCCTTTTTCGGCAGGTTCAGATCCAGCAGCACCAGATCGTACCGCTCCGTTTCCAGCAGCTCCAGCGCCTTCTCGCCGTCGTAGCAGCAATCCACGCTGTAGGCCGACCGCCGCAGGCTGCGGGCGACGGTGTCGCACAGGGCGCGCTCGTCCTCTACAATCAAAAGGTGCATAGTCGCCTCCTTAATGAACAGGTTGTCTCCTATTATAGCAGAGCCGGATAAAATTTGTGTTAAATTTCTGTTCTTAACAAAGATTTTAACCCGCCTGCGCTATGATAGGCCGCAGAAACAGGAAAGGGTGATCAAAATGAGTCACAGGAAGAAGGCAGCAACGCAGGTCGCGCTGCTGCTCACAGGAGCCGCCATGCTGTGCTTCGGTGTCTGGCGGGGCGAGGCCGCCACGGTGCTGAGCAAAGCGATCAAATTATGTCTGGAGTGTGTGGGCATTGGATAAGAAGAATACTTCGGGCGCGTCCCATCTTTTGGCCCGTTTTCGGGGCTGGATACAGGCAGGGGCGGCCTTATTGACCAACCTGCACCTGCCGAACTTTCTCAAGGGCGGCTTGTATCAGGGCGCGGGCAAGACCGTCTGCGTGCCGGGGCTGAACTGCTACTCCTGCCCGGCAGCCTCCGGCGCCTGTCCCATCGGGGCGTTTCAGGCGGTGGTGGGGTCCTCCAAGTTCAGCTTCTCCTATTATATCACAGGCTTTCTCATTCTGCTGGGCGTACTGCTGGGGCGCTTTATTTGCGGCTTTCTGTGTCCCTTCGGCTGGTTTCAGGAGCTGCTGCATAAGATCCCCACGAAGAAGCTCTCTACAAAAAAGCTCAAGCCCCTGACGTACCTCAAGTACGCCGTGCTGCTGGTGATGGTCTTCCTGCTGCCGGCGTTTCTCGTCAACGACGTAGGCATGGGTGACCCCTTCTTCTGTAAGTATCTCTGCCCCCAGGGCGTGCTGGAGGGGGCCATCCCACTGTCCCTTGCCAATTCCGGCATCCGGGCGGCGCTGGGCAGCCTGTTTACCTGGAAATTCAGCATCCTGCTGGCAGTGATCGTGCTGAGTATCATATTTTACCGGCCCTTCTGCAAGTGGCTGTGCCCGCTGGGTGCGTTTTACGCGCTGTTTAACAGGGTGTCCCTCTTCCAGATGAAGGTGGATAAGAATAAGTGCGTCTCCTGCGGAAAATGCGCCAAGGCCTGCAAAATGGATGTGGACGTGACAAAAACGCCCAACCATACCGAGTGCATCCGCTGTGGGATGTGCATCCGCGCCTGTCCCACCAACGCCGTCAGTTTCCGCTACGGCTTTGGAGACGGCAAAAAAGAACCTGTAGAACCTGCAAATACATTAAAAACGGAGGAAACAAAATGAACGTAAAGAAAATCATCACACTGCTGCTGGCGCTGGTGCTGGCCGCCGGTATGGTCGCCTGTGGCACAAAGCCCGCGGAGGACACGGACGGCAAGGATGGCAGTGAAGAGGCAAAAGCGCTGTACGAGCAGCTGATGGCGCAGGAAAATGCCATCCTGTCGGAAAACACAGCTCTTTGGGAAAAGGTCTTTATGGCAGCCGATAAGGGCATGGCCATGATAGAGGACGGCGGCAACTACGGCGATTTTCTGCTCAAGACCATCGAGAATGCCAAGGATCAGTTCACCGAGGAGGAGCTGACGCTGCTCACCGGCGAGGCCACCAAGATCAAGGATATTGAGAACCAGCGGGCGGAGCTGGAGACGAAGTATCCCTGGCTGTCAGAGACGCCTGATGGTGATGACAATACGAGCGTCCCGGCGGGCAGCGATATGACCACGCCGCCTGACGATGGCAGTATGCAGAAGTTTCCCGCCTTTGAGGGCAAGGATCTGGACGGTAACACGGTGAAGAGCAGCGAGCTGTTCGCCAAAAACGCCGTCACCGTTGTGAATTTTTGGTTTACCACCTGCAACCCCTGCGTAGGGGAGCTTGCCGAGCTGGACGCGCTGAACAAGGAGCTTGCGGAGAAGGGCGGCGCCCTCATCGGCGTCAACACCTTCACGCTGGACGGCAACGAGACGGCCATTTCCGAGGCCAAGGATGTGCTTGCCAAGAAGGGCGCGACCTATCAGAACGTGTATTTCGCTTCCGACGGTGAGGCGGGAAAGTTCACCACCAATATCTTTGCCTATCCCACCACCTATGTGGTTGACAGGAACGGCAACATCGTGGGCGACCCCATCGTGGGTGCGATCACGGAAAAGAAGCAGGCGGAGGCACTGCAAGCCCAAATCAGCAAGGCTCTATCCGCCGATATGGGCTGACAAACAGACTTGTAGATATCTCCTGTACCTGTTTGTGGTCTGATTTCAGATACATATCAGCAGAAAAAAACGGGACGGCTGTTCTTTTGAGGAACAGCCGTCTTTTTCTGGGAAGACAGCGAATGGGGCGCGGGGCTATTTGCCCGCGCCCCTAAAGGTGCTTTTTGTTGAGGTGAGGTTACACTTCGTCCGTTCTCCTCTGCCCCAAAAGCCAGGCTGTCATGTCCCGCAAGGTCTCCTCCAGCGGGCGCGGATGATACGCAAAGCATTCCGATGCTGCAGCATGACTGAATTGCCCGTTTGAGGCAAGAACAGCAACGGAATAAGGGGTGAAAAACAGCGGCTTTCGCTCCTTCGTGCTTCGACGTTCATAGTATGGAGCCGCCAGCCTTGCAAGCCCCAGTGGCAGGCAGATGGGGCGATACTTCAGCTTTGCAGCCTTCCCCACGAGCTGGAGCATCTTGCGAATGGTGACATAGTGGCCGGACAAAATGTATCCTTTGCCGGGCTCTCCGTTTTCGGAACAGGCGAGAATGCCTTTTGCCACATCCCGCACATCCACGAAGTCATATCCGCCGCAAACGGCAAAGGGCAGCTTCCCGGCAAGAAAGGATTTCGCCATTGAGGTGAAGCTCCCTCCCTGTATATCGCCCGGCCCGATGATACCGGAGGGGAAGACAATGCTGGCATTCAGCCCGCGCTCTGCCGCATTGAAGACAAGCTCTGTTGCGGTTGCCTTGCTCTTGGCGTAATCTCCGTCCACAAGCCCCGGGGAGAATTCGCAATCCTCCGTAATGGTGCAGCCCTTTGGCTTTTCCGGTATGGCATGGACGGAACTAACATAGACCATTTTGCCCACATTACGCTCCATACATTGCCGGAGAACGCTCCATGTCCCACCTACATTGACCTGATAGAGCTTCGAACCGGGTCTGGACGCGACAGAGACGATACCGGCGCAGTGAATCACACAGGTACGGCTGTCCGCATCCGCGAAGAAGTCTGTCAGTGAGTTTTTCACACACACATCACCGATGACGGTATGGACTTCTTTGGGGAGCAAATTGATATAGGGGTCATCATGCAGCACAAGCGCATACACTCGTGTGCCGCGGCGTACCAGCGCTTCTACAACAGCTCTGCCAAGGAAGCCGGTGGCACCTGTAACAAGATATTTATCATACATTAAAAAAGCCTCCTCAAATAAGCATACAAGTGTTGATTATCTTTCACAAGTACAGTATACTTGAGGGGAAAGGCAGAAACAATCAGCACTTGCCATACGACCGAAAGAAAAACAACACTTTCTGTCAAAGCGTTGCTTTTCTTTGTAAACTTTTTTTGGAGGAGCTCTATATGGAGAAGATGGATGCAAGGAAACGCTATACGCAAATGGTGCTCAAGCAGTCTTTTCTGAAGCTGCTGAAGGAAAAACCTGTAAACAGAATTACGGTGAAGGAGGTTTGTGCGCTGGCGCAGCTTAACCGTGCCACCTTCTATGCCCATTACAGCGATTGCTTTGCCCTGATGGAGAGCATTGAGAATGAACTCATCGACGCATTTGAGAAATCCCTTCGCTATGTCAATTCGTTTGATGTGACGGCGCTGATCGAAGCCATCTACGATATGGTCGATCAGAATCAGGCGGCGTGTCGAATTCTAATTCTGGGGAATACAAACGCAACCGTCCTTATGCGGATGATTGCCCTGGCCAAGGCGGACAGCATTGCTTACTGGCGGAAAGAACTGCCCGGAGCCAGTGAGACAGAGCTGGAAATGATGTATACCCATCTGTCAAACGGTTTGATGCATGTCGTCGTGGAGGGCTATGACAAGTACAGCAAAGAGGAAATGGTCCGTTTTGTCAACCGGGTAGTAAAAGCCAGTCTTTCGCTGTTCCAATCGCCCCAAAGACCTCTTGCTTAACATAGGCCTTATGCTTGCGTGGTATAATAAGCTTTGCAAAACGGTCGATGGTCAAAGGAAAGGATGGAGAAAATCAGTCATATTTTATGAGAAATGAGCATAAGAAAACCCCGGAAAATGCGGATTTTCCGGGGTTTTTGAGCTTTTGAGCTGTGAATTTGCGTCCGATTATCGCTTGGAGAACTGAGGTGCGCGACGGGCGGCCTTCAGACCGTACTTCTTGCGCTCCCACGATAGAAACCATTGTATTTGCAAGGGATTTGGGGATTATAAGGGAAAAATTGTCCCCTCAATTGTCCCATCTTTTCGCAATCGCCTGTTTTTATATTACAGGTTAGGAATGTTGAATGCGTAATTGACACGCGCTGCCAGAGCGTCCGGCTTGTTGTACTTGGCTTCAGCGTAGATATCCATGGTGATCTTCGAGTTTTCGTGCCCCGCTAAGTACTGCACCGTCTTGGGATCGACACCAGCATAAATCAGATTGGTGATATACGTGTGCCGCAGCATGTGCGGTGTAACGCGAAAGTCAATAGAGTAAATCACATGACTGTTGTGTGCAGCCCTTTCGCCCAAAGTGGGAACAACCCGATGTTTCGTCTTGGTTCCGTCTGGCGCAATGCGCGTATATTCGCGCGGCTTCGTACTGCGCGTGGTAACATATTTCCACAGGCGGCTATATTGCGAGCCCGACAACAGGCCGCCATTGCGGTTGCAAACCACGTACTCGGAATTGGCCGTATTCTCTTTCTCTTTCAAGTATTGCGCCAATTCCGAGGGGATAGGTACAGTTCGATAAGCCGCCCTACTCTTCAATCTTTCGGTGATATAAGGGCGATTCTTATGGACGTGCCACGCCTCGCGCACAGTAAGTGAGGGCGTTTTTGAGTCAAGATCCACGCTATCCCACCGCAAGGCAAGGATTTCCTCCCGCCTGAGTCCAGTGTACAGCGCAAGCAAAATGAAAGTGTACGGCGGCAATCCCTTAACAGCGTTCAAAAGGATCTGCACTTCCTCGTCTGTCAGCGACTTTCTAGCCTTTGTCGGTGCTTTCCCACCCTTTGCAGGAAGGACAAGTGCGGGATTTTCCGAAATAATTCCGTTTTTGACAGCCTCGCCAAAAATACTTTTGTAGAACATCTGAACCGCACCATAAGTAGACTCTGACAATACGGCAGAGCGTCGCACTGCGGCGAGTATGTCATCGCGCGTTACGTCACACATGAGTTTGTCGCCCAGCGGCTCTACGATATGTTTTTTGATAGTTTGTGCATAATTGTCAAATGTGCTGAGTGCGATAAACGGGGATCTGTTCTCTAGACACAGCTGTGCATATTGCGCAACAGTGGGGCAGTCCCGTTCAAGAGCTTCTCGCGCGACTTTTGCCCGCAATTCTGCGACCTTTTGATCTACTTCACTCTCGGTGCGGCCGTAGAGCGTAACTCGTGTCCCGTCCTGAATGGTAATGCGTGTTCGAAAATACTTTCTTCCCTTGCGAGTGACAGTGCCATATTTAGGTTTTTTGCTGCGTCCCATCAGCGACACCCTCGTTCAGGTACCTCGCCGCGAAAAGCGGGAGCAAAGGCGGTGGATGCGCGGGGCACAGGGCGCGTGTACATTGCCCTGAACTGACGCAATTCCTCCTTGCTGAGAAAGACCTTGCCGCCGGGAACCCGCTGAACATAAGAGATTTTGCCATCCTTGCGGAAACCGTCGAGCAATTTTGCGCTGATGCCAAGATACGCTGCCGCCTCGGCGCGTGAAAGTAACATACCCATCTTTTCCTCCTTAAAATTGTGTTGTTGATTTTGCGGAGGACTCATGATACAATACATATTGTCCTACAGGTGCATCATGGACCCTACCACGGTGTGCTTGGATGGCTGCCCCCATCTGCAAATGGGGGCAGCCTTTTTATATGGCCCTGCTGTAGAGTAGCTTCCTGCTTCAACGACAGAAATCCGTCTCCACAGGCGTTGATTCCGGGCGAGCCGACCCGTACTGTATGCCGCATCCTTAGCAGTAATTCGCCCCCTTTCTTTTTTTGCATCAATCCTAGAAGCCTAGATTTCTCAATCGTCGTAAACCCCATTGTGACGCCGCGACTTTTTGTGCTTTTAGACTAACATATATATTTATAAAAATCAATAGTAAGATTTAAAAAAATAAATATAACGATTTATATTAGCGCACCAATTGTCTAAACAAAGGCGTGTTATCTCGGCAGATTTATTTATCAAGCCACATGCTTGACTTTTTTTTATTCAAATGGTACCATTATTTAATGGCAGGAGGTGTTCATGTGAGCGAAAAGGTACATAAGGCAAACGACCTGTACGAATTTGAAGATTACTATGTAAAGACAATGGCACTCACAGGAAGCAGGGATAGGTTTCCTAGCGATGCAAACTTAGTCAAAAATGTAATCAACGTATTTTTACAGCAGAACCCCAAGGTATCGCAGGTGGATATTGCAACAAAATATGAGCTATCCCCCAGCTTGTTTTCTCGATTTTTAAGAACCGAGAACGTTAAGTCAAAGCCTGAATGGAATCGGGTTGCATATAGACTAGGGTTGGACATTGACTTGGCGAAGTATATAAGAGACACACGCGAAGTAATCGAACTGATCCAGAGTTGGCAGTTACTCTACTACGGCACTCGCATCATATCTTTTATAGACAAGATATTTGAAACAACCCTCCTCATGCCATATTCGTCAAAGCACTCTCCGTGCAGCCGCGGTCTAGATACGAACTATGAGAACATGCATCATTTTTTAGTCAACGAAAAAGGCGATGAAGGATGGTTTTTCTACTACTTTACCGGGCACGACATACTTGCTTCAGATGTGATCCTCGGTTTGCAGAACGATAAGAATATCCCAAGGATTCACACGATCATCATCCTGAACAGCGAAAAGGCATTTGAGGAGTTGAAGCATACTTTGCGCAGGCAAGATTGGCGAGCGAAGCTGCACTATGTTTCGCTGACAGTCATACGTATTGATGATGAAATATCTACTATCCTTGACGAATACACCGATGGTGATTTGGGACTCGCAAGGCGACCTGAGCAAGTAAGCAACTCGGACTCCACATCCACTGTAGCTCCGCAGTAACCACAGCAGCTTTCGCAGACAAAGCTCAGGCAGGGACACTGCTCCTCGCCCGCACCTAACCCCCTAATCCCAGCGTAGCATAATCGAGTATATTGTCAATACGTTCGGAAGGACAAATTCCAAGGAAATCACTCTCTATCTAAGGGAAGGCTACCTGCTGTTTTCGGCAAGTGGTCTTCCTTCATTTATTCAACCGGTGCGGCCTATTCTCGACAACTGGCTCAATGCTTAACTGGCATCCCTGCTCTGACACATCAAATGCGTATTTACGTTTCGTGAGTCGCGCGGCGTATAGCAATTGCCTTCGCAGTCGCACTCAGCCCCTTCAGAGCCCCATAGTGTCATGCCGTGGGGGTAGGCGGGGTTCAGGCACACGGGGAGGCCAACGCCCATCACGCCCGTGCCTGAGTCATTACAGAGAAAGAGCAGCCATTCCTAGGAATGGCTGCTCTTTTGTTCGTTTTGCGATTGGTATTTCAGGGTGTCTGTGGGGTCGGGAGCCATCTACTTACCAATACTTGGGATACTTGCTGGTGCTCTGCTGTTTTTCGGCATACTGCCACCAGGGAACTTGGGTGGCAAAGTCCGTCAGCTTATCCCAGAACTGATCGGCCAGCGTCCCCTTGTCCACGTAGACCGTAACAGTATAGGTCTTGCTGCTGCCGTCCTCCATGGCGGCGGTGTAGGTCACGGCATTGGTGAAGTCCACCGTCACGCCGCTGCCGGGCGTCAGAGACTTGACGCCGTTGGTGGCGATGACGGGGGTCAGCTTCGTCACATCCGTGCCGCGGGGCATGGTGATGGTGATGGTGTTGGTGGTGTTGTTCACCGCGGCGGCTATGCCGTTGATGGAGAAAGCCGTAATGCCGTTGACGGTGGTGCTGGCGGTCTCCCAATCGCAGGTGATGCTGACGTCACCGCCGGGCATCTTGAAGCTGTTGCCGGTGATCGTCGTGTACGCAGCGCCGGGCGCGGAGAACGCATACCGCAGGGACCCCGCCTTCATCTGATAGCCCGTCTTGGGCGTGACGGTGACGATGATCTCGTCGCCCTCGTTGGCCTTCGTGCGGTTGGTGGTGATGGTGCCGCCGGTGGGAGGCGCGTTCACCGAGATCGTAAAGTCGCCCTCATCCGGCGTTTCGGTGCTGCCGTAGGCGGGGATCTCGATCTTGAAGGGATCGCACTCCACGTTGGAAAGGCTCTTGACCACGATGTAGATATCCCGCGCGCCGGCGGACAGGTTGGTCAGGGTGATGGTGTTCTCACCCTTGACCGCTGTCGTGCCGCCCTTGGTGGTGTCCACCGTGGGAGCCGCCGCGCCCTTTTCCACCACCTTGTAGAAGTAGTTGCCCGCCATGCTGGAGGTAAACTTCACGGTGGCGGCGTTGTCGCTGGTGCGCTCCACCGAGACCTTGGTCAGGACGGGCGTGGTGGACACATTGGGCTGGGTGATGGCGATGGTGTACTTCCTGGTCAGGCCGTCGATGCCGGTCACGATGAACTGCGCTTCGCTGCCGGGGCTGATGGCGCACATGATCTTGCCGGAGGCCCAGGAGTCCTTCTGTCCGGCGTCGTCGTAGCCGGTTCCGTTGGTGGTGGCCACCTGCTTCAGGGACTTACCGGCGTACTCGATCTTCATGAAGATCGTGTCGCTTGCGCCGATCTTGGCCAGCAGATCCGCGTCGATGCTGTCGGGCAGGGTGATGGTCCACTTGCTGCCGGAAAGCTTGCCGGAGGCGATGGTCTCGGTGCCGTTCAGCAGCGTCACGGCGGTGATCTTCGTCTCGGCGTTGATCACGACCTTGTAGGGGGCGCTGGTCTGGCCGTCCTCCGCGACAACGGTGAACACCTGCGTCTGGCCCAGCGTCGTGATGCCGCAGGCCTGACCATCCTTGCTCCACTCGGTATTGCCCTGCTTGACGACCGCGTTTGCCGCGTCGCCGCAGATGAACTTCAGGCGCAGGTTGGGCAGGTCAGAGACGGCCACGCTGGCGGGCAGCTCGATGGTGTAGGTGTCGCCGGACTTGTTGGAGCTGGCCAGCCTATTCTTGCCGTCAGCGGACCACAGCTCCACGCGCAGCAGGGAGCAGTCGTCGTTGGGCTTGGACGTATCGACCACGAAGTTTGCCGTGGCGGTGATGTCCTTGCCGGTGCTGGGCATGGTGAAGGTGACCTGACTGTAATCCTTGGTGACCTCCGGCGTCTCCGGGGTCTCAGTGGTTCCCGTATCGCCCGTATCACCGGTATCGCCGGTGGTTCCCGTGTCCGCCTGGGTTTCCGGCGTTTCCGGAGTGACCGGCGTGACCGCGATGGCCGCGCCGCTGCTGTCCGTCACCGTCCAGGGATTCGTTTCGTCCAGCTTATACCGCTCGCTCTTGGGGGTGGCGGTCAGGGTGACGGTCTGACCCTCGAACACCACGGATTTGCTCTCCACGGGGTCGCTGCTGCCCACAGAGACGGCAGCGCTGCCCATGGTGGCGGGGTCAGCCTTGGCGGTCACGGCGGCAAAGATCTTCGACCGGAACTTCGCCGTGATCTGGACGTTGTCCCCCGCCAGTTTGACGCTGGGGTAGCCGCTAACATCATTGTATGTCACATACTCCGGGTCATTCGCGCGGTCAACATCGTCGATCATGATCTCCCAGCCGAGAAGCACCCAGGATTCCTTCCAGTTACCATCACTGTTGAAATTCACAATGGCCGTACTTCCTGTACGGTACACATACTGGGTATCGCGCGTGTTGCCGTTGACCGTGACCGCCGGGGCCCCGTTGGGGGTGGAGCCCCATGTGACCGTGGTGCCGACGTTTTTAAATTCCGCGAAAAGCGTGACATCCGCATCCGGCATCTTGAAGGTCACCGTATTCGTCTTGCACTGTTCCTCGGTCAGTTTGATGCCGGTCTCGTCCTTCCATTGCACAAAGGAAAACTCGTACATAGGGCTTTCACTATACGGCTCCGCCGTCGCCGTAACGGTCTCGCCCTCGAAGGCGCTGGTTATGGGGGTCCCGCTCTGATTGGTGAAGACAACATTGCCCTTCCGGTTTCCGTCCTTGTCGCCCTGGTCTTCCCAAATCAGCGATGTGGAGGCGGACAGCGAATGGGCAACGGCAAATTTCGGAACATCAAAGCTTACCGTCACATTGTCCAGTCCTTCGCTCTTGGCCAGAATGTGAAGCTTCTTGGCCCCAGCCGTCAGGCCGGTAAGCTGGATCGTGTTGGCGTAGCGCCGCAGCGCTGTGGTCTCGGCCGTTTCGTCAAACGAGGGTCCCTCGTCGGCCTCTGTCACAGCGTAGTAATAGGTGCCCGCGACATTGGACTTTATATAGATGGTGGCCGTATCCTCCGCCGTGCGGTTCACGGCAATGCTTTCCAGTGTGATCTCCGTTGGTGTTTCGATCGGTTGGTCCGATCCATCCAGAACGGTAAGATTATATCCGTACTTTGTCCCATCCGCGGTGGTAAAGCAGATTATGTCGCTCCTTGTAGTAGCGGTCGTACTATTGCCAGCCGTTATAATATTTGTCGCCTGCTTTCCACTGGCTGTCGCGTACTGGGTAATCAGGTCGCTGTTTGCCAGTGTATATACCGGCGTCACATACGCTTTACGTTTTCTCACATTTCCAGTTGGTACACCGTTTGTATAAACTTTTATCTCGCCTAAGACATAGTCGCACTCAGTCTTATTAACGGATTCCTGTGGTCCATCAGGGTAGTTTTTCCATTCAACTCCTATTGGTGTACCATCTTTTCCTGTGTTAAACTTTGGGCTACTAAAAAAATCAACGTCGACCATCTCAAATGAGGTCAAATACGGGTATTGCGCAGACTCCTCCGCATACGTCCGGTCGCACAGGCCAGCCAGCAGCAGCACTGTCAACAGCAGCAACGGCAGAATCGTTTGTTTGTGTTTTTTCATATAACTCTCCTTGCACGGGAACCGGCCCCCTCATGCGGCGGCCAGTTCCCGATGCCGGGAGGGCAGGCAGACGCCTGCCCTCCCGGCAGGGTGTACGTTTACCAGGGGTGATGCGTATAGTCGCAGCAGATGAACCAGCAGATCTTGTCACCCGCGCTCAGGGTATAGCTGGCAGCGCCGATGGGAGGCGTGTTCCAGTTCTCATAGAACTTGGGATTGGTCGCCATCTCGCTCCGATCCGGGCCGTCGGTATACATCCAGCCGGACATGGAGCCGAAGGTGAACTCACCGACGCCGTTCAGGGTCGCCATATAGGTGCAGCCCGCGGGGACCTCAGAATCAAGCTCATTTGCAACAGCAAACTTGCGCATGATGTCCATCACGGTTTCACCGGCAGTGACCGTGATAGTGCCATAGGTGATGTTAGCTGCGTCATCCGCGCTGGCAAAATACCTATGCGCCATGTCAATCAGATCATCAACAGCGTCTGTTACAGTATAGTCATCTTCGAGTAGATCGCCGTTCTTGTATGCAGTCGAATTGACCGCCTCGGTAAAGTCAAAGCCGTATTCGATCTTAAAGGTATTGGTATCGGTGGCAAACACATAGTAGTTGCGGCTCTCGGTGCCGTTGGTCAGGATCAGCTTGGGCGCTCCGGTGCTAAGATCCAGGGTGTTGGTGGTGGCGTTGTAGCAGCCGGAAGCGGTCGTGTTCGTGGGCAGAGAGAGGGTGGCCGGAACGCTGGCACGGGAAGCCGGTACCGTGTTCAGGCTCGCGTTGACATTATAGTTGATAAAGGTCCACTTGCCATCCTTGTTCGACTTGGTGTTGCCCATGAAGGGATTCTGCACGTTGGTAGCAGAGATCGCAGTATTCGTTGCATCACCGACAACGATGCTGATAATGCGCAGGGGGTCGTTTCCGTCAATGGCAACGGCGCCGCTGGGCAGACCGGCAGCCAGCTTATAGGTCTTGCTGGTCGTGACGCCGCCCTCGGAGGTGCTGATGATCACGGTATAGACCTTGTTGAGCAGGTTCACATTCGTCGCCGTGCGGACATTGCCCGCACCCGTGAAGGAAAGGTCGCCGTTGATGGTGGCGCCGGCATTGCTCAGGTTGATCACCACGTTGGTGCTCTTCAGGCCATTCTCGGTGCCGCCGGCCACCATGGCGCGGATATAGATCTGGTCGCCGGTATTGCTGTCCTTCTCATAATAGGCGGTGGTGCCGCCAATGGTGATGGAGGACACGGCGTCAATGGAATTGACGGTCGTGCGGGTTACGGAGGTCGTTGCTGTGTTATCGGCAAACGCCATGGTGCTGAGAGACAGCGCCATAACGAGAGCCAACAACAATGCGGTGATCTTCTTCGTCATTTTCATGTTGTTTCTCCTTTACTAAATGTTGTTTTTGTTCCACATGCGTCAGGTTCTCGCTTTAGCCCTGCGTATCACTCCTTCCACTAACCCGTGAGCCTGTTCATTGGCTCAGTGCTATTTCAAAGCCGTAGGAACGGCTGCTTGACCCATTCTCTATAATCAGATCCCGATGTTCCAGCGTCAGATCCAGCACCATGCGGCCGCCCAAATCTGCCTTCAGGCAGGGACTCTCTCCACTGACGGACGCGCCGTCCGCCAGCGTAATGTTGGCTGTGCAGTTCTGGAAATCCGTTTCTATCGGCAGTGTGATGCGGATGACGTATTCCGCATCCTTTCCGCTGCCGCGCTGCTCCACCGTGCCGATGCTGTCACCGATGATAAACTCCCGGATAGCCAGCGGATCGCTGTTTTGGCCGCAGCCGCCCAGCAGCAGGCTTACGCTCAGCGCGGCGATCAGCAAGCATACTATACGCTTCATCCCATCGCCTCCTTGAGCCGCAGGCAGTAGGTGCGGGTATAGCCCTCGTTCTGCACGGTGATGCAGGGGTCGCTAACCGTCAGATCCACCACCAGCGACATACCGTCAATGGATACGATGCACGGCTCCGTCTCGTCCAGCGTCGCGCCCTCGGATAGCCGGAGCGTCAGCGGGACGGCGGTCATGTCCATGCCCTCCGTGGGAGGGATGAACACAACACAGCTCAGCCCCGTTTCCTGCCCGCCCCAGTTCTTGGTGACGGACACGGTGCAGTCTGCCTCGCCGCACTTGGCGGAAAGGATGTCCCACTTGCTGCGCTCCTGCGGCTGCTGGGGTGCTTTCCCGCAGCCCGCCGCCAGCGTCAGCAGCAGGCATGCCAGCAATAGAAATACAGTTTTTCTTTTCCTCATGGCACTCAGCTCCAATCCCGCTTGGTGTGGCTGGTCTGGTGATCCGCCACATCCGAGTTGTTGCCCAGCTCGTCCCAAAGCTGCTGGGAAACGCTGCGCTCGAAGGTCACGGTGACGGTATAGCGGCTGGTTTCCTCGCCCAACGTCACGGTGTAGACCACTGGAACGGTCAGGTTCACCACCTCGCCGGGCACAGGGCTGACCACCGCGCCCGCCGTCACTGTAACGGAGGGGGCTACCGCCGTCACGTTCGTACCGGCAGGCAGCGTTACGGTGATAGTACCTACGCTCTGGTTGATGACGCCGTCCACGCCCAACACGGAAAAGGCCGTGATCTTCGCGCCGGTGGCCGGCGTTACAGGATCGCTGCCGCCTCCACCGCCGCTGCCGGAGATCAACTGCCCCGCCTTATTCAGCACGGAGACGGTATAGGTGCGGGACAGCACCTTTTCATTGCCCGCAACGATGTACTGCACCGTGCGGGAGAAGTCCTGCGCCAGACCGGGAGCAGGAGAGCAGACCAGCGTCTCCGGCCCAAGCGTCACATCCGGGGCGAAGGAGGTGCTTGACAGTTTGCTGTCGTCCACACCGGACATGGTAATGGTGTTGGCCTTGTTGTCAATAACGCCCTCATAGACCGTGCCGCCGATGGTAAGGCTGAAGGCGGAGATAGACGCCTGCGTCCGTGCCGTGGCCTTGATGCGGTACGTTCGGGTATTCGTCCCGTCGCCGGAAGTGATGGTGAAGGTCGTCCAATCCGACAGGTTCATGCCCTTCTTCCCGTCCAGTGCCGGCGAGGCGGTGGCTCCATAGGAGAGGCGGGCGTAGATCATCAGATTTGAGGTGTCCTTTCCTGCATCAAGCAGCAGCTCGATATCCGTGCTGTCCGTGCCAGCGGTGATATTCTTGCCCAGAATATCCAGATCCCGCAGGATATTGGCGTCCTTCAGCATAATGGTATCGGTGTAGATCTCCGCGCCGGAGGGCTTTTCCTCATCCGAGAGCTTGACTACCACATAGTAGGTCTTAGTGGTCTTGCCGTCCTCCGCCTGCACGGTGAAGGCGGTCTTGGTATCCTTCACAAAGGTGATGCCGCCGGTAAGATCCGGTGCAAGGAGCGTGGCATAGTCGGACAGCTGAAGCTGCGGGTGCATATCGTTCAACGGCGTACCGGCAGGCAGGGTCACGGTGATGATGTTGTCTCCGCCCTCCGTGGTAAACACGCCCTGCTTGCCCTCCAGCGTAAAGGAGGTAATGTCCGCCTTGGTGGACAGCTTACGGGAGAAATCAAACTGCCGGTAATACAGGGAGTAGGGGTGTCCCGCGCCGCCGTTATTCAGGAAGCCCAGATACCACTGGGTGGCGTAGCAGCCCTGATAGGTGGCCATGGCGTTCTTCGGCGTGGTGTTGGTGTGGGCAAAGTAGCCCTCGCGGTAATCCGCGTAGTCCAGCAGGGCCGTCAGGGCGCTCTGGGTACCGTTGGACATGCGGGGATCGGTGTGGCAGTCCACGCCCATGGCGGACATGGCGCACACGATCTGCGCCGAGCCCTCGGAGGTGTAAACGCCGCCCCACTGCACGCCGTAGGGGTTTTTATAAACGTTTTTGCTGCCGAAGCTGTCCAGCACGATCTCAAGGCCCTCGTCCAGCTTGGCCCTGACCCGTTCGCCATAGACCGGATCATCCATGTACGGGCCGATGGACTGCATCAGCATGGTGACCATGTCAAGGCCGAAGCCGTCCGACAGGTATTTGTGGTTCAGGATCGTCTCCAGCAGCTTGTCCCGCGTCCAGAACGCGTCCGCCGGAATGGTGTAGTTGCCCATGTCCAGGGCAATCAGGGCGAAGATGGGGCCGTTGATGGTCCAGCCGCCCCGGTAGTTATAGAGCACCTTAGTCAGGTTGTCCACCTTGTTGCCCTTGGCGTCAACATAAGGCTCGCCGTTGTTGTACTGTGACAGCTTGGAGCAGTCGATGCCGCGGGCAGTCAGGGTCATGATCTTACGGTCGATGTTGGTCATAGCCACGTTGGTGGTGGTATCCAGCCGGACGATGCACTCGGCAATGGAGAAGTCGTTATCAAGGTTGGTCAGCTTATGCTGATAGAATCCCAGGTTCATCCATTCCCAGTCCTCCCAGGCGCTTGCCGTTGTCCGGCTGTACCGCGTGGTGATCTTCTGGACCAGCGACTTCATATCTGCCTTGTGGGGATTCTCCGTCGGCTCCTGGGAAATGCTTACCGTAATGGTATAGGTATTGGTATATCCGGCCTGGGACGTGACCGTATATGTCACAGGCTTGCTGAAATCCTGCTTCTCGCCAGAGGCCGGTGTGACCTCCGCGAAGGGGGATACGGTAATGGTCGGCACGAAGCTGACCGGCGAACCGGCAGGAAGCGCCAGCGTGATGGTACCCTTCACCTGATCAATGGCGCCCGCTATCGAGCCGTAGGCGAAGGACAGGATCCGGTTGCCTGTTGCCACCGGTGTGCGGGTGATGGTCACCGTATAAGTACGCACTTTGCCGTCTTCAGAGGTAACGGTGTAGGTGTTTTCGCCCACCTTCAGCGTATCAGGCTCGACGAGCACCGCAAACTCGGAAAAGGCGATCTTCGGCTTTACAGCCGCCAGATCCATGGCGTAAGGGATGGTGATGGCAATGCTGTCGCCATCGATCACGCCCTCTGCGTCACCCAGCTTATAGGAGGTGATGTGATTCTCCGAGGACTTTCTGGCTGTGATGGTCACCTTGTAGTCGGTGTGCAGTTTAAAATTGCTGTTGGTCACCGTCAACGTCAGGGGCGTTGACTCGGAATTAGTAAAATCAAAAGAACCGCTGCCGGTAAAAGATTCCCCGTTGATTTTGACCTCCGTACCGGTATGGGTAACGACCGGCGTGATGGCGCTCAGATCCGTACCCTCCGGCAGATTCAGGGAGATCGTCTTGTTGGTCTCGTCGATTTTGCCATAGCGTGTCACGCCACCTGTGGTGACGGCGAAGGAGGTGACCAGATTATCCGGCACTCCCGTTTCGATAACGATACGCCATGTGGCACCTAAAGCACTATACCTTGTGCCGTATGCCGGATCATAGGGCGTTACCTGATAGGCAAGCCTCCCATCGGTCACAGAGCCGGCCACGGAGTTGGCGGCCAGCCCGGTTCCCACCTCTACTTGCACGGTCAACTGGGAACGGTCTGCGCCCTCCGGCAGTTTCACCGTTACCGTACGGGTTTCGGTATTGATGCTGCCCACCGAGCCGCCGATGGTCACACGGTCAATGACCGGCTCCTTGATGCGGCATTGCTCAGCATAGGCAAGATATTCCGGAACGAGCTGCTCATAGATGACCCGCAGGGCAGCGGGGCTGACCTGACTATAGCCTTTTTTGGCAATATACCTTTGCAGGTATTCCCGCATGAACTGAACGGCCTCCTCGCCGCCGCCACGCCACTTTGCTTCATAGGAGTCAAAGAGGCGATTGCCGTTCATGCTGCTTTCGCCTTCGTCGAGATCAAAATACGCCGTGCTCATGCCCAGCCAATAGCCCAGCGTGCTGAGCATATCCGCGTTGGCCGGATGGTAGGTGCCGATTTCCGTCCTCGAAGCGTTGATTTTATCTATCGTAAGGTAGAGCTGATGGTAAGTATCTACAAACAACCCTGCCATACCCAACAGAGCCTGTGTATCTGCTTCAGTCCAAGTATCCTTGCTGGTTGCCTCCGCAGCGAACGCGTAGGCGAAAAATGTCCGTCCATTTTCAGAGGTGATATGATACCGGATCGGCTCTGAGAAGTCGTAGGCTCTGTTCAGTTCCAGATCAACGGTATTATTCTTCGAGCTTTTCAGGTCGCCAAAGTCGACGGAGGTCGGTGTCATCACATAGGTGCTTGCAGCGGAACCCTTCGGCACACCGTATACATTGATAAAGCCGCCAAAGTTGCTGTATTTGGGTGCGATCACGGTATCGCCGTTATAGAAAGTGCCGCTGTTCTGCATATAGCGGTCGACTGTGGTATCCCCTGTGGCGGGCCAATTACCAATCGCCGCAAACGCCTGCACCGCCAGAGAAAGGGTCATTACCAGTGCCAGCAGCAGCGTCAGCACACGGCGCAGCGAGCGTCTTACGTTTTGTGTTGTCTTTTCCATATCGTTACCTCACTCAGAGCGAATGGCCTCGTTGGGGCTGATCAGCGTTGCCTTTCGTGCGGGGATCCATGCGGCGGCAATGGCCACGCAGCCGGAAAACACCACGCCGCAGACCGCCAGCCACCAGGGCAGCACGCACCGCAGCTCACGGGACGCGAAGATCACCGGTATCAGCCACTTGGCGATAAAGCTCAGCACCAAGCCCGCCGCGCCGCCTATCACGCCTACGATCAGTGCCTCCGAGAGAAACATCTTGAAGATGTCGCTGCGAACGGTGCCCAGCACCTTCAGCACGCCGATCTCCCGCGTCCGTTCCGTGATAGACATCATCATGGTGTTTGCCACGCAGATGGCGGAGATCAGGACAGCGATGCCGCCCAGCGCGCCCAACATCCCCTGGATCTGCCGGGACTGTGTCCGCACCGTCTCCAGCATATCATTGAGGGAATAGGTGTTCAGCCCCGTGTCCCGGATCAGCTTGACGATCCGCTGCACGTCGTTGACGTTCTTCACCTTCACCCAAACCAAGTCGTAGGTAGGGCCGTTGGCCTTCTCCTCCGCCGTCTTGGTCTGGGTAGTCGCGCCCATGTAATTGGCGTTGGCCTGCGTCATCTCCTGCAAGCGGTCGAAGGACATGAACGCGGCGGTGGCGAAGTTGTTGTTCAGGGTGGAGCAGATGCCCGTCACCCGCAGGGTATAGAGATTGCTGGAGGGCAGTGCCCGTCCGTCGGTATCGGCCTTCGGCTCGCCGGTCAGGCTGGAGGAATCGAAGGTCATGCGGACAGGTACTTCCAGCAGGTCGATCAGAGCGTTGCCATTCTCGTCTACTGCCAGTTCCCAATCCTTTGCCTTGTTGGCAAGACCGGCCGCCACATCATCGGTAAACATGACCTCCGGATGCAGGCGTGTCCCTTCCTCAGCCATCGTGCCCCGTTCCGGCGTCAGCATGAAGCTCTCCGCCGTGGTCATGTCGATGCCGTAGACGCGCACCATGTTGACATAGTTGCCGGACACGATATAGGCGGACTGCTGATAGACCGGCGTTACCGCCTCCACACCGTCGATGCCCCGGAACGCCTCCAGTGCCTTGTCGTTCAGCAGTGCCTTGCGTCCGTAATCGCCGGTGGCGGGCGTCACATCGATCTTTGTCAGGCTGCCCAATGCCTCGATGCTCTCGCGGTACGCCTGCTCATAGCCCAGACCTACGGAGATCAGCACCACGATACACATGACGCCCACCGCCATGGACAGGGCTGTCAGCGCCGTGCGGGTCTTTCGTCGGAACAGGTTGGTGCAGCCGTAGCGAAACAGGTCTTTTGGCTTCATACATTCCCGTCCTTATTGCTTCCGTCGTAGGTCAGCGGCTTCTCCCCGATGCCCGGTGCGCCGCCGTCTGCGTCAAAGTCGTCGTCAAAATCGTCCAAGGCAGCGGTGTTTTCAGCACCGGGCCCGATCTCACCGCGCTTATAGCGGATGATGACATAGACCACAATGCCGATCAGGATGAGCGCAAGGATCGCTATCAGCAGCCACAGCCACCAGCGGCTGTCTGTGCCGTCTTTATTTGCGTTGACGCTGTTGGCATCTGTATCCGCAGAGCTTTCCGCCACGCTCAGCGGCACGGAGATGTCCTGAGAATACGTCTCGCCGTTGGCGTCCTCATACTGGAGGATCATCTTACCCACAAACGCGCCGATCTTGGAGAAGCCCACCGTTACATCGGCGCTGGTGGAGCCGCCTGCCAGCAGGTCGCCCACATAACAGGGGGTGGAGGCGGTCATGCCGTCCGTGGCCAGCACCCGGATATTCATAGCCTTGGCGCGGCCCATGTTGGTCAGCGGCACGGAGATGGTAGCTTCCTTATCCTTGCTGAGTGTGCCGTACACCTCCGGCGTACCGGCCAGAACATCCATCTTCTGGCTGACCGGCAGCATGATGTTCTGCGCCGCCTTACCGGCCACCGCCTCGGTGGTCTCATAGGTCAGATTGATGCCCAGCATGGCGGGGCCAACCTCCGCGTCCTGCTTGGCCATGATCTTGTATTTCAGGATCGTCGTGCCGCCCGGCTTGATGGAGTCGGCATAGGCGGTATCCGTGCCGCCTACGCACAGCGTCAGACCGGGGGAATTGGTGAATACCAGGCTGGAGATGATTTTCTTGGCCGTGTCATACTTGGAATTGTTGATCAGGGTCAGGCGAAGCTCTGTCTCCTCGCCTGCCATCAGGCCGGATACCTCGGTATCGTCCACATACAGCTTATAGCTCTGCACCATCACCGACATAGCGGAGGCGTCATAGCCATCGATCACAGTAAACTGCGTGGAGAAGGAGCCCTCCGCAGGGGCGCTGTTCTCGAAATAATTTGCCTTGAATTTAATGGACTTGTTGCCGGAGGTGGCAAAGGGCGACACCGTGAAGGTGTAGTCCAGATACTTCACCTCGCCGCTTGGCCAGTAGTCAAAATACTTGCCCAAATTGGTGGAATCGATCACGAAGGGGAACTCGTCCAGCGCGGCAGAGACCACGGGATAGACCGTCACGCTGGTCAGGGTACCGCCCACATTGATCACGGGGATCCGCATGGAGATAGTCTGATTGGGTGTGCCGGTAGGCACGGTATAGGAGCCGCCCGCGTTGGTACCCGCCACCTGAAGGCTGCCGAAGGCGGTGGTAACGCCGGACATATTGCCGTTGTCGGTAACGGTCACATAGGCGCTGACCTTGAAGGTCACGTCCTCGGTGATGGTGGTGCCGTTCACGGCGTCCTCCCGCCACACGGTGGCATTGATCTTAAAGGGCACGGCGTAGCGTCCCTTACTGGCAAACTCGCTGACCTTGAACTCGAACCACACCTCCGCCGTGGAGTTGTAGGACATATCCTTTAAGTGCTGCACATCGCTGGCATAGATCAGCTCAAAGGGCCAGTTGGACACGCTGGCGTCAGTAGGCACATCGGGATAGATGTTGATGTTGCGCAGCATGTATTTCTCGCTGGGCAGATATTCCTTGTTCACCGCCAGCGGCAGCACGATCTTCACCACCTGACCGGGAACGCCTTTGGGGGACTGTGCGCCGGTATCCATCAGGATCAGGGCGTTGGCGTCGCTGGGTATGACCTTGATATCCGTGTTGGGCTTTTCGTCTGTAACCGAGACCCCGCTGACGCCGGCATCCTCTCCGTTTTCGTAAGACGTGTAAGCCTCAATGGTGCTGTCATCTATCACATCCTCTGTGACTTCTTCCGCCATAGCGACGGCGGGCAGCAGGGATACTGTCATCCATACGCAGATCAACAGGGCCAGTACCCGTTTTACCGTTTCTCTTTTCACTGTGCGTTCTCCTCTCCGGTGTGGTGATTTTCTGTCTCTATCTTTCCGTCGCTGAAATAGACGGTACGATCCGTATAACACTGCATCTGCGGGTCATGGGAGCTGAGGATGAAGGTGGTGTTCCTCTCCCGGAAGATCTCGCACAGCAGTTCCATGACCTCCTGGCCGGTACGGCTGTCCAGGTTCCCGGTAGGCTCGTCCGCCAGCACGATGGAGGGCTCCGTAATAATGGCGCGGGCGATACTGACGCGCTGCTGCTGACCGCCTGACAGCTCCGCAGGCCGGTGATCTACGTGTCCACGCAGTCCCACGCGGCTCAGGGCCTGCCACGCCAGCCAGTTCCGCTCCTCCTCCGGCACGCCTCGGATGGCCAGCGGCAGTGCCACATTCTCCAGTGCTGTGTATTGGGGCAGGTTGTTGTAGCTTTGGAACACAAAGCCAATATAGCGGCGGCGGAACCTTGTCCGCTGTTCCTCGTCCATAGCCTCCAAATGATGCTTGCCTCGGACGATGATCTCACCCTCCGTGGGCGGCTCAAGGCCTGCCAGCATATTCAGCATGGTGGACTTACCAGAGCCGCTGCGGCCTGCGACACAGACAAATTCGCCTTGCAGCACGGACATGTCCACGCCATCCAGCGCACGAACCGTGTTGCCGCCAACGGTGTAGTGCTTCTTCAGCCCCACCGTCCTGATGATGGTTTTTCGTTCACTCATAGTTCTCTCTCGCTATCTCAAATGTGGAGGGCGGCAGCACATAGTTCCGCTCCTCCGCCGTCAGGCCGAATTTGATCTTGATGCGCTCCAGCTTCCGCACCCACGGGTCGCCCAGTGCCCACAGCACCAGGAACGTACACAGTCCGTGACAGAAATCGAAGAAGAAGCTGGATAGATAGGCCGCGCCTATCGTCTGCCAGGTGATGGGGCTGACGTAGCCGATGATGAAATACAGGTTCATGATCCAGCCGTACAAAAAGCCGGACAGGAAACCGTAAAGGCACAGCCGCAGGGGCGCGTGGTCGGTAAGCTGCCGCACGAAATGCAGCAGGTCGCCCCTGTTGGTATTCTCCGGGCACAGCCTGTCCCACCATTGCGCCGCAAAGTGACGGCGGCTTCTGCCTTTGAATACACCTGCATTTTGCAGGATACCCGCCAGAAAGCCCACCAGCCCCCATGTGAACATCTGCCATGGCGTCCACGGTCCCTGTCCGAAAATGAAGTTGCTGACAAAGGCGGTCAGCGCGCCGGTAAGAAAGCCCGCCTCCGGCCCGAAGGCCACCGCCGTGATGATAATGATGGCGGAGCAGGGCTTGAAGTTGGGCAGCGGGATGATCTCAAACACCGTGCGGCCTACCACGGCAATGGCCGCCATCACTGCAATCGGCACCAGCTCGCGAGCCTGGGGCTTCTTCTTATCGAATACCAGTATGAAGGGGATGGCGGACGCCAGCAGGAACAGCAGGCCCAGCAGAATATCCGAGTTTAATATGATGTAGTCCCAGAAAGTGCGGGAACCCACCGGATTGACCGCGGGACGGTGGCTATGGTAATAGCCGAAGGCCGCCATCAGGGCAGGCAGCACCAGAAGGATCACCCACGCGGCGGCTCTGGTTCTTTTGCTGACAAAGAGCTTCGACACGACGCGATCACCTCCTCGCAGATAATGTCCATGGGGAAGTGCTCTGCCGCGATACGGTTGGCGTCGGTGGTATAGAACCGGTTTCCGGCAAAGAAGTCGTGGGGCTCGCCCTCGGAGAGCAGCAGCCCGTCAAACATCAGGGCGCAGCGCGTAGCATAGCGGGCGGCGAATTCCACATCGTGGGTCACGATCAGGATGGACGTGCCATCTTGGCACAGCGCCCGCAGCAGCTGCGCCAGCTCCGCCTTGGCATAGGCGTCAAGCCCCTTGGTGGGCTCGTCCAGCAGCAGCACCGTGGCCTCCCGCAGCAGCAGCTTGCCTACGGCAAGACGCTGGATCTCGCCGCCGGACAGGTCATAGGGGTGCCGCGCCAGCAGGGGCGTCAGCTCCAGCTTCTCCGCCATCTGCATGGCTTTGGCCTGATCCTGACCGGCGCTGTCCAGCAGCTCCTTCTCCACCGTATCGGCCACAAACAGCGACCGGGCGTTCTGGGGTAGCATACACAGCCGCTGACCCTTCGCCAGCTTCACCTTGCCACGATAGGGCTTTCGGAAGCCGGCCAGTGCCTGCATCAGCGTGGTTTTGCCTGCGCCGTTGCCGCCCAGCAGACACAGCAGCTCACCCCGATGAAGCGTTACATCTGTGCCGCGAAGAATATCTTTGCTTTTTTCGGTATATCGGAACCAAAGCTCCTTGCCCTCTAAAACGGCGGGGTGCTTTGCTTCTTTCTCAGGTTTCGCGGTTTCAGGCGCGGAATCCTCCGCCGTGATGGGCAGCAGCCGCTCCAAGCGGCGGCGGCCATCCCGTACCGTCAGGGGCAGCTCGTCCGTCTGCTTCAGCTCACTGAAGATGCGGACGGCGGCGGGAAGTCCGAAATAGATACGGCTCTTTTCCGCGCTGCCGGATAGCTGCCGCGCGATCTCAGCCGGCGCACCGTCTGACAGGATACGCCCCCGATCCATAGTCACCACACGGTCGGCGGCGGGGAATACCTCGTCCAGCCGATGCTCCGTCAAAAGGATGGCTACGCCCAGCTCGCGGTTGATCCGCTGGACGGTAGAAAGCAGATTGCGGGCCGCCAGCGGATCCAGCATGGAGGTGGGCTCGTCCAAAATCAGCAGCTTTGGCCCCATGGCCAGTGCCGAGGCCAGATTCATCAGCTGCTTCTGCCCGCCGGACAGCTCCGTGGTCTTACTGCGGAACCACGTTTCCATGCCGAAAAAAGCGGCCATCTCCGCCACGCGGCGGCGGATCACCGGCACGCTCAGTGCCATATTTTCAAGGCCGAAGGCCAGCTCATGCCATACGAAATCTGTGACGATCTGATTATCCGGGTTCTGCTGTACGAAGCCGATCTCCGCCGCAGCGGTCAGCTCCGGCAGTTGGGAAAGAGGCGCGTCCTTATAAAAGGTCTCGCCGGCCCTTGCCCCCACAGGCAGCAGACCGGGCTTGGCATGGCGCAGCAGCGTGGTCTTGCCGCAGCCGGAGGGGCCGCACAGCACCACATACTCGCCCTTATGTATCTCCAACGAGACGTCGTCCAGTGCCCGCGTGTCAGCCAGCGGGTAGGAGAAGCTCAGGTGTTCAAACCGTAAGAGCGCCATCTGATGGCCTCCTTTGTTTCAAGAATACCGGGCAGGAACATCAGCACGGCGTAAAAGACAAACATGGTATAGCTGGCACTGCCCAGCAGCACCGGCGTCATGGCAGGATAGAACTCCATATACCCATGACCGAAGGCGCGGGCGGTGATGCAGACGCCTGCCACTGCCAGAATGAGGCCCAGCGTCCGGGCGTCCCGGCCATCGAAACGGAACAGGTGGAATGTGGTACGCCGCTTGGCACCGTAGCCCCGGGATTTCATACTGTCCGCCGTCTCCACCGCCGCCTCCATGCTCATGGTCAGCAGCACCGACAGGTTCCGCAGGGCACTGCCCAGCCTTTGCAGCAGCCGCGTACCTTCCTCCTGTAACATGGTCTGAGACTGACGGATCTCGCGGCGATTCTGCTGAAGCTGTGGGATGAACCGCAGCGTCATGGTGATCAGCAGCGACGTACCGGGAAAGGGCTTGCCGAACAGGTACAGGAACTTATCGGAGGTCATGACCTCCTGATAGCAGGTAAACCACATAATGACCGCGCACAGGGAGCAGCCGGACACCAGACCGTAGCACACCGCTTCCAGCGTGTACCACAGGTGATTGATGGTAAAGAGCATGGTCACGCCCCGATGGTTGAATAGCGGATTGGCAAGGGCGATCAGCAAAAACATAGGCCCCACAAACCGCATGGTGTGGCCGTAGGCTCTCCAGCCCCGCAGTCGGATGGAAAACCAGCTGGCGCTGAGAAAGGACAGCACTACCGTGACGGGGTGCATACAGGCCAGTGTCAGGCCCAGCACCAGCACGAAGTACGCCATACTGACCGCCGGATGCAGGTTCCCGAAGAAACGCATCCGGGTATCAGTCATGGTTATCCTTCCATTCCTTGCCGTAGCCGTAGGGATCTCCGTTTTCCAGATCGCAGCCAAGGTCGCAGGTGTAGTTCCACTCAATGACCTCGCCGGGCTTGACGTAGTACACGCCGCAGCCGTAGTTGGGATACCAGTCGTTGACACAGTACATCCAGCCGCTCCAGCGGCCGCCGTCGAATTCATAGAGGTTGTTGATGCCATCCACATAGCAGCCACTGGAGGTACCGCCCCGATAGGACATGTGGATCTTGTACTTTTCGCACACAAAGGCGAGGACGTCGAAAACCGTGTCGCCCTCCTCGATCTCCACCGTGGTTACCGGCAGGATCACGCCGGAGGCCGGGACGATGCCCGCCCACTTGCTCTCCAGATGCATACCGTTATTCACCGCCGTATCGCAGCGAATGGTAATGGTGACGGTGTTTTTCTTGCTTTCGGGCTTCTGCTCCGGAGTAGGCGCGGGGGTATTGTTATCCTCAGCCTTCTGGTCGTCCTTTTTGTTGTCGTCTTTTTTGCCGCCGGAGTTGGACGGCTTGTTGGCGGTATCCTCATCCGGTGTGGCAGAAGGCGTCTGGTCTGTCTTATTACTCTTGTTGCCCTGCGGTGCATCTCCGGAGCCCTGGGCATAGAAATCCGCCACGCTGTCAGGCTTGCTTTGGGATGGGGTAGTTGTTGTTTCCTTTTTGCCGAAGCTGAAGGCCTCCGTAAACCAGGAATACCACGGCTTTTCCTCTTCGGGTTGGTCGGTATCCTCTCCCACATAGTCCAGATCCAATTCGCCGCTATTGCCGGCAGTGCCGGTCTGGGCGCAAGCGCACAGGCTCAACAGCATCATAATTGCCAGCAGAAACGCGATAATATATCTAAGATTTTTCTTCATTTCTATACTCCTTCAGCCCGTGTCAGGGCTGTTGATTTTGAGGATGCGGGAGGGGCCGGCAAACCCCTCCCGCTATGGAAAAGACAACGGCATTTGCCGTCTCGACTTGCCTTTTGCGGATTTGAGGATGGGGGACGGGGCGGCTTAAACCCCGTCCCCCTATGGAAAGCTGACAGTCTCCGTTCAGACTGTCTCGGCTTGACTGGGGTTAATTGCTGCGGATATTGTATCAAGTGCGGCTTCAGCGGAGGTCTCTGCCAAGGTGAGAGCCTTTGCTTCAGCCTCCGCCTTCTTCTTCGCCGCCCATTCTGCCTTAGCGGCCCGCTCCGCACGCTTTTTGGCGGCTTGTTCCCGTTTTCGCTGCTCGGATTGCTCCAGCTTGCGCTGCCGCTTCTGCCTTCGCTCCTCGCGAAACAGCGGTTCTTGCTTCACCTTTTCCGCCTTATAGCGAGCGGTGTCGCGCAGCTTGCGCATGGAACGAGGCTGCGGCAGCCTTGCCGCCGCCATCGCGGCTGCCCAGCTGCCAAAACGCTGCTCAATAAACGTACCGCCATCCACTTCGCTGGGGGATGGGCTGTGACCCAGCGAGATGGCACACCGGCTCAGATACCGCGCCAGCTGCGGCAGCGGCGTATCTGCGTTTCGCTCGGCAAATGCTTCGTCGCGCGCTTCCAGTGCTGCTACAGCCCTTTTGACTATTTGGTTTTGTGCCCACGCCTGAAAATCAATGGGACGTCCGCCGCGTTGAGACATAGTAACACTCCTCCTTATTACGAAAAAATGCCGGACAAACCCCTTCTCAGGGGATGACCAGCGACATTTTGGCAAGAAAAAACGCTGACAAAATCCGTCAGCGCACGCTCCTGCCCTCGTCACAGCGAGAGAGCGCCACTGTGTACCAAAGATCCTTGACCGTGCAATTCTCCTGCCCTCGCGCCACAAGGCTTTCGCCTTTCGTACATGATCTACCTTCTCAGAAGATTCCTCCCAATGGCGGTATTACCCAACAGCTTTCGCCGCTTCGACCATTTCCTTGCGCTCACAGTGCCGTCCGCAGAGGGTTTCTAACCCAAATTCCTTTTAGGCTGCTGCCTGATCTTTTGCATATAAAAAGATCTTTACGACCAACACAGCCACACGGTGTCACCGGATCATATTTACTTGTCTGTTGCAAATGAATGATGCTGCTGCGGTTTGTGCATACTGCAAAGTGTCAGCACACGCTCTGGGTATTTCGTAAATCATATACAATTCACGACAGAAAAGTTACCGCAATTTCATTCTTCACTATACATTGACTTGCTAAAAAAGTCAATAAAAAATGCAGGAAAATTGTGAAAAAGCAAGAACCCTCTGAATTACAATTCAAATTGCTTCATATTGTTTCCATCATCTGGAATTTCAAAAGAAAGGATACCACGGCATCTTGTTTATTGCCGTCACAAACACCGTCAGAAAGAAGGGAAGATTACTATGCCACGTCGCGGAGAGAACATTTACAAGCGGAAGGATGGCCGGTGGGAGGGTCGCTATATTCGCGGCCGGACACCTGCCGGCAAGGCGGAATATGGGTATGTTTATGCCAAGAGCTATGCCGCCTGCCGTGAGAAGCGGCGAAGGATGGAAGATGCGCTGCCACAGAAGCCTATGTTGACAGGTGAAATGTCGGTATGTCAGGCAGCAGAATTCTTCCTGTCCGAGCGCCGCGGCGCACTGAAGGCCTCAACGATTGGGCGTTACGAGTATATGATACGGCACTATATTGTCCCTGAAATTGGAACGATCCTGCTGCGTGATCTGACGGCGGAAAAACTTTCTGTATTTTTTTCGCGGCTGCAAGATAGAGGTTTGTCATGCAAGAGCACAAGGGATGTTGGCGTGCTGCTGAAAACAATTTTCAAAGTTGTGAAAAAGAAATGCCATTGCGACTGCCCCGGCAGGGATGTGGAGCTGCCTGCATATCGAAGCAAAAAGGTCGAGGTATTTGCTGACCACGAAATAGCCGCGCTGGCGCAGAAGGTATTGGATGCACCGGACATCACGGGACTTTGTGTCCTTCTAATCCTGAACACCGGGCTGCGCCTTGGTGAGATCTGCGCTCTACGCAAAAGTGACATTGACTTCCGTTCAGGCTTTCTGCGAATTGAGCGCTCGGTTGCCCGTGTGCGGGATGCTTCCGGAACACATTTGGTGGTTCAATCCCCTAAAAGCAACAGCTCTGTACGTCTTGTGGCAACTCCCAATGATATGCTGGAGTTGTTGAAAACAGCCACGCAGAATATTCAAAAAGATAACTACCTGCTGACCAATACGAACACGCCAATGGAGCCGCGCACACTGCAATACCGGTATCGGAAGCTGTTGGAACGCTGCGGTACCCGCTATCGAAATTTTCATGCTATGCGGCATACCTACGCGACACGGTGCATGGAAAGCGGCGTGGACATCAAGAGCCTCAGCGAGCTGCTGGGCCACGCTGATATACGGACGACATTACAGACCTATGTGCATTCCTCTCTGGCACATAAAAAGCAGGCGGTGCAGAGTATATGCTTTCTCCCGATTGAAAGTACGTGGGGCAGTTTAACTCCGTCAAAAATTCCGTCAGAGATGCCGCAAAGCGATGCGCTGCAAAGACGCGCAGACGCAGGGGTCGTGAATTGTATATGATTTACGAAAAACGAACTATTCCTCATGCAGCCGTAGGCATCTGTGCCTACGGCTTTTTTATTTTGCAGGCAAGGCGCGATCCGGCTTGCTGCGTCGTGAACAGGGGCTAATCATCCTGTTATCAAGACCGTCTGGGATAGAACTGTTCGCCGACCCACTCTGCGGTCAGCTCTTTCGGATGCAAGACCAGCGTGGGCGTATGGTTCTCCGCAGCATAAGCGAAGGCTTTGTTTTCTGCGTTGTCTGATGCTGACATATCCGCATCATGGACATATAGTACCACATCGGCAAGGTCGATGATCTTCCTATAGGCTTGCAGCTGTGCATCCGGCGTACCCACGGGACACACAACAGAAATATGGGTGCATTTTTCCAGCATAGTAAAATAGCGTTCCCGCAGATACGGCGCCCACTTTGTGGCTTGTTCCTCATGTGGTGTATAGCAGAAAAGCATCAGGTCTTGATCGGTGGTTTCCCGCAGACCATTGACGATCTCGGCTGCGTACAGACCTACGCCGCAGTCGCAGGCGGTCAGAAACTGTGTCACACCGCGCTGGCGCAGCGCCATAACCTGCTGCGCCAGTTCGATTTTCATTTTCCGGCAGCCACTATCTTCTTCATCAAACCCCCATGGAAAGCGCATGGGTGCTTGCCCTATGACTGCACAACGGTATATACGGCAGCCTTCTTCCAAAGCAGTCACACCCTCACAAAGATTATTGTCGCAATAAATAATACGACAATAATTATTAAAATGCAACGATTTTCCAAAGTATAATAAACGAAAAAACCAAGGTGGTGAAGTTGTGACAGATATTCTTGAAATCATCAAGCAGAATCGTGAGGCACGGGGATGGTCGGAATATCAGCTTGCTGAACGCTCTGGCCTGCCACAGTCTACCATCTCCTCGTGGTATAAAAAATCTATGACGCCATCGTTTGCATCGCTTGAGAAGATCTGCGATGCTTTCGGTGTTACATTGTCGCAATTCTTTGCGCAGGACGACATTCGTGTGGCTCTGACTCCCGCGCAGCGTGAGATGTTGGATAAATGGAATTGTCTGACATCAGTGCAGCAAGCAGCTTTGGCAGCACTCATGGATACGATGATATGAATGGATAAGCCGGTTCTCGCGGCGAAGAAGTGTTTTCCACCTGTAAGCCCCGGCAGCTTTTCGCTACGATGGCCTTGCACTTGAGGTCATTAGGTGTTGAGGACGGAGCAGAGCAGGCGCGGGATGGGCGATCATGCCCAGCGGAGCATATCAGCGTGGCCGTGACCCCCGACAAAATCTTGAAGGGGCGAAACGCAAATAAACCGATGAAAAAAGATGAAGGGTGTATCAGCTGGTACATCCTTCATCTTTTTCGCTATTCTTCTTTTGCTAATGTTTGCGTATGCAGGAACACATCCATCAGCATTTTCCCATCCTCGCGGTCACTCCACCAGTACGGGCGCAGAAACAACAGAGCATTCTCCAGCCAAACATAATCGTCCTTGGTCAGTGTATGACTTTGAAGCCCTGCGCTGATCCTGATATACGATTCTCTTACTTTGGCACTGGCATGGTCACGGACAAGATAGCCGTTGAGAAAGCCGGTGATGACAGATATTTCCTCATCCGTATAAAACATGGCGTCCCTCCTGAATTCAATCACACAGGGCAAAGTATAGCATATTTTCTTTGCATCCACAAGCAGTCCCGCCTTTTCTGGCCTTACTGTAGCAGGCGGCGCACGGAAAGGCAAAACAGGATACCGAGCTTTCGCCCGCACATATGTGCAACTATGAGCTGTATAAAACAGCAGGTCGCGGCAACGCCGCGACCTGCTGTACCATTATGAGAAAAACAACTTGTCGGTTGATTCGTCCAGCTTGACCACGCTCAAGTCGATGAAGTCATCCAGCGACGGCGCGGAACGCCGCAGGTATTCGTGTCCTCCATCCACAGCACAGGCACCGCACGAGCATATTTTGAGGTCGTGTGTCGAGGTAGATTCTATAACATCCCCGCACTTTCTGCATTTGATGGCGTTTTTGATAATCATGTCGTTCTCCGCATCCTCGGTTCATACAATTCAGGCGCACACGCACAATCGAATTCGTGTGCCGCGCAGGGCGGGAAAAGTGTGCAACCATTGCACACTTTTCCCGCGCCTCAGTCACGCGCTCTGCTGCACGAAGATGCCCTCCTCATCCCATGTGACCAACCGGAAATTGTAGGGACGGCCATCAGGCGCGGACAGCCCATTGAGGATGTCCAGCAGCTCCCGCACCTCAGGCGGGTGATACCGCGCGATGAGAATTGCCTCATCCACAGGCTTGTTGTCCAGCGCACAGCCGTCCACATACATACGGAGCTGGTATAAATCCAACGCCTTCGTCTTGCCCGCCTTGGCTTCATAGATGGTCACGCCATTGACGCAGCCCACAAACAGGTCTACTTTCGCCTTCAGTCCGATTTTCTGAAATACCGGCTCCTCGCGGCTCACCCGCAGGGCATCGGGGTTGCTCTCGCACTTAGCCGCCAGCTCCTTGACGTAGCGGGCTTCGATGGTGTCCGCGTCTTTGGGCGGCGCGGGGACATAGGTTGCGATCCAGCGGAACAGCTTGTTCAGGCGCGGATCCGCTTCACAGAAGGACGTCTTTGTATTCTTGGTGGCGGGCAGTGCGGCGGAATTGTCCGTAATCAGGTCTACCTGCACCAGAAAGCGGTTCTGGCTGGGGTGAATAGCCTCGCCCCAAACACGGTCGAACAGTCCGTGTTCAATGGCGCGCCCGTTGATGCGCAGTTCTACACCGCTGGAGGCCATGTTGCCCTTATAGTAAATGGCATTGCTCTTGGTAGGGAGGATATTCCCATACCGGCAGTGGATGGTCAGCTGTCCGCCGCCCAAATCATAGGGGACATTCTCCAGCCGCTTCATGGTTCCCTCTTCCCATGTGGGCTGCAGAGGCTTCAAAATGTGGCACTTCTCTGTGCCACCGTTGACCTCCAGCACCTTCATCGTGATGTTCGTATCTGCCAGCACGCCGGCGTAGATATACCGGAGTTCCTCGATGGCATACATCACGAGATGGTGGAAATCGGACTGCGCCGCCTTGCGGTCGGGCTTCACCGTCTGGAACTTTGCCATGGGGCAGCGGACGGTAACAGCGGTGCCAGTCGGGTAGGGCAGACCGCCGGCACCAGGGTAAAAGAACACCTTCATGGGCTGGTCCTCCTCAGAAGTGCCCATGGAGTAAGGCGCCGTAACCTCGCGGTACTGGTTTGCAGCCGCGTCCTTTTTCGTCCGCGTCCGGATGCTCCACTGCTGGCTGGGGCTGCTGTCGCAGGACGCCAGCGCGTGTTTCAGCCCGAAGCCATGCTCGTTCAGCGGCGTCTGCGCCCCGTCCCGACAGGCGATGGTCAGCGCACTGTCCAAATTGGTGATGCCCGTGCCGCCGTCCACCACGCCGATCTCCACCGCATCGCCCAGATTCTCGAAGGACACCACAATCGTCATGGAGAGGTCGGGGTCGTCGCTGTTGGCACGGAGATTGGAAATCGCATCGTCCGCCAGCTCGCAGATAGCCTGCGCCGCGCTGTTGAAATTGTCACCGATACCCGCGAAAAGTCCATACCCGGTGGGGTTGTTATGGATAATCTCTTCCGCAATGGGGTTGTTGTTCCTGTTTTCCATGGTTAAAGCTCCTTTCCATTACTTTGCGCTGCGTGTAACAGCGTCCCGGCGAATAGCGTCTGCGACGATGCGCAGCAATGACTGCTGGCGGATGACCTCCCAACAAAAGGACTCAATCAGGGTGTCAGGCGTCACGCGCAGGTCAATGCAAACCTGCAGCAGTTCCATCCAATCGTCCTCGGTCATCTCCACTTCGATGGTGTTCTTTCTGTTTTCGTCCATGTCCGTACTCCTTTGTTTTTGATAAACAAAACACCGTGCAGGATATACCTACACGGTGCGTTGGAGATACGGAGCATTCTTTCGGCAAGAGAGCACTTGCAAACCCTTCAAAAATAGGGTATACTTCTCCCTGCGGTGCGGAATTTTTCCGTTGTGTAGGTGGTTGCTTCACCTGCTCAGGTTGTGAGGAGCGCCAACTCCTCACAACTGCCGCTGTTTTATTTTGTACACTCATTGTAACATATTTGGGCAGATATATCAACTGGCAGAATCACTAAATATATCTGTGTAAATATGTGCAATTTGTATATTTACGCAGATATTTATTTGTGCTACCATGATATGTAGTAGCAAGGAGGTCTGTAATATGTCCCCAGCAAGCAAGGCCCAACAAAAGGCCGTAAATAAATATATGAAAAATAACTACGACCGCATCAATCTTGTAATGCCTAAAGGCAAAAAAGAGGTCATTCAGGCGCACGCGGCACAGCGCGGCGAGTCCGTCAACGCCTACATCAACCGCGCCATCGACAAGGCCATGAGCGAGGACGATTCCTCTACCTGAACAGACAAGGCAGGTGATCTGCGCCATCGGCGCAGATCACCTGCTTCTTTAAGAGCCTCTTTCCTGCAGCACCTTACACATGGTATAGTGGCGGTACTGGAGGTGCGATGCGGATGAAGACAACAATAACCTTTGAACTGGAAACCAACATTAGGGAGCAGCTGGCGGCCATCTGCTCCCGATATAATCTGTCGCTTGAAGAGGCATTTACTTCTTTTGCAGAGGTCGTCGTCCAAGCGGGAAGGCTTCCATACGACATGGAAGTGCCTAACGCGGTGACTCAGGCAGCGATGGCTGCCGCTGAGAAGGGCGAAGGGCTGTCCGGCACATTCGACTCCGCGCCTGAACTGATGGTCGCTCTGGGCTATACACGGGGCAATTCGAGACGCTACACGCTCGAAGAACTGGACAACGAAGAAAAGGATGCCGAGATGAGCCGCTGCAACTCGTCCGTGGACTTTGAAGCCTAACAACGTGCCAAGATGAAGGGCATCCCCGTGACACGCTGCGATGCAGAGAGCGGGGTTGCTTATTTGCAGGGATTGTGCCACCAACTATCGTATCAAATTTCCGCCAATCGTCGGAAAAATATTTCGCCAACTATCGGAAAACCATTGCATAATCCATAATCAGTGCATATAATAAAGCTAACGCAAAGGAAGGCGAGGTATCCCAAATGAAGAATTACAGGAAAAGAATTGCTGACGATATTCTGATGCGGAAGCTGGAAGGCAAAGGTGCGGTGCTGATCGAAGGCCCTAAGTGGTGCGGTAAAACCACAACTGCGGAGCAGCTTGCAGCCAGCATTTTATATATGGACGACCCGGAAAAGAAAGCGCAGAACATCACGATGTCCGAGTTGAACCCCAAGCGGCTGCTGAAAGGCGCGACACCGAGACTGATTGACGAGTGGCAGCTTGCTCCAAAGCTTTGGGATGCCATTCGCTTTGAGGTTGACCATCGCGGCGAGTTGGGACAATTTCTCCTCACCGGGTCTGCCGTTCCCGCCGATACCAAGGAGATTACACACTCCGGTACGGGGCGTTTTACATGGTTGACGATGAGGCCGATGAGCCTATATGAATCCGGGGATTCAACAGGTGAAGTCAGCATAAAAGATCTGTTTGAGGGAAATACGGAGGTAGATGGAAGTTCAGATTTAAGTATTGACCGTCTGGCTTTCCTCGTGTGCCGGGGCGGTTGGCCGCAGGCTGTGGATATGCGCGATGAAATTGCTTTGGATCAGGCGGCTGATTACTATGATGCAGTTGTACACTCGGATATTAACCGTGCCGACAATGTACAGAAGAATCCAGAAAGAGTTCGCAGGCTCATGCGCTCCTACGCAAGAAATCAAGGAGGCCAGGTGCCGAATACGGTGCTTGCACAGGATATTTCGACAAACGACGAAGTGGCGATCAGCGAAGAAACGGTTGCTTCCTACGTAAATGCGCTCAGAAAAATCTTTGTTGTAGAGGATATGCCTGCATGGAACCCCAATCTACGCTCCAAGACTGCGATTCGCTCATCAGATACCCGGTACTATGTTGATCCGTCTATTGCTGCTGCCGCTCTAGGCATCGGCCCGAACGATTTGATCAATGACCTGAAGACGTTCGGATTTCTCTTCGAAACGCTCTGTATCAGGGATCTTCGGGTTTTTGCCGATGCTCTGAACGGAGAGGTTTACCACTACAGAGATAAAGACGGACAGGAATGCGACGCCGTTATTCATTTGAGAAACGGGAAATACGGACTCGTTGAAATTAAGCTCGGCGGCGACAGTCTCATTGAGGAGGGCGCGAAAAGCCTGAAAGCGATGGCTGAAAAAATTGATACCGATAAAATGAACGCGCCCGCCTTCCTGATGGTCCTGACCGGAACCGGCGATTTTGCCTATCGCCGTCCGGATGGCGTGTGTGTCGTCCCTATCGGTTGCCTGAAAAACTGATGCCGCAGCACATCTGCGCGGTTTTTGTGCAGATATGAGCAAAACTCGCTCATGAAATGTGATGGTGCTCGAAAAACTCGCTCATTTTTTGTGATTTCGATTGATTTCGAGATTTGCACCCGCCATAACAGGGGGCCATGTAACGATGCCCATGTCTTTCTTTGTCAGAACGGCAGGGCGGCTCTCGTAAAAGCATCTGCGGCGGAGTCCTCCCCGCCGCAGTTATAGCTATTATATTCCCTTTGCTGCGTATCTGCCGCCGCCTCGCGCCTGCGTGTGCTGTGTAGCCGATTGCTCTTGCAATAATCGCAGGTGCCATGGTTACGGCAGTTGAAGCACACCGCCTTCGCGCCGTGGTACGGCCTGCGGTGCTCTTGGCCGGATGCAATGGCTTTTTCCAAGCCCATGTTATCACTCCCCTCGCTGCCCTAAACGATGATTTTCAAATATATTATAACACGTCCAGCAAACGGAGGGTATGAACATTTTGTGACCTCAGGTACGGAATGCTATGTGCTGGCCTTGGCACTGCCACCGAAGCAATAGGAGAGTGACTCTGCGCGAAACTCTTGTGCAGTAGCACTTCTTCGCTTATAATTACTGTAACTAAGGTTATCAAACCGCTATTCAGGGAGACAATTATGGATAAAACATTTCAGAAGTTTTTGCGGAGTGGAATTGACCTTTCTCCTGTAGGGGTGGAACGTCGTGAGGGTAATAACCCTTATTTCTGCACACCGAAAGGTGCCTCTATATTTGGTTGGGCAGGCGTGGATGGTATCCACTTTTGCTTTATACAAGGATTCGGCGGTATGGTCTTTGCTGTCAGTCCCATGAATTCCGCGCCTGATTTCGTTCACCCTTTGTCGAAAGACTTTGCAGACTTTTTGAGGCTGCTTCTTGCCTGTGGCGATGTAGCGGCACTGGAGCAGGCTTGGATGTGGGACGAAGCACAATTTGAAGCCTTCTTGCGGAATAACCCGCCAACGCAAGCACAACAGGTGCGGCTGTCTGAAGTCGCTGCACGGCTGAACTTGACTCCGATGGAGCATCCGTGGGCGTATCTCAAAGAGCTGCAAGCATCCTTTGATTATGGAAAAATCAAGTATACAGAGGACTACTACGATGTTGACATGAATCCTGCGGCAGAACCGACTGCTCCGGAATGGAAAGTCTACTTTGAGGGAAATTTCTGGGGGCATTCGGGAAGAGACCGTGCTGGGACAGAAATCAAATTGAATAAGCAATTTGACTGGGCGGGGCATCATTGGGTTATCCCTGCGGTGTATTCTTGCAGCAAGGGTCTGGTCGTGGATTTCTGTATGCGTGCCGAAGCGGAGGACATCCGCAGTTTCATAGCAAAATGGAACCTGACTGCTGAGAATGATTCAGCGGAAAACTTTACGCAGGAACAGCAGATGCAGATGGAGCTGGAAAATCCGCTTGGCCTTGATTTCAGCGCTAAAATAGAGCTGAACGGAAAGACACTGCAATCTTCTCACGGCTGTGCAGTAGGCATCATTCCATGTTTGCCGGATGGAGTAGCAAACGAGAAAGTGGCGCAAGCAGCAGCCACGCATTATGGCTTAGACGACTCCTACGGCTGGATGATTTACAGGGAGTCTTATCTGTGGGGCAGAAAACGCCGCCCTGAAATAAAATCACTTTCCATTACGATGGAGCAGCAGCCGTGCCACGTACCCGGCCCGCATTTTAGGACACACGCTCCCGGCGATTCGTTTTCCTTTTCCCATCCAGTCAGCGGAACCGAATACACATTGACTGTGCAGGAATTGGAGCAACAGACAATTTCTCAAGAACAATTTGACTCGAACCGCTGGTTCTACCCAACACATTTTACCGCCATGAGCTATACCCTTTCTCCTGAACCGGACGATGATATTTCAATCTGCGATTGTGCTGAGGGCGACAGGCCTTTGGAAATCACCCCGTGTGCTGACCACTATGCGCCGGAGGCCCAAAACGATATTGCCTGTGTCGGCGTTATTGGCGGCGCGGTTGGCCCAGCCGCAGTTGTGTTCGGAAAGAACGCTCAAGGACATCTACACGCTGTTTGCTCCGCGCTGCATTTTGAGCCAGTGGCGGAAGATATTGAATGGCGCGTTGAGTTTCATGTTGTTCAATTTTCAAACAAAACATTCTTGCTCATATAACGCTGCATATACGCGCCCCCTCATGAGGTCGATCCTCACGAGGGGGCTCTGTTATCAAATTTAACAGACACTGTCTGGCAAATTGAGTTGGTCGCATTATTGCGAACTGCTGACGATTGCAGACCCAGACAAATATAGTTTCTATGAAAAGAATACTATCAACTCCGATTGGTCAATACGCGAATTGAAGCGGCAAATTTCTACTTCTCTTTACCGTTGTGCAAATCGTCGGATAGCTCTCAGGCAGGCAAGGCTATGCGGGTATCCGCTGCCCTCCCGCCCGTACGAGGCGTTCCGACTATGCCGCTGATCAGCAGCGTGCGGCGGCATACCCGCCAAGGGCCTCAGGCGGGGCACGGCAGGCGCGGAACTGTTCGCGTGCCTGAAACTATACCCAACTCTGCGGCGCGGCACAGCGGGGCTCCGAGGGAGCGTCTCGTTGTTTCGGATTCCTAAGCGTCCACGAGAGCGCCAAAGCATAATGACTTTCGTGGCGAAGCGGAACCTATGAAAATCAGTGATTGACCGCAGATTGTCCTAAAAACACAGGGGCGTGTTAAGTCATATAACACGATAGCCTGAGTGAAAATTCTAAAAGCCCGCCGAATAGTTTTACTTCACTCCACGCAACGCAGGCCGCATGATCTGTGCCTCCGCACAGATCATGCGGCCCGTCTTTCTTGACTGCTACAAAGGCAGGCGTTAAACCTGCCGTTTCGTGCAGTATTAAAAACTGCATAGCTGCCGTTTCGTGCAAATATCGACATTTTTAACTTGCCTTTTCGTGCATCCCTGTGTTAAACTAAGGAAAACAACACGACTCTGAAAGTCAGGAGGAATCGGTATGCTGAGGCGGAAAATTTATAATGACCTCGTCGCGTGGAAGCAGCGAAGCGGCGGGACGACAGCGCTGCTGATTGACGGAGCAAGGCGCGTTGGCAAGAGTTTCATTGCCAAGGAGTTCGCAGCGAACGAGTATAAAAGCCATATCATTATTGATTTCGGAAATGTCCCGAAGGATGTGCTGGACATCTTTGAAAATGACAGCACCGACCTCGATATGTTTTTTGCCAAGCTGTCCGTCTTCTTCGGAACACAGCTTTACAACAGAGAGTCCCTCATCGTGTTTGACGAGGTGCAGCAGTTCCCCCGCGCACGGCAGCTTATCAAGTACCTTGTGGCGGATGGGCGCTACGATTATTTGGAAACCGGTTCTCTCATCCGGCTCAAGAAGAACGTCAAGGACATTATCATCCCATCGGAGGAGGAACATCTGGAGATGTTCCCCTTGGACTTTGAGGAATTTCTATGGGCGCTGGGTGATGAGGTCACCGTTCCGTTTATCCGGCAGGCATTCGAGGCGCGAAAACCCTTGGGTCAGGCGGTGCATCGAAAGGTCATGAACAGCTTCCGGCAGTACCTGCTGGTGGGCGGGATGCCACAATCCGTCCTCGCCTACCTGAACGGGAAGGACTTTGCCGCCTCCGATATGGCGAAGCGAAACATTCTGCGACTCTACCGCGACGATGTCGCCAAGTTCGCAGAGGGATACGAGGATAAGGTCTATGCTGTTTTCGACGGTATCCCCGGTCAGCTATCCAAAAAGGAAAAGAAATATCGGCTGAGTTCGCTGGGTGAAAATGCACGTTTCCGTTCCTATGAGGATTCCTTTATCTGGCTGAACGAAGCGATGGTAGTTAATACCTGCTTCAACGCCACCGACCCCAATGTAGGGCTTGCCCTCAGTGCCGACCACGCCACGCAGAAATGCTATATGGCGGACACGGGGTTGCTGGTGACACAGACATTCATGGACAAGGGCTATACGGACAACGAGCTGTATAAAGCCATCCTTTTTGACAAGCTGGACGTAAATGAGGGTATGATTTTGGAAAACATGGTAGCGCAGATGCTCCGATGCCGCGGACACAAGCTCTACTTCTACTCCCGCTGCGATAAGGAGCATCGGGAAAACCATATGGAGGTCGATTTCCTGATTGCCGAGGGCAAAAAAATAGCCCCCATCGAAGTGAAGTCCGGCAGCTACCGCAGCCACGCATCATTGGACAAATTCCGCGCAAAGTTCTCCTCGAAAATCGGTGAGAGCTACATCCTTTACACTAAGGATGTTATGCGCTCCGATAACATCCTTCATCTGCCCATCTACATGGCAATGTTTCTGTAACCATATGCAGCCGACTGCCATCTTTGCGAGGGGTGATCCGCTACGCGGATCACCCCTCGCCTTCAGCAGCGGCCAGAAGGAAATCTATCTCTTCACCGAGAGCCGCGCGATAAAAGGCCATTTGATGCGGAAAGCAGAAAACAGTGATGGGCTTTCCCACCCGCATCAGTGCCGCATTTTCCTTCAGCACGTGAATCGTTATCAACGGTCCTATCGTGATGTAGTTGCCGGTAACCGGGTCTATCAGCGGGCATACCGTAGATATTCTCGTTGCCGCGTTTCCCGGAATCGTACCCTTCTCCGTGTTCTTCGCATAGCCGGCCTCGCTTATGCTTTCACTGCACGCTGCCTTTAATTTGTGGTAGCCCCAGTTTTGGATATATTCCAAATCTCTCATCCCCTCCCGGCTCATCGGCACGACATAGCGCATACCCCGCGGCACCACCTTGCCGGGTTCCATGGCAAGTGTCCTGCTCAAATCGCGGGGCTTGCGAACCAGCAGAATACAATCGTGCCCCATATCCTTTGCGGTATGCATCCCTCTGAGGACAAAGTCGTCAAAGAGTGCTCGCTCCTTGTTCACCACGCTCGTGCCCCATGACAGTCCCCCCTGCGGCACGACGTATACGGCTGCCGGCATACCGCCGTGCACAACAAACCCCACATACCGGGCAAAGCGTGCAGCCATGCCGTTACCCAGAATGTCCCTCTTTATCTCCAGTACATTGTAGAAGCTGCGGTCATTGCGAGCATCCAGCGGCGGTAAAATCTCCGCAAGGCAGCTTGCTAACGAGGGCTTTCCCTCTTTCATGTTTTCATCGAATACAAGAGGGCGGGTCTCGTAGCCTGCTGCGATAAAAAAGCAATTGGCTCCACTTAGATCCAGCCGCCTGTCCAACGGAATTCGCCGCGTGCAGCTGCCGCCTTTCAAATTGACCCGCCCAACGATTTCTTTCGGCACGCTTGCCAGCCACGGAAAAAGTGATGCGCCATGCGTAAGCAGAAACAAAAGCCCTGCATTTGTGAGGCCGCAGACATGGCGCATCCGCGGGCGGTTTCTTCCGTCGATCCGCACCGTCACCTCGACAGTTTTGTCCTCGATGAGACCCTTGTCTTCCAGCTCGCGTATCGTGCGAACTCCTGCGTCAGCCGTCCGCGCAAAAATAGCAAGGTCATCGCGGCGCACCTGACCGCAAAGGGCGAGTGCGCACAGCATACTGATTTTTATTTTAGAAGGCGTATACATTGTGGTGCTCCTCTCCTCAGTTCTGGTCAGCCGCCCCCTGAATGAGCCGTATCTTATAAACAGTTTACCCTTTTATTCGGGCGGCTGTCATGTGGGTAAAGTATCTTCCGAATTGTCCTATTCGTACAGAGACATTGGCTTTTCCGCCCTTGCAAAACTGCAAAACCCTTGTGCTTCAGCGGGTTTACAGGTCTGCCGACTTGTCTGAAATGCGGCATCCGGAATGACCGTGTATTAGTGTGCAAAACACTCTCACCGGGGTGTGATGAATATGGGGTCAAATATCCATTCGGCTCCGCAGTCGCGCCGTCCACATTTCGATAATATGTTCAGGCGTGGGGAGTACGCCGTCCATCGCCGAAACCGTGATGTATGTCCCTGCCGGGAGGAGCTCGGATGCCCTCGTAAAGAAGCGGAAGTCCGCATAAAATCCATCATCGCCAGCCTCGAAATAAGAGCAAATCACGTCGGTAATCGACTTAGTATTATGGTTATCGGAGTCCAGATGTGGGGCAGCTGTATCCCTGTAAATGAAGAGATAGGTAATGCATTTCTTTGCGATTTTCGGCAGCTTTTCTTTCACAGAAAGCACTGACCCGCGCACAGTTTCCACAAACATCGGCGTGTCAAAGATAGCGCGCTTCTGCCCGCTATTGATTACACCATGGGCGCGGATGGAGGGCAGCATAGGCATCCGAACGAGCAACATATTCCCCTCGACAAAAGCGTCAAATGCATGTATTTCACGAGCAATTTTCCGGTAGAGCTGCGTGCATATTTCATCCGAGGGCAACGTTTCATCTGTGCCTAATCCTGCCCTGACCGCGTCAATTTTGCCCATGAGCGTGAGCGTTCTCAGGAGGCTCCAATACGTGTTATTGTCCAATTTTTCAATGGCACTTTCCACCTCTCTTGCCACTGCCTCAGCATATTCCTCATCAGCGAATTCGGCGTTTGCCATCCGTTGAACGGACTGCATTTCAGAGAAAAATCGTATCAATGCCTGCCCGATTTTTTTGTTTAGCGTAAGCAGATTCTCAGCGTCATCATTGATGTTCCGGGTCAGCAAGCGCAGCTTAAACATCGCCTCAGGTACGCGGTAAGCGGTGTGCTGCGCACCGTCTGTGCGGTTCGAAGCTGCCGGCGTACTGGGCTTCATAGGCGGTAAAATGGGGGCAAATTGCATGTTGGAAACCTCCCTGGCATTAGGCACATGTCCCCTTTGGGACTGTGCCAGACACGTTGTTTTGGGGCAGCGAGTTTTTCCCGTTGTAGATCACTACCATAGAGGGAAATGGCGCGGGGTCGGCTGCGTTTCCCTCGTCGTCTGTGAACCGCAGCCGTCCACGAATAAAGCGAATTTCCGCTTTTCCGTAAATGTAATCGTGAAAGTATGCCGTATCTGTCCGCGCGGGGATAAGTAAAATAATTGGATACCCACAGCGCGCCTCTTCAAACGCCTTCCGCACCCATTTACCGATCTCTCTTCCGTAGGGCGGGTTGCAAAATACTGCACCGCCGCGATCCCAGCTCTGCGAAAGTCCGTCCGTTTCGGGGGTATAGTACAGACCGCATTTTGCCGTTTTGTTTGTTGCAGCGGGGTCAAGCACGAAGTTAAACTCGCTATCCAATTTGTCAAAAAAGTCCTGTGGTGTGCACCAGCACATGTTTTTGGAAGATAGCAGTGCCTTGTTCATTTTGCAAACCACCCCTTCGCATTCATGTGTGTGCAGATACAGCTTCCATCTTGTTTTCTTGGACCTTTCCGTTCGTGCTCAGACTGATATGCGAGTCCTTCTGCTATAGCCTGGTTCATGATGAGCGTGCTCATATTAGCATAATATATAAGGTCTTCAAAAAATGAAATGGGGGTTGCGCACTTCTTCAGCTCCGCCACGATGCGCTTTGCGCGCTGGCGGAAAAGCATACAAATCTCGTGCTGAGAAAAGAGTTCTTCCAGTTTCTCCGTGTACTCGTCGATGCGCTTCTTAACTGTGTTATAGCAGCGGTTCACCTTTTTTGCGATGGTACCAATGCTCCAGCCGAGGATATGAAACCGCATGATCATGCGATTTTCCTTCCTCCGCTTAGCTGCAATCTTTTCATCCCGCGCCTGATTTTTGCCGCGCTTTTTTGCCCCTGTAGGCATGGCGGAAATACCGATGGCGGCCTGCTCATCGGCGGTAAGATTCAGCTTCTCTACAATGTAAGCATTTTTCATTTTGTAGTGCTTTTTTACTGCGGTTGACAGTAGAGACTGAACCTCGCACTCGGATAGAGCTGGTTTCAATTGTGTGTTGGCCTTCAGCACCAGTCGAAGAGCTTCTTCTTTGGGGTATCCAGCCATTTGGCAGGCTGAGAACAAAATAAGCAAAAAATAGTCCCGGTAGCCCTCCCAGTTTGTGCGCAGCTCCAGCAGCTTCAGCAAAGCGTTTACACGCAGCTCTCCCGCAGCCTGTGCAGACGTAGGCATATAGCGGTGACAAGGCTCAGAAGTTGCTATACTCTTTTTTGAGTAAAACTGAAGATCCTTATATTCCTCTACGAGTGACATCCGAACAGAATGTCGTATTTCGCAGGTACAGTAATTATTTGCGTGAGTGTTAAATGTGCCTGGAATGCGTGTCAATCCTGCAATATTTGAACAATACCCCGAATCGACCGAGTAGCCGATGATCTGCAAGTCGGTGAGAAGATTTTGAATGGCATTTCCAATATGCTTTGAGATTTCGCTTGCCATAAAGCCAAGGCTCGCTGCACACTGGCCGATAAGCCAAATAAGATGGAAACCCCTTCCGCTGTAAACCACAATATTGGGCTCAGGAAGCTCGGTCCATATTTCAAGGCCTTGAGATAACAAGGACAGCGCATCTTCCGGATTTGGACAGTTTGAAGCTTTTTCGTGCGCATCAATATCTACCCAAATCGCGTTCAGCGCAAACAATTCACCAGTGTCCCATGTTTGTGCAGCTTTGAACTGCGCCTTTGTGATATAGTAATCTGCATTTGCCGAAACGTGCATCCGCGACAACCATTCGCCCGCCTCTTCCGCAGGAACGCTCGCTACCGTCTCCATTGTAGATGTTCCCTTGGGGCGGCGCACAATTGTCACCAGCCCCTTGTACTCGGGACAGTCCGCCGCAAAAATAAGATCGGCAAACTCCTTTACATTGGCTTTTGGGTAATTGTGCTTCACTTGCTTGATGGGATATTTTGTGGGATGATGGGTACGGAAGGCCTCCTTTTGAGCCTTTGACCATGAGGGAATGAGCATGAATTTTCTCCTTTGTATGATGGATACAAAGGCAGCCATGCACCCTTAAAAGAGCAAAAAATTTGTCGTGAAATTTGTCGTCAAATGCTTCACTTTGTCCGCAAATTTGTCGTTGCAGAAGAGAGAGCAATGACCTCAGATGGAGACAAATGAGCGCAAATAAAAACGCCAGAAACCGTTGTGGTTTCTGGCGTTTTGCAGGTAAGCGGTATAAACTCAGCGCTTGGAGAACTGAGGTGCGCGACGAGCGGCCTTCAGACCGTATTGAAATTCTTTGATTGCCGTTTTTCCTTGATATTCCGGGCTTTTTTGCCCTTTCGGTTCTCGGTTGTCCTATTCCTTAACCACAAAAATAGGTGCTTTTTTAATCAGAAACCCTCTGATGTAGCGCATCATTTACCACCTCAAAAAGCTCCTCTGGTTTATTGTACTTCACTTTTGCATAGATGTCCATAGTTGTTTTGCTGTTTTCATGTCCTGCAAGGTACTGAACCGTCTTAGGGTCCACCCCTGCATAGAGAAGATTGGTAATGTAAGTGTGCCGCAGCTGATGTGGTGTCACATCAAAATCTATCGTATATCTGATTTTGGGTTGATTCTTCTGTGTCATGCCCAGCGTTGGAGTAACTGTATATTTGATACTCTCACCATTTACATACTTATAGTAGTTCCGGGGCTTAGTGGAACGGACAACTACATACTGCCATACCCTCTGAAACTGTGAATATGCAAGCGGCTCTCCCTTGCTGTCAGCGATCACATAATCTGATATGGAATTTTCTTTCGCTTCCCGCAGACAATCTACCAAACACTTCGGTATCGGAATATCCCTTTTTGCTGCCGGAGTCTTTAGCACCGTAGAAACCACGGGTCTGTTATGCTCTGACCTCCATGCTCTCCGCACGGATATATACGGAGTAGGTGCGTCCAGGAATACACAATCCCATTGCAGTCCAAGTGCCTCCTCTCGACGAAGCCCGGAATACAAGCAAATCATAATGAACAAATAGGGAGGCAGCCCCTTGACTGTATCCAGCAACACCTCAACCTGCTGGTCGGTTAATGCGTCTTTCTTCTTCGTTGGCTTTCCGCCCTTTGCAGATATTCCAACACAAGGATTATAGGTAATCAGCTCACTGCGCTCTGCCGAGTAAAAAATACATTTGATGAGCATATTTACCGTATTGTATAACCCCTCCGATTTTTGGGTCAGCGGGACAAGTGCCAGACGAATATCATCTGCGGTCACTTCCTCCATATACATATCCCCCAAAGGCTTAATGATATAATTCCTCATGTCAGAGGTATATCCTTTCATCGTAGCTGAAGATACCTTTGCTGATTGCATCAGCAGCCATTTCTCACAATATTCAGCAACCGTCGGATGCTTCCGGCGGAAAAGGATCTCCTCGACCTGCTTCTTTGCTGCCAGCTGTTTTTCATACAGTTCTTCACAAGTGGTTGCATACAAGCTGACCTGCTTGCCATCCGCATCCTGAATCCGTGTTCTGTAATATAGGATTCCTTTTCTCGTAACAGTTCCGTACTGCGGAACACTTTTATTTTTCTTTGCCATATAGATTTTCCTTTCTTGATAATGAGCGTTTACAACTTACACCCTCGTTTTATCAGAAAGCATGAATTTAATCAAAGATACGGATTGGGGAAAACAAAGAGCGAGACATCCTTGCCTCGCTCTTACTGCTTATGATATTTCATTACTTCTGTGCTTTAGGATCGAACACCATCCCACTGAGCAAATGCGCCGCCCATACTTTTGACCAGCTCGTCCGGTCGATTGTATTTGACCTTTGCATAGATGTCCATTGTAATCTTGCTGCTCTCATGGCCTGCCAGATATTGAACCGTCTTGGGGTCTACCGACGAATGGATCAGGTTCGTGATATATGTATGCCGCAGCTGATGTGGTGTTACCTCAAAGTCCAGGCTGTAAACCACTTTCCCATTATGAGCGGCCTTTTCCCCCAGAACAGGAGTAACCGTATGCTGCACACGCTTTCCATCTTCATATCGGTAATATACCCGCTCCTTTGTTGTTCTGGTAACGATATACTGCCAGAGCCGCTTAAACTGCGTGTAAGACAGCGGATCGCCATCACGATTTGGAACAACATACTCCGAAGTGGAATTTGCCTTTGCTTCTCTCAGGCAGTCTGCCAAGCAGATGGGGAGGGGAATGTTTCTCTCCGCCGCCTTTGTTTTCAATTCATCAAGAATGACCGGTCGGTTGCTTTCTGTGTGCCATGCCCTTCGTACTGTCAGGTATGGTGTATCCGTATCCAAATATACAGAATCCCATTGCAGGGCGAGGATTTCTTCTCTCCGCAATCCTGCATACAGACCAAGCATCACAAATACATACGGCGGAAGCCCTTGAATGGCATCCAATAAGCGGGCTGCCTGCTCATCTGTCAGAGCTTCTTTTTCTTTCTGCGGAACGCCTCCACCTTTTGAGGTCAGATAGACCGTTGGGTTATTTTCGATGATCCGGCTTTCCTTTGCTGCCCGGAAAATAGATTTGTAAAGGACAACCACCGACTTATAAACCGAAGCCGATTTTTTGGAAACAGGAACGAGGGCAAGCTGGATGTCATCCAAAGTCACATCCGCCATCCGCATATCTCCCAATTCTTTGATAATGTGCCTTCTGACTTTAGATGTATAGTCGGTCATTGTAGTAGCTCGTACATGAACCGACTGCATCAGCAGCCATTTCTCACAGTATTCTGCAACGGTGGGAGACTTTCGACAAAATGTATCATTGTCAATCTGCTCCAACGCATTCAGTTCCTTATCATATAATTCTTCAGGTGTCCTTGCATAAAGAGCCACCAATTTTCCATCTGCATCCTGAACTCTTGTCCTGTAATAGTCAAGACCGTTCAGCGTAACTGTACCGTATTGTGGAATCGCTCGTTTTCTATTTGCCAATTCCTCCACCTCCTAAAAAAGATCTCCAGCGCTGTACCTTTGTTTTATCAAACATCTCTGATTCCATCAAGGATACGGACTGGCTCACGATCTTCCGCTTCGAGGCTTACGGTAAGTTGTGCTTCTCTCAACAGGCTTTGCCCTGTGCGTACATTTTGCGATATACTCCTGGAGACCTGCCGCAGTAAAATACACACAGCCATTCTGAACATACTGCACATAAGAGATCAAGCCGTTGTTACGGGCGGCATCCAGCGTTGCTATGCTGATTCCTAAGATTTCAGCAGCTTCTTTTCGTGTAATGAGTTTTTCCATAGACCATATTCCCTCCAATCTGTCAAGGTTATCATCGTGCTTTCAAAATCACATGAATACGCTGGCAGCCGAAACTGCCAGCGCATGGTATCTGATTTTGAATAGAAAACGACCAACAAAGAAAGTAATCGCTTCCTATTTTAATATGACTCAATTCTCGTCACATTTGCCACGCAACCCTGACGATGGGAACATAGCAGGTCTCCGCTGGCGCGGTTGTCATAACTCCGCAGCGTCGTTTTACTCGTGCGCCGCAGGGTTCCCCCCAAGTCTTTAGGAGGCCGTGAGGAAGTATCTTTAAGCCCCCGTGCAGTCCTCGCGGCAGATCTGCCATCATCCGCTTTGTGGAATCGTAGATTGCTCCGAAACAGCTCTGTTCATCACCTCCCTGGCTGCTCCATCTTCGCGGCGTTCCACACTCGCTCGTACACGGGTTATGTACCTGTTATGCTGTCTATGAAATTGTCAAAGTGCTGTTGAAGGTAGAAAACTTGTCCTTCTTATTAACTCTGACAAAAAGAGCAAAAAACGAGCGCACCAAACGAAACTTTTTCAAAAACACTTTGTCAGCTGCTTCAGACCGCGCCGGATACTGTCACGGACACGGCTTGGGTCTACCCCCTCCGCTGCGGCGATCTCACTCACACGCATACCCAGATAATACCGGGCATAGATCCGCTTGGCCTGCTTCTCCGGCAGTGCCATCACTGCGGCGTAGAGCTGCTCTCGCAGCTGCTTTTCCTCCATGAGCGTTTCCGGGGACTGGGGCTTCAGCAGAATCGCATTTTCAATGCCGTTATCACAGTCCAGGGAATAGTACGCCTTATAGCGATACATCCTCCGGTCATAGGCAGCTTCTGCACGCTCAGCGGCTCGGATCGTCTCCAGCACATCTTCTGTTACTTCTACAAAGTAATCGCTTTTATAAACATTGGGATATAAGTCCCTAAGATTGACTTTCTTCATTATGTACCTCCATTTCGATTCACGGGCGATTGACGAGTGAACCGAAAGGAGGCGGTGATCGGCAACGACATACTTCGGGGGCTTTCCCGAAAAATCGACAGCAAAAAGCGCCAGCTCCCCACAATGGGAAACTGGCGCGACAAAAATGACTATGATTCTGCTGTTTTAGTTGGAATAATAATGCCGATAGATAGTCATACCTCCCCGGAGGAGGGGCAAGGTTTTTTTTAGCTGGTGTAACTCATGGCTATTATGAAAAATAAAAATTGACATGGCGGCTCCCTCCTAAAGCCGCCATGCCAGAACACGGTGCAGGGG
>OBAH01000024.1_pt1 | contig 149695 bp, 128 predicted proteins | sample 1517491 | NCBI WGS metagenome assembly OBAH01 (sample SAMN04571697, study PRJEB22368) | human gut metagenome | biome: human gut; material: stool | host: Homo sapiens | place: Luxembourg | collected 2012-08-03
ACCCTCTGCTTGTAAGGCAGATGCTCTCCCAGCTGAGCTATGCTCCCACATGCCTTTGTCGCTCTATCGAAGTTCTGTTGAATTTCGAATATCTCTCAGCGACAGATATTATAATACTACAACTTGTTCCAAATGTCAACACTTTTTTGAAATTTTTTTCATTTTTACGAGTGACATCACGAACATTTGCGACAAGGCATTTAAAAATCTTTATTCTTTGCTGTTTTTCTCTGCAATCAACTTTTCAAGGTCATCCTTTGTAAAGACATATTTCTTATTGCAGAAGTGACAGGTTGCAACGGCAACACCCTGTTCATTGACCATAGAACGGATGTCATCATCGCTGAGGGTACAAAAATAATTTTCAAGCTTTTCTTTTGAACAACCGCAAACATACTTAACAGGGGTTTCGTCAAGCACTTCAACCTCAAAGCCTTTGAGGGCTGTTTTGCAGATATCGAGAATACTCATACCCTTTGCAAGCATAGTTGTAACGGGTTCAAGCTCTGCAATATTCTTTTCAAGCTTGTCAATAACAGTATCGTCTGCACCCGGAAGAAGCTGAATAAGCAATCCGCCTGCAAGCAAAACCTCGCCGTCCTCTTTGTCAATCAGCACACCCAAGGCACAAACTGTGGGAATCTGTTCGCTTGTTGCGTAGTAGTTTGCAATATCCTCGGCAATTTCACCGCTGACAAGCTCAACCTGACCTATGTACGGATCGCCTGAGCCGTAGTCACGCATAACATTTAGCATACCTGTTCTGCCGACTGCTTTTGAAACATTGATTTTGCCGTTTTCGTAATATTCCGTCGGGCAGTCTGCATTGCCGACATAACCCTTTACATTGCCGCTGCTGTCGCCGACTGCGATAACGGGACCGAGTTCACCGTCACCCATTACACGAAGGTTGACTGACGCATCTTTCTGTTTGAGCATATCGCCCATAATTGAGGTTGCACACAAAAGTCTGCCGAGTGCAGCTGTGGCACTGCGTGAAAGATGGTGAATCTTCTTTGCGGTAAAAACTATGTCGGAGGCATCAACGCAAGCCGCCATAATCGCACCGTCAGATGTAATACAACGAATTATTTTATCCATATCGGTTATCCTTTCGATTCATTAAACTCTTTGTTGCGTGATTTTTTCATCCTTGCAACATAAATTGCCCTCTGTTCATCCGCCTTCGGGCTTTCAAGGGTAAGGTCGCCGTAAACAGCCTCTACTTCAAAACCTGCATCCGTGAGCATTTTTCTGATTTCATCATCTGTATAGGCTCTTTCCGAAAAGCTTTCGGACGAACGATAATACACACCGTTTTCTTCCTCAAAGAAATCAAGGTCGATTTTCACCTTGTTATCGTCTTCGGGAGTGTTTTGCCATACGCAGAAAACGCTGTCGTTTTCATACACAAAGGTATTATCCGCAAGAACATTTTTATGCTTGTACACCGTGTTGACATCAAAAATAAACAGACCGTCATCGTCCATAAAAAGTCCCACACGGTCAAATGTCTTTGCAACATCTTCAATTTTTGTAAGATGATTTATGCTGTCGAGAGTACACACACAGGTATTTATTGTACCATACAAGTCAATACTCTGCATCTTCTGCCTTAAAAACAGGATATCAAGCCCTTCTTCGGAGGCACTTTGCATTGCCTCGCTGAGCATTTCCATACTGTAATCAATTCCGAAAACATCCACTCCACGCTTTTTCAAAAGTCGGGTAAGAGTTCCCGTTCCGCAGGCAAGGTCAAGCGTTATGCCCATATCATGACCGAAACTTTCGGCAAGCTTTAAAATATAGTCACAGCGTTTTTCATAGCAGGCGTCCTGCATAAGTCCGTCATAAAATCGGGCAAATGACAAATAGCTCGGCATTACTCTTTTTCTCCGTTTTTAATTCGGTCAAGCACAAGCGTGTAACCGTATGTATCGTTGTCAAACAACGCTCTTTTCACTCGGCTGATAGTTGCGGTTGACGCACCTGTTTCCTTAACAATTTCGGTATATACTTTTTTTTCGGTAAGCATTTTTGCAACAACAAGACGCTGTGACATGGCTTTAAGCTCTGCACTTGTGCATAAATCTTCAAAAAAGCGATAGCAATCTTCCTCGTTTTCAAGAGAAAGAATTGCCTTGAATAAATAGTCGGTAGAATCATTTTTCAGCTTTGAATTCAAAACCGTTTCCTCCTTAATTTTGTTTCCGTAAATTTTGCAAACAATATGTTTTCATACACTAAAATTTTAACACACAAAAGTACGAAAGTAAAGTAAAAACTGTTTTTTCGTCTTTTTTTACGAAATTTGCCTGTGATTTTTTACACATAAATTTATGCAAACACAAAACAGCCGTCCGACTGAACAGCTGTTTTGCACTTACGGTTAAATGTTTTTCTTAATAGTATCGAGAGCGCCTTTTTCAATACGGCTGACCTGTGCCTGTGAAATTCCTATTTCAGCCGCAACCTCCATCTGAGTTTTGCCACGGAAAAACCTCATTGAAAGAATCCGCTTTTCCCTGTCCGAAAGATTTGTAATTGCCTCTTTTACGGCAATTTCTTCAAGCCATGTTGAATCGTCATTCTTATCGCCTATCTGATCCATTACATATATAGTATCGTTTCCGTCCGAAAACACGGGTTCATAAAGCGAAACCGGCTCGACAATTGCCTCAAGCGCAAGCACCACCTGTTCCTTCGGCATCTCCATAATTTTGGCAATTTCTTCAACAGTCGGCTCACGGTTATTTTTATTTGTGAGCTGTTCTTTTATCTGCATTGCACGGTAAGCCGTGTCCCTCATTGAGCGTGAAACCCTGACTGAGTTGTTGTCACGCAGAAACCGTCTGATTTCACCGATTATCATAGGCACTCCGTAGGTGCTGAATCTTACATCAAGCGTCGGATTAAAATTGTCAATCGCCTTGATAAGCCCGATTACACCCACCTGAAACAAATCGTCGGGATTTTCGCCCCTGTTTGTAAATCTTTGAATTACGGACAGCACAAGCCGCAAATTTCCGTTAATCATCTTGTCTCTTGCCTTTTTCTTTTCGGCAGGAGAACCGTTTTTGATTATATTAAGCAGTTCCCGTTTTTCGCTTTCTTTAAGCAGTTTAAGCTGTGATGTGTTTACTCCGCAGATTTCAACTTTTCCGTATTGCAAAGAATTACCCCCGAATCTGAATTTTAATCGGTTTTGTCTTTACAATAGTTATTGACGGTTTTATTGCTTTTATACTTTGAGTAATTTTTTTAAAAAGTTTTCTAAACTTTAAAATTGTACATTGACAATGGTACAATCAAATGGTACAATTTAAGTGTAGAATTAGCCATGTTATACAAATTCGCATATAAATCATTAAAAGGAGGACGGCTATGTTTACAATTGATTTCACAAGCCGTGTGCCGATTTACGAGCAGATTTGCAACAATGTAATCAGACTTGCATCGGCAGGTGTGTTCAAATCGGGTGACAGACTGCCGCCTGTACGAACGGTTGCAAAAGAAATCGGAGTAAACCCGAATACCGTTGCAAAGGCATACCGCACGCTTGAAATTGACGGCTACATTTACTCAACTGTCGGCAGAGGAACATTTATGACCGACAAACTGACAAAAGACACAGCATACAGAGATATGGCTCTGAAAGCATTCAGAGAAGCCACCAAAAATGCAGAACTGTACAGCGTTCCCCGCCAACAGCTTATTGACATTATTGACGCCATATACGAAGGAGGCGGTAAGAATGATTGAGGTTAATCACATAACAAAAAGGTTCGGTAAGGTAACTGCCGTTGATGATTTTACGCTCGACATAAACCGAGGCTCCGTACTCGGCATTGTCGGAAGCAACGGCGGCGGAAAGTCAACACTTCTGAGAATTTTGTCAGGTGTGTTTGATGCTGACAGCGGTGAAGTTAAAATTAACGGTCAGAACATTTATAACAATCCGTCTGTTAAGGGCGAATGTTTTTTTATTCCCGATTTTCCGTATTTTTCAAACAGTGCAACACTCGAAAACACGGCATATCTTTACCGCAGTCTTTACCCGAATTGGAACGAGAACGCTTTCAGACAATTTTGCTCCGTGTTTCCTATTGACCCTGATGCAAAAATAATTGATATGTCAAAAGGTATGCAAAGACAGGCAGCTTTGATATTGGCGATTTCAACCTGTCCGAGATATCTTTTGCTTGATGAAATTTTTGACGGACTCGATCCGGTTGTCCGCCGTCTTGTAAAGAAAATTCTCATTGACAATGTTTCCGCAAACGATATGACCGTTGTCATTGCGTCACACAATCTGCGTGAGCTTGAAGAATTGTGCGACAGAATCTGCCTTATCCACAAGGGCAAGCTGCTTCTTGAGCGTGAAATTGACGAAATCAAGCTTGGACTCCGCAAGGTTCAGGTTGCGTTCACGGAAGTTCCCGACAATTCGTTCTTTGAAGAAATCAATGTTATCAATTTGTGGAGAAACGGAAATATATTCAACCTTACAATCAGAGGAACGGAAGATGAGTTTATGCCAAAGCTTGAGGAGCGTAAACCTCTTTACATTTCAGCCGTTCCGATGACATTGGAGGAAATTTTTATAAGTGAAATGGGGGCAGCAGGTTATGACGCAGAAAACATCATTTAAAAGCAGAATGAAACAGGCATTTTCATTCTTCCGCAGTGACCTGAGAGCCTGTACTCCGTTGCTTGTGGTATTCGGACTTATCTCGGCTGTCACGGTTGTAATCTGCTACACAATATGCGTTGTGCTTGGCGAGGACATGACCTTTACAGGTGCGTTGTTAAGCCTTAACTTTCTGGGAGTTACGAACTCAGGCACAGGCATAATCGAGATTTTCCAGTATTCATCGGCAAACCTCATTTATCTTATTTCAATAATATTTACAATCATCTACACGGTGCGAATTTATTCGTATCTGCACAATAAACGCAAGGCTGATTTGTACGGTTCTCTGCCGATTGGAAGGTCAACGCTGTTTGTCACAAAAACAGCGTCGGCATACCTCATGTCAATTATCCCGACATTATTCTTTCTCGGAGTGATTTCAATTATCACGGTCTGCACGGGAAATTCCGTAATAAGCGAGCTTAGTTCGATGTTCCTCAAAATATGCCTCGGAACACTTGCATCAATCTCGTTTTTCGGTCTTATTGCAATTTGTTGCGGAACAATGCTCAACTCCGTGCTTATGTTCATTGCGGTTTGCGTAGCTTATCCGCTTTCCGCAATCTTCATCAAAGGCATTGTTGTGGGTTGTTTTGACGGCTTTTATGTGGGCATTTTCAAAGACAGCATTATCATGAACGCGCTCAATCCGCTTGCCGCATATGACGGAATCAACATTATTTACTGGCTGATTTTCTCGGTTGTTTGCATTGTTCTTGGTGCTTTTCTTGCAAAAAAGAGAAAGGCGGAAAGAGCTCAGTCGGCATTTGCATTCCACCTTCCGTGCTACATAATCAAGGTGCTTGTTTCATTCCTTGCAGGTATGTTCCTCGGTGTTCTTTTCGGTTCAATGAATGTTTTCGGCGGATATGCGGGTTTTGTTTTCGGATTTATTCTTGCAAGCGTTCCCGTTTACATAATCGTTCATCTTATTTTGTACAGAGGCTTTTCAAAGCTTATCAAAACTTCGATTCCGCTCGGTGCGTTAATTATTGTAAGCTGCGTCGGTGTTGCTCTCTGCTGTTTTGACGCTTTTGGCTACAACAGTTATGTACCGAAAACTCAGGATATCAAGAGTGCCGGATTCTATGACGCAAATTCAAACTATCAGGCAAAAGGCAGTGCTGTCGGCAAAAACCTTAAAGATATGGCTGATGATATTACAGACAAAGACACAATCACAAATATCCTGGAGGCACATTACAAACTTGTTGACAACCGCAATTATTCGGTAAAGAACAAGTTCAAAAACACTTGGGTTTCAATGTTCAAGGACAATGTTCCTGTATTCAGCGAGATTTCAAAAAATCCCGATTACGCATTTGCCTACACTCTCAACAACGGTAACATCGTTACAAGAACATACAGCTCTGCATCGGCTTTTGAAGAAACAGAGAGCTATCTTTCAAGCACTTATAACGAACTTGACACATCCGACATCATTTATTCAAAGGGCTATATCAAGGCATACAGTCCGCTTGTAAAAGCTGATTACAAGGATATTAACACATTTATCGTTGCAGGCTTTGACGGCAAAGCAACTGACGATAAGCATCCTGATTTTGTATCAAGCAAAATTATTTATACTGATGATGACGGAACAGTAAATTATTCTAAAAATTACAAAAATACAGCCGAAAAAATTAAAGAGGCTTTTCTCAAAGACCTTGATAATTGCAGTGACGAGGACTTTGCGAAAATAGGTCAAATGACCGAGTATGCAGATCAGGCGCTTGATGTTGCCTATGTCAATTACGGTTCATACGAAAGCTTTATAGAATCCGAACCCGATGCTGTATGTGTGATTGCGATTGCAACAGGTGATGTTAATTCGTATTATGATGGAATAAGAAATATGGATTCTTACAACGGCAATACTGCCGCAAGAACACAGGTTGTTTATACTGTTCCCAAAAGCTTTAAAAACACTATAAAAGCGTTGCAAGAGCTTGGTATTCTGAACAGCAAGCTGTATATGGACAAGGATTATCTGCCGGGTGATTCAACATCTTATAAGGAATACACAGGCGAATATTACTACGATGATTACACCTCCTCATCCGATTTGTATGACTATACAGACGATTCTTATATTGACGACAGCGAATATTGATACAGGCACTACACTACAGGAAAGCAGGATTTTAAATGGAACTTTACAACGGACGACCAACCGACTTAACAGGCAGAGAAGACCGTGAAATCAGAGTATATGACCTTCTCGACAGCCTTGGAATTGAATATCAGCGAACCGACCACGGACACGCTGACACAATGGAGGCTTGCAACGAGATTGACGCTGTGCTTGATGTGCTGATTTGCAAGAATCTTTTTCTGTGCAACAGGCAGAAAACCGACTTCTATCTTCTTATGATGCCGGGTGACAAACCTTTTAAAACAAAGGAACTGTCAAAGCAAATCGGAAGTGCAAGACTTTCGTTTGCGACTCCCGATTTTATGCTCGAATTTCTCGACATCGAGCCGGGTGCGGTGAGCGTTATGGGGCTTATGAATGACAAGGACAACCGAGTAAGACTTCTTGTTGACGAGGATGTTCTCAAGGGCGAATATGTCGGCTGTCATCCGTGTGTAAACACCTCAAGTTTAAAAATCAAAACAGCCGATGTTTTCGGAAAGTATCTTGATGCGGTTCACCACACCGCAACAACCGTAAAGCTTATCGGTGAAGATTAAGTATAGAAATCATTAAAGTATTAAACGGCAACGGGATAAATTTTTCCGTTGCCGTTTCGTTTTTTACAGAACATAACTGCCCCCGAACCTTTGAAAGATTCGGGGGCAGTTGTCTGAATATTAAGAAAAATGAGTGTCAATTATTTGATTTACTTTTCAATCTTTCTTCTGTAGCAAACGAACATTGCACCGCTTGCAACGAGCATTACAAGAGCAACCGAAACAGCAGTTATCGGGTTGCCTGTCTGAACTGCACCGTTGCCGCCTGTTGCAGATTTTGTTACTGTATCCTTTGTTGCAGTATCTTTTGTTGAAGAAATATCTTTTGAAGGAACTCCGTTTGCATAGTAGTTAACCTTGAATGTACCTGTAACCTCTGTTGAATACTCTTCATCTTCGGGAAGATTGAGCCATTCGTTTACATCACCCATAACATAAACTTCAAGATTTGTCTTTGTGTCATCGGGGCGAACATAAACAGTACTTATATATACCATATCTTCCTCTGTGCCGTCAAAAGTCTTTGTGTAAGTTTTGCCTGTAATTTTATCCTTTACAGTAACTTCAAGACCTTTAAATTCGGGATAGAAATATGTTTCATCGTAGTATTCCTTGCTTTCGGGACTTCCGTCATACGGCATATCAGCCTCATAGAAGAAATCTGTATCAGCCTTTGTGTAGTTCACCTTTTCGGGTGCTTTTACGGAAACCACTTCGTAACGGTCATCAAGTTCAGGTACATCCGGCCATATGTTTTTAAAGTTGATTTTATAGCTTGTCTGTGCATCCTGATATGATACATTTACAGTATACTCTCTGTAAATCATACCGTAAAGCTTTGAGTTTAATTCAGTAACAATTTTTTTAAACTCATCCTCGGTCATATCTTCTGTAAAATCAGGCATATTTTTCTCAGATTCAATCAATGCCTTAATTACTTCGCCGTAATTAAACGGATCAGCAAGCTCAGCTTTGCAGTCCTTAGCATCAACCTTTTCGGTTGTACCGTCACTGTAAACCGCCTCAACTTCAATACCTGTGAGGTCAAGTTTGAGTTCAAGATTGAACTGACTGAAATACTTGATTAGGCTTTCTTCTATTGCATTTTCGTCTGCAATTTTTGATAAATCAATATCCGGTTCAATCACATCCTCTGATGTGTATGTAAGCTTGTCGGGGAGCTTTGTAATTTTAAGCTCTGTTACCTTTTTTGCCTCATCGGGTGACGCTGTGTCGTCTGTCTGTGCAAACGCTGTGAACACGCAGGAAAATGCAAGCATCAAAACGATTGCAAGAGATAATACTCTTTTCATAAATTTTTCCTCCTGAAAACTAAAAATCATTGTATGATAAAAGCATATACAATTACAACATCATTGTAGCACACTATTTTGCAAAAATCAACTGTTTCAGCAAATAATTGTCGCAAAAATTCTTCACTTGTTGTTTTTTATGAATTTTTTATATAGTATATTATTGCATTTGAGATTTAATTATAATTATTCAAATAAATTTGTATTTATTGCAAGTTTTCTATTGTAAAATTCTGTCATTGCTGATATAATTGTAGGTAGAATTAAAAGATTACCGAATACCCGAAAATCGGCATAAAATCTACCCAGCAAATATGGTGATTAAATTGAAAATTCTGCTTAATCCAGACAAAGAAATTGTAAAAGAAGTTCGCAAACAGCTTATACGCACGGGCGGTTATTGTCCGTATATGTTAATCAGAAGCCCTGCAACACTGTGTATGTGTGAGGATTTCAGGGCAAAAATTGCCGATCCCGAATTTGAGGGATACTGCCATTGCCTGATGTATTATAAACAAAAATAGAATTTTATACATAACAAAATAACAAAAATCGGAACAGCCGTGATTGGGTTTACGGCTGTTCCGATTTTTTAGACAGAAAAACTCAATCGAGTGAAGTAAATCTGAACTTAAATGTTATAATCCCGTTTTGAAATTCGGCTTTATATTTGAATCCATGCATTTCAAGGGCGGATTTTACTATTGAAAGTCCTATTCCGCTGCCACTCTTATTATCTCCCTTTGCGGCTCTGAAATAAGGCTGCCACAATTTTGAGAGATTTTCCCTGTCAAATGACGAGCATTGATTGCTGATTGACAATACATCATCCGAAACATTAATTGTGATATCCGAACCGTAATCGGAATATTTTTCGGCATTGTCAATCAGATTTTCAAGCACCGTTTTAAGCATGGCAGGGTCAGCCTTTGTTTTTGCCTTTGAGTTGTAAATAAAAATAATTTCGTGTTCTGTGTGAACATAATAATTTTCAAGAATTTTCTCAATAAACGGTTTAAAGTCAAAAACTTCGCAATTCAGCTTTAATGCGGGCGAGTCAAATCGTGACAAATCGAGCATTCTGTGAATAAGAATGTCCATTTCCTCGGTCTGTTGCTGAATGATTTCTATGTTGTGAAGTTTCTTTTCGGTATCTTCCTCATTTTTAAGATTTTCCGCAAAACCGCCTATGACAAACAAGGGGGTTTTGAGATTGTGCGCAATTGCATTTGTCATTTCAAGACGGGTTTCCTCCTGTGCGGTTCGCCTTTTAAAATCTTTCCACGAGAAAATTTCAACCGTAATCACCACCGCCATTATCGTAAACGCAACAGCAAATATCGTTATAAACTTCCATAGGCAATCATCAAGCAGATTTATTTCTTTTACTGCATTAAAATTATAATTACCGTAAATTATTGTTTCATATACAACATTACCATCATCATCTACAACATCTGATGATATGGGACTGGCAAAGTCTCTACTCATGTGTGATTGACTCACACTGAATACATCTCCGAATATTACATAATATTTTAAAAATCCGTTATTTACCGTAACAGGTTTATCGTAAATTTCAGAATTTATATCATTATCTTCAAAAATCTTTTCAACGCTTTCAACGGAAAATTCAGGCTTGTTTTTCCCGAAAAAGAAATCCTTATCAATTATCTGGCGATGCTTTCCGTCGCTTTGCAAAGGTCCTTCAGAAAGCTCGTCTTTGCTGACATATCCGGACTTTGAAAGGTCAAAATCATACTGCTTTATTTTCTTGTCCTGAACAGCCCACGCAATATCATTGTTGCTTTTTACAACTTCAAGCCTGCTTGGAACACAGCCGTACTTTTCTGTACTGTAATAATTATCAAAGACTAAAAGATAATAGTTACCGTCATCGTCTGTTGCAGTTTTTAGATATTTACAAATTTCATTGTATTCATCATCTGTAAGTAAATTTTTTAAAACATCAAGTCGGACATAATCTCTTTTTTGCAAAATTGTTTGTGAAATATCATAGCAATACACCGTAAGCACATTGTCTGTTGATGCAATATATTCTCTGGAATTATCCGTCACTTCATAATATGTATCCGCTTTATCAATATCTTCATTCAACAGTCCTTCGACATTGTTAAAATCCGAATTAAGGTCTGAATTGATGCTGTTTTCTACATCATTTATCTTCGTTTTAAGCTCATTTTCGGCATTGGCAACGAACAAGTCTTTGGAGCTGTTCAGTATTGCAAGAGAGGTAAAAACCGTTCCCAGCAGACACACAATTATTGTTACGGAAATTATAATGTAATGAAACTTTTTTCGCCGTTTGATATATCTTGATTTCATTTTTTATCCTCCACCTTATACCCCCGCCGTATTACCGTTTTCAAAACAGACGCATTTTCGCCCAATGCTTTTCGGATATTTTTGATATGCGTGTCGAGCACTCTTTCATCAATCATCGTGTCATAGTGCCACACGGCTGTGATGATTTTTTCACGGGACACAACGCTGTTTTTATTCTCTAACAGAATTTTAAGAATAGCATATTCCTTTGCGGTAAGGGTTACTTCTTCACCGTCGGACACAACAACACCGTTGTTCGGATTGAGCGAAACATTCCCCACCGTAAGCAAATTGTGCCGCACAAGTCCTTTTGAACGCTTGATGAGGGCTTTCACCTTTTCATAAAATACGGGCAGAGCAATCGGCTTTACAATGTAATCGTCACAGCCGAGAGCGTAGCCGTTGAGCATATCAGCCTCGCTTGTTCTTGCCGTGATGAACATAATCGGCACATCGCTGTATCTGCGGATTTCTTTGCAAAGCGTAAAACCGTCCATTTCGGGGAGCATTACATCAAGGAGCAAAAGGTCATAGCTGTTCTCGTATGCCTTATCAAGTCCCTTTAAGCCGTTTTCCGCAAGGGTGATATTAAATTTTTCTTTATCTCTTTTTGAAAAATATTCGACAAGCATTTCACGAATATTTTTATCGTCCTCAACCAAAAGAATGTTGTACATTTTCCTCACCGTACTTTGATTGTAATACATTAATCTGAAGTTGATATGTAGATTTCTGTATATTTAAAATTCAGTTTCTGCCATAACTAAAACGGCGGATGCAATTTTCAGCATCCGCCTTGTTTTATGTATCTTATTTATTGACAAAATATCTGATGATATCCTGACGGGTTACGATACCGATAAAAGTACCGAGGTCATCGGTTACGGGGATAAAGTTCTGATTCATTGCCCGTGAAAGAAGCTCGTCCATACCTACCGAAATTTTAACCGCCGGATTAAAGTCGGGACGGAGTATGTCACGGATACGAAATTCTTCCTGTTCTTCAATATCGCCCGAAGTCTTTTTGTCAATTATATGCCACAAGAAGTCACCCTCGCTCACCGTGCCTACATATTTTCCGTCACGGGTTATAACAGGGATAGCGGTGTAGCTGTGAGCACGCATTTTTTCAAGTCCCTGTCTTAGGGTATTGTCCTCATAAATATATTTTAAAGATTCTTTATGCTTTAAAAGCATAATAACATTCATCTTTTCACCTCCAGTCAAAAAACAAATATTTGTCAGCCAAAGGTCATTATAGTACCAAACAAACAATATTGCAATATCTTTTTACAATATTTTACACAATTATTGCATTTTTGATTTTACATACTTATTTGTAACATAAAGCTGTCCGATAAGGTACACCACGCCTGCCGTGAGCAAAAGCGTTTTAACCTGCAAAAGTCCGCTCATTATGAAAATTACTGCGGTTACGGCTGTAAGAAGATATGCCCATAATTTTGAAAATCTGTTAAAGCATAAAAACCACAAAATAAGTGCAATGACCGTCAGAACACAGGTTGAGATTATCCAAAAGGTTTCCATAATCGGCTTTGTAAAGCCGCCCTCAAGCACGCCGATGTTAATTCCCATAAGGAAAATACTGCAATATTTTCCGATTCTTTCTATGTAAAGCATAGCCCTGTTATCAAAAATTGTTCTGTCTATTCTGTTGCTTTTTATATAGACGATGTCGGGTACAAGCAAAGCAATTGCAAAAGCAAGTCCGTACCAGTTAAAAAGATTTGTACTGAAAAAGTCCATAAGTTCACTCCGTTATTTATTGTTTTCGTGGTATTCACAAAATTCCTTCGTTTTGCTCCAATACTTTATTCCCCAGTTTTCAAAATTCCACTCTTCCATATAATCGTTACATTCGTAGTCGATATACCACAAAAGTCCGTTATTTAAAATGAAATTTGTCGGGAAATAATCTATGTTAATTCCTTTTGGATTCAACAGTCTGCACATTTCACGAACCTGCTCAATGTATTCGGGTTTCATCTCATTCTGCAAAACAAGCTCATATGCGGTTTTACCGTCAATGTAATCTTTAAGAATCCTCTCGTTTTCTACATCGCAGTCAATAAGCTTCGGCAGTCTGAGCCCGGCATTTTTCAGCCGTTCGTAATCGTTAAGCTCACTTTGAATTTTGTTACCGAAGGTATAGTATGAACACGGCTCGTGGTGAATCTGCTTTAAAACATAATTGTGTTCTCCGTCTGACACAAGGTAGGAATAACCGCCCTTGCCTTTTCCGAGAAGCTTAATGACGGTAAAATCTTTTCCGTTCACACTCATAGTATCCATAAGAACACCTCCGCACATATTACCGTATTATTTTATCACAGCTAAAGTTTGGGTGCAAGTTTTAAATTCTTTATGTGTAATGAACAAATGCTAAAATAAGTACATTCGGTAAAATAAAAAAGCGTGGATTTATAAATTTATTTTCCCATGCGGCAATTTATTACAAATTTGTTGTTGATTTTCTTATTAAAAAAAAGTATGATATAGAATATATTATTCTGCCCAAATGCCACAGTTGTGACATTTGATGCCCACTACAATTGAATAACAACTTTTAACACACAGGAGAAGATTTATTTGGAAAAGAAAAAATTCAGAATCAGCGGAAAGCTGATATTTAATCTCGCTGTTGTGGCAATCTCGATTTATCTGATCATCTACTTCTTTGTTTCGGAGGACGGTCTGATCGACTTGCTCAAAAAGCCTGACGGCTGCAATATGCTGATTATCCTTGCGGCTTTGCTGATTTATGATTTGAACATCCTTGTTGACGCTGTTGTCACGCTGATATATGTGCGGTCAAAATATGAGAATTTCAGCTTTATTGAGGCTTTGAAGGTCGCATTTGTCGGAGTATTCTTCAGTGCGATTACACCGTCAAGCACAGGCGGACAGCCTATGCAGCTTTACCTTATGTCAAAAAAGAACATAAGCGTAGGTTTCGGTTCGGCTTGTATGACGCAAAAGTTCATTGTGTATCAGATAGTAATGACCGCTGTCAGCGTTATTGCCGTTATCACAAGGTTCAACTATTTCAGCGATGCTTTTACAAACATCTGGTCAACACTTTTCATTATTTTCGGATTTACCGTTCAGCTTGCAATGACGGCTTTGTTCCTGCTTGTTTCATTCAGCCACAAGGTTACAAACAAGCTCATCAATCTTATTTATAAGATTATGAAAAAGTTCAAGTTCATTAAAAATCCCGAAAAGAAGGTTGAAAGACTTCACAAAGAAGTTGATATGTTTCATGACACAAACAAACAGCTTTTTTCAAGCGTAAAACGGCTTGTTGTAATTTATGCACTTGTATTCATTCAGGTAATTTTAATTCTTTCAATTCCCTACCTCATCTATGTTTCATTTGGTATGGCTCCGATTGCAAGAGCGGCAGGACAGCCAACACTGTCATTTTACGATTCAATCTGTATTCAGTCATTCGTGCTGTTCACGGCAAACCTTATCCCGCTCCCCGGTGCATCGGGCGGTGCGGAGCTTGCATTCACAATGTACTTCGGTTCGTTCTTCAAAATCGGTGCAATAAGCAAAATCAAGCCGGCGATCCTTATGTGGAGATTCATTACATACTACGGAGCAATCCTGATTTCTGCCCCGTTCTCCTACTTTACAAAGGGTAAAAGGCGTGACGATGAAATAAAACAAATTGAAGAAGAACTTGAAACGGAAATGGATAATAAAAAAACGGAAGAAAAAGTAACTCAGTAGTATTTTCATAAATATCTCTTTCAAAAACGGAGCAGACACAATTCAGTCTGCTCCGTTTTTTGTTGTATGACAAACCGTTAGCCATTTTTTACGGTCAATTGTTGGAAACAATTTGTAGCGGCGAACCGTGTTCGCCGCTACAGTATATCATCAAACATTCTGTTTAAGGCAGGTTTTCAGGTCATCTTCTGCGTTGCTGATTGGACGCAAGCCGAATGTTTCTGACAAATACTGCAACACATTCGGGCTTAAAAATGCAGGGAGTGTCGGGCCGAGGTAGATATTCTTTATTCCGAGGCTTAAAAGTGCCAGCAAATCGGCAACCGCCTTTTGCTCATACCACGAAACAATCAGCGACAACGGCAAGCCGTTTACATCTGTATCAAACGCATCGGCAAGTGCTACGGCAATGCAGATTGCGGAGTAAACATCGTTGCACTGACCGATGTCAAGTAATCTCGGCAAGCCGTCGATGTCACCGAATTCGAGCTTGTTAAAGCGGTATTTTCCGCAAGCGAGCGTCATAATTATGCAGTCTTTCGGCACATTTTCGGCAAACTCTGTGTAGTAATTTCTGCCCGGTCTTGCACCGTCACAACCGCCGATAAGGAAAAAGTGTCTGACTTTTCCGCTTTTGACGGCCTCGACAATTTTATCGGCATATGAAAGCGTAGCGTGATGACCGAATCCCACAAGAATTTCGTGCGGTTCAACATCTTCTTTAAAACCGCCGAGTTCAATTGCCTGCTGAATAATTTCGCTGAAATCTTTGTCGCCGTTTTCCTTTTTGCCGATGTGCTTAACACCCTCCCAGCCGACAACATTTGTACTGTAAATTCTGTCTTTGTACGAATCTCTCGGCCGCATAAGGCAGTTTGTCGTCATAAGAATACAACCGGGGATATTGTCAAACTGCTTTTGCTGATCTTGCCATGCACCGCCGAAATTGCCGATAAGATGCGGATATTTTTTTAAACCGTCATAGCCGTGACACGGTAGCATTTCGCCGTGAGTATAAACATTTATGTCCTTGCCCTTTGACTGTTCAAGGAGCATTTCAAGGTCTTTCAAATCGTGACCCGACACAATAATAAACGGACCTTTTTTGATGTGAACATCAACCTTGTGCGGTGATGGATTTCCGTAGGTTTCAGTGTTTGCTTCATCAAGTTTTTTCATAACTTCAAGAGCATTTTCACCCGTTCTCATCGTCATTCTGATAAGCTCCTCAACCGTGAGCGAATCATCCGTTGTCGCCTCAAGTGCAGTGATGTAAAAATCGTCAACCTGATCGCTGAAATAGCCGAGTTCACGAGCCTGATGACCGTAGGCGCTTATGCCTTTGAGGCCGTAAACAATTGTCTGTCTTAAAGAGCGGATGTCGGGGTCAAGCGACTTTTCGTACATAATTCCCGCAAGCGGTGCGTCTTTGAGCATTTCCGACTTTGTTTCGGGAAGATTGTAGGTTGCGTGCAGAGTATGATTTTTGATTTCGCCCACAACTTCACGAAGTTTTTCCTTGATTTGCTGAGATTCACGCAAAAGCGACACATGCACATCGACATCAAAGTTTACATTCGTCAGCGTTGTAAAAAGGCAGTTTTCCACAAAGCGAACAATGTCCTTGTCAATGTGCTGACCTTTTTCAATAAGCACCTTTCCGTAACAGCTTATGCCCTTCAGCTGAAAGATAAGTAAATCCTGAAGATTTGCAATTTCGGGAGTTTTTCCGCAAACACCGAGCCGTGTGCAACCCTTTCCGTTCGCAGTCTGCTCACACTGATAGCAAAACATCTCATAACCCAAGTCCATATTATTACTCATAAAAATTACCTCCGAAACATTCTGCAAATATTATCTGCAAATTTTCGGAGGTTTATTCTTAATTTTGATATTCTGTTTTAAAGATTTGCGAAAACCTTTGTACCTTTATTCTTAATCCAATACCAGATTGGAAGGCTGATGAGGATAAAATAAAATGCTGTGCAGGCGAGGAAAATTTCAGTCGAAATTTCAATTTCAAAGCTGAGAAGAACCGGATACGCAATAGCAGGCACACACACGGCAAGGACTGAAAGCAATAACGAAAGCATAACACTTGAACTCTGTTTTACTGCCTCAGCGGTTGTGTTCCAATCAAGCTTTGGCTTTTTCAGGTCAAACATAAGTCCGAGAAGACACGAGAACAACGAGAAAATTATCGGAATAAGAATTGTGATAATAATATTAACCGGTTTCATTCCGAGCATTATTGAGAGAACAATTGACGGGACAAGTGAAACAACGCCGTTTACAATAAAGTGAAGTTTCAGCTTTTGCGTAAGCACCTGCAACGGTGATACAGGAAGCGACTGCATAAGCCAAAGGTTTTTAGCTTCCATTGAAATTGATGCCGCAGAAATCGGTCCCAATGAAATCACAAAGGCAATCACAAGTGGAAGATATACTGAAATCATTTCAATCAATGTACTTGGAAATTGCTTCAGCGTATTAAGCTGGAACACCGCATAAATTGTTCCGCCTACCATAATTAACGCACTGAGTCCGCTGTTAAGCATATAGGTTGCGTTGCCTGTGAACATCATTCTTTCTTTGCGTAAAAGCGCCTTTGATGCAGAGCTTACTTTCAAAGTTTTCTCTTTATACACGGCTTTCTTCGCACCCTTTTTCGCTGTTGCAAGCTTTATGAAGCTGTGAGAAAGCACCGCATAAACAACTGCAAAGAACGCAATAATTACGACAGCAACACCAAAAAGCGGCAACAATTCGCCCGATGCGCCAAGTCCTGTGAGATAAAGCGGATATGCACTGTCCATTATATTTGCACCGATGCCAATTGAATTTGCAGCGAGTGTTTTTACAAGGTCCTCTGCCTGATAATAAAGGTAAAAATACAGTGCAAAGAAAACAAGCGAAAATACGATTGTCACAACATTTTTATGTCTCGTCCTTGATGTTACAAATGCAATCAGCCAGCCGAGAATGCACGAAACGCTCAGGCTTAAAAGCGGAACTAAAAGCAGAATCACAATCTGACTTACTACAAGCGAAGCCGAAACAGACACATTTGTTGCATAGGCCGCAAAAGCAGGGACCTGTACAAGTGCACAAAAGAGAAGATTTTGTGCATACAGTGGCAACATTCTACAAAAGAGAATACTGCGAGGCGGAATAGGCATTGAAAGCAAAAGTTCATTATCCTTTGCCTCATAAAGCTGTGAGAGCGAAAGGAAAATACAGCCTATTGTGCTGATTACAAACGACGCACCCATAACATAGAGAAAATACAACCAACTGAATCCCGATGTTGCAAGCATAGGTGCCATCATGCTGAACATATTGTAGAACATAAATGCAAATACAACACCGACAAAAGTGAGAAGAGCAAGATAAACAGCCGGTGAGTTAAACGAACTTTTTTTGCCGTTCTTTTTCTTGTTTGACGAATTTGCGGTGTACCGTGCAAGTGCCTTTTGAAATTGGAGTTTAATTAAGGTTTTAAGCATCTTTCTCCTCCAGTTCAAGGAATACATCTTCAAGCGAATCATCGCCCTTGACCTCATCCATTGTACCCGACTTGATAAGTTTGCCGCTTTTGATGATAGCAACCTTGTCGCAAAGCTTTTCGGCAACTTCAAGCACATGGGTTGAGAAGAAAATCGCACCGCCGTTATCGCACATCTCTCTCATCAAAGTTTTGAGAAGGTGGGATGATTTTGGATCAAGACCTACAAACGGTTCATCCATAATGATAAGCTTGGGGTTATGTATGAGTGCGGAAACAATTGCAAGTTTCTGTTTCATACCGTGAGAATAGCTGTCAATTGTCTGAGCAAGTGCATTTTTAATTTCAAACATTTCAGCATATTTACTGATTCTTGCCTGACGGTCAGACTGGCTGATTCCGAAAATATCGGCAATAAAATTGAGGTACTTAATACCTGTCATAAACTCATACAAATCGGGATTGTCGGGAATGTAAGCAATTTTGCGCTTACATTCGAGAGGTTTTTCTTTTACCGACACACCGTCAACATAGATTTCGCCCTCGTCAAAGTTGAGAATCCCACAGCAGGATTTGATTGTTGTTGTCTTTCCTGCACCGTTGTGTCCGATAAAGCCGTAAATCTCGCCTTTTTGAATATGAAGTGACAAATCGTCAACAGCCTTTTTGTCACCGTATTTTTTAGTTAAATGTTCTATTCTGAGCATAAGCGCTCCTCCTATAGCCAAATAAATTACGCAAATTATACTACACAAAATATTCTTGTGTCAATATGTTATAAAAATTCAACAAGTTTGAATTACAAACCAATAAATCTGCGAAATTTGGATAACAGAAACCGTTTTTGACGAAATGTAAAATCTATTGAAATATTTTGCATTACGAATCATCTTGAATATGCGTAGGAATGATTTATAATATTAGTACAGATTATTTTTTGGAGGTTCATCTTGGCAAAGTTCAAAAGAAAATATACACTCGGGGAAGAAATTTTCAACTCTGTATCACACGGAATCGGTGCAGGTCTGTCGATTGCGGGAACGGTTGTGCTTATCGTTACGGCGGCAATCCACACAAATGCGTGGGGTGTTGTCAGCTCTTGCATTTACGGTGCATCGCTCATCATACTCTACACAATGTCAACTCTGTATCATTCTTTTACAAATGAAAAGGTAAAAGCATTTTTCCGAATAATGGATCACAACACAATTTTTCTGCTGATTGCAGGAACATACACACCGATTACTCTTTACTACCTCAACGGTGTGACAGGTTGGATTCTGTTCGGAATTGTGTGGGCATCGGCAATTTTCGGAATAGTTATGAACTCAATCAACCTTGAAAAAGCAAGGATTCCGTCAATATTCTGCTACATAGGAATGGGTTGGGTAATAATCTTTGCAATAAAACCGCTTATGGAACATATGCCGTCAATTTCGGGAATCTTCCTCATAATAGGCGGAGTATTCTACACGGTGGGGATTATATTTTACGCAATTAAAAGGGTAAAATATTTTCACTCGATATGGCACTTATTCACGGTTGCTGGAAGTGTGTTTCACTACTTTGCAATTCTTCTCGGATTTTTCCGTATTTAACGGAAGCGAAAGCTGACCGCATAAAAATCCGCAGGTAAATCTTTCACACGCAAAAAAATGGGCTGCAGAAAAACTTTTCGTTTTTCTGTAGCCCTAAATTTTATAAAAAGATTTGTTTAGTTAGCGGGAACGCCTACGGAAACCTCTCTTACAGACAAAGCTTCCTTTGGAAGTGTGTACTTCTGCTTGTAAGCCTTGTAATCTGCGTTGTACTGAATATCATCGGAATTTTTGAGTTCGTGGAGATATTCGTGTGCGTCGTAGCCGTTGCGATTGATTTCAATAACACCGATTGCAATGTTTGAGCAATGGTCGGAAACTCTCTCAATATTTGTGATAAGGTCAGAGAATACAAAACCGAGTTCGATTGTACAAGTACCGTTAGTAAGACGCTTAACATGGGCGTCTTTAAGCTTGTCACGCAAACGGTCGATAACCTGTTCAAGCGGTTCAACCTTTGAGGCAAGTGCAAGGTCATTATCAACAAAAGCAACAGTAGCGTTGTTGATAATTTCACGAAGTGCGTCAACCATAACGGCAAGACCTGCTTTCGCCTCTTTTGAGAACGAAATGTTCTTTTCGTGAATTTCCTGAGCAACCTTTACAATGCTTACCGCATGATCACTGATACGCTCAAAATCACCGATTGTGTGAAGAATGAGCTGAATAGTTTTACTGTCATCAGCCGAAAGCTGTTTGGAACTGAGCTTTACAAGATATGTTGAAATAACATCCTCATAGGAATCAATCATATCTTCGTTTTCATGAATTGTTTCCGCAACCTTTTCGTCATAATGGTCAACAAGTTCAAGTGCGCCGAGGAGCGTACCCTCAGAAAGACGAGCCATTTTTTCAGCAAGTGACTTTGCACGCTCTGTTGCAACAGAGGGAGTGTTGAGAAAACGCTCATCGAGGAACGGAACATCCGAATTCTCTTCCTTATCCTTGATTGTAAGGCAGGCAAGCTTTTCAAGATACTTGTTGAACGGAAGAAGAATTGCAGTTGCAAGCAAATTGAATGCTGTGTGGATAACCGCAATGTTCTCGGGACCTACGATATCATTAAGGAAACCGTAGTTGATAAAGAGGTTAGAACCGTAGAACAATGCACAAATTACGAGTGTGCCGATAATATTGAAGTAAAGATGTACAAATGCGGCACGCTTTGCGTTTTTCTTTGCACCGATACAGGAAATAAGTGCGGTTACGCAAGTGCCTATATTCTGTCCCATAACAATCGGGATTGCCATTGAATAGCTGATTGCGCCTGTTTTGGACAATGCCTGCAAAATACCGACAGAGGCGCTTGAGCTTTGTATAACTGCGGTCAGCAATGCGCCGGCAAGAATACCGAATACAGGGTTGTTAAAGAGTGTGAGGAAGCCTGTGAATGTCGGATCATCCGAAAGCGGTTCAACAGCCGCACTCATCTGATCCATACCAACCATAAGAATACCGAATCCGAGGAAAATTGTGCCGAGATGCTTCTTCTTTTCCGAATTGCAGAACATAAGAAGAATAATTCCTACAAAGGCAAACACAGCAGAGAAAGACGACGGCTTTAAAAGCTGCATAACCAAACTGTCGCCCTCAATACCCGAAAGGCTGAGAATCCAAGAAGTGATTGTTGTGCCGACATTGGCACCCATAATAATACCGATTGCCTGGCGGAGTTTCATAATTCCCGAGTTTACAAAGCCGACAACCATAACGGTTGTTGCCGAAGAGGACTGAATCACCGCAGTAACAGCCGCACCGAGAATGAATCCTTTCATGGTGCTGTTAGTCATTTTTTCCAAAGTTTTTTCAAGCTTACCACCGGAAAGGCTCTCAAGACCATCGCCCATTGAATTCATACCGAACAAAAAGAGCGCCAGACCGCAGAGCAGTTGTAAAACCATAAACAAATCCATAAATACATACTCTCCTTTATCATCAATAATATTAAACTAAAGTCATAGGATTGTCAATGAATTGTAAAGAATTTGTAAAGTCTGAAAGCTTGGTGAATATCTTTGAAATTTGTCGAAACACGGCATTTTTTATGTAAGATTCGTGAAATTGTATTGTTTGAGCAATAAAAAAGCGGCACTGCACAATATAGTATGCACAGCACCGCTTGAAATTTATTTTCTCTGCAAAAGATTGTAAAAATATTCACATCAGAACCTTGCGGTAAATGTTGTTCCCTGTTCACTGCTTTCAAGAGAAATCTCTCCGCCGTGTCTTTCGGTAATGTGCTTGACAATTGCAAGTCCAAGACCCGTGCCGCCTGTTTCCTTTGAACGGCTCTTGTCAACACGGTAAAAGCGTTCAAACACACGCTTGTGGTGCTTTTCGGGGATACCGATTCCCGTGTCGGCAACTTTAACAAACGGATGTTCATTGTCATCGCCTGTTATGATTTTTACCGAACCGTTTTCACGATTGTAACGGATTGCATTGTCACAAAGATTGTAGATAAGTTCGTAAATCTGATTACGGTTTCCGTTTATGACGGCAGTTTTTGTATCAACAGTGATTGTAATTCCGTGCTTTTCGGCATTTGAACGGAGATCCTCGGCAACCTCGGCTGCAACCCCTGCAAGGTCAACAGGGGCAAATTCTTCATCGCTGAATTTTTCGTCAAGCTGTGAAAGCTCCATGATATCGCTTATAAGAGAGAGAAGTCTGCCCGATTCCTTGTGAATTTTATTTGCAAAATTCGGGATATCATCGGGCTTTACAAGACCGCTTGCAATGATTTCCGCATAGCCCGAAATTGAAGTCAGCGGAGTTTTCAGCTCGTGAGTTACATTTGCCGTGAATTCACGACGCATTTTTTCAGCCTTTTTCTTAGCCGAAACATCAATAATAAGACAGATTGCACCGTTTTTTTCACCGTTAGAATAAACAGGATTGGTGATAATTTGCAATGCTCTTCCTTTTACGGTTGTGTCGCCGTTTTTACTCTCGCCCGAAAGAGCCTTGTCAACGCAATCGTTAAGAACCTCGTTGCGTGAAAACGCAATCAAAGTTTTGTCGGTAACACCGTCATCATCGGCACCGAGAAGCTTTGACGCCGAATAATTGCTCATAAGCACCTTTTTGTCAACATCAATAAGAATAAAGCCCTCCGCCATATTTTCGATAAGCGTCGAAATTTTATCCTTTTCAAACTGCAGTCTGCGCATCTGACGCTTGATTTGTCTTTGCTGGCTTGCAATTTTCTGTGAGAGCGGCAAAAGCTCATCATACGGCGAGCCGTTGCCGTTGTCCGCCATTTCCTTAATCGGTTCAATGATTTTCTTTGTGGAGCGCTTTGTCAGAATTGTACAGACAACAAATACACCTATCATAATTATAAGAATTGACGGAATAACAAAAAGAAAAATTCCGTAAATGCTGTCAATTGTCTTTGCAACACGGATTACAGAACCGTCTGCGGTTTTTTCTGCATAGTAGTATGTTATTTTATTCAAAGTTTCCGACATTCTGTGGCTTGAACCGTTGCCGTCCTTGATTGCCTGTTCAAATTCGGGGCGGTCGCTGTGATTCGGCATAGAATTAACATCTGTGTCAACGCTGTCGGATACAACCGAACCGTCACTTTTTATGAGAGTAACACGAAAATCGCCTATCCCGTAATATTTTGAAAGGTCGATTTCGCTGTCGGAATTATAAACGCTGATGATTTTATCGGTATATTGCCGAACCTCTGCCTCCTGTTCATCGGAGAACACAAACCAGAAAGCGGCTGTTGAAAAAACAGCCGTCAGAAGAATGGACACCACAGCGATAACCGAAAAGTTTTTTAAAAGCTTTTTACTCAGTTTCACTTTATTCCCCCGCCTTATATCCGACATTTCTCACGGTTTTGATAAGGTTTCCGCAGCTGCCGAGTTTTTGCCTGAGGGTTGTAATGTGCATATCAACCGTTCTGCTCTCGCCCTCAAAATCATATCCCCACACATTGAGAATGATATTTTCACGGGTAAGCGCCATCCCTTTATTTTTGAGAAGATACTTTAAAAGTTCGTATTCTTTGAAGGTGAGGTTACATTCCTCACCGCAGCTTGTTACAATGTGCTTGGAATCGTCAAAAACAATCTGACCGAGCTTTATTACATCCTGTCTGTCATCAACAGAACATCTGCGGAGGATTGCACGGACCCTTGAAATAAGCTCAAGGACTGAAAAAGGTTTTGTAATATAGTCATCGGCACCCATGTCAAGGCCTTTGACCTTATCCATTTCACTTCCCTTTGCAGTAACAAGGATAACGGGAACATTTTTTGTCACGGCGTCCCTGCGCATTTTTTCAAGCACGGAAAGTCCGTCAAAATCGGGTAACATAACATCAAGAATTACAAGCTGAGGAATTTCGGCTGTACAAGCCTTAAAAAAGCTTTTGCTTTCACCAAAGCTCTGAACCTCATATCCGCTGCTTTTCATAGCATAAGATTCAAGCTCTCTGATATCGGTATCATCTTCAACAATGTAAATTAACATCTAATACTCTCCCTCAACAAATGTGTATTTAAATGCACCGCAAAGGGGCGTCTGCACTTAAATTAAAATCGAAACATCCGCCATAATTATAGACTTTTTTTGCAAAAATGTAAAGTTTAATAAAACAAAAATCAGGAGCATACAGCTATGCTCCCGTTTGTTAAGCAAAATATATCAGTCGGACAAATCGCAGCTGCCTGTAATTGAAAAAGCAACCCACTCTGCAACATTAACCGCATGGTCTGCAATTCTTTCAATATACTTTGCAATCATAACGATATCGAGAGCCTCTGAGCCGAGTTCCTTATTCTTATGAATGAGTTCAACCGTTTCATTCTTTGAACGGTTAAAAAGTTCGTCAACGATATCATCCTGACGGGCTACCTTTTTGGCAACCTCAATATCGCTCTTAACAAAAGCGTCAATAGCCTCCGTTACCATTCTTGAGGCATTGTCTGCCATTTCCAAAATGTGAGTAAGATTGAACACCTGCTTTTTGTCCTTGATGTAAACAGACATTTCAGCAATATCAACTGCCTGATCGCCGATTCTCTCAAGGTCGGTAATCATTTTGAGTGCGGCAGAAACATATCTGAGGTCGTGTGCAACCGGTGCCTGATGAAGAAGAAGGTGCAGACATCTGCTTTGAATGGATTTTTCCGCCTCGTTAATACGATTTTCGTGTTCTCTTGCGATATCAAGCAAATCTTCGCCGTCAACAATCATCTTCATTGTATTTTTGATTGCCTGTTCAACAAGACCGCCCATTTCAATAAGGCTGTCGTTAAGCTGTGTAAGCTCTTTATCAAAATATTCTCTCATTAGCCAAACCTTCCCGTAATGTATTCTTCGGTACGCTTATCCTGCGGATTTGAGAAAATTGCGTCGGTTGAATTACATTCAACCATTTCACCGAGTAAAAAGAACGCTGTTTCATCTGAAATACGCAAAGCCTGCTGCATATTATGTGTTACCATAACGATTGTATAATCGTTTTTCAGTTTAAGGCAAAGCTCCTCAATTTTACCCGTTGAAATAGGATCAAGTGCAGATGTTGCCTCGTCCATAAGCAAAACTTCGGGTTTTACGGCAAGTGCTCTTGCAATACAAAGTCTTTGTTGCTGACCGCCCGAAAGACCGAGAGCGCTCTTTTTGAGCCTGTCTTTAAGCTCATCCCAGATTGCGGCGTCACGCAAAGATTCTTCAACAATCCGGTCAAGTTCTTTCTTGCTTTTGATTCCGTGTGTGCGAGGACCGAAAGCGATGTTATCGTAAATGCTCATCGGGAACGGATTGGCTTTCTGGAACACCATACCAACCCTTTTGCGGAGGATATTTACATCCATATCTCCGTAAATATCCTCGTTGTCAAGGCGAATGTCGCCTGTTATCTTACAGCCCTCAACAAGGTCGTTCATTCGGTTGAGCGACTTTAAAAGAGTTGACTTACCGCAGCCTGACGGACCGATGAAGGCTGTGATTCTGTTTTTCTTCATACGGATATTTACATCCTTTAACGCATGAAATTTTCCGTAGTAAAGATTCATGTTTTCTATGGTAAATTTATCCATTGTAAAATAGTTATCCTTTCCTGTTACTTCTTGTTGTTTCCGAGTTTCTTTGCAACAAATGCCGAGAGTGTATTGATTGCAAAAACAAGTACAAGAAGTACAACTGCGGTACCCCATGCCTGATCTGTATGAAGTCCTTCGTTGGTAAGTACATACATATGAACGGCAAGTGATCGTCCCGAATTGAGAGGGCCTGCCGCATAGCCTGTTGCCGAACCGTAAGTATAAATAAGTGCGGCTGTTTCGCCAACTATTCTGCCGACAGCAAGAATGATTCCGGCAAGAATACCGGGCATCGCACTCGGAAGAATAATTTTCATAATTGTTCTGAGCTTGCCCGAACCGAGTCCGTAACTGCCCTCACGGTATGAATCGGGAACTGTGAGAAGTGCCTCCTCGGTTGTACGCATAATTGTGGGAAGTACCATAATTGCAAGCGTAAATGCACCGGCAAGAAGTGAATAACCCCAGTTAAGGGCATATACAAAGAAAAGCATACCGAAAAGACCGTAAACAATTGACGGAATGCCGGCAAGGGTTTCTGCCATTGTTCTTATTACCTTAACAAGCTTGTTGCCACGCTTTGCATACTCGGCAAGATAGATTGCCGCTCCCACACCGAACGGTACGGAAATTATAAGGGTTACAAGCGTAAGAACAATTGTGTTGATAATTGACGGCATACACGATACATTGTCGCTGTTGTACTCAAGTGAGAACAGCTCGGGGGTAAGGTTCGGAACACCTCGAACAAGAACATAGGCAATGATAAATATGAGAGCCGCCGCAGAAAGTGCCGCCGCAAGACCTACAAGAATGAGCAGTACAAGTGAAAGGGGCTTTTTTTTGTAGGCCTTCATTCTCTGTTTAAACGATACTTTGTTGATTGCCTTAATCTGTGACACATCAACCAAAGCGGCATCGTTTTTTATGTTATCGCTGTTAGCCACGCTTTTCACTCCTACTCTTTATAGCCTGCATTGAAAGTGTGATGAGCAGAACAAATACGAACAGAACAACACCCGTTGCAATAAGTGCCTGACGGTGCAAGCCTGTTGAATAACCCATTTCAAGAACAATGTTTGCAGTCAGGGTACGAAGTCCGTCCGTAACACTGTGCGGAATCTGAACCTGATTGCCTGCAATGAGTACAACTGCCATTGTTTCGCCCAACGCTCTGCCTATGCCGAGAACAACTCCTGCAAGAACGCCTGATTTTGATGCCGGAAGAATTGTCTTGAACACACTTCTTTCCTTTGTAGCACCAAGTGCCAGAGCACCTTCATAGTAGCTTTCGGGAACTGCCTTGATTGCCGACTCTGACACACCGATGATTGTCGGAAGAATCATAACTCCGAGTACGATTGACGCCGCAAGCCAGCTTGAACCGTTACCGCCGAAGTTATCACGGATGAACGGTACAACTACCATAAGTCCGAAGAAGCCGTAAACAATTGACGGGATGCCTGCCAAAAGCTCTGTTGCCGGTTTAAGCACCTTGTAAAGCGGTGCAGGACAAAATCTTGCAAGAAATACTGCTGTGAGAATTCCTATCGGAACACCGATTATGATTGCTCCCGCAGTAACATATATGCTTGCGATAATCATATCAAAAATTCCATATGATGCAGGCACATTCGTAGGCGCCCATTTCTGTCCGCCTACGAAATCAAAGAAGCCTATTTCTGCCATTGCAGGAACACCGTTACAGAATAAGAATATACAGATTATGACAACCGCCGCTATACTTGTTACAGCTGTGAGGAAGAAAACTCCCTGCATTGCCTTTTCACGAAATCTGTTTAATCTCATTTAATTATGTCACTCCAAACAGTTGTTTCACCTGTGTAAATTGATTTTACCTGATCAAGTGTGAGGTCATCACATGTGTTTGCATTGTTTACGATTACTGCGATACCGTCTTTTGCGATTGTTTCAACCTTGAGTGCGCTCTTTTCTTCATCTTTAAGGTCACGGGACGCCATACCGATATCACATGTACCGCCCATAGCTGACTGCATACCTGCCGATGAGTCGGATGTCTGGATTTCAACCTTAGCGTTTGTGTTTACCTTCTGATAAGCCTCGGCAAGCTTTTCCATTACAGGTGATACCGAAGAAGAACCTGCTACGCTTATTTTGCCTGACGGCTTCTTACCGCTGTATGCGGCATTTTCCGAAACTGTTACATAACCGTTGTCCGAAACAATCTTCTGACCGTCTGAGCTCATTATGTAATCGACAAAATCCTGAGCAACATCGCTGAGTTCGCCCTTGTAAGCAATGTTGAACGGACGGCTTACTGCATAGTCGCCTGATTTTACATTATCGGCTGTTGCCTCAACACCGCCGATTTTAAGAGCCTTTACCGTATCGTTGAGTGAACCGAGTGAAATGTAACCGATTGCCGCCTCGTTATCCTTAACATTTGTGATAACAGCCTCTGTGCTGTTGATTGTTACAGCCGAAGTAGTTGTGTTGTCTGTCTTGTTGTCGCCGTCCTTAACAAGAACGCCTGTAAGCTCTGTGAATGCGTCTCTTGTGCCTGAACCCTCTTCTCTTGTTACTACAGAGATTGTTTTTGATGCGTCAAACTTTGCGGCATCCGAACCTGCATCGGATGAACCGTTTGATGAAGAGCCTGCACCGCCGCAGCCTGCAAATGCAGAAACTGCAAGAACACCGAATAATGCTGTTGCCGTAATTTTTTTAGTCATAGATTTCATTTGAATTTTCTCCTTAAATTCATATCATTTGTGTACCTCTTTCGTACAACATCAGTCTATGACTGTTTTGTAAAATACGCTGTTTGTCAATTGTAAAAAGAGTGTAAATAAAAATATAGGTTTTGTATGCCAAAATAAATTTTTACAAATTTGCGTGACAAAGCCTTTTATTTGTGGTACAATATTACAGAAGTGTGCAGGATGTAAAATAATTCCTGCAAAATTTCAAAATCAACTTACATAAGATTTACAGAGAAATATTATTCCAAGGAGGTCATTTTAGTGGCTGAAAACAAAATCCCATACAAAATATACCTTGACGAAAGCGAAATCCCGACAAAATGGTACAATGTTCGTGCAGATATGAAGAACAAGCCTGCACCGCTTTTAAACCCTGCAACACTCAAGCCTATGACACACGCAGACCTTGCTCCCGTGTTCTGTGATGAGCTTATTGACCAGGAGCTTGACGATACAGACGCATACATTGACATTCCGGAAGAAATTCAGAACTTCTATAAAATGTACCGTCCATCTCCGCTTATAAGAGCATATTTTCTTGAAAAGGCTCTTGACACTCCCGCAAAGATTTACTACAAATTCGAGGGCAACAACACAAGCGGAAGCCACAAGCTCAACAGCGCAATTGCTCAGGCTTACTACGCTAAAAAGCAGGGACTTAAAGGTGTTACAACCGAAACAGGCGCAGGTCAGTGGGGTACTGCCCTTTCAATGGCTTGTTCATATTTCGGCCTTGACTGCAAGGTATTTATGGTAAAGGTTTCATACGAGCAAAAGCCTTTCAGAAGAGAGGTTATGAGAACCTACGGTGCAAGCGTTACTCCGTCACCGTCAACAACAACGGAAGTCGGCAGAAAGATTCTTGAGGCTCACCCCGGTACAACAGGGAGCCTTGGCTGTGCTATTTCTGAAGCTGTTGAGGTTGCAACTCATACAGACGGCTACCGTTATGTACTCGGAAGTGTGCTTAATCAGGTACTTCTTCATCAGTCCGTTATCGGTCTTGAAGCAAAAGCCGCTCTCGAAAAGTACAATGTAAAGCCTGACATTATCATCGGCTGTGCAGGCGGCGGTTCAAACCTCGGCGGTCTTATCTCTCCGTTTATGGGTGAAAAGCTCCGTGGCGAAAATGACTACAAGTTTATCGCTGTTGAGCCGGCATCATGCCCAAGCCTTACAAGAGGTAAGTTTGCATATGACTTCTGCGACACTGGTATGATTTGTCCTCTCGCAAAGATGTACACGCTCGGCAGCGGATTTATTCCGTCAGCCAATCACGCAGGCGGTCTTCGTTTCCACGGTATGAGTTCAACACTTTCTCAGCTGTATCATGACGGTCTTATGGAGGCAAGAGCAGTTGAGCAGACAAGCGTGTTTGCGGCAGCAGAGCAGTTTGCAAGAGTTGAAGGTATTCTTCCTGCTCCCGAAAGCAGTCACGCAATCAGAGTTGCAATTGACGAGGCTCTCAAGTGCAAGGAAACAGGCGAAGAAAAAACAATTCTCTTCGGTCTTACAGGTACAGGCTACTTTGATATGGTTGCTTATCAGAAGTATAATGACGGCGAAATGAGTGACTACATTCCGACAGACGCCGACCTCCAGCAGGGCTTTGACGGCTTGCCAAAGGTTGACTAATGCGAGTGTCTCGCACCCGGTTCGTGAAGACAGTTTGTTATATTCAAACTTTTGTCACCCGAGCGTAGCTTGGTTATCAATTTACGAACTAACACTATATTAATATTTATCGGAATATAAAAAAAGAAAAGAGGTCAGTAATCGCTGACCTCTTTGTTATAGGAGATGATTTTTTGAAAACACCTGTTCTTGAAAGTGAACGAGTCATTTTACGCCCATTAACCGTTAACGATGCTAAAACGGCATTTAACAACTGGACAAGTGATAATCGAGTTACAAAGTATATGCGGTATAATTCTCACACAAGCCTTGATGATACAATTGAATGGCTTAAAATGGTTGAATATGCAGAAAATTCTGACAAGCAATACGATTGGGGATTTATTGACAAAAAAGCGGGTACTCTTTTCGGCAGTGGCGGTCTTGTATGGAATGATGATGAACAGATGTACGAAATCGGTTACAACTGTATGTTTGATTATTGGCACAAAGGCTTTACAACTGAAATAGCCGCAGTAATTCTTAATTTTGCAAAGAACACTTTAAAGCAAACAAAGATTTACGGTTGCCACGCTGTTGAGAATGTAAACTCGGGAAAAGTTATGATTAAAAATGGATTTGTACCTACCGGATATACTACCGTAACAAACTTTGACGGCACAACTAAAAAGGCACGAACCTACATTTTAAACTTTTAACTATTATACGCAATGAGTGCAATATTTGATGCACAGTTTTCTTCATTTAAATAACAAGTCAGTGTGTTTTATTCGTTTTGGTTTTGCAACCAAAACGATTGGCGAACACTGTTCTCCCCTACATTATTTCGGTAACTGTATCTCATTTATACAGTTTGTTTTCATCATAAATTTTATGCCATTACTTAGCGGGCGTCCAATGAACGCCCCTACGGAATTGTGCGAACAATTACAATACTACGCTCGGGCATAATATGTTTTTTTACATTACAAACTGTCTTCCCGACATTAATTTTCCATTTTCAATTTTCAATTTTACATTTAATTAAAACTGTCTTCACGAACTGGGAACGGCGACTCGCCGTGTAGGCGAATATTGTCCGCCCATACGGTTCTAAAAGAAAAATTACAAAAACAAAAAACGGTTGGATTACTTTTTTCGTAAATCCAACCGTTAATTTTTTATTTGGTAATCTAAAATCCGAACTTATTCTCTGCCGGCACGAATGCTTGCGGAGGCAAGTATATACACAAAACCGAGGAGAATATCGGTTGCTATGTCGAACACTTCAATCACAAAAACAACCTGTCCGTTGACAACATTAAATATGATGTTAAGCACTCCGATAAGCACAAGCACTACTGCGAGTTTGCCCGAAGTTTTCAACATTTTTTGCATATCCGGCGGTGATGTCTTTTTTGAAACGGCTCTCAGTCCCATTGAACCTACTGCGAGCTTCAGCACCATTGAAACGGTGACAGTCACGATTAGCAGATAGTCGAATACCGATGCCGATCCGCCGTCAAATGACGGGATAATCGTATTAACCAGCTTGTATGCAACCAAAATTCCCGAAAATATAACTCCGAGAAACATTACAACTGCCGTTACTTTGATTTTTTCTTTCATAAGACACACCCCCGTGAAGGTTTAAGTTATCAGCCGATAAGCTCCTTGATTTTTGACTCTGCAAGAGCAGGATCTGCCTTACCTCTGCTGTTCTTCATAACATTTCCGACAAGCGACTTAATCGCCTTTTCCTTGCCGTTCTTATAGTCCTCAACAGTCTTTGGATTGCTCTCAACAGCCTGCTTGCACAAATCGTTGAGTGCGTTTTCGTCAAGACCGCCCATATCGCTTTCGCTGATAAATTCAAGAGCACCCTTGCCGCTGTCAAGCATTTTTTCAAGTGTTGCCTTTGCAAGGTTGTTGCGGATTTTACCGCTGTCAAGAAGTTTTACAAGCTCGTTAAGCTGTTCGGGAGTAACCGCAACATCAAAGATTTCCTTGTCAGCCTCGGTTTCCGTTCTGCGGAAAATCTGACCGATAATGAAGTTAGAAACTGTCTTTGGTGACTTAACGCCCTCGCAAGCCTTGTCAAAATACTCGCTGATTTTGCGGTACTTTGTAAGAAGCTGTGCATCCTTTTCGGGAATTGCAAGTTCGTCAATATATCTTCTGCACTTGTCGGCAGGAAGTTCAGGCATTGCAGCCTTGATTTCTTCAACAACATCTTTCGGAACATGGATAGTAACAAGGTCGGGATCACGAAAATAACGGTAATCGTGAGCGTCCTCTTTACTTCTCATTGAAGATGTTGTGTTGGTTGCGTCGTCATAACGGAGAGTTTCCTGAACAACACTTCCGCCGTTTTCAATGAGGTCAACCTGTCTTTCAAACTCATACTCCATAGCCTTTGCTATGTTGTTGATTGAGTTCATATTTTTAATTTCGGTTCTTGTACCAAGCTTTTCGCTGCCCTTTGGACGAACCGAAATGTTTACATCGCAACGCATTGAGCCTTCCTGCATCTTACAGTCGGAAATTCCGATGTAACGCATAACCTGCTGAAGCTTTTCAACATACTCTCTTGCCTCGTCAATTGAACGAATGTCAGGCTCTGAAACGATTTCGATAAGAGGAACACCGCCACGGTTATAGTCAACATATGTGTCGCCGTGCTGATGAATGAGCTTTCCTGCATCCTCTTCGATGTGAATGTGGTGCAAACGGATTTTTCTGCCGTTTGAAAGCTCAACATAACCGCCTATAATAAGCGGAGCATAAAGCTGGCTGATCTGATAAGCCTTTGAAAGGTCGGGATAGCAGTAGTTCTTTCTGTCCATTTTTGAAATCTCTGCGATTTCGCCGTGAACTGCAAGACCTGCACGGATTGCATAGCGAACTACCTCACGGTTAAGCTTTGGAAGTGTTCCCGGCAGACCGATACACACGGGACAGCAATGGCTGTTTGGCGCACCGCCGAATTTTGTAGTACAGCCGCAGAAGATTTTTGTCTTTGTGGCAAGCTCAATATGGGTTTCAAAACCCGCAACTAATTCGTAACTCACAGCTTAACACCCCACTTTGTATCCTTAAAGTTTTCAGCAGCAGCCTGCTGATATTTGTATGCCGCATTAAGAATTTCAGCCTCGCCAAAGCTCTTGCCGATAAGCTGCATACCAATCGGCATACCCTTTGCGTTGAATCCGCACGGAACCGAAACACCCGGCAGACCTGCAATATTGACAGGTACAGTGCAGATATCCGTAAGATAGGTTTCAATCGGATCGCTTACAGCATGTCCCTTTTCAAATGCTGTCATAGGAACTGTCGGAGCAAGGATTACATCGCACTTTTCAAATGCGTTGTTGAATGCCTTAACGATAGTGCCGCGAAGATTCTGAGCCTTTTTGTAATAAGCGTCATAGTAACCTGCGGAAAGCACATAAGTACCGAGGAGGATTCTGCGTTTAACCTCTTCGCCGAATCCCTCCGAACGGGTACGGCAGACCATATCGTGAGTGCCGTTGTAATGCTCGGTTTTGTAACCGAAACGGATACCGTCATATCTGCCGAGGTTTGAAGATGCCTCGGCACAGGCGATGATATAGTAAACAGGAAGGGCAAATTTGAGTTCCGGCAGGTCAAAGTAAACAATCTCTGCGCCCATTGACTTGTAGATATCGGCAGCCTTTAAGACAGCCTCTTTTACATCGTCACGAACACCCTCAAGATATTCCTTTGCAATACCGATTTTCATACCCTTGATATCATTGTTGAGTTTTGAATAAGTGTCACCGACAAAGCCCTTTGAGGTTGAATCTTTTTCATCTCTCTTTGAAATTGCGTCAAAGACAATTGCAGCGTCCTCAACAGACTTTGTAATCGGTCCAATCTGGTCAAGTGAACTTGCGTATGCGATAAGTCCGTAACGGGAAACCGCACCGTAAGTAGGTTTAAGACCTACAATACCGCAGAACGATGCCGGCTGACGGATTGATCCGCCTGTATCAGAGCCAAGACCGTAAGCGGCAATGTTTGCGCCTACCGCACTTGCAACACCGCCTGATGAACCGCCTGAAACATAGTTTGAATCAAACGGATTCATTGCACCGCCAAAGTATGATGTTTCGCATGAAGAGCCCATTGCGAACTCGTCCATATTCGTCTTGCCGAGCATAACTGCGTTTTCACCTGCAAGAGTTTCCCAAACGGTTGCGTTATAAATCGGCTTATAGCCTGTGAGAATTTTTGAACAACAGGTTGTTTCAATTCCCTTTGTTGAAATATTGTCCTTGAGCGTCATCGGAACACCCTCGAGCATACCGATTTCCTCGCCGGAGGCAATTTTTCTGTCAACAGCCTCGGCAGTTTTCAGAGCCTCCTCGCCTGTTACATTAACATATGCGTTAAGCTCGCCGTCAGCCTTTTCGATTTCGTCAAGATAGCTTTTTGTAAGCTCGGTACATGAACACTCTTTTGACACAAGCATTTCATGAATTTTTTCAATAGAACCCATTTTTACACCGCCTTACTCTCTGTTTCTTACAAGGAAGTGATCCTCTGCCTGCTCGGGAGCATTTGAAAGAATTTCCTTTGTATCGTAGGACTCAACAACCTCATCCTCACGAAAAACATTTGACAGATTGTTAATATCGTCAAACTCCTCGCCGTCTGTCGGAGCGTTATTGATTGTGTCGGCAAAATCTATGATTTCCTGCATTGACTTTGTAAGGCCGTCAAGCTCCTCTTCGGGAACAAAAAGCTTTGAAAGCAACGCAATGTTTTCAACATCTTCTCTTGTTACCATAAAAACCGTCCTTTTTAAAGAAAATAGGGCAAGTCATATAATATATAACTCGCCCTTTGAGTTTGAATATATGACTGCAAATGCAGTTTTTATCTTAATTTAATATGAACCTCACGGAGCTGCTGTTCTGTTACCTCACCCGGTGAACCGAGGAGAAGATCCTGAGCATTGGAGTTCATCGGGAATGCAATAACTTCTCTGATGTTCTCTTCCTCTGTAAGGAGCATAATCATACGGTCAACACCCGGAGCCATACCTGCGTGCGGCGGAGCACCGTACTGGAACGCATTGTAGAGTGCAGAGAATTTAGCCTTGAGGTCATCCTCGCTGTAGCCTGCAAGCTCGAACGCTTTCTTCATAATTTCAATATCGTGGTTACGAACAGCGCCTGATGAAAGCTCTACACCGTTGCAAACGATATCGTACTGATAAGCAAGAACCTCTTCGGGATCCTTGTTAAGAAGGCTGTCAAGACCGCCCTGCGGCATTGAGAAAGGATTGTGTGTGAAGATAATTTGATTTGTTTCTTCATCTCTCTCAAACATCGGGAAGTCAACGATAAAGCACATTTCAAAACGGCTTGTATCGATAAGGTCAAGACGCTTTGCAACCTCTGTTCTGATCTGACCCGCAAGCTTTGGAGCTTCCTGAGCAGTATCGGCGATAAAGTAGATTACATCGCCTGCTTTTGAACCGTTACGGCTGATAAGTTCTTCACGGTCGCCCTCTTTAAGGAACTTGTCAATCGGGCCGTCAAATGTGAGGTCATCTCTAACCTTAACATAGCCAAGGCCCTTCATGCCGATTGAAAGAGCGAACTCCTCCATCTTCTTGAACCATTTCTTTGACTGACCTGCGGCATTCGGAACATTGATTGAACGAACTGTCTTTTTGCGGAACGGAGCAAAGTCTGTTTCCTCAAACATATCGCTGATTTCAACAATTACGAGCGGATTGCGGAGGTCAGGCTTGTCTGTACCGTACTTGAGCATACTCTCTGCATACGGAATACGGGCAAACGGAGGCTTTGAAACCTCTTTATTTGAAAACTTCTTGAATGTTTCGTAAAGAACCTCTTCAGCAACAGCAAATACATCTTCCTGTGTTGCAAAAGCCATTTCAAAATCAAGCTGATAGAACTCACCCGGTGAACGGTCTGCACGGGCGTCCTCATCACGGAAGCAAGGTGCAATCTGGAAATACCTGTCAAAGCCTGACACCATAAGGAGCTGTTTAAAAATCTGAGGAGCCTGTGGGAGAGCATAGAATCTGCCCTTGTGCTTTCTGCTCGGGATAAGGTAGTCACGAGCGCCCTCCGGAGATGAAGTTGAAAGGATAGGAGTCTGAATCTCCATAAAGCCCATTTCGTTCATCTTGTTGCGCAGAAATGTGATAATCTGCGAACGAATCATAATATTATTGTGAACCTTCGGGTTACGGAGGTCAAGAAAACGATATTTAAGTCTTACTTCTTCATTGGTATTTGTAGAGGTTGCAACCTCAAACGGAAGAACATTCTTACACTTACCGAGAACCTTGATGTCCTCCGTGTGAACTTCAACGAAACCTGTTGCAATCTTCTTGTTAATTGTTTCTTCGTCACGCTTAACAACAGTACCGCTGAGAGTTACTGTACATTCCTTGTTGATATCTTTAAGGAGTTCATCGTTGTGAACAACAACCTGAAGCACACCGTACTGATCACGGATATCGAGGAACATTACACCGCCGTGGTCACGGATATTTTCAACCCAGCCCGCAACTCTGACCTGCTGTCCGATATTTTCTTCTCTTAACTCACCGCAGGTGACTGTGCGGTATTCATTAGCTTTTATCATTACTGTAACTATCCTTTCACAGATATTTTGCCTGTCAGCCTATTTATTTAGCCTATTCTTCTGTATTATAACACAATTGCTGTATTCAATCAATATTTTACAAAAGATTTTTTAAGCATACGGCAAAATATTCCGTTATTCAACGCTTTTAAGACTTTCAACCATATTAACGGCTTTAATCTTAAAGCTCATAACCGCATTTACAAGAATTGAAAACAGGAATGTCAGCCCTGCCGCATAGAGGTATGAAGTGAAATAAATATCTCTTCCGAACATAACGTTGTCAACCTCAACCGTCTGAATAATAAAGCCCGTCAAAAGGTTTCCGAGAAACAGACCTACGAAAATTCCGAGGATAGTCAGAATTATGTTCTCTTTGTAAATGAATGATGAGGTTTCGCGGTTGTAGAATCCGAGAACCTTAAAGGTTGCAATTTCACGGACACGCTCGGCAATGTTGATATTTGTAAGATTGTAGAGCACAACAAAGGCAAGTGCCGCTGCGCAGATTATCATAACCGTAACAACCATATCAAGCGAGTTGAGCATATTTCTAAATTCGTTCAAGCTTGAAGCAATGTAGCTTACCGCCGCAATTTTATCATCTGATAAAACCTGTGAACCGAATTTGTCGCAGGCAGAATCCGAGGTATCTTTGAGTGCGACATCAGCCATATTATAGGTGCAGTCACTGCCGAACAAGCTCTTATAGGCGGTTGGCGTCATATAAACAAAATTGTAAATGTACTGTTCAAAAATTCCGCTGACCTTGACCTCTGCCTTTTTGCCGTCAACATTCAGTGTGATTTTGTCGCCCGTTTTTATTCCAAGCTCACTGCACATTTTTTCACTGAGCATTACTCCGCTGTCCGAAAGCTTGAGTTCTTCTTTGCCTTTTCTTGTATGCAGAGAAACAATTTCGTCAAACTTTTCGGGATTCTGCGGTACAACAAGATTTGTGTCGCTGTCCTTAACCTTACTGCCGTGTGTTACCGTACATTCCTGCTGTGAAACAAGCATTGAGTGTTTGACATTGCTGTTTTTATCAAGTGTATCTGTCAAAAACGAAAGATTGTCGGCACTTCCGCTGTCTTTCGGAACAACAACGGCATCGTATTTATAGATTGTTTCAAACTGATCGTGTGTCATCGGTTCAAAGCTGTTGAGCAAACCGAATGCGGCAACAATCAGAGCCGTACAGCCTGCCACACCGATAACAGTCATACAAAGTCTTACCTTGTATCTGAACAGATTTCTTGCGGTCAGCTTTGAGTTAAAGCTCATATGTGACCACAACGGTTTTATGCGTTCAAGCAAAATTCTCTTGCCCGCCTTTGGTGCTTTCGGCCGCATAACAGCCGCAGGCTTTTCGTGCAGAGATTTTGCACACACTACAACCGACACAACAACCGTGCAGACAACTGCGGCAACAATTCCGAAAATTATGCTTGTATAGTCTGGTATCAGCGTTATATCGCCGATGTAGTACATAATTTTGTAAGCATCATAAATTACAAACGGCAAGGTGAAAATGCCGATTAAAATACCGATTACACTTCCGATAACAGCCGCAAGCAACGAGTAGATTACAAACTTCATTACAATGCTTGTGTTGCTGTAGCCGAGTGCTTTCAGCGTTCCGATTTCGGTGCGCTTTTCCTCAATTAGTCTTGTCATTGTGGTTACGCAGACAAGCACCGCTACGAGCAGGAAAAACACGGGGAATACCGTTGCAACAGCCCCGAGTCTGTCTGCATTTGAAGAAAATGTTGAGTAACCCGGGTTGTCGCTTCTGTCAAAGACATACCACTTTGGTTCTGTAAGAGAATTAATTTCTTCCTCTGCATCTTTGATTTTATCCTCTGCCTTTTTGAATTCTTCATCGGCTTTTTTAACACCGTCATCGTATTCCGTCTGTGCATCGGAGAGTTTTTTCTCACCGTTTTTCTTTTCCTCGGCAAGCTTTGCAACACCGCTGTCGTACTCGCTCTGAGCGTCATTCAGCTTGCTTTCTGCCGAATCAAGCTGTGCCTGACCGTCTGCCGACTGTTGTGCAAGTTCTGCTTTTGCGGCATCAAGCTGTGTCCTTCCGCTTGAAATCTGTGAATATGCGTAGTCAAGCTGAGCCTGTCCCTCACTTTTTTTCTGTTCAAAAAGTGCCTTGCTTTCGGAAAGTCGGCTTTCGCTTTCTTCAAGCTGTGCCTTTGCGGAATCGTATGTTGCGTTGAGTTCGTCAAGCTTCTGCTGAGCCTGTTCAAGCTGTGCGTTCAAAACAGCAAGCGTTTCTTCATCGGTTGTCTGACTGATTTGATACTGCAAAGCCGAAACAGCTTCCTCAGCCTGGCTTATTCCTGCCAAAAGCTGCGGTTCCTGTTCGGTTTGAAATGTATCCTTTGCCGACTGCAGCTGATATTCCGCATTTTCAATTTCAGCCTGTGATTTTGAAATTTCTTTATCAAATTCTGCTTTTGAAGAATTATACTGTTTTTCGGCAGAATTAAGCTGACTTTCCTTTTCGGCAATCTGAGCCTGTGCATCGGCAATTTTTGTGTTATATTCATTGCGTGAATTTTCAAGCTGTGTCCTGCCGTCCTCAATCTGCTGTTTTGCCGAATCAAGTTTTTTCTGTGCATCATCGGTCTTGTTTTTCAGCTCTTTTTTGCCGTCATCAATCGCCGTCTTTGCATCGGCAAGCTTCTTTTCGGTTTTTTCTTTATTGTCCGAATACTCCTGTTTTGCATCTGCAAGGTCGCTCTTAGCCTTGTCGATAACCTCAACCGTAAAGCTGTTGCTCCTGTCCTCTCCCACCTTTTCAAAATCGGCGGTCTTAGCCTCTATGGCATTATCATAATCGTCCGTATATGCCAAGAATTTATCCGAAATATCGGTTTTTACATAAAGCTCCGTGTAGCGTTCAAAGGCGAAATCTTCGGGGCAAATGTAGAAATAATCCGAGATTTTTCCGTTGCCGACCGTCGTAGTTCCTCGCTGATATGCTATGTAAAGAGGTGACTGCACAAGACCGACCACCGTGTATTCAAGGGTTTTAAGTTCGGTTGAAGTATCTGTATCGCCCGTCTGTTTTGCAAATCTGATTTTGTCGCCGATTTTATAACCCTCTGCCGTGAACGAGGTTGAATCGGCTGCAATTTCACCCGACTTTTCGGGAAGTCTGCCTTCCGTCAAAACAAGCTTGTTCTGAACGGAATTATCACCGTATTTTTCGGGAAGCGCAATGACTCTCATAGTCCTGCCACCGCTGTCGGCATCGGTCTGAACATCGCAGAAATATGACGGCATAACAGAGGTTACTCCGTCCGTATTTTTTACCGCCTTGATGTCGTCCTCATCAAATCCGACCGTTGACACAAGTCGGTAATCCATAAGCTCCTGCTCGTCCGTGTAGGTTCTTGCAAGATTGTACATTGACGGAACCGTTGCCTTTATTCCGGCAAAAAATCCCACTCCGAGGGCGATAATCGCCATAATTGAGATGAATCTTGCTTTTGTATTTTTAATTTCTCTGAATGTGTTTTTTATCAAGGATTTAGTCATTGTGACACCTCCTTTTCATTTTTTACCACTCAATTTCTTCAACATTTTTCGGATTTTCATTGTAAATATCTTCAACAATTTTTCCGCTTTTCATTCTTATAATGTGATCCGCCATCGGCGTTATTGCTCCGTTGTGAGTGATAAGAACAACGGTCATTTTGTCTTTGCGGCAGGTTTCCTGCAACAATTTCAGAATCTGTCTGCCCGTGTTGTAGTCAAGCGCACCTGTCGGTTCGTCACAAAGCAAAAGCTTCGGTCTTTTGGCAAGTGCTCTTGCGATTGAAACTCTCTGCTGTTCACCGCCCGAAAGCTGTGCGGGAAAGTTGTTTGCCCTTTCAAGCAAGCCCACGCTGTCAAGAGCAGTTTCACTATCAAGAGGATTGCTGCAAATCTGAGCGGCAAGCTCAACATTTTCCTTTGCCGTTAGGTTATGAACAAGGTTGTAAAACTGGAACACAAAGCCTATGTCATGCCGTCTGTACTCAATAAGCTGTTTGTCCTTAAATTTGCTTATATCCTTTCCGCCGACAATGATTTCGCCCTCGGAACAGCTGTCCATTCCGCCGAGAATATTCAGAACGGTTGTTTTGCCTGCACCGGACGCACCGACTACAATTGCAAACTCGCCCTCCTCAACCTTGAACGAAATGCCGTCAACCGCATTGATGACAATCTCACCCGTTTTGTATCTTTTGTAAACATTATTAAATTCTACAAGGCTCATAAAATCACCCTTTTCATATGTTTCTTACAGAAAAAATCACTGTGCTTCGCATACTAATTATACCAAATTAACACCGCAATATCAACAGAAATCTTACCGTATTCGTCATCTGTATGTACAATATTTTGAAATTATACATATAAAAACAGCAGAGGTCACACTAAACCTCTGCCGCAAAAAATTATTCATATGTATGATTACAGACCTCGTTGATTTTATCACGGAGCTTTAAGAAATCGTCAAAAGCGTCGGGCTTTCTGCGTGGATCACGCAAAATTGCCGCAGGATGAAGCATTGCCATCATAAGCACACCGTTTTTCTCAATCCACTGACCGTGTTCCTTTGTGATTTTGATATCCGATTTAATAAGCCTTGCCGCCGCAATTCTGCCGAGACAGACAATAATTTTCGGCTTGATCATTCTCACCTGTGTTCTGAGCCACTCAATGCACATTTCCTGTTCTTCGGGCTTTGGATCACGGTTCTTCGGCGGACGGCACTTTACCATATTGGCAATGTAAATATTCTTGTTTCTGTCAAGGTCAACAGCCGCAAGCATTTTGTCAAGCAGTTTGCCTGCTCTGCCGACAAACGGTTCGCCTTGAAGATCCTCGTTTTCACCCGGACCTTCACCGATGAACATAACCTCTGCATTTTCGTTGCCGACGCCCACAACAACATTTGTGCGAGTTTCGCAGAGTTCACACCTGTGACAGTTTTCACAAGCCCATTTTAATTCTTCCCAGGTATTATACATAATTTTCTCTCCCAAAATAAAGATTTAAATTTATCAAAAATGTTGAAATTCCAAGAATAAAGTAGTAAAATAAACACGAAGCCGTACGGCGAATTCTAATTGAATGGTGGTACACAAAATGAAAGTAATGGTTGAAACATCAGCGCATCATGTTCATGTTACCAAAGAAACTCTTGAGGCTCTCTTTGGCAAGGGCGCAACTCTTACAAACAAAAAGAATCTTTCACAGCCCGGACAGTTTGCCTGTGTTGAAAAGGTAACTGTTGTAGGTCCGAAAAGTGAAATGAAAATGTCAATTCTCGGTCCCGAAAGAAGTGCAGATCAGGTTGAAATTTCTCTTACAGACGCTCGTAAGCTCGGCATTGCCGCTCCTGTCAGAGAATCAGGCGATATTGCGGGCACACCCGGTTGCAAGCTTGTCGGTCCCGAGGGCGAAGTTGAAATCGAATGCGGTGTAATTGCCGCTAAAAGACACATTCACCTTGATCCGAAAACTGCCGAAGAGTTTGGTCTTAAAGATAAACAGCTCGTTTCGGTTAAGGTCGGCGAAAATACAGGCAGAGCAACAACATTCGGTGATGTTGTAATCAGAGTAAACGCAAACTACGCTCCTGCAATGCACATTGATACAGACGAATCAAATGCAGCCGCTCTCGGCGGTACGGTTGACGGCGAAATCATCGCATAATTTCAATTTAAACCAAATCACATTTTTTGGACAGTCTTTAAAGGCTGTCCTTTTGTTTTGCCAAAATAAGGTCAGTTGGGACAAAAGCTGAGATGTCTGTTCAGAAGATTTGTCAAATCATTTATTTCATTCACAGAAAGCTTCCTGAGATCAACCAACAATACATGGTTTGAGCGATGGATAATGTAGATATAATTTTTATAATTGCCCCAAAAATAAAACATATTCCATTGGTTCATTCCTTTTACCCACGGTGAAATTATCTGAATACCATCTTCAAAAAACATATATTCTCTAACCCCCTGTTTTTCAGAAGGATCTGCTTTACTTGACCTTATATAGAAAATCAATTCATGTATTTTTCTTGCAAAGATTGCTAACAAAATATCCAGAGCTACAAAAATAAATGCCATGAAATCAATTGAACCACCATTCATTGGGGGGTCAAAAATCATTTGAAGTACAATAATTACTGCAATAAGTAAAAGACATATTCTAATAATTAATCTTTTCGTTTTATTCCCCAGACAATCTAATGAAATTTCTTTTATTACTTTATTTTCCTCTTCACCAACATCAATTTTACATTTAATCATTTTGATTTTACCCTTTCATTTCTTTTTTCAAAAGGAAATCGGTTTGCATATCGTCACCGATGACAAATGTGTGTTGTGAAAATTTTTCATATCCTTTTGATTTGTAGAATTTCTTTGCAGGCTCGTTATGTTCCCATACACCGAGCCATATTGTTGAAAGTTTTTTCTCACTTGCAAAATTCTCCGCAATCTGCATAAAGGCTGAGCCTATGCCCTGTCCTTTGGCACTTTTCAGAATATAGATGCGTTGAATTTCAAGCGCATTGTCAAGGCATTTTTCAGTCTGCGCATTGCCGATATTCAGTTTTAAATATCCGAGAGGAGTACCGTTTTTGTACGCTATAAAGGTTACACTTTCGGAGTTTGCAAGTTCTGCTGACAGCTTTTCCGCTGAATAGGTTTCTGCAAGAAATTTTCGCATATCCACCTCATCGGTTGAATCGGAGAAAGTTTCGTAAAAAGTTGCTCTGCAAAGATATTGCAGGTCCGTCAGCATATCAATGGTGCATATTTTTATATCAATTTTGCTGTTCATATTATCAAAGTCTGCTCAAAAATGTGTGGAGAAAATCGGGGAAAATTTCTCGCCAAGATTTTTCATTGTGTGCGTTTTCAAAAAGAATGACATCGTTCATTCTGTCATACGGGTAGAAGCTTTCTTCCAAAAGTTCATAGAGCATTTCGGTGCTTTCAAAAATCATCTCTTCAAGCTCGTCACCGTTGCCTGTATAGATGTAGAGGTACGGCATATTTTCAACAATTTTTGCCGAAAGATATTTCGCCCAATCCTCTCTTGTGTAACAGAGAAATGCCGGAGAAAACACACCTGCATAGCCGAATTTTTCCGGGTGTTCAAAAGCCGAAAAAAATGACATAAGTCCGCCCGATGAACTTCCGCAGACGGCAACATTCTGTCTGTCGGTGCATACGGGGAAATTATTTTCAACATACGGAATGACGGTATTCATAAGAAAATTGTCAAAGATTTCGCCCTCGGGTTTAAAGTCCTCGCAGAGCATTTCAAGGTGCTGAACCTCACCGATTGATTTCGGTGTAAGCTCGCTGTCACGCCAAGCATTACCGTTGTCAATACCTACGATTACAGCGTTGCCTACACCGCTTTTCTGCTCGTTTTCAACGGCTTTTACAACCTCCCACGAACCGTGCGGAGTTGAATTATCGTCAAAAAGATTCTGTCCGTCTGTCATATATACAACAGGAAGTTTTTCACCGTCGGAATGTGACGGAACATAAACCCAAACATTTCTGTCGCCCTTGTCGGGATACGGAAGTTTTATTGTATGTAACTTTGCGTCAGCCATAAAATCACCTATTTTTTATTATCTAATAGATATTAAACCATAAAAACGGCTGTGTTGCAACCTAATTTTTTACGGTTGCATAAATACAAAAATTCCCGTAAATAATATCTACAGAGGTGATTTGTTATGACTAACGATATTGAAATGCTCAACTGCGTTTTGCAGAATGCCGAAATGGGCTGTCAGGGAATTACGAGCGTGAGGAAAAGTTTGAAGGACAGCAAGGTTGACGGTGTTTTGTGCGAACATCTTATTAAATACGGAAAGCTGTATCATTGTGCAAATAAAATGTTGCAAAATCGTGGTGCAGAGCCACACAGAGTGAGTAATATGACAAAAGCAATGACACGCTATGCCGCACAAAGGGATTTAAAGCGTGACTCATCATCTTCGCACATTGCCGAAATGATGATAAAAGGCAACACAATGGGAGTGAATAAAATGTCACGCAAAATCCGAGAATATAACGGCAATGATCCCCATGTCAGCCTCCTCGCCAAAAGAATGTTAGAAACCGAAGAAGAAAACATAAAAGAAATGTCCGCATTTTTGTAAGTATAATCTCAATAAAAAACACCCGAAAGGAATTTTTCAAAAACCTTTCGGGTGAAATTTTTATTTAGATAAAGGTTGCACCAATTATGATGCGTTAAGCACAGTCGGGCAAATTAAGCCTTAGGACCTGCTTCAACGAGAGCCTTACCGGCTTCGTTGCCTTCGTACTTAGCAAAGTTCTTAACAAAACGGCTTGCAAGATCCTTAGCCTTCTCTTCCCAATCAGCAACATTTGCATATGTGTCACGAGGATCGAGGATGCCTGAATCAACGCTGGGGAGCTCTGTAGGAACTTCAAAGTTGAAGTGTGGAATTGTCTTTGTAGGAGCCTTTGTGATAGAACCGTCAAGGATAGCGTCGATGATACCACGAGTATCCTTAATAGAGATACGCTTGCCTGAGCCGTTCCAACCTGTGTTTACGAGGTATGCCTTAGCACCGCTCATTTCCATCTTCTTAACGAGCTCTTCAGCATACTTTGTAGGATGAAGCTCGAGGAATGCCTGACCGAAGCAAGCTGAGAATGTCGGAGTTGGCTCTGTGATGCCACGCTCAGTACCAGCAAGCTTAGCTGTGAAGCCTGAGAGGAAGTAGTACTTTGTCTGCTCAGGTGTGAGAATTGAAACAGGCGGAAGTACGCCGAAAGCATCAGCTGAAAGGAAGATTACATTCTTTGCAGCAGGAGCTGAAGAAACAGGACGAACAATGTTGTCGATGTGATCAATCGGATATGATACACGAGTGTTCTCTGTTACAGTCTTGTCGTTAAAGTCAATCTTGCCTTCCTTGTCAACAGTAACATTTTCAAGAAGAGCGTCTCTTCTGATAGCGTTGTAGATGTCAGGCTCTGACTCTTTGTCAAGGTTGATAACCTTAGCATAGCAGCCACCTTCAAAGTTGAATACGCCGTTGTCGTCCCAGCCGTGCTCGTCATCACCGATGAGGAGTCTCTTAGGATCTGTTGAAAGTGTAGTCTTACCTGTACCTGAAAGACCGAAGAAGATAGCTGTGTTCTCGCCGTTCTTATCTGTGTTGGCTGAGCAGTGCATTGATGCGATGCCCTTGAGCGGGAGGTAGTAGTTCATCATTGAGAACATACCCTTCTTCATCTCACCGCCGTACCATGTGTTGATGATAACCTGCTCACGGCTTGTGATGTTGAATACAACAGCTGTTTCTGAGTTAAGACCGAGCTCCTTGTAGTTTTCAACCTTAGCCTTTGATGCGTTGTAAACAACGAAATCAGGCTCAAAGTTTTCAAGCTCTTCAGCTGAAGGAGTGATGAACATATTTGTTACAAAGTGAGCCTGCCAAGCAACCTCAACGATGAAACGAACAGCCATTCTTGTGTCCTTATTAGCGCCGCAGAAAGCATCTACAACATAAAGCTTCTTGTTAGAAAGCTCTTTCTTTGCGATTTCCTTAACTGCCTTCCAAGTTTCCTCAGATGCAGGATGGTTGTCGTTCTTGTACTCGTCAGAAGTCCACCAAACAGTGTCCTTTGAGTTCTCGTCCATAACGATGAACTTGTCCTTAGGTGAACGACCTGTGTAAACGCCGGTCATAACATTAACTGCGCCAAGCTCAGTTTCCTGACCAACTTCATAACCCTCGAGTTCGGGTCTTGTTTCTTCTTTGAAAAGCTCTTCATAAGAAGGATTGTGAACGATTTCAGTGGTACCTGTAATACCGTACTTTGTTAAATCAATCTTTGCCATTTCAGTATCAACCTTTCTATGTTTTCTGAATTCACATAGATAGTGGAATTGCGACAAATACCCCTTGTCAGCGTTAATATCCAACACCCTATGTTCGTTAATAGTTTATCACAAAAGAATCGGCTCGTCAAGCAAAACAGTAATCAAAAGCAGTTAAAACAGACATTGTGATTATATTGTCCATACTCTTTTATTGTAAGATAAAAAATTGAATTTATACAAAATCAAAAATGACAAATTTTAACAATAAACGCAAAAAAGTCCGACAGAAATCTGTCGGACTTAAAATGCAAGCTATAAGTAAAATTACTTAAGTTCTACTTCAGCACCGGCCTCTTCGAGCTTAGTCTTAATAGCTTCAGCGTCTTCCTTAGAAACGCCTTCCTTGAGAGCCTTAGGAGCACCGTCAACGAGTGCCTTTGCTTCCTTAAGACCAAGGCCTGTTACTTCACGAACAACCTTGATAACAGCAATCTTGTTGCCGCCTGCAGCCTTAAGAACTACATCAAACTCTGTCTGCTCAGCAGCAGCAGCGCCACCGTCAGCAGCAGGACCAGCAACTGCAACTGCAGCAGCAGCTGATACACCAAACTCATCCTCTACAGCGTGAACGAGCTCTGAAAGCTCAAGAACTGTGAGGCCTTTTAATTCTTCAATAATAGCAGTAATTTTCTCTGATGCCATTGTAATTTACCTCCAATATGATAATTAGTAAAATTTTAATTAATTGCAGCCGATTATTCTGCTGCAGGAGCTTCTGCCTCAGCAGGAGCCTCTTCTGCTGCCTCAGCAGCACAAGCTTCAACGCCGCCCTTGTCAACGATAGCCTGTACGGCACGTGCAAAGGATGCGATAGGTGCCTGGAATGCACCAAGAACATTTGCAAGAAGAACTTCTCTTGTTGGGAGCTTTGAAAGGGCAACGATTGTGTCCATATCAATTACGGCACCGTCAAGATAAGCTGACTTAACCTTAAAGTTGTCATGATCCTTAGCATAGTTGCAAAGAATTCTTGCAGCAGCAGCGTACTCGCTGTCGCTTGTAGCAATAGCTGTTGTACCCTCGAGAACAGGCTTAATGTCATCAAGACCTGCTTCCTCGCAAGCACGGGAAAGAAGTGTGTTCTTTACTACAGTGTACTTAACATCGTTCTCACGAAGCTCTTTTCTGAGCTTTGTATCGTCCTCTGTGTTAATACCCTCGTAGCTAACAACTACACCTGTGATTGAGCTTTTAAGTCTTTCTGAAAGCTCTGCAACAATTGCTTTCTTCTGCTCTAAAACACTTTGACTTGGCAAGATAAATTCACCTCCAAAATATTTGTAACGCAGTTCATAAAAAACAGCCGTCCGTTTTACCTCGGACGGCTGCAAAAACACAAAACAATGTAATTTGCATCTTCCTCGGCAGGCAGGAAAAACCTTTACGCTTACGCACCTGCTGTCTTTAGAACAGCGAATTTTATATATTCACACTATTGTGTAAATAACTGAAATTAAGCACCAAACTTAGCAGGGTTGATGCGAACGCTCGGACCCATTGTTGAAGTAATGGCAACTGAGCGGATGTACTGACCCTTAGCTGCAGCAGGCTTAGCCTTTACGATAGCGCCCATGAGAGTGTCAAGGTTTTCACCGAGCTTCTCAGCGCCAAAGCTTGCCTTACCGATTGGGCAGTGAATGATGTTTGTTTTGTCAAGACGGTACTCAATCTTACCTGCCTTAGCTTCTTTAACAGCCTTGGCAATGTCAGGAGTTACAGTACCTGCCTTTGGGTTTGGCATAAGACCGCGGGGACCGAGGATTCTACCAAGACGACCTACAAGACCCATGCAATCGGGAGTTGTAATAAGAACATCAAAGTCCATCCAGTTCTCCTGCTGAATCTTCTGTGTCATATCCTCAGCACCGACAAAGTCAGCACCGGCTTCCTTGGCAAGCTCTTCGTTAGCACCCTTACAAATTGCAAGAACTCTAACCTTTTTACCTGTACCGTTAGGAAGAACAACCGCACCTCTAACCTGCTGGTCAGCATGACGGCTGTCAACGCCGAGCTTTACATGAAGCTCAACTGTTTCGTCAAACTTAGCAACTGCAGTCTTGATAACTGTGTCAAGTGCCTCGTTTGTATCATATAATTTAGTTCTGTCAACGAGCTTAGCAGCGTCAACATATTTCTTACCGTGTTTCATCAGTCTTCCTCCATTGTTAGGTGGTCAATCGGAATTATCCTCCCACCCGGAAATAATTAGTCAACTACTGTAATACCCATGCTTCTTGCTGTACCGGAAATCATGCTGATAGCAGCATCAAGTGAACCTGCGTTGAGGTCAGGCATTTTCTGCTCTGCAATCTTTGTGATCTGCTCACGAGTGATCTGAGCTACCTTTGTCTTATTAGGTACGCCTGAACCGCTGTCGATACCGCAAGCCTTCTTAAGAAGAACCGCAGCAGGCGGAGTCTTTGTAATGAAAGTGAATGAACGGTCTGCATATACAGTAATAACTACCGGAATGATAAGACCGATATCATTCTTTGTACGCTCATTAAAATCCTTTGTGAACGCAACAATGTTTACACCGTGCTGACCGAGAGCCGGACCAACAGGTGGTGCCGGAGTAGCCTTTCCGGCGGGAATCTGCAGCTTAATTAAGCCTACAACCTTCTGAGCCATTGTGTTTGCACCTCCAAAATTCGTGGTAAATTGCGGGACGCCACTGTGTAGGGTCCCTCCCACAGGGAGCGTTACACTCCCAATAAAAAGCCAATCGGCTGATTATTATTTGATTAATCTTCTATCGGTTCAGCCTGAGCAAGCTCAAGTTCAACCGGAGTTTCTCGTCCGAACATAGAAACAACTACACGGACATAATCTTTGTCAGCATCAATTTCTTCAACAACACCGACAAAATCCTCAAGCGGACCGTCTATAATGCGAACTGAATCGCCGACAGAATAGTTAAGCTTAACGCTTCGTGTTTCAACACCCATTCTGTAAACTTCCGCATCTGTAAGTGGTACGGGCTTTGATCCGGGTCCCACAAATCCTGTACAGCCTCTGATGTTGCGCACAACATACCAGGTTTCGTCTGTATAGACCATCTTAACGAAAACATAACCCGGAAACAGTTTGTTTTCAACCTCTTTGGTCTTATCGCCGACTGTTTCGGTTACGATTTCAACAGGAACTTTGACATCAATAATCATATCCTGAAGATTTCTGTTTTCGGCTGTGGTCATAAGATCTGTTGCAACCTTATTTTCATAACCCGAATAGGTATGAACAACATACCATCTTGCTTCTGATTCTGCCATAACAACTTTCTTCCTTTCGTGATTCAAGCAATGTCAGATACGAATCAGGCGGTTGTGTTCATAAAAAGACCAACGAGAGCGTACAAGCCCTGATCAAGGGCAAAGATGAATACGCCTACAATGGCTACCATAGCAATGACAATACCAAAGTTCTTTGTTGTCTGCTTCGCTGTGGGCCATGTGATCTTTTTGATTTCACTCTTACAGGAGCCGAGGTACTTTGCGAGCCTTTTGAAAACATTAGGCTTTTTAGCAGTCTTTTTAGCAGCTGCTTTTGCATTTTCAGACTTTTTCTCAGCCATGATGTACCTCCGTTATTTTGTTTCCTTGTGAAGAGTGTGTTTTTTACAGAAACGGCAGTACTTGTTCATTTCAAGTCTGTCAGGACTGTTCTTCTTGTTCTTCATTGTGTTGTAATTACGCTGTTTGCACTCTGTGCAGGCCAATGTGATTTTTACTCTCATAACGGCACCTCCCGGTTTTTTCGGAATATTTTAGCCTCCCTCAATAGGGCACAAAAAAATAAGCCCCTTTCAGAGGTAAGGTTATTCTACCATATATAAAGGCTTTAGTCAAGCCTTTTTTGCAATTTATCCGCAGAAATTCCGTGTTTTCTGCGATATTCCGTAAAACCCGCCCGTCAAGACGGGATTTTACGGTGAATTTCAATTAAATCAGTTATTTGTAAGAGTGTTTGCCTTTGCCTTAACTTTCTTAACTTTTTCAGGCTTTACCGTTTTGCCCTTAAAAGCCCTTGCATTTAAAGCGGCAACCTTGAGTTCATCGTTGAAATGCTCATAAAGTGCATTATACTCAGCGTCATCAAGTGAATTGAGCAAAACGATTGTGATAATTGCCCTTGTGTCAACATCACCGTTGTTGTACTGAACATTGAACACATTTGCAAACTTCTCGATTTCATTCTTATTTGCACGCTTAATATACATGGGAATCTTCGGAGCAATATGCTCTTTTGCGAATGTTGCGCCTCTGAACGGGAAGTAACAATCCTCCTCGTTTTTAATTTCCTCACGAAGCTCCGGGAAATATGTTACAAAACGCTTTGCAAGAAACTTCGGATCGGCGGTTCCGTCGTCATCCTTTTTCTTTTTCTGCTTAACCTGCTTTGCCCTTTTGATTGCAAGTGTACCCGAAACGCCTTCGATAAAGTCATTTGCGATACTGTCGGCGTCCTTCTGTGTGCCGACTGTTTCATCGTAAAGCCATGTTGCAAGTGTTTTCCATTCGTTGTCGGGACCTTCATCGGTCATTGTGCAGGAACGGAGCACCATCTGTTCCTTATCCTTATAATATACTACCGAATATGCAAGTGCCGCACTTGTAAAAAGCGAAACAAGCTCGTTGTCGTTTTCGGCAACAACCTTCTGCTTTGTATAATTCTGTTTTACAAGTTCTTCTTCAACCTTGCCGACGATATAATCAAAAGCTTTTTTAAATTCCAACTTAATCTTCCTCTCGGATTAGTCTGTTAGAATTCATTATACAATCAAATAACAGATTTGTCAAAGGTTTTGACTTGCAAGACGCACATTATTGTGTTATTATTTAAGCTGTATATTAATGTAAAAGAAGGTTTTATTATGTCTTGTCAAGATGCTATCGGAGTTTTTGACTCCGGATTAGGCGGACTCAGCGCTGTAAAAGAGTTTTTGCATGTGCTGCCAAACGAGAAAATAATATACTTTGGAGATACGGGAAGAGTACCCTACGGCAACAGAAGCCGTGAAACAATTTCAAAGTATGCCCTTCAGGACGCAAATTTTCTGTTGAAACACAATGTCAAAACAGTTGTTGCAGCCTGCGGTACGGTAAGTTCGGTTGCAGGCGATATGCTTGAAGAAAAGCTTTCCGTTCCGTACACGGGTGTTGTAAACCCGACCGCATTCATTGCCGACCGAAAAACAAAGAACGGCAAAATCGGAATTATCGGCACTGCCGCAACCATTTCGAGCCACAGCTACAAGCTCCGTCTTGAAAAGCTTAATCCGAAATACAAGGTTTATGAGCAGGCGTGTCCGCTTTTTGTTCCGCTTGTTGAAAACGGTTTCATCTGTCGTGACGATCAGATTGTACGGCTTGTCATCAGAAGATATCTTTCCGAACTCAAGGAAACAGGCGTTGACACCCTCATTCTCGGTTGCACTCACTATCCGCTTTTGCGTGATGCAATTGCTGACTTTATGGGTGACGGCGTTACGCTTGTTGATTCGGGATATGAAACTGCAATCTATTGCTCAAAAATTCTCAGAGAAAACAATCTGCTCAACACAGACGGTGTGCATCAAACTCCCGAATTTTATGTAAGCGACACTCCCGACGGATTTAAAAGCGTTGCAGGACTGTTTCTCGGCAGAAATATGGAGCATACTGTTACACAAATTGACATTGAGCAGTATTAACGAGGGAAGATATGACAGATAAGGAAAAGAAAAAATGCAAATATATGATTTCCATTCTGGGTGAACAGATTCTTGACGATGAAAGCGACAGAATTGAGGTTCTCACAGAGGGAAATTTTCTGATGAAAAAAGACCATTGTTACATAGGCTACAAAGAATATGACGAGGATGCACCGCAGAGCTTTTACGACAATCTAATAAAAGTTCAGGACAATACGGTGACAATTACACGCAAAGGTCCCATGCGTTCACAGCTTATGCTTGAAAAAGGCAGACGGCATCAATGCCTGTATCAGACGCCTGCAGGCGACCTTATGATAGGAGTTTTCACAAAAACAATGAACAACTCCCTCACCAAAAACGGCGGAACGCTTGAGGTCAGTTACACGCTTGATTTCAACAATGACCTTGTGAGCGAAAACAAGTTTAAAATTACGGTTGAAGAAAAAGAAAAGTTTGAAAATGAGGTAGATTGATATGGATACATACGCACTTGCTGTACAACAGCTAAAAAAAGCAATTGAAAACGCTATTGAAAAGGCAATAACAAACGGTGAACTTCCCCAGGCAGAGATCGCTCCGTTCATCATTGAAACACCCGCAGACAGAAGCCACGGCGACTTTGCAACAAATGCGGCAATGGCAGGCGCAAAGGCATTCCGTATGCCGCCTTTCAAAATTGCACAGGCTATCACATCAAACCTTGACCTTGAGGGTACAATGTTTGACCGCTTTGAAACAGCAGGTCCGGGATTCATCAACTTCTTCCTCAGCACTGAATTTTATTCGGCTGTAATCAGAGAAATTCTTGCCAATCCCGAGGCATACGGCAGAAGTGAATACGGCAGAGATGAAAAGGTTATGGTTGAGTTTGTATCAGCCAACCCGACAGGTCCTATGCACATGGGCAACGCAAGAGGCGGCGCTCTCGGTGACTGTCTTGCCGCTGTTCTTGACAAAGCGGGCTACAACGCATGGCGTGAATTTTATGTAAACGACGCCGGCAATCAGATTGAAAAATTCGGCTGTTCACTTGAAGCAAGATATCTTCAGATTTTCAAGGGCGATGAGATAGAGTTCCCCGAGGATGGCTATCAGGGCGAGGACATCAAAGACCTTGCAAAAGAATATGCAGACCTAAACGGCGACAGCCTTGTTAATGTAAGCGCAGAAGAACGCAAAAAGGCTCTTGTTGACTATGCACTTCCTAAGAACATCAAAAAGATGCAGGCTGATATGGAAAAATACAAAATTTTCTATGACAAGTGGTTCTTTGAAAGCGAGCTTCACAAGAGTGGTGCTGTTAAGGCTGTTGTTGACCTTCTCACGGAAAAAGGACTTACCTATGAAAAAGATGGTGCTGTTTGGTACAAGAACAAAGAGGTGCTCACACAGAAGCTTCTCAAAGAGGGCAAGTCACAGAAATACATTGACAACCTTGAATTAAAGGACGATGTTCTCATTCGTCAGAACGGCAACCCAACATATTTTACAGCCGACATTGCATACCACAAGAACAAATTTGACCGTGGATTCACAACTCTTATTGATGTTTGGGGAGCAGACCATCACGGTCATGTTATGAGAATGAAAGGCGCAATGGACGCTATCGGCTATGACGGTGACAAGCTCAATGTTGTTCTTATGCAGCTTGTTAAGCTTGTTAAGGACGGTGAGCTTGTAAAAATGAGCAAGCGTACAGGCAAGGCTATTCAGCTTGGCGATTTGCTTGACGAAGTGCCTGTTGACAGCGCAAGGTTCCTCTTTAACACCAAAGAGGCTAACACACAGATGGACTTTGACCTTGACCTTGCAGTAAGTCAGGACAATCAGAACCCTGTTTATTATGTTCAATACGCACACGCAAGAATTTGCAGTATTTTTAAGTCACTTGCAAAAGAGGGCATTTCTCCGAGAGAATGTACAGACGCAGAGCTTGCACTTCTCACAGCTCCCGAAGAAAAGGAACTCATCAATCATCTTGCGTCATACACCAACGAAATCATCAGTGCGGCAAAGGATTATGATCCGACCAAGGTTACACGCTATGTAACACAGCTTGCAACACTTTTCCACAAATTCTACAACGCTTGCCGTGTTAAGGGCGAAGAAGAAGGTCTTATGCAGGCAAGACTTGCACTTTGCAACTGCGTAAGAGCCGTTATAAAAAATGTTCTTACAATGTTCAACATATCTTGTCCCGAAAGCATGTAAGCAGCGTGTCGCTGCACCCTGTTCGTGTAGATAGTTTTGTTAATGCGAAACTTATATTTCCCGAGCATTACTATTGTATATCTCGTGTTTTATTCAACCGAGTACTTCGGTGCGTAGTTCGTGTAGATAGTTTTGTTAATGCGAAACTTATACTTTCCAAGCGTTACATTGTATATCTCGTGCTTTATTCAACCGAGTACCTCGGTGCGTAGTTCGTGTAGATAGTTTTGTTAATGCGAAACTTATACTTCCCGAGCGTTACTATTGTATATCTCGTGTTTTATTCAACCGAGTACCTCGGTGCGTAGTTCGTGTAGATAGTTTTGTTAATGCGAAGCTTATACTTCCCGAGCGGAAGTTTACAAATTGAAATTTAAAAATTGAAAATGTAAAATGGATGTCGGGAAGACAGTTTTCATAATGCAAAACAATGTCTTCCCGACTGATTTTTATTTATATCCAATTGTCATGCCTTATGGGGGTTAAGCCCTATTAATAATACGCATAATAAAGTCCCGAAGTACACACAATACCTCGGGACTTAATTATTATTACTGTAATTATGATTTAAAATCATTCAGTAACAAATTGCTGACCGACTTTTCCGCAACCATCAAGACCTATAATATACTTTTGAATTGAAGTCGCATCCATAACAGAAATAGCACCGTCACTGTCAACATCTGCAACTGACTTACTGTCTGCTGTAAGTTCTTCAAGACCGACAATGTACTTCTGAATATCGGTAGCATCGATTACGGTAATATCACCGTCAATGTTCACATCACCGTAAACAAGAGCATTTTTTGTTTCATCCTCAACCGCAAAAGCGCTGAATACGCTTACTGCCATAAGAACAAACAATGTCGCAATACTAATAAGTTTTTTTGCCATACCAAAATCTCTCCTTAGAACAGTGCATTTTCAACCAATAATACACCGAAATTGAATTTGATAATCAACATTATATAAACATCGAACGAGAAAACAAGAATATACTTTTACTTCTCTTTGTTGTTTATAACCGTTCGGTTATCTTATAAAATATTCTATCACAAAGACTACTGTTCTGTCAATAGCAAATAAACAAAAAGATGATAAATTGTTTTATTATAAACAAATATGAGAATTGTATGAAGATAACAATTTAACAAATAACGAATAACAACAATGTGTTTTTATTACATTAATATCTTCTATACATACAATAAGGTTCACATCACACTAATTTATGCATCACAAATGCAATAGCAATACTGAATTTCGCCACTGTTATAACCATTTAGTTATCATACGAAAATTTCGTTGCAAAGAATGTTATTCTGTCAGTATAAATAAATAAATAAAAAGGGTGATACAATGCCTTATTATAAAAGGATAAGGGAGTTGCGTGAGGATCACGATATGACGCAGAATGATGTTGCAAAATATCTCGGCATGAAACAGCCACAGTACTTTAGGTATGAAAACGGAAACCGTGACGTGCCGACCGAGGTGCTTATTTCTCTTGCAAAATTGTACAAAGTTTCAACCGACTACATTCTTGAGTTGAAACACGATACAAATTAGTTTTTTCTTTGCATATAATTTAAAATTCTGCAAAAAATAAAACCACCTCACAGAAAGGTGGTTTTTATTTTGAGTTTTTACGATGTTAATCATAACGAGGGACAGCACGAAAAATATCCGATTGAGTTGCCCTCACGGAACAGCAAAAAGGAGATTTCCCCTATTGTTGATGTTACGGAACACGAGGTTTATCCGCTTGAGTTTGCAAACTGTCACAGGACAAAGCCTCATTTTGACACAAACGGTGACATCACCGAGATTGTGACTACCGAAACAGAAGCTGAAACGGAAGAGCAAACCACTCACGAACAGCATAAGTAGGGACATACAAAAGCCTTGTGTCGGAGCTTACTGCTCCGACATTTCCTTTTATGCCGAGTTGCGAACAGATTATCCTCGCTCTGAGCTGATGAAAACCATCCGTCACAATCGTAATATCGGTATTAAGGTTGTTGTCCTCAATAATTTTTATTGAATTTCTTATATTCTCGGTTGTGTTGGTTGACTTGTCCTCCATATAAAGTCTTGAAGAATCAATTTTTGACTCCGTCAGCACATTGTACATACATTGTGCCTCACTCATAATCTCGTCACTTCCCTGTCCTCCGCTGAGAACGGCATTTGCGTTCGGAGAATCGTCAAGATATGATTTTGCGGCGTCAATTCTGCCACGCAAAATTACCGACGGTCCCCACGGCTTAACCTGAGCACCGAGGACAATTGCAGTTGAGTTTTCGGGCGGAGCCTGACAGGTTGCCCACACCATTGCAGAGGTGACAATCGCACCGTAAACGGCAAAAGCGATAAAACCGATATTCACTACACGAAAAACTATTTTAGTAAACAAATGCTTAAAGCAAAATTCCTTTATTGCTCCGTGAACGGGCGGAATTAACACGCACAACAGCCACAGACACAAAAAAGTTCCTGCAATATTGCCCGGGTTGATAATTCCGTGAGTCATCGGAATTACGAAAAATCCGAGAAACACAACTGCCACGGCAATGCCGATTATGCGTAAAATTAACATCACCATTTTCAAAATATCACCCGACCTGTTAAATTTCTTTCATCTTGTCAAACTCATTGTACATATTTTCAAGAGTTGACAAGCGGTCAATAAACGGAGTGTCAACAGCGCCCTCAAAGCACGATTCTTTCTTGCTTTTGAGAACCTCCATTGCAGATTTGTCGGGATTGTTGATTGTTCCGGCACCTGCAACACAACCGCCGGGGCAAGCCATACCCTCAAGCAGATAGCCGTTGTACTTGCCGGCCTTTGCCATACGCAAAAGCTTTACGCACTCGTCAAGTCCCTGTGCATTGGCAACCTTGACCTCTCTTTCGGGATCAAGCTTGTGGATTGCATTGACAACAGCCTTTGCAACACCCCCGCTTACGGCAAAGCCTCTGCCGTCTGCGCTTGAGAATGAAAGCGGTTTTTCGTCAACCTCAACAGCGTTAAAATCAACCTCTTTTGCGGCAAACATTCCAGCAACTTCTTCAAAAGTCAGCACAAAGTCGATATCACTTCGGATACTTCTGCGGCTTGCCTCAAGCTTTTTAGCGGCACATGGTCCGATAAACACAACTCTGCAATCGGGATAATGCTGTTTTGTAAGTCTGCCCGTGAGAACCATCGGAGTGAGTGCCATTGAAATGTACGGAGCGATGTCGGGGAAAGTTTTCTTCGCCATAACGCTCCATGCCGGGCAACAGGAAGTCGCCATGAACGGCTGTTTTTTGGGAACCTCTTCCATAAAATCCTTTGCCTCTTCAACCGTACAAAGGTCGGCACCAACCGCAACCTCGACAACATCGGTAAAACCGAGAGCCTTAAAGGCATTTCTGATTTTATTTGACGGAAGTCCCTTGAACTGACCTGCAATTGCAGGTGCAACAGCGGCATAAACAGGTGTGCCGCTGTTGATTGCCATAATAGTCTGGAAAATCTGACTTTTGTCAACAATCGCGCTGAACGGACAGCTTACAAGGCACATTCCGCATGAAACGCACTTGTTATAGTCAATATCTGCTCTTCCGTGTTCATCGCTGTGGATAGCTTTCATACCGCATGCGGCGGCACACGGACGCTCCTGCTTTATGATTGCATTGTACGGACACGCACCCTGACATTTTCCGCATTTGATGCATTTTTCATCGTCAATATGCGATTTTCCGTGTACAATCGAGATTGCTCCCTTCGGGCAAACCTCTGTGCACGGGTGTTCAAGACAGCCCTGACATCCGTCTGTCACAACCACTCTTTTTTCGGCACACTTATGACAGGCGAATTTTATAATATTGATTAACGGCGGATCGTAAACCTTTTCGTCAATCATACTTTCTTCAACACCTGTTGAGATAGGCGCTTGTTTTGAAACAGGCAAAAGCGGAAGTCCCATTGCAAGGCGAAGCCTTTCGCCTACAATGGCTCTTTCGAGAAATATACTTTCACGGTATGTTGAAATTTCACCCGGGATAATTTCATACGGAAGATTTTCAAATTTTGAATAATCACCGCCCTCGTATGCAAACCTTGCAACCTCGGTGAAAATTTGATTACGGATTTTTGTCTTTGACGAATACAGTCCTCTCAAGGCACTCATCCTTTCACTGTGTGTATTTTATTTTCTATTCAATCATTCACTAAATTCAAATCGCAGCAACGCTCTGCCTTGCTTGCAATCTTGTACATAGGAGCGTTAGCTCCTCAGAGGTTCAATGGAACATTGAACCTCTGAATTGCAACATAATGTTGCAATTCGTACTTAGATTATACACTACACTATCCTTGTTTTCAACAGATACAGGCTTATTTTGCAAAAATTTTGCGATATTATTTACATAATATCAAACTTTATCCCGAGCGATTTTGTCACATTTATTGACTTTAAGTGAATATTGTTATAAAATGGTGTCATACTATCAAAAATTACGAGGTACAAACCTATGAAATGTCCTAATTGCGGTTTTGAAACCGAGTCTGCGTTTTGTCAGATGTGCGGAACGAAAATTTCCGAAGCTTTAAATACACCGAATAATGAAACAACCGAAACTGAGTACACCTCGCCTTTGCCGCAGACAGGCTTTGAACAGGGGGAGAGCTTTGCACCGCAGATTCAAAATGAAATGCCCGAACTTGAAATAAATCAGCCACCCATTCCCTACATTCCGCCGGCAGAACAGCCGATTGATAAAAAGAAAGCTTTTAAAATCGTGAAAATTGTTGCCGCCTGTGTGATTGGTGCGGTCATTATTGCAGGCATTGCAATCAATGTAACTGCGGCGGTATCGGGCAACAGCAAGTCAATTTTCGGCAACAACTCCATTAGTGACTGGGTGAATCGCCCCGAAATGTACAGCGGGGATTATTAATTTCAATTGCACAATTGCACAATAATTGCCTTTTATCAACATTTTATAATACAGTAAAGTAAAATAATGTGCTAACTTAGTCATTTTTTGACACCTCACTTGATTTATGGTATAATTTCACTAATAAATTTTTGAGGTGAATAAAAAATGAAAAAATTCTTTTCTGTAGTGCTTGTTTCTGCAATGGTTGTTTTGACTGCGTTTACAGGTTGTTCGGAAAATGACACATCTAACGGCAGTTCACAAACAACAAGCAAATCATCGGATGTTCAATCATCTGCTGTTGCGGATAAAGCTGATTTTGATTCTGAAGAAGTAGAGAAAAATATTAAAATCACGCCATATATATACGATGATGTCTCAACACATTACTTTGTTGCTGTGTTGAAAAACAATTCAAATCAAGCTTGTACACTCACTATACATTTAGAGTTAATTGACAAAGACGATGATGTCATAGATACCGAAACTGAAACAATTAACGCTTTCGCACCCGGAACAGAGGTTGCAGTAAAGTTTAATCATGATAAAGATGATGAAGAGTTTGCCAGGTACGAATATACACTTTTACCCAAAGAACTTACCGACTATCAGTGTGTAACACAGGATCTTGATTGTAAAGTATCGACTGACACAGATAAAGCTACCATTTCTGTAACAAACACAGGCAACCTTGTTGCAAAATATGTTCAATACACAGCCTTGTTCTTCCAAGGTGATGAATTAGTTTATGCCGACAACGATTATGTTGTGGACAGTGACAACGAAATAAAAGCAGGTCAAACAGAAAAAGCAGAATCTTCATGTAATAAAAAATTTGATTCCGTAAAAGTATATCTTAACGGTTCGGCTTACTGATATAATCAGTGATTAAAATTTCATAAAAATAAAACGGTAGGAAAGGCATTGCAGTATTGCAAATTATCTTTCCTGCCGTTTTTATGTTTAGGTTTAAAATAAATTATTCGGGTCTGCCGATTTTGCGGAAACGCTCATAGCGTGCATTCAAAAGCTCTTCGTCATCAAGGGCAAGATTCTTTTCAAATGTTCTTTTGATGAGCATTTTAAGGCTTTCAAACATAGCATGATCGCCGGCCTTTGGCTGACGGATGATTCTCTCAATTACACCGAGGTCAAACAAATCCTGTGCGGTAAGCCTGAGAGCCTCTGCCGCATCAGCCGCCTTTGAGCTGTCTTTCCAGAGAATTGACGCACAACCCTCGGGAGAAATTACCGAATAAACGGAATTTTCAAGCATCCATACTTCATCGGAAACTGCAAGTGCAAGCGCACCGCCGCTGCCGCCCTCACCGATAAGAACGGTAAGTACGGGAGTTTTGAGAGTCATCATTTCCATGAGGTTTTCGGCAATAGCCTGTCCCTGACCTCTTTCCTCCGCACCGATTCCGGGATATGCACCGCTTGTATCAACAAGGCAAAGAACAGGTCTTCTGAACTTTTCAGCCTGTTTCATAAGTCTTAAAGCCTTGCGGTAGCCCTCGGGATGAGCCTGACCGAAGTTGCGTTCAACACGCTCTTTTGTATTTCTGCCCTTTTCAATTCCGATTACAGTAACAGGAGTGTCAAAGAGCATTGCAAGTCCTGCAACGACTGCTTTATCGTCGGCATATCTGCGATCACCGTGAAGCTCAATGAAGCTGTCACCGAACATATGGGCAATATAGTCAACCGAGGTCAGCTTGTTAGCATCTCTCGCCGCCATAACCTTTTCGTAAGCTGTCATTTTTAAGCCTCCTCACCGCTGTAACCGTGCAATTTAAGCAGTTTTACAAGTGTAGATTTCAAATTATTTCTGCTGACAACCGAATCGATAAAGCCCTTCTGAAGAACAAATTCCGAGGTTTGGAAGTCCTTGGGGAGCTTTTGACGGATTGTCTGCTCGATTACTCTCGGACCCGCAAAAGCCACAAGGCAATCGGGCTCGGCAAGAATAATGTCGCCCTCCATTGCAAACGATGCCGTAACACCGCCTGTTGTCGGGTCTGTAAGCACGGTGATGTAGAGATTGCCTGCGTCGCTGTGTCTTTTTACCGCACCCGAAGTTTTTGCCATTTGCATAAGCGAGAGGATACCTTCCTGCATTCTTGCACCGCCTGCGGCAGTACAAACAACAATCGGCATTGCATTTTCGGTTGCATATTCAAACGCACGGGTGATTTTTTCGCCCGTGATTACGCCCATACTTCCCATCATAAAGGTCGGATCCATAACGCAGAGAACGGTATCAATGCCGTTCATTTTACATTCTCCGCAGATAACAGACTCCTTAGCACCTGTTTTTCTCGCCTTTTCAAGCTTTTCGTCATATCCCGGAAAATCAAGAATATTATGGCTTGAAAGGTCTGCATCAAACTCAACAAAGGTATCCTTGTCGGCAAGCATTTCAACTCTGTCTCGTCCGTTCATTCTGAAATGGTGATTGCACTTTGTGCAGACATGAAGATTTTCCTCCATATCAGTCGTAAGGAGCATAGTGTTGCATTTGGGGCATTTTATCCACATTTCTTCGGGAACGAAGGGAACATTTTTGCTCTCGCCCTCATCGGACTCAAGCTCATTCTTCGGTTTTCTGAAAGCAAACAAATCCATATCTTTTACTTCTTCCTGTCGGCGTGTTTCTCTTCAAACTCTGCCATAAAATCTGTTGTATATTCACCGCTCACAAACTGTTCGTCCGAGAGAATCTCGGCAAGAAGGTCACGGTTAATGTCAATTCCGTCAATGGTAAGCTCGGAAAGAGCCATTTTCATCTTTCTGATCGCCTCGGCACGGCTTCTTGCCTGAACAATCAGCTTGCCGATCATCGAATCATAGTACGGAGGAACAAAATAGTCCTGATAAATCGCCGTATCAAATCTTACAAATGCACCGCCCGGGGTGTGAAGTCTTGTAATTCTTCCGCAGCTCGGTCTGAACCCCTTTTCCGGATTTTCGGCATTGATTCGGCATTCAATTACATTGCCGTGTGTGAAGATGCTGTCCTGAGTGCGGGAAAGCTTTGCACCTGCGGCAATTCTTATCTGCCACTGAACAATATCAAGACCTGTTACCATCTCCGTAACACCGTGTTCAACCTGCAGACGGGTGTTCATTTCCATAAAGTAGAAGTTGTTGTCCATATCAAGCAAAAATTCAACTGTGCCTGCATTGACATAGTTGACTGCCTTTGCCGCCTTAACAGCCGCAATCATCATCTCTTTACGGGTTTTCTCGTCAAGAGCGGGGCTTGGACTTTCTTCAATCATCTTCTGGTTCTTTCTCTGAACAGAGCATTCACGCTCACCAAGACAAACGATATTGCCGTATTTATCACACAAGAGTTGCATTTCAATGTGTTTTACAGGGTGAATGAATTTTTCTATGTAGCAGGCACCGTCACCGAATGCTGACTGCGCCTCGCTTGAAGCTGACAAAAATGCCTCTTCAAACTGCTCTATTGAATCAACACGGCGAATACCCTTTCCGCCGCCGCCCGAACGAGCCTTGATGAGAAGCGGAAAACCGATTTTTTCAGCTTCCTCTTTTGCCTGTTCAACGCTTTCAACAATATCGCAGCCGGGGGTTACGGGAACACCTGCGGCACGCATAGTCTTTCTTGCGTTGTCCTTGTCGCCCAAAAGCTTTATCATTTCGGATGAAGGACCGATAAAGTTGATGTTGCACTGTTCACAGAGCGAAACAAACTTGGCATTTTCGGACAAGAGTCCGTAGCCGGGATGAATAGCCTGAGCACCGCTTTCAACGGCAACGGTGAGAATTGCAGGCATATTGAGGTAGCTGTCGGCAACACGGTTACCGCCTACGCAGTAGCTTTCATCGGCAAGCTGAACATGCAGGGAGTCCTTGTCTGCCTCAGAATAAATTGCTACTGTGCTGATGCCCATTTCACGGCAGGCACGGATAATTCTTACTGCAATTTCGCCTCGGTTGGCAATCAGAATTTTTGAGAACATTTTTTCACTTCCAGTTATTTATCGCATTACGGCTGTCTGCACCCAAAACGGCACAGACAGCCTTTAAAATCACTTATTTTCAACAAGTGCAAACGAAAGCTCGGCACTTACACAGAGCTTGCCGTCAACATAACCCTTTGCGTCAATAAAGTAGAATGCACCTCTGCTCTTTGTGAGTGTGCAGACACTTTCAAGAGTGTCGCCCGGTTTCACGGGATTTCTGAACTTAACATTGTTCATCTTTGTAAAGTAAGGTGTGCAGTTCTTAACCTTGTCTGCAAGAAGGCAACAGCTTGCCTGTCCCATCATTTCGCAGAGAATAACACCCGGAACAACGGGGTTACCGGGGAAATGTCCCTGTAAAAAGAACTCGTCACCTTTGATTGTATATCTGCCCTTTGCCGTGTTTTCGTCAACACTTTCAGCCTCTTCAACGAGAAGCATATTGTCACGGTGCGGCAAAATCTTTTTAATTTCTTCCTGATTCATACTGTCCTCCGATTATTTAACCTTGAATAACGGCTGACCGTATTCAACAAGATCTCCGTCCTTAACAAGAACTTCAACGATTTCATAGTCGTCCTCAGCCTGAATTTCGTTCATACACTTCATAGCCTCGATAATGCAAACGGTTGAGCCCTTGCTTACTTTCTTTCCGACAGGAGCAAAAGGAGCCTTGCCCGGTGCCGATGCGGCATAGAATACGCCGACAATCGGAGCGTTTACAGTCTTGGCGTCTTCCTCGGGAGCGGCAGACTGAGCCGCAGGAGCCTGTGGCTGAACAGGTGCAGGAGCAGGAACATCTGTTGCAGTCGGCTGATATGCACCGATTGGAGATGCATTAAAAATCTGCTGTGCCGGATGTTCTTTTTCAAGATGAATCTTTGTACCGTCCTCTTTTTCAATTTCAAGAACGCTCAAAGAAGAATTTTCAAGAAGGGAAATATATTCCTTGATTTCTTCAATTTTATTCATAGTAATTCCCTCGCTTAATATTTTTTAAATACAAGACAAGCGTCATGTCCGCCAAAGCCGAGGTTGGTTGAAGCGGCAACATTTACATCACGCTTAACTGCTTTGTTAGGTGTATAGTTAAGGTCAAGACCTTCATCGGGTTCGTCAAGGTTGATTGTCGGCGGAATAACACCGTCATTGAGAGCCATAACAGAAGCGATAGCCTCAATTGCGCCTGTTGCACCGAGAAGATGACCTGTCATTGATTTTGTTGAGCTGATATTTGCATCATAAGCCTTTTCACCGAGAGCAGTTTTAATAGCCATTGTTTCGGTAAGGTCGTTAAGATGTGTGCTTGTGCCGTGAGCATTGATGTAAAGCTGTGCGTCATCGGCAACATTTGCCTCCTCAAAAGCAATCTTAATTGCTCTTGCAAGACCTGCACCGTTAGGATCGGGAGCTGTAACATGATGTGCATCACAAGTATTGCCGTAGCCTGAAAGCTCTGCATAAATCTTAGCACCTCTTGCAACTGCGTGCTCATACTCTTCAAGAACGAGCATACCTGCGCCCTCGCCCATGATGAAACCGTCACGATTCTTGTCGAACGGACGGGATGCGTGCTTTGGATCATCGTTTGTTGAAAGAGCTTTCATATTCTGGAAACCAGCAATTGTGAGAGGAGCAACAACTGCCTCTGCACCGCCTGCGATGATAGCGTCAGCGTAGCCGTCCTTGATGCAGTGGAAAGCCTCACCGATTGAATTTGTACCTGTTGCACAGGCACTCATAACCGAAAGAGACACACCTTTTGCGTTAAAACGGATTGCAACATTGCCTGTTGCGATATTACCAATCATCATCGGAATGAAGAAAGGAGAAACCTTTCTCGGGCCTCCGTTTTCCATGCCCACTGTATTCTTAACAAAGGTCTGCAAACCGCCGATACCTGCGCCGATATAAACACCGAAACGGTTCTCGTCAATCTTGCCTATGATACCGCTGTCGTCAACTGCCTGCTGTGCCGCTGCGATTGCGTACTGTGTATATGGGTCAAGCTTTCTTACTTCTTTTTTCTCAATATACTGTGTGGGATCAAAATTCTTGACTGTACCTGCGATATGAACCTTGAGGTCACTTGTATCGAAAGCTGTGATTGTTTCGATACCGCAAACGCCGTCAACCATGTTTTTCCACATTGTAGGCACATCGTTACCAATCGGTGAAATTGCGCCCATACCTGTTACAACTACTCTTCTGCTCATTATATCCTCCAAATCAATTACATTGCAAGTCCGCCGTCAACTCTGATAACCTCGCCTGTTACATAAGCGGCATCGTCAGAGCAGAGGAAAGCTACTACATCTGCAACATCATCGGGAGTACCGATACGCTTTGCAGGAATCTGTGCTTTCATTGCGTCCTTTACCTTATCGGGAAGTACACTTGTCATATCTGTTGCAATGTAACCCGGAGCAACTGCATTAGCCGTAACGCCTCTGCCTGCAAGTTCCTTTGCAACCGACTTTGTAAGACCGATAATACCGGCCTTTGACGCAGAATAGTTAGCCTGACCTGCGTTGCCGGTAAGACCGACAATTGACGCTGTGCTGCAGATTCTGCCGTAACGCTTTTTCATAAAGTGCTTGTATGTATGCTTAATCATGTTGAATGTACCCTTGAGGTTTACATTGATTACAGCGTCAAAATCTTTTTCGTCCATATTTAAAACGAGCTTATCTCTTGTGATACCTGCGTTGTTTACAAGAATTTCGATACTGCCGAACTCCTCGATAACCTTATCAACAACCTTCTTTGACTCTTCAAAGTTTGAAACATCACAGAAATACTGCTCAACCTTTGTGCCGTACTGTGAAAGCTCTTCCTTAGCCTTAATGCCCTCGTTTTCGTCACCTACATAGAGAATTGCGATGTTAGCACCCTCTTTTGCAAGCTTTGTTGCGATTGCAAGGCCGATACCTCTTGAGCCGCCTGTTACTACGGCTGTTTTATTTTCAAATCTCATTATATTATACCTCCGAACAGTATCAAAGTTCAAGTGCGTCAATATCAGCCGCAGTTTCAACCTTGAATGCCTTTACATCTCCGTTGATTCTCTTTACAAGACCTGTGAGAGTTTTGCCCACACCAACCTCAATAAAGGTGTCAACGCCGTCATTAATCATATTTTCAACAATAGTCTGCCATTTTACGGGATTCTCAACCTGTGCCTTTACAAGCGTTTTGAAATCGCCCGAATACGGCTGAGCCGTGTAATCGGAATAAATCTGAACCTTTGGCTGAGCAAAGTCAACATTTTCCATATACTTTCCGAGTCCCTCTGCGGCATCAGCCATAAAGGGAGAATGGAACGCACCGCTTACTGCAAGAAGTTTTGCCCTTCCACCCTCTGCTTTAACTGCCTCGCAGAAAGCGTCGGCATTTTCACTTGTTGTTGCAACAACAGTCTGAGCCGGTGAGTTGTAGTTTACGGGATATGTTTTGTCAAACCTTGAGCAGATTTCTTCAACCTTTACGGGAGTAAGCTTTAATACGGCAGCCATTGCACCCGGATTTTCCGTTGCGGCTTTGTCCATAAGCTCGCCTCTTTTGCAAACAAGTCTGAAAGCCTCTTCATCGGAAAGGATTCCCGAAAAAGCAAGTGCAGAAATCTCACCGAGTGAAAAGCCTGCTACGCAGTCGGGAGTGATACCCTTTTCAACAAGAGCTCTTGCGGCCGCAAGGTCGGCAGTAAAAATACACGGCTGTGTATTTACTGTCTTTGAAAGCTCCTCCATTGTACCCTCAAAGCACTGCTTTGAAGTGTTTTCTCTTATAGAATCAGCCATTTCGTAAACAGCCTTTGCGGCTGGCGAATTATCGTAAAGATCCTTGCCCATACCGCTGTACTGTGCACCCTGACCTGAAAAAATAAATGCTATTTTACCCATTTTGTTGCTCCGTTCAATACTTCTTCTGCCTGTGAGAACATCTCTTCAATCATTTCTCTTGCCGGCTGTTCCTTTTTAACCATACTTGCAACCTGTCCTGCAAGAACGGTACCCTGAGAAACATCGCCCTCTCTCACGGCTCTTCTGAGTCTGCCGAGTCCCATATTTTCAAGCTCCTCATCGGAAACATTAGCCGAATCGTACTCAGCCTTTGTATATTCACGGGTAAACGAGTTACGGATTGAACGAACAGGATGACCGAGTCTTTTACCTGTTACAACCGTGTCAATATCTCTTGCTTTGAGAATTTTGTTCTTATATTCCTGAGAGATAGTACATTCCTTTGCAACGAGAAATCTTGTGCCAACCTGAACGCCCTGAGCGCCGAGCATAAATGCTGCGGCAATCTGTCTGCCGTCTGCAATACCGCCTGCGGCAATTACAGGTATATTTACTGCATCAACAACCTGAGGAACAAGAGCCATTGTTGTGAGATCACCGACATGACCGCCTGACTCGCCGCCCTCTGCGATAACGGCAAAAGCACCGTCTTTTTCCATTTTCCTTGCAAGTGCAACGCTCGGAACAACAGGAATAACCTTGATGCCTGCCTCAAGCCACTTTGCCATGTACTTGCCGGGGTTGCCTGCACCTGTTGTGATGACCTTGATGCCCTCTTCAACTACAACATCGCTTACTTCCTCTGCAAACGGACTCATAAGCATGATGTTTACGCCGAAAATTTTATCGGTCATTGTTTTGCACTTTCTGATTTCCTCACGGAGCTGTTCGCCGTTGGAATTCATAGCTGCAATAATGCCGAGACCGCCTGCGTTTGAAACACCTGCGGCAAGCGATGCATCAGCCACCCAAGCCATGCCTCCCTGAAAAATAGGGAACTCAAGACCGAGCGACTGGTCAATGACAGTAGAAATCATATGTAATATCTCCTTTTCTGCATTTTTACTTGATTTTCAGAAACAGAAAATTTGCAAGATTTCATTATTTTGAAAAATTTACGGCAAATTCTGCACCTGATTCCATACTTTATGGCATATCAGTCTGATTTTACTCCAAAAGCACAGAAAAGTCAATATAAAAGCACAGAAAAGTCAATATATATGAAGAATTATCTTACCATTAAGCCTTTAACTGCAATAGTCCTCAAGAGCCCTCATAAGGTTTTCTTTCCCCTTTATTTCAATTCCTTTTTCAAGGTAAAGTGCGTCGCCTTTCGGAAGATTTGATACTCTGCAGTCGGTTGTCAGATACGCTTTGTCCTCGCCTTTTTTGTACACTACAATGTACCCTTTTTCAGCTTTTATGATGTAGTCGCCTTCCGTTGTACCGTTATTCTGCGACGATGAATAATTGCCTGTTGCAGAGGTGTTTTCCGCAGAATTCACGGGAGCAAAAAGCGAGCTTATCATCATACACGCAATCAGAATCACACCTGTTAATCCAACTATTTTTTTCATAATACAGCACTCTTTCCGTCAGTTTTTACTTTTATTTTTTCCCGAACCAATGGTTATATTCATCATTTTTATAAAATTCCAACCAAAAGGCCGCCTTAATTCTGCATATTTTTTAAGAGAAATTTGCATTAATATATTTATTTTTTTCTTTTCAGGTGATATAATAATCAAATGAGTATTTCTGCTTGTAATTTTGAACATATATGTTATTATATAATTTATGTATTACAGCCGGCGCACTGCGTTTGTGCAAATCACTCAGACAAATTACAAACCGACGGTTGTTCGTTTAACCGTAAATTGTGAATTGATAAAGGAGATAATATGCGAAACAAGCGTGAAACTGACATCAGTCAGTATAAGAAGGATATTCAGCAAAATGAATTATCCGAAAAAGCTGACGGAGGTGTAAAAAGATTTTTCAGGGGTTTTGGCAAGTTCCTGATTACCGTTTGTTCGGTATGCCTGGTTGCTCTGCTTATTACGGGCATTTCACTTGCTGTCTACATTTTCACCATTGCGTCCGAGCCTACGGGCATCGACCTCAAGGCAAAGTCTATGAACCAGACAAGCCGAATATATATTCAGAATGAGGATACAAAGGAATTTAAGGAGTATCAGAAACTATACGATACCGAGAACAGAATCTGGGTTGACAATCAGGATATTCCTCAGGCAATGAAAGATGCGGTAGTCGCAATTGAGGACAAGCGTTTCTTTGACCACAACGGTGTTGACTGGGGCAGAACACTTTCCGCCGTTGCAAATCTTGCAACCGGTTCGGACTCATACGGCGGTTCAACAATCACCCAACAGCTCATTAAGAACATCACAGATGACAACGAGGTTTCAATTACAAGAAAGCTTCGTGAAATCACAAAGGCACTAAAACTTGAACAGGAATATACAAAGGATCAGATTCTTGAAGCGTACCTCAATGTTGTAAACTTCGGCAATAACTGTCAGGGCGTTGAATCGGCGGCTCAGCTTTACTTTGGCAAGAGCATAAAGGACTGTTCAATTGCGGAATGTGCGGCAATTGCGGGAATTACACAAAACCCGTCAAGATGGAATCCGCTTGTTTTCCCCGAAAACAACAAGGAGCGCCGTGAAATCGTTCTCAATGAAATGTATGATCAGAAAAAAATTTCCAAAGACGAATTTGATGCGGCTATGAAAGAAAGTGCCACAATGACATTTGTCGGCTGGCAGGCGTCCGATGACGATGACGACGATGACGAGGCAGATGTTCAGAACTGGTATATTGATCAGCTCTTTCGTGATCTTCAAAAGGACATTGCGGAATATTACAACATAAGCGAAACTGCGGCATCTTCAAAGCTTTACACAGAGGGACTTAAAATCTACTGTGCTATGGATGAAAATGCTCAGACCTACCTTGAAAATGCGGCACTCAATATTGATAAATCAAATGATTCCGACCTTCAGATTGCGTCAACAATTATGGGATATGACGGCAGAGTAATTGCAACAGTCGGTTCTTCAACAAAGAAAGAAGGCGCTCTCGGCTGGGACAGATCCTACAACTCCGTACTTCAGCCGGGTTCTTCAATCAAGCCTGTTGTTGTTTACCCTTATGCAATCGAATCAAAGAAGCTTTATTTCTCATCAATGGTTCTTGATGAACCGCTTGACAACTATCGTACAAATGAAAGCGGTCAGCTTGTTTCGGGTCCTAACAACGCATACGGCTACTACAACGGCAATATGAGTCTTCCCGATGCAATCGAGTGGTCATCAAACGCAACAGCCGCTCAGACCATGGAGCTTATCGGCGGTCCGAGCGTTGCATATCAGCAGGTTGTTACAAAAATGGGATTCCAGAATCTTACGGAACAGGATGCACAGAATACGGGTGCTCTTTCAATCGGCGGTATGAACGGCGGTGTTACAGTAAGAGAAATGGCGGCTGCTTACACATATCTCGGCAACGGCGGTCTTTACTACGAACCGTACACATACTACTATGTAACCGACTCAGAGGACAACATAATCATTGATAACCGTGACGCAGTTCCGAAACAGGCTTATTCAGCCGAAACAGCAGGAATCATGAACAGACTGCTTCACTACAATGTTACAAACAGTGCTCACACAAACGCACATTACGCTCAGATTTCAGGCTGGGACATTATCGGCAAAACAGGTACAACCGATGACGATAAGGATTCATGGTTCTGCGGATGTTCACCATATGCCGTAATGGCTACATGGTGCGGTTTTGATAAGCCTAAAACCATTTCCTACAGCGGAAGAACAACGGCAACAAAATTCTTTGCAAATGTTATGGGCAAGTACCTTAAAGGCAAAGAAAACAAGGAATATAAGATATCCGATAACCTGATTGAGGCAACATATAATCCTACAACTGGACTTATTGTTTCAACAGATAATATTTCGGGACGGTATGTGGGCTACTACACCGAGGACAATATGCCGAGTTCGGGAGGTTCATATTACAGCGGTAACTATGAATACGGCTCAGATGTTTCAAACTCCTCAAGCTACTACAATCCCAATTACGGCGGTGACAACAGCGGCAACAATTACGGCGGCGACACAAGCAACAGCGGAGGAGATAATTCAGGCGGCGACACCTCCGGCGGAGGAGATAATTCAGGCGGAGAACCTTCAGGCGGAGGAGATAATTCAGGCGGAGAACCTTCCGGCGGAGGGGAATCCTCAGGCGGAGGCGAAAGCTCCGGAGGCGGTGAATCGTCAGGCGGCGGTGAGGAAGCTCCCCCTGCCGCAGAATAAAATAACAGGTTAAAACCAAAAACTCGAAAGGAAAGGTTTTTAGATATGGTTTCAATAGCAATTATGGGTCACGGTGTTGTAGGTTCGGGCGTTGCCGAAATCTTTACAACACACAAACAGAAGCTTTATGCAAGCATCGGTGAAGAGGTTTATGTCAAGAAGATTCTTGACCTTCGTGAATTTCCCGACAGCCCGCTTGCAGACAGATTCACAAAAAACTTTGAAGATATCATCAACGACCTCGAAATAAGAGTTGTTGTTGAAGTTATGGGCGGTCTTAATCCTGCTTATGACTTTGTAAAGAGATGTCTTAAAGCAGGCAAGAGTGTTGTTACTTCAAACAAGGAGCTTGTTGCCGCTCACGGTGCAGAACTCCTTGAAATTTCAAAGGAAACAAACACAAACTTCCTCTTTGAAGCATCGGTAGGCGGCGGTATTCCGATTATCCGCCCGATGAGCCAGTGTCTTGTTGCAAACAATGTTGACGAGATTGCCGGTATTCTTAACGGTACAACAAACTTTATCCTTACAAAGATGATTGAAGACGGTATGCAGTTTGACGATGCACTCAAGCTTGCTCAGGAGCTTGGCTTTGCCGAGAGAAATCCTGCCGCTGATATCGAAGGTCACGACGCTTGCCGTAAGATTTGTATTCTTGCATCTCTTGCATACGGAAAGCATGTTTATCCAGACTCTGTACATACAGAGGGCATTACAAAAATTACACTTGAAGATGTAAGATACGCTGAGGCTTTTCATTGTGTAATTAAACTTATCGGCAGTGTTAAGCGTCTTGCGGACGGCAAGATTGACATTATCGTTGCTCCTATGCTCGTTCCGAACAAGAGCCAGCTTGCTAACATTGACTATGAGTTCAACGGCATTATGGTAAGAGGCGACTGCACAGGCGATGTAGTATTCTACGGCAAGGGTGCAGGCAAGCTTCCTACAGCAAGCGCAGTTGTAGCCGATGTAATCGACTGCTGTAAGCACCTCAAGACAAGAAAGTTCCTTTACTGGGCAGACGGCAACGGCAAAAACATTCTCCCTTGGGAGGAGTCAAGCCGTACCATGTATGTTCGTGCAAACGGCAGTAATATTGCAGAAAAGGCAGAAAAATTATTCGGTGAGGTAACAGTAATCAATAAGGCTGACGCACCTGCCGACGAAAAAGCATTTGTTGTCAAGGCTATGCCGTACAACGAATTTGCCGAGAAGATTGCTCAGCTTGAGGCTGACGGTGTTTCGGTACTTTCAAGTATCCGTGTGGCTGATTTATAATTTTACAGAGGGAGTATTAAGTACATGAGTTTGATAGTTCAGAAATTTGGCGGCAGCTCTGTTGCCAATGCCGAAAGAGTAATGAATGTTGCATCAATCGTAACAGACACTTACGCAAAGGGCAATGATGTTGTAGTTGTTGTATCCGCTCAGGGCGACACAACAGACGATCTCATTGAAAAGGCAAACGAAATCAATCCAAAGGCTTCAAAAAGAGAAAAGGATATGCTTCTTGCCGCAGGCGAACAGATTTCTATTTCACTTCTTGCAATGGCAATCGAAAAGCTCGGTTACCACGCTGTTTCTCTTCTTGGCTGGCAGGCAGGTTTCAATACCACTTCTGCTCACACAAGCGCAAGAATCAGAAAAGTTGAGCCTGACAGAATTAAGAAAGAGCTTGACAAGAAGAACATTGTAATCGTTGCAGGCTTCCAGGGCATTTCAAAATACGGCGATATTACAACACTCGGCAGAGGCGGTTCAGACACAAGTGCCGTAGCTATTGCGGCTGCAATGCACGCTGATCTCTGTCAGATTTTCACCGATGTTGAGGGTGTTTACACAGCTGACCCGAGAAAGGTTAAGAACGCTAAGAAGCTTCAGGAAATCTCTTATGACGAAATGCTTGAGCTTGCTACACTCGGTGCTCAGGTTCTTAACAACCGTTCGGTTGAAATGGCTAAAAAATATAATATCGAGCTTGAAGTGCTTTCAAGTATGACAAAGGCTTCGGGTACAATTGTAAAGGAGAAAACTAAAATGGAAAAAATGTTAATCAGCGGTGTTGCTAAAGATACAGATGTTGCAAGAATTTCTGTTATGGGTGTTCCGAATATCCCCGGTCTTGCTTTTAAGATGTTCTCAAAGCTTTCTGCTAAAGATATCAATGTTGACATTATTCTTCAGTCAATCGGTCATGACGGCAAGAAGGACATCAGCTTTACAGTTGCCAAGAACAGAGGCGAAGAGGCTGTTGCTCTTATGAAAGAATACACAGAGAACCTCGGTGCAGAGGAAATTCTCTATGACGATAAGGTAGCTAAGATTTCAATCGTCGGCGCAGGTATGGAAAGCCACGCAGGTGTTGCTACAAAGATGTTTGAGGCTCTTTATGACGCTCAGGTCAACATCCAGATGATCAGCACAAGCGAAATCAAGGTTTCGGTTCTTATTGATTCATCAGACGCTGACAAGGCTGTAAGCGCTATCCACAGCAAATTCTTTGATTAATAGAAGAGCCGAGGTTCGCAGCCCTAAAATAACGACCGGCGAGGACTAAGCCGTGAAAATTACGCAAGTAATTGAAACGGATTAGACGAGTGGAAGTTATTTTAGGAATAGCGGAGAACAACGAGGCTTGACATTAGAAGAGCCGAGGTTCGCAGCCCTAAAATAACGACCGGCGAGGACTAAGCCGTGAAAATTACGCAAGTAATTGAAACGGATTAGACGAGTGGAAGTTATTTTAGGAATAGCGGAGAACAACGAGGCTTGACATTAGAAGAGCCGAGGTTCGCAACCCTAAAACTTTTTTATAATGCAAATGAAAATCCCTGTCCGTTATGGACAGGGATTTTTTTGTATCGGTAAACTTTGTTTTTGACATTATAAAGCTGTCTGTACGAATTTGGTACAGCGATTCACCGTTAAATTTAATGATAGTAATATCCTGAACTGGAAAATTCGTTGAAGATACTGATACCGCAGACTGCAAGTATAATTGAAACAACTACCACAAGCACAACTCCTATAAGAGCCAGGATAAGAGCGGCTCTTGCGTAGTTTTTGAGTGACTTCTTTGTTGATGAGCTGAATGCCCAAACAAAGAGCATAATGAGGTTTACAATCGGCAGACAGGTTAAAAGCATAACGCCGATCCAACCGCCTATGCTTACAGGCTGAGTATCCGGAGTACCGTATAGCGGTGCAACGGGCGGTACAGGCTGTGAGTTGTATGTCTGTTGATACTGCGTGTTGTACTGCTGATTATAGCCGTTGTTGTAGCTCTGATATTGATTGCCGTACTTGCTTTGATTTGCGCCGTAATCATTGTTCGGTGAGTTTGTAAACTGCTGACCGTATGAAGTTTTGTTAGGCTGCGGTTGCTGATAATAAGCCTGATTTGGCTGACCGTACTGCTGAGAATACGGATTCTGCTGTGACTGACTGTCGGCAGTCGGCTGTGCGTTATCTACCTCAGGCTGTGCAGTCTGCACATTCTCGTAAGGGTTCTGTGCAGCATCTTCGGTTGAAGCATTTTCAACAGGCTGTGTTTCAGGCTCCGGAGTCTGCTCAACAGGTGTTCCGCAGTAAGTACAGAACATTGCTCCGTTGTCAATTTCGTGATTGCAATTTTTACATACCATATATAATCGCTCCTTGCATAATATTCTATAAATAGTATGCTATCATTTTACACTATTTGCCTTACAAAATCAACAACATTCCACGCAATAATTCAATAATATTACAAAAAGCGACAGTTTTACGGCTGTCGCTTTTTATTACACTCCCCTTTTCATAAGCTTGTGGGGAACTATTTTATTTTCTTTGAGTGACGCTTTTACATCTATAATACGCTGATTTGACGAGCCTCTGAACGCAAGGCTTATATCGTGAAGAGCCTCAACAAATTCACCGTCAACAAGCACATCAATCATTGAAAGCATTTCATCCGTACATTCACACCTTGCTCTGCTGTCGGAAAGAAGCTCCTTGTCAAACAAATAGCCCGAATAACACCAAATTGTTTTGTCGGAATATTTTTCTCTGACACGCTTTAAAAACGGCACTAAGGCTCTTTGATTTGAAGGTTCAAAGGGTTCTCCGCCGAGCAACGACAAGCCGTCAATATATGACGGTTCAAGCTCTTTGAGAATTTTATCCTCAACCTCTTTTGTAAAAGGTTCGCCGTAATCAAAACTCCATGTCTGCGGATTAAAGCAGTTTTTGCAATGATGCGTACAGCCGGATACAAAGAGCGATACTCTTACTCCCTCACCGTTTGCAATATCGCAGAGTTTAATTTCTCCGTAATTCATCAAAGGTGAAGCACCCTTTCCTCAATTTCCTGAGTTCTGCCCTGATTCCAGAACTGAGTTCCGATATATCCACAGGTTCTTCTTGCAACATTCATCTTATCCTGATCACGGTTGCCGCAGTTAGGACACTCCCACACAAGCTTGCCGTCATCGTGAACGATCTTGATTTCTCCGTCATAACCGCAAACCTGACAGTAGTCGCTCTTTGTGTTAAGCTCTGCATACATAATGTTATCGTAAATGAACTTGATAACCTGTAAAACAGCGGGAATGTTATCCTGCATATTCGGAACTTCAACATAGCTGATTGCACCGCCCGGTGACAAAGCCTGAAATTCGGATTCAAGCTTCAGCTTGCTGAATGCGTCAATATTCTCGGTAACATGAACATGATAGCTGTTAGTGATGTAGTTTTTATCTGTTACGCCCTTGATAATGCCGAAACGCTTTTGAAGACACTTTGCAAACTTATATGTTGTGCTTTCAAGAGGAGTGCCGTAGATGCTGTAATCGATGTTTTCCTCCTTTTTCCACTTTGCACAATAGTCGTTTAGCTTCTGCATAATTTTAAGACCGAGTTCTTTGCCCTCTTTTTCTGTGAGCTTTTTGCCGATAAGGCTGTAAACGCACTCCCAAAGACCTGCATAACCGAGTGAAAGCGTTGAATAACCGCCGTGGAGAAGCTTGTCAATCTTCTCACCCTTTTTAAGTCTTGCCAAAGCACCGTACTGCCACAAAATAGGAGCGGCATCCGAAAGAGTGCCTGTAAGACGCTCGTGACGGCACTGCAATGCTCTGTGGCAAAGTTCCATCCTCTCGTCAAAAATCTTCCAGAATTTATCAAGATCCTTGCCTGCACTGAGTCCGATATCAATAAGATTTACAGTCACAACGCCCTGATTGAATCTGCCGTAATATTTCGGCTTGCCGTTTTCGTCAACATAAGGAGTAAGGAAGCTTCTGCAACCCATACAGGTAAAGCAATGTCCCTCGCCGTTTTTATCAATTTTGCTCTGGAGCATAACCTTCTCCGAGATATAGTCGGGAACCATTCTCTTTGCGGTACATTTTGCAGCAAGCTCCGTAAGATACCAATACTTGCTGTCCTCTGTTATGTTATCCTCCTCAAGCACATAAATAAGCTTTGGAAACGCAGGTGTAATCCACACACCCTTTTCATTTTTTACGCCCTTGTGACGCTGTTTGAGTGTTTCTTCAATAATCATAGCGAGGTCGTGCTTTTCCTGCTCGTTTTTAGCCTCGTTAAGATACATAAACACGGTTACAAACGGAGCCTGACCGTTTGTTGTGAGCAAAGTAACAACCTGATACTGAATGGTCTGAACACCACGGTTTACTTCTTTGCGAAGTCTTTGCTCAACGATATCGTTGATTTTCTCTTCTGTGGGATGAACACCGAGTTCTTCGATTTCCGCAAGAGTTTCTCTGCGGATTTTCTCACGGGAAACCTGAACAAACGGTGCAAGATGAGCAAGGCTTATGCTCTGACCGCCGTACTGGTTACTTGCAACCTGTGCAATAATCTGAGTTGCAATGTTACACGCCGTTGAAAAGCTGTGCGGTCTTTCAATAAGCGTATCGCTGATAACCGTACCGTTCTGCAACATATCCTCAAGGTTTACAAGGTCGCAGTTGTGCATATGCTGTGCAAAATAGTCCGAATCGTGGAAGTGAATAATACCTTCCTTATCAGCCTCAACAATATCAGCCGGCAAAAGCATTCTTCTTGTAAGGTCACGACTGACCTCACCGGCCATATAGTCACGCTGAACGCTGTTGACGGTAGGGTTCTTATTTGAATTTTCCTGCTTTACTTCTTCGTTGTTGCACTCAATAAGCGAAAGAATTCTGTTATCGGTAGTATTTGCCTTACGAACAAGCGAACGATTGTAGCGGTAACGCACATATCTTCTTGCAAGCTCAAACGCACCCTTTGCCATGAGCTGATCCTCAACCATATCCTGAATTTCTTCAACGGACACTGCTCTCCTGATTTTGTTGCACTTATATTCAACATAGTCGGCAACATCCTCAATCTGTTCGTCTGTAAGGAACTTGTGTTCCCCCGAACCGTTTGCTTTTTTAACGGCATTAATAATTTTTTCAATGTTGAAATCTTCTTCTGAGCCGTTACGCTTAATAATTCTCATAATCCTTCCCCTTTTTATTATTTTGCGGTACTTCCTTGGTAAAAATATCCTATATCTGTTAATCCGAATAAAAAAATAAATTTTTCAATAATGCCGTTTAAAAAATGCGTTATGTAATAAAATTGCAAGGAACCAAACTATCCCTGCAATGCAAGACCAATTATACAATAATTGCAATATAAATACTGTTGCACAGGCAACAATTATGTGATATACTATACTATATCTTGTGGCAAGATAAAAAACGCCACACATTATGGAGTGTTGTAAATGATAGAAGAAATAGGCGGTGCAAGGCTTAAAAAATCAGATTTCATCGGGATAAACGAGTGTTTTAAACCTATTGAAAGAGAGTATAAAAGGGGTGAAATCATAACTACATATTCACCCGAAAATGACACAATTTGCATCATAAAAGAAGGAACTGTTTATCTGACAACCGACAATGCCGAAAATCAGCGGAGAATTATTTCTTTTTATGAAAAGGGCGACATAATCGTCACCTGCATTGTACCCGAATCAGACAACAGAATTTTTTATCTGAGTGCCAAAACAAACTGCAAAATTGATTTCGTGAAATACTCAAAATTTACAGCCTGTTGTGAAAAGCATTGCAGTAAACACCAGCGGATTATAAGTGCATACATCAAAAAATCTCATAAAAAAAGTCTTGCTCACACAGACATTCTCTGTCAGCAGACGCTGAGGAGCAAGCTTTTGACTTTTTTTGAATACATTAAAACCGAAAAAGGAAAAAACACCTTTTATCTTCCTCTCCCTCTTTCCGACCTTGCAGATTACCTTTCTGTTGACAGAAGTGCAATGATGCGTGAAATAAAAAAGATGAATGAAGAAAATATTATAATCTCCGAAAAGCGAAAAATCACAGTCATTGAAGATTTGTCAGAATGACATATATGTATAAAAAAACATAAAAAACAAAAAATATAAATGCGTGATTCCGTCGTTTTGAGCCTGCAAAAAACTTGCAGGCTTTTTTTGTACACAACGATTAATATTGTAGTATAAAAACACCTTGCAGTCAACACGCTAAAAGAATTATAGCCAAAATAATTAATTTGACTGATTTTGAATGGAGATAATCAAAAACACCAATTTTAATTGCAAAAACGGTAAAATTATACTGTTTTTAAATAATTCTCGACACTTTTTTGTTAGCTAATTTTGCTGTCTTTAATTTTTTTGAATTTTTTTGACCGATTTTGCTTGACTTTTAAAAAACGGGTGCTATAATGTAGTCAAGAGGTGAGGATAATGCTTACACAGGACAGATATCGTGCAATACTTGATTTGCTCGAAGAAAAAAATTCGGTCACGGTGTCGGAATTAACAAAGTTGCTTGACTCATCCGAGTCAACAATAAGAAGAGATCTTTCCGCTCTTGATGAGATGGGAAAGCTCACAAAGGTTTTCGGCGGTGCAACTTCAATCACCAGAAACGAGGGTGTTTTTGAAGATGCAGTAAGCAATCGTGAAACCGTTATGAGCGATGAAAAAGATGCGGTTGCAGAATACTGTGCAAAGCTTATCCATGACTCTGACTTTGTTTATATTGACGCAGGAACAACAACATTAAAGCTTGTTGACCACATTACAAATACAAACGCAACATATGTTACAAACGGCATAACACACGCCAGAATGCTTATCCACAAGGGTATGCAGACATATATAGTAGGCGGAAAAATAAAACCGCTTACCGAGGCTGTTGTGGGTGCCGAAGCAATAAAAAGCATAAACTGCTTTAACTTTACAAAAGCTTTTATGGGAGCAAACGGAATTGACATCGGTTCGGGATTCACAACCCCCGACATTGAAGAAGGTCTTATAAAGGAAACGGCAATCAACAAATCTTATATGGCATTTGTTCTTGCAGACCATTCAAAATTTCGCAGGGTGTATTCCGTAACATTTGCCCCTCTGCGAAAATGTTGTATAATCACCGACAAACTGCCTACACCGGACTTTTCGCAGGTAACGGTGATAAAGGAGGTAAAAAATGATTTACACCGTAACGCTTAATCCGTCAATTGACTACATTGTCAGACTTGATTCACTTGTTCCGGGAATAACAAACCGAACAACCGCCGAAGAATATTACTACGGAGGTAAGGGAATCAATGTTTCATGCGTACTTGCAGAGCTTGACCTTGAAAGTACGGCATTCGGATTTGTTGCAGGCTTTACGGGTGACGCCATTGAAAAGGGTATTCGCAACGACAGGATTATCACCGACTTTATTAAGCTTGAAAGTGGAATTTCAAGAATCAACATAAAAATCAAAGCCGGCGTTGAAACAGAAATCAATTGTCAGGGACCTCACATAAGTGAAGGCGAACTTGAAAGGCTGTTTTCAAAAATTGACAGAATATCCGACGGCGACACAATCGTAATTGCAGGAAACATTCCGAATACGATGCCTGATGATGTTTATGAAAGAATCCTTGAAAGAATCAAGGGCAAGGATGTACGAATTGTAGTTGACGCAACAAAAAAACTTTTACTCAACGCACTCAAGTACAAGCCGTTCCTCATCAAGCCGAACAGACAGGAACTTTCCGAAATGTTCGGAGTTGAAATCAACACCGAGGATGATATTGAAAAGTATGCAAAAGAGCTGCAGAAACTCGGTGCAAAAAATGTTCTGATTTCACTCGGCGGTGACGGAGCGATGCTCATTGACGAATTCGGAAAAAGACACAAAGCAGGAGTCCTCAAAGAAAAGGTAATTAACACAGTCGGTTCGGGAGACTCAATGGTAGCAGGCTTTGTGGCAGGATATGAAAAAACAAAAAGCTACCCCTATGCGCTGAAATTGGGCAGTGTGTGCGGAAATGCAACGGCATTTCTTGACGGACTTGCCACAAAAGAAAAAATAAATGAATTGCTTGCAAAATTTTAATTAAAAAGGAGAGAAAAATATGCGTATCACAGATTTATTAAAAAAATCGGGTATTGCTCTCGGCGTTAAAGTTGCCGACAAGAGCGAAGCAATTGACAAACTTGTTTCATTACATGAAAAGTGCGGAAACCTCAAGGATGTTAAAGCCTACAAAGAGGGAATCCTCAACCGTGAAGAACTCGGCACAACAGCCGTAGGTATGGAGGTTGCAATTCCCCATGCCAAGAGCGAAGCTGTAAAAGCTCCCGCCCTCACAGCTATCACAGTTCCAGACGGTGTAGATTATGACTCGCCCGACGGTAAGCCCTGTAAGCTGCTCTTTATGATTGCCGCAACAACAGACGGTGATGTTCATCTTGAAGTTCTTGCAAGACTTATGCAGCTTTTGATGCATGAAGATTTTACCGCAAAGCTTAAAGCCGCAAAAACTCCGGAAGAATTCATCTCGATTATTGACGCAAGAGAAACAGAGAAGTTCCCCGATGAACCAAAGGCAGAAGTTCCTGCAAAGAAGGGTTACAGAGTTCTTGCTATCACAGCTTGTCCAACAGGTATTGCTCATACTTATATGGCGGCTGAATCACTCCAGAAAGCCGGCGACAGCCTTAACATTCCGATTAAGGTTGAAACAAACGGTTCGGGCGGTGCAAAGAATGTGCTTACCGAAGAAGAAATTGCAAATTGTGACGGTATCATCATTGCCGCTGACATCACAATAAATCTTGCCCGTTTTGACGGCAAGCCCGTTTTACAGTGTGCCGTTTCAGACGGTATTCATAAGCCGGAAGAGCTTATCAACAAGATTGTAAACAAAGAAGTTCCCGTATATCATCACAAAGGCGGTTCTGCAGATGCTCCAAGGAAGAGAGGCGGCGCTTACGGTCACCTTATGAACGGTGTATCACATATGCTCCCGTTCGTTGTAGCAGGCGGTATCTTCATCGCAATCGCATTCCTCATTGATATTGCATGCGGTGTTAACGCACAGGAGGTTGGCAGTGCATTCGGTACGGTAACTCCGGCAGCCGCATGGTTTAAGACACTCGGCGGTGTGGCATTTAACCTTATGGTTCCTATCCTTTCCGGCTTTATCGCAATGTCAATTGCAGACCGTCCCGGTCTTCTCGTTGGTCTTGTAGGCGGTTTCCTTGCAACATCAGGCGCAACCTTTATGGATCCTGCCGCTGCAGAAACAGTTCCGTCAGGCTTCCTCGGCGGCTTGCTTGCAGGTTTCGTAGGCGGTTACTTAATGCTCGGTATTGAAAAAATGTGCGATAAGATGCCTAAGGCTCTTGAGGGTATCAAGCCCGTTCTCATCTATCCGCTTCTCGGACTCGGCGGTATTCTCGTTGTAATGTGCGCAGTCAACCCATTCATGGGTATGATTAACTCAGGTATGTCAAACGGCCTTAACGCTATTGCCTCTAACCCTGCAATGATGGTTCCGCTCTGTGCGCTCCTCGCAGGTATGATGTCTATCGACATGGGCGGTCCTTTCAACAAGGCAGCTTATGCATTCGCAACACTTAACCTTGCAAACGCAGACGATCAGGCATACATCATTATGGCAGCAGTTATGATCGGCGGTATGGTTCCTCCAATCGCAGTCGCTCTTTCAAACACATTCTTCAAGAATCGTTGGACAGACGAAGAAAGAAAGAATGCTCCCGTAAACTATATAATGGGACTTTCATTCATCTCAGAAGGTGCAATTCCTTACGCAGCAGGTCATCCGCTTCAGGTTATCCCTTCATGTATCGTTGGTTCTGCAGTAGCAGGCGCACTTTCAGCTCTCTTTGGCTGTAAGCTTATGGCTCCTCACGGCGGTATCTTCGTATTCGCAACAATGCAGGGTACATGGTATTTCTACCTCCTTGCTCTTGCAATCGGTGCAGTAGTTTCAATGTTTATGCTTGCACTTCTCAAAAGACCGATTAAAAAATAATTAATTTGCTATTACCCGTTTTTTGAAATGTTTTGTTCCTCGGCACCGGTGTAAAAGCCGGTGCCACCCCTCAAAACTCAAAGAACTTTCACGACATTAGATTCAAAACTTCAAAACACAAATTTATTTATAAAGGAGATTTTATTATGGTATCAAAAGAACTCGTACTCACAAATGCACAGGGATTCCATATGCGTCCGGCATCGGTTTTTGCAACAGCTATGGGCAAATACAGCTGTGATGTAACAATCAAATTCAACGGCAATCAGTACAACGCAAAGAGCCTCCTCAACATTATTGCGGCTTGCATCAAGTGCGGCAGTGAAATTGAAGTTGTTTGCGACGGTGCTGACGAAAACGAGGCACTTGCAGAGGCAGTACAGCTCATTGAGAGCGGTCTTGGCGAGTAATGGCACCGACAGACCAGTTACAAGAGGTGAAGATTATGCTACACGGAACAGCCGCATCCGAGGGTATCGGAATCGGTAAGGTAATGCTTATTGAAGAACATTCGCTTGAATATACTCCACGAACAGTAACAGATACTGAGGCAGAGTCACAGCGTTTTAAGGCAGCAGTAGATGCTTTTTGCTACAATACTGAAAAACAGGCAGAAAATCTTCGCAGTTCAGCCGGTGAAAAAGAGGCAGAAATTCTTGCAGGTCACATTCAGATTATCAAAGATCCGTATCTCAGCGGTGAAATTGAAAAGCTGATTGCAGACGGTCAATGTGCGGAATCTGCTCTTGAGCATATGTGCGATATGTTTATTGCAATGTTCTCGGCAGCTGACGATGAGCTTACAAAACAGCGTGCGGCTGATGTCAGAGATATCAAGAGCGGTGTTCTAGGCATTCTTCTCGGAGTAAACGAAATTAAAGTAAGCGATGCGCCAAAAGGCACTGTGCTTGTTGCAAGGGAGCTTACTCCTTCTGTTACGGCAGGTATTGTAAAAGAAAACATAGCAGGCATTATTACTGAAACAGGCGGAACAACTTCCCACTCTGCAATTCTTGCAAGAGCGCTTGAGATTCCCGCCGTACTCAGTGTTGAGGGTGTCGCATCAAGCCTGAAAAACGGCGACACAGTTGTAGTTGACGGCAGTGAGGGTGCTGTAATTGTTAATCCGGATGATAACACAGTTGCAGAATACTCCAAAAAGCGTGACGCTTTTCTTGCAGAGCGCAAAGAGCTTGAAAATTACAGGGGACGAGAAACAAAATCCGCAAGCGGAGAAGTTTATGAACTTTTCTGCAACATAGGAAAACCCGAAGACGCTGTCAAGGCAGTTGATGCAGACGGCGAGGGTGTCGGACTTTTCAGAACAGAGTTTCTGTTCATGGACAGGACTTCAATTCCGACAGAGGACGAACAGTTTGAGGCCTACAAAAAGGCGGCTCTTATCTTAAAGGGCAAGTCGCTGATTATCAGAACACTTGATATCGGCGGTGACAAGGACATTCCGTACCTTGGACTTGAAAAAGAAGAAAATCCGTTCATGGGATTCCGTGCAATCAGATATTGCCTTAAAAACCGTGAACTTTTCAAATCACAGATTAAAGCCATTTTGCGTGCAAGCGCATTCGGTGACATCAAGATTATGTTCCCGCTCATCACAACTATGGATGAACTTCGTGAGGGCAAAAAGCTTGTCGCAGAATGCAAAGCCGATTTACGCAATATGGGCATAAATTTCAACGAAAACATTCAGGTTGGTGTTATGGTTGAAACAGCGTCTGCGGCAGTTATCGCAGATATGCTTGCAAAAGAGGCAGACTTCTTCAGCATCGGCACAAATGACCTCACAGGCTACACAATGGCTTGTGACAGAGGCAACAACGATGTGTCTTACCTCTACTCTCCCCTTCAGCCAAGCGTTCTCAGAATGATAAAGCGCACAATTGAGTGCGGTGTTCAGAACGGCATTTCGGTCGGAATGTGCGGTGAGGCTGCCGCAAACAAGCTGATGATTCCGCTGCTTATTTCATTCGGACTCACAGAATTCAGCGTTTCCGCTCCGTCAGTTCTCAATGTGAGAAAAATAATTTCCACATGGACAAAAGAAGAGGCAGACAAAGTTACTGCAAAGGTGCTTGAAATGAGTACACAGCAGGAAATTGTCGAATACCTCAAATCGGTTGTGTAAAACAACCAAGTTAATATGCGTTAATCTCAGTTAAATAATTTGCAAACACGATTAATCCCCGTCAGAAATTCTGACGGGGATTTGTCTTTTGGTATATTAATTAGTTTTTGCTCTGCATACTATTCCTTTTTGAAAAGACGCAGCCGCAGTAGTTTTGGCGGTAGAGGTCATATTCTTTTGAAAGGATGATTGAACGCTTGTAGCCTTCACGCTTTTTGAAGTCGCTGTACAGCCACGGAATGCCGTACTTCTCGGCAAGCTCCGCACCGATTGAATTAAGCAACTGCGCATTTTTCAGCGGACTGATTGTAAGCGTGGTTGTGAAATAATCAAAGCCGTGTTCCTTTGCGTAGCGTGCAGAGGATTCAAGTCGCAGTCTGAAACATTTTTCACACCGCTTTCCGCCCTCGGGTTCATTTTCAAGGCCTTTGACATACTCAAAGTAATCCTTGGGCAAATATTCGCCCTCGACCACATTTACAGGATGTTCAAACGGCATAAGCGACACAAGACGCTTTTCTTCGCTCAGGCGGTAATTATACTCATTCGCAATCGAAATATTCGGATTGTAAAAATAGACCGTGATATCAAAATATTTTGAAAGATACTCAAGGCAGTAGGACGAACACGGGGCGCAACAAACATGCAAAAGCAGTTTTGGGACTTTTCCCTCCCCCGTTATTTTGTCAATTACCCTGTCGAGTTCTTTCTGATAGTTTATCTTGTTCATGCTATTATATAAATTTGCAAATGTAATCAAAAAGTTCTTCGGCGGTGTCTGCAACAAACGGCGCACCGGCGTTCATAAGCTCGTTTTTGCCTCTGAATCCCCATGAAACACCTGCCATTTTTATGCCTGCATTGTTTGCCGTAAACACATCGACATCGCTGTCGCCGACATAGAAACATTCTTCGGGAGTTACACCGCTCATATTGAGGAGTGCAAGCAGAGCATCAGGCTCGGGCTTTGTCTTGTACTGTGGTTTCTGCCCCCATGCCTGAGTAAACCTGTGATTTGGGAATGCTTTTTTTAGCATTTTATCAACAAATTCATCGGGCTTGTTTGAAAGCACACCTGTTTTTACACCCTTTTTTGCAAGCTTTTCAAGCATTTCGGCACAACCGTCATATGCGGCAGTGTGGTCGTTGCAATGGACGGCATAGTGTCTGTCGTAATCAGCCTTGACCTTTTCAAAAAGCTCGTGGTCGGTCCACGCATCTCCCATTGCCCTTCTGATGAGCATTTCTCTGCCGTTTCCGACATATGTTTTATAATTTTCAACCGGCTTTTCTTCAAGACCGTTAAGCTTCAGACCGTAGTTCACACTTATAGCAAGATCGGTAAGCGAATTTATAAGCGTGCCGTCAAGATCAAATACTACCATTTTTACCATAAATATCACCTTAGTTTAATCCTTTTTCCTGTTCAAAAAGTATTGCTCTGCATGGCGCCGCCTCAACTCCGCCGAGCTTTATCGGAAACGCACACAAATCATATTCGCCGTCAGCCACTCCCGAAAGATTGAGATTTTCGAGAACGGCAATATCCGCTCTGCCAAGTTCAAGATGTGTTTTAACTTCATCAAACGGAGGTGCGATTGACTCGGCATCCGTACCGACAAGCACCACCCTGCTTTGTGCAAGCACAATTGCTGCAGAATGTGAAAGGTATGTTTTGCCGTTCCCACGAAAGAGTATGCGTTTTCGGCAATACGGCAACAGCTTGTCCATATCTTCGCCCGTCAACACACCCTTGACCGTTATTACGGTGCATTTTCCGTAGAAAGTGTTAAGCCTTAAATCGGTTATCCCCTTGCCGTCAGGGCAAAAGTGGAGAGGAGCGTCAATATGCGTGCCTGCATGAACGCACATAGAAATCTGCGAAAGATTGCATTCGTCATCTTCATCAATACTTCTCAGCGGAGTCACAACAGTTTCGGGATCACCCGGATATGTTTCGGTTGTAAGAGTGTCTCTCGAAATATCATGAATATACATACATCCTTCGCCTCTTTTCATTTTGAACATTTTTAATTCACGCAGAGCATCAGCTCCTCAGAGTCTAAGTAAAATATAACTTTGCTTAAATTCAGAACGAACCCATCGTATGAGTAAAGCAGAACATCTGCACTATGATTATACCACATATTACTGCACTTTGCACCTTTATCAGCAAAATTTACTTGTTTTACGGCAAAAAATAACCCCACAGGAAAACCCTGTGGGGTAAATTGCAATTGTGAATTTAATCAACAGCGATTAATTATTCAACAGAAATCGGTAAACCGACATTGCCTGTTTCGTAACCGCCAACGATGTACTTCTGAACGAGAGTAGCATCCTTGATTGAGATTCTGCCATCCTCGTTAGCATCACATGCCTTGAATGCGTTTGCATCATCAGCAGCAATACTCATAAGGTTGATAGCAATCTTCTGAATTGTTGTAGCATCTACAACTGTAATTGAGTAGTCACCGTCAGCATCGCCGAGAAGCGGAACACGGTTACCGTCAATCTTAATATTAGCCTTAGCACCTGAGCGTGACGGATAATCAAACTTAGTAAGATCAAGTGTGATTGTTACATCAACGAGTGAATCTTCCGGATAACCGGCAGAAACTGTGTTAAGAAGCATATTTTCACCATTGAATGTAAGGTCAAAATCTTTGCCTATAGTAGCTGCGCTCTGCTCAGGAAGACCCCAGTTAGCAGCCCAATCGTCGTTAACTGCAAACTTGAACTGGTATGCAGCATCAGCAGATTCAACACCTGTGTATGTAATCTGATAAACCTTGTCAGCAATCTGAGTCATGTGGTTAACTTCAGCGTCAACGCCCCATTTTACACCGTTAAGCCAGCTGTTTTCGCCGTTACCAACAACTGTAATGCTGTTGATTTCAAGGTCTGTAACCATTTTAACACCGTCACCTGTTACAGCAATCTCGTTTGTAGCAGGATTGAAAGTTACAGTTACATCACAAGCACTTTCTACATCGAAAGTTACATTGTTGTCTGTACCGTCAAGACCGATCCACTTCTGCTCGTCGCCTGTGTTTGCAACGACCTTGAGCTGATAGCTTTTGCCCACCGGAACAGCTGTAAATGTCTTTGTATAAACATCGCCGCTCTTTGTCATTACATTTTCGGGAGCGAGTGCAGGAGAACCCTGCCATTCATAACCTGTGAGTGACTCAACACCTGCTACAACATACTGTGTTGCGCCAGCAGGCTCTGTTGCAGGTTCTGTAGTGGGTTCTGTTGTGGGTTCAACAGTTGTAGGTTCAACAGTTGTAGGCTCAACAGTTGTAGGCTCAACAGTTGTAGGTTCTTCTGTTGCAGGAGCTGTTGTACCTGAAGGATCAACACCGAGAAGTGTAGCTACTGTTGTAAGCGGAGCACAGTCGGGATAAGCTGCAGGATCAGCAAGCTGTTCTGCATACATTTCAGCATAAGCGTTGTAAACATCCATTGGCTCAGCCTCAACCTGTGCGCAAATGTCAGCTACAGTTTCGGGAGTGTAGTTTTTAGCATTCTTAACAGCCCAGTTGAAAAGAGCCTGTGCAACCATTTCTGCTCTTGAAAGGTAAATCGGGAATCTGCCCTCAGTTACATGACCGAGTGATGTGATTGCAGCCTTTGGACCGTAGTTATCGCTGTTCTTCTTCCATGTTGCAGCAAAGTCACGCTTTGATGAATCTTCGGTATTCTCAACTGTACCGCCTGTGAGGTAAATTGTGTCGCCGAGACAAGGCTTACCGAGTGTTACATTACAGGTCTGGTGACTCTGTGATTTAGTATCAATTGTTGAGAAAATTACAGCATAGTCAGCGTTGTCTTTAAGACCGCCGTGATTTGTGCCGTCAGCTGACTTCAATTTTGCAGTATCGAAGTAGTAAAGACCTGTAGCAGTATCCTTCTTACATTTCTCTGCCTTACCCTGCCAAGATGTTTCAGGTAAATCATCGCCTGCTACAGCGTAAAGGTGACAGTATACTGTCTTTGTTGTTCCCCACTCTGCAGGGAGATTAGATGCGTCAAAATAGATTTTTGTGTCGGTTTCTTCAGCTGATGCAGAGAATATGGTCAAGCCTGAAAAACAGGATACAGCCATAAGAACTGCAAGCACCAAACTGAGAACCTTGGATGATTTTTTCATCGCTAATTCCTCCTTTTTTGTTACTCAAATTTCGAGTAATTACATTATATATCAAAATGCTCACATTTACAAGTGGTTTTTGGCAAGTTTGTAAATTTTTTCTAATTCTTGTTTTAAACCTATTGTTATGCGCTAACATTTGGTGTTTTCACTTGACAACAGTTGCAAATAATTGTATTATTTTAATGGTTATTTTTATCTATCTATCTGTTAAGAGAGGTTAAGTTATGGAAAACAGCAAAAAAACCATGGATAAAATCGTTGCCCTGTGTAAAAACAGAGGCTTTGTTTACCCAGGCTCCGAAATTTACGGCGGTCTTGCAAACACATGGGATTACGGTCCGCTCGGTGTTGCACTTAAAAACAATATCAAAAACGCATGGCTCAAAAAGTTTGTTCAGCAGAACAAATATAATGTAGGTCTTGACTCTGCAATTCTTATGAACCCGCAGACATGGGTTGCATCGGGTCATCTCGGCGGTTTCTCTGATCCGCTTATGGATTGTAAGGAATGTAAAACCCGTCACCGTGCCGACAACCTTATTGAAGATTTTGACGGTACAAATGTTGCAGGCTGGACAAATGAAGAAATGATGAATTACATCAAGGAAAAAGAGATTCCGTGTCCTAACTGCGGCAAGCACAACTTTACCGACATTCGTCAGTTCAACCTTATGTTCAAAACATTCCAGGGCGTTACAGAGGACAGCAAGAATGAAATTTATCTTCGTCCCGAAACTGCTCAGGGCATTTTCGTGAACTTCTCTAACATTCAGAGAACAAGCCGTAAGAAAGTTCCTTTCGGTGTTGCACAAATCGGTAAATCTTTCAGAAACGAAATCACACCCGGTAACTTTATTTTCCGTGTTCGTGAGTTTGAGCAGATGGAGCTTGAATTCTTCTGCAAGCCGGGCACTGACCTTGAATGGTTTGAATACTGGAGAGGTTTCTGCCGTGACTGGCTCTATTCTCTCAATATTAAGGAAGAAAATCTCCGTCTTCGTGACCATGCAAAAGAGGAGCTTTGTTTCTATTCAAAAGCCACAACAGACTTTGAATATCTCTTCCCGTTCGGTTGGGGCGAGCTTTGGGGCGTTGCCGACAGAACAGACTATGACCTTACACAGCACAGCAAAACAAGCGGTAAGACACTTGAGTATTTTGATCCGACAACAAACGAGAAGTACATTCCGTATGTTATTGAGCCGTCACTCGGTGTTGAGCGTCTTTTCCTTGCTCTTGTTGTTGAGGCTTACGATGAAGAAGTTATTGACGAAAAGGATACACGAGTTGTGTTAAGACTTCATCCGACACTTGCTCCGTACAAAGCTTGCGTTCTTCCGCTTTCAAAGAAGCTCAACGAGCAGGCCGGCAAGGTTTATGAACAGCTTTCAGCCGACTTTATGACTGATTATGACGATGCCGGTTCAATCGGCAAGCGTTACAGAAGACAAGACGAAATCGGTACTCCGTTCTGTATCACATATGACTTTGAGTCTGTTGACGATGGTTGTGTAACGGTTCGTGACCGTGACACAATGCAGCAGGAAAGAGTTGCAATTGACAAACTCAACGATTATATTGCTGAAAAGATTAAGTTCTGATTTTAATATGATATCAAAAGGACATTCCAAATGGAATGTCCTTTTTTTGCGTAGGGGCGGCTCGCTGTATAAGAACAGCGGATAACCTCAAAATTCGGGTTATCCGCTGTGTGTTTCATTCAATATAATAATCTGAATTCAATCAAATTACTTTGAGAGGTTTGTGAGAACCTTTTTGATTCTCTCAACAGCCTCAATCGTGTTTTCTCTGTCACCGAATGATGTAAGACGGAAGTAGCCGGCACCGTTTTCGCCAAAGCCCTCACCCGGAGTACCTACAACATTTGCCTCGTTGAGGAGGAGGTCAAAGAATTCCCAACTGCCCATATTGTTCGGACACTTGAGCCAGATGTAAGGTGAGTTCTTACCGCCTGTGTAGTAGATGCCGAGTTCATCAAGAGCAGATGCGATAATTCTTGCATTTTCCTGATAGTAAGAAATGTTCTCCTTGATCTGCTTCTGACCTTCTTCGCTGAATACAGCGGCAGCAGCACACTGAACAGGCCATGAAACACCGTTGAACTTTGTTGCCTGACGGCGGTACCATGTTGCATAGATATTGTGACCGTCACGCTCAAGCTCCTTAGGAATTACCGTGTAACCGCATCTTGTACCTGTGAAGCCTGCTGTCTTTGAAAGTGAGCACATTTCAATTGCGCACTTTCTTGCACCTTCGATTGCAAAAATTGAACGAGGAAGATCCTCTGTGATGAATGCCTCATACGCTGAATCGTAGAGGATTATTGCATCGTTTTTAAGAGCATAGTCAACCCAAGCTTTGAGCTGTTCAGCGTTGTATGCAGAGCCTGTCGGGTTGTTAGGTGAGCAAAGGTAGATGATGTCTGCCTTTACATTTTCATCAGGGAGAGCGGCAAAGCCGTTTGCCTCATTTGATGTAGCATAAACGATTTCTCTGCCTGCCATAATGTTTGAGTCAACATATACGGGGTAAACAGGATCGGTTACAAGAACAATATTATCCTTTGAGAAGATGTCGCCTATGTTACCGCAGTCCGACTTTGCACCGTCTGATACAAAGATTTCGTCAGCGCCTACTGCAACACCAAAGCTCTTGTAATAATCTGAAATAGCCTGTCTGAGGAACTCGTAGCCCTCATAATCGGGATAGCCCTTGAAGGTTTCCTTGTGAGCAAGATCCTCTGCCCCCTTTTTCATTGCCTCAACAACAACAGGAGCAAGCGGAAGGGTTACATCACCGATACCAAGCTTGATAACCTTTTTATCGGGATGAGCCGCAATATATGCATTTGTCTTTTTTGCAACATCTGCAAAAAGATAGTTAGGAACGAGATTGTCAAAATTTCTGTTAATCTTCATTAAAATCAGTCCTTTAAATCTGAAAGTTAAGTGGAAAAATCAATTACTTTTCAAGTGATGCCTTAATAAATTCTCTGAAAAGCGGATGAGCACGGTTCGGGCGTGACTTGAATTCGGGATGATACTGAACAGCAACGAAGAAACGGTTGTCGGGAACTTCAACAGCCTCAACAAGAAGTCCGTTAGGTGAAGTACCTGTAATCTTCATGCCTGCATTTTCAATTTCCTCTCTAAAATCGTTATTGAACTCATAACGATGACGGTGACGCTCTGAAATTTCATGCTGACCGTAAGCCTTAGCCATAAGCGAATCGGGCTTGATAACACACGGATATGCACCAAGACGCATTGTACCGCCCATATCCTCAATGCCTTCCTGTTCAGGCATAAGGTCAATAACATTATGCTTGCCCTCTGGTGTAAACTCACCGCTGTTGGCGTCAGCATAGCCGAGAACATCTCTTGCGTATTCGATTACTGCGGTCTGCATACCGAGGCAGATTCCGAGATACGGAATGTCATGCTCACGGGCATATTTTGCAGCCATAATCTTACCTTCGATACCTCTGTTACCGAAGCCGCCCGGAACAAGAATACCATCGACATCACCGAGAAGCTCGTCAACCTTGTACTTTGTAAGAAGTTCGCAGTCAACCCACTTGATTTCAACATCGGCGGAATTTTCATAGCCACCGTGACGAAGTGCCTCTGCAACAGAAAGATATGCGTCATGGAGAGCAACATACTTACCGCAAAGAGCAATCGTGCATTTCTTTGTGCGGTTGTTGATACGGCTAAGCATTTCTTCCCACTCGGAAAGGTCAGGCTTTTTGTCCGTTACAATATTGAGCTCACGACATACAACATTTGAGAAATTGCTCTTTTCAAGCATAAGAGGTGCCTGATAAAGCGTTGGGAGAGTAATATTTTCGATTACACAATCCGGCTTTACATTGCAGAAAAGTGCAATCTTGTTGAAAATGCTCTCCTCAAGAGGTTCGTCACAACGAAGAACGATGATATCGGGATTAATACCGAGTGAACGAAGCTCTTTTACAGAATGCTGTGTCGGCTTTGATTTGTGTTCCTCACTGCCCTTGATATAGGGAACGAGAGTTACATGAATAAAGATGCTGTTCTCTCTGCCGACTTCAAGAGATACCTGACGGATAGCCTCAAGGAACGGCTGGCTTTCGATATCGCCCACCGTACCGCCGATTTCCGTAATTACAACATCGGCATTGGTCTTTTCACCTACATTGTAGATAAAAGACTTAATTTCATTTGTGATGTGAGGAATTACCTGAACTGTCTTACCGAGGTAGTCGCCGTGACGCTCCTTTTCAAGAACATTTGAGTAAACCTTACCTGTTGTGAGGTTTGAATACTTGTTAAGGTCCTCATCAATAAAACGCTCATAATGGCCGAGGTCGAGGTCGGTTTCTGCACCGTCCTCCGTTACATATACCTCGCCGTGCTGATACGGGCTCATTGTACCCGGATCGACATTGATATACGGGTCAAGCTTTTGAGCAACAATCTTGAGCCCTCTTGCCTTTAAAAGTCTGCCGAGAGATGCGGCTGTGATACCCTTGCCAAGACCGGATACGACACCGCCTGTTACAAATATATATTTTTTATTTTTCTTATGTTCGGTTATCTCCACGATTACACCTCAACTTCGCCTTCAAATACTTTTTCCGCATTACCTGTCATATATACCGTTTCATCAGTATAGTTGATAATAAGATCGCCGCCCTTGAGCTTAATCTTGATGTCTTCGCCCTTTTTGCAGAAACCGTTTTCACAAGCGGCAACCGCAACGGCACAAGCACCTGTACCGCAAGCCCATGTTTCGCCTGAGCCACGCTCCCACACTCTCATCTTGATTGTATGGTCATCGAGAACTGTTACAAATTCTGTATTCACTCTTTCAGGGAAGAGCTTATCGTTTTCAAACTCCGGTCCTACGGTTTCAATATCAAGATTATCAATATCATCCATGAATACCACGCAGTGTGGGTTGCCCATTGATACGCAGGTAATGTTATAGTTCTTGCCTGCAATTTCAACAGGTCTGTCAACAACCTTGTCACCGTCGAGAACAACAGGAATTTCCTTCGGTTCAAGAATAGCCTTGCCCATATCAACTCTGAGGCGGTTAACCTTTCCGCCTGAAGTATAAGCCTTGAGTTTCTTGATACCGCTGAGTGTTTCAATTGTAATTTCGTCTTTTTCGTTGATATCAACCATACCGTGGTCATAGAGGAACTTACCTACGCAACGGATACCGTTACCGCACATCTTACCTTCTGAACCGTCAAGGTTGTACATTTTCATCTTTGCGTCTGCAACCTTTGAAGGGCAAACAAGAATAATACCGTCGCCGCCGATACCGAAATGTCTGTCGGAAAGTCTTACGGCAAGCGCCTCGGGGTTGCTGATTTCCTGATCAAAAGTGCTGCAATAGATATAGTCATTGCCTATACCCTGCATCTTAGTGAATTTTAACATAAGCTTTTCCTCTCTCATGTGGTTAATGTCGATAAGCTCCGTGCTGTGCTGTGAATAGTGGCTCTTGAGGCAATCTGCAAGTGCATTTGCCGTATCAAGAGATGTAAGACACGGAATATTTCTTTCAACAGTCTTACGACGGATTTTAACAGAATCTCTTGAAGGAATTCTGCCCTTTGCAGATGTTGAAATAACATACTGAATCTTGCCAGATTCAATGAGTGTAAGAGTATTGTTTGTCTTGGACTCGTGAATTTTCTTTACGCTTACGGCGTCAATACCATACTTCTTGAGTACATCCGCTGTACCCTCTGTTGCGTAGATTCTGAATCCGAGGTCGTAGTATTTCTTGGCGATTTCACCGATTTCAGCCTTATCCGAATTACGGACTGTGATGAACACACCGCCCTTTTTCTTCATCTTGTAGCCTGCACCGATGAGTCCCTTATAGAGAGCCTCCTCAAGTGTGCCTGCAACACCGAGAACTTCACCTGTTGACTTCATCTCGGGACCGAGGTGGTTATCAACATTGATAAGCTTTTCAAAGCTGAATACGGGAACCTTAACCGCAATGTAAGGACTCTTTCTGTAAAGACCTGTGCCGTAGCCCATATCTTTGAGCTTTTCACCGAGCATTGCTCTTGTTGCGAGGTCAACCATAGGAACGCCTGTTACCTTACTGATGTAAGGGATTGTTCTTGAAGAACGGGGATTTACCTCGATAACATAGAGTTCGTCTTTATAGATAAGGTACTGAATGTTTACAAGTCCCTTTGTACGGAGTTCGATTGCAAGGTTCTTTGAGCTTTCAATAATAATCTGAGTCATTCTGTCTGAGAGATTCCATGCCGGATAAACCGCAATTGAGTCGCCCGAGTGAACACCGGCACGCTCAATATGCTCCATAATACCCGGAATAAGAATATCTTCACCGTCACAAATGGCGTCAACTTCAAGCTCTGTACCCTGAAGGTACTTATCAATAAGAATCGGATTTTCAATATTCTGTGCAAGAATGATTGCCATATACTCTTTGACATCATCTTCGTTGAATGCAATAATCATATTCTGACCGCCGAGAACATATGACGGACGGAGAAGAACAGGATAACCGATTTTGTCTGCAACATTGAGAGCCTCGTCTGTTGTCATAACCGTTACGCCACGGGGACGCTTGATGTGATACTTTTCAAGAAGCTCGTCAAAACGCTCTCTGTCCTCTGCCATATCAATGGCATCGTATGATGTGCCGAGAATATTTACACCGTTGTCGCTGAGGAACTTTGTAAGCTTAATTGCTGTCTGTCCGCCGAATGCAACAACTACACCGAACGGATTCTCTGTCTTTATTATGCCCATAACATCTTCGGTTGTGAGCGGTTCAAAATAAAGTCTGTCGGCTGTGTCAAAGTCTGTTGATACTGTTTCAGGGTTGTTGTTTACGATAACAACATCGTAGCCTGCTTTTTTGAGCGCCCATACGCAGTGAACAGACGCATAGTCAAATTCGATACCCTGACCGATTCTGATAGGACCCGAACCGAATACGATAACTGTTTTCTTATCGCTCTTCTGCTCTCTGATGAATTCCTCAGCTTCATTTTCCTTATCAAATGTTGAATAGAAGTAAGGAGTTTCAGCCTCAAATTCTGCAGCGCAGGTATCAACCATTTTATAAACAGGAACAAGCGGATTTTCAACCTTCTTGCCTGTGATTTTTTCAATTGTTTTGTCAAGGAATCCCTTGTTCTTGGCACGAACATAGAGATCCTCCGTAAGCTCGCCGTTCTTGAGTTCGTTTTCAACGGCAATAAGATTTTTGAGCTTTTCAAGGAACCACTCGTCAATGAGAGTGATGTTGTGAATCTGTTCTACTGTAATGCCTCTCTTGAGAGCCTCATATACGCAGAAAATTCTTCTGTCATCACAAACGCTGAGTCTGTCATAAACCGATGCGTTTGAAAGCTCTGCAAATTCCTTGTCATTGAGAGTATCGTGAGAAATCTCGGCACCTCTTACGGCTTTCATAATAGCCTGCTCAAATGTCGGAGCAATAGCCATAACCTCGCCTGTTGCCTTCATCTGAGTACCGAGTGTTCTCTTTGCATATACAAATTTATCGAAAGGCCATTTCGGGAATTTTACAACAACATAGTCAAGCGCAGGCTCAAAGCAAGCGTATGTTGTACCTGTAACGGCATTCTTGATTTCATTAAGTGTGTAACCGATAGCAATTTTAGCGGCAACCTTTGCAATAGGATAACCTGTTGCCTTTGACGCAAGTGCCGATGAACGGGATACACGGGGATTAACCTCGATAACCGCATATTCAAATGTTTCGGGGTTGAGTGCGAACTGGCAGTTACAACCGCCCTCTACCTTAAGTGCAGAGATAATGTTGAGAGCCGCACTTCTGAGCATCTGATATTCCTTGTCGGCAAGTGTTACCGTAGGAGCGATAACGATTGAGTCGCCCGTGTGAACGCCTACAGGATCGAAGTTTTCCATTGAGCAGACAGTAATAACATTTCCGTCGCTGTCACGCATAACTTCAAACTCGATTTCCTTCCAACCTGAGATACATTTTTCAACAAGCACCTGTGTGATAGGAGAAAGTTCAAGACCGTTTGATGTGATTTCACGAAGCTCTTCCTCGTTATCGACAATACCGCCGCCTGTACCGCCGAGTGTGAATGCAGGACGGATAATTACAGGATAACCGATTTCATCGGCAAACTTAACAGCTGATTCAACATCTGTAACAACAAGTGACGGAATAACAGGCTGACCTATTTCAATCATTGTGTCCTTAAAAAGCTGTCTGTCCTCTGCCTTGTCGATTGTTTCGGGGTTTGCACCGAGAAGCTGAACATTGTATTTATCAAGGAAGCCCTCTTTTGCAAGCTGCATTGAAAGGGTAAGACCCGTCTGACCGCCGAGGGTTGAAAGAAGGCTGTCAGGGCGTTCCTTTTTGATGATTCTCTTAACTGTTTCAAGTGTCAACGGCTCAATGTAGATTTTATCAGCCATTGCGTTATCAGTCATAATTGTAGCAGGGTTTGAGTTTACAAGAATAACCTCAAGTCCTTCTTCTTTAAGCGCACGGCAAGCCTGTGTGCCTGCATAGTCAAATTCGGCAGCCTGACCGATTACGATAGGGCCCGAACCGATTACCATAACTCGTTTGATATTCTTTTTGAGTGGCATATAATCATTCCTCGTTCAAGTAATTATTGTATCTGTTCTTATGCTGAATAGTAATCCGAATTTCGGACTCTTATTTTCTGTTGTTCTTCATCAATTCAATAAAACGGTCAAACAAAAATGCTGTATCATGAGGACCGCCGCAAGCTTCCGGATGGAACTGAACCGAGAAAGCAGGCATATTTGTGTAGTTTACGCCCTCGCAGGTGTTATCATTGCCGTTTACAAAGCTTACTTTGCCGTTTTCGGGCATACTGTCGCTTACAACAGCGTAGCCGTGGTTCTGTGATGTGATGTAAACTCTGCCTGTTTCAACCTCTTTTGCAGGCTGGTTTGCACCTCTGTGACCGTACTTGAGCTTTTCTGTTTTTGCACCCTGTGAAAGCGCAAGGAGCTGGTGACCGAGACAGATACCGAAGGTCGGAATCCCGAAGTCACAAAGCTTTTTGAGCTCTGCAATAATCTCTGTGTTGTCCGAAGGATCTCCCGGTCCGTTTGAAAGCATTACGCCGTCGGGATTCATAGCCTTAATTTCATCCGCTGTTGTGTGGGCGGGAACGACTGTAAGGTTACAACCTCTCTTAACAAGCTCTCTGCCGATGTTATGCTTTGCGCCAAAATCCATAAGCACAACATTGAGGTCGCCGTTTTCAGCGTCAAAATGCTCTTTTTCTTTTATAGTAGTGCTTTCAACAGCCTCTGTAATAACATAGTTCTTAATCTCGTCAAGTTCTTCCTTTGTTACATCGGGAGAATAGGAGATTTTGCAGTTCAGAACACCGTATTCACGCACAATTCTTGTGAGCGCACGGGTGTCAATTCCGTAAATGCCGGGAATTCCCGACTCTTTTAAAAAGGTGTCAAGATCACCCTCACAACGGAAGTTTGAAGGAACTTGGCACCATTCTCGTACAATATAACCTTTCAGTGACGGAGAGTCACTCTCAAAATCGGCAGGGATAACACCATAGTTGCCGATTAAAGGGAATGTCTGAATAACCACCTGACCGTAATAGCTGGGGTCGGTGAGTGTTTCAAGATAACCTGTCATTGCTGTAGTAAAAACAAGTTCTCCCGTAGTTTCTTTTTCGGCACCAAACGCCTTGCCCTCAAAAACTGTTCCGTTTTCAAGGATTAAGTATGCCGCACGGCTCATAAAAACACATTCCTTTCAATAAACTAAAAAAATCGCAGTCAGTTCTCATATGTTCTGATAACCTGCTTTGCAACCTCAAGCTTGCTTGTTCTGAGATCCATAGCCTGTTTTTCAAGATAGCGATGCGCCTGATCTTCGGACATATTAAGGCAGGTAATAAGCAGGAACTTTGCTCTGTTTATTATCTTCATATCCGCAACCATATGCTTGAGCTTTTCATTTTCCTCAATCACACGGAACATACGCATCTTAAAACATTCCGTAAACTGCAAAAAGTGGTGAAACAGGTGCTTGTTTACGGGCTTTGCAATAACAAGAACACCGTGCTCCGTGAGTGCGTCGTTCACATAATCCGCATTTCGCTGCGGAACGATAATCACAACACTTGAACGGGTTGTTCCGGCAAAGTACTTTGAAAGCTCAATGCCGTTTTCCTTTTCAAGCGGTGCATTAACGCAGATGAGGTCAAAAACCTCACCATTTGCAAGCTCCTTAGCCTCCTGTGAGGTTTGGCAGACGGAAATCTCCGTATAGCCTTCGCTTCCGAGCAATTGTGACAAAGAAACGGCACTCTGTTCAGAGTGTGAAATCAACAAAGCATTTTTCAAGAACCTCACCACCGCATATTGTTTCATTCATCTTATTATTTTACAAGATTAACCCCTATTGTTATTTACTTAAAGGAATTATGACAATATTTTTTACAATTTTGTAAAAACATTTTCATTGCAAATTTGTTTTACACTTTTCAACATTTTTCGGGCAATTTTCCATTTGAACATTACTCAAACATATTACCGTATTTTTGTTTTTGATTATAGATTAAATTTTTCACTCTTACCACAACTTCATCGGGATAATATCCGCTGACTTTTTCAAAAGATTTTTCTATATCGGAACTCATAAACGAAAATTTTACCTGTTCACCATACAGTTCCTGAGCAGCATCAAGCTGTACATCAAAATCTACATCAAAAGGTTTTGCGTGAATTTTTGGGATTAAGTTGTAAATATCCTCTCCGAGAGGGTAATCCTCGGTTGTGTCGGCAAGCAGCGAAAGTCCGAAATCAAAATACGGACAAAATCTGTATTCGCCTGTATCATCATTCAGTATAAACGCAATATTATTGGTATGCCTGTCCTCATTCAGAAAAAATGCGTCAAGCTCAAGCATTGCTGTTATATATTTTCCGACATTTTTCAAACCTGTTTTATTCTCGATAAAATCAACGGTGCGGGAAATTTTATCCTTCACATCATCGTACTTCAAAAGATTTTTCGCCATTGATGACGCAAGCCATTGCTTTGACAAATGCTCAAGCGTGACAATGCTTTCATTTTTTTGGCGAAAGTTTTTTGAATAACAACCGTTAAGCTTTCGACCTGCAAATTCTATTTTTATCGGAAAATATTCCGCAAAATCGGTTACATTAGATTTCTTTAACAATTCAGATACAATAACCTCACACAAGCCCTCATATCCCATATGGTCTGCTTTGTACCAGAAATCATTTACAAGCCACTTTTGCTGATTGCCTTTTGAAGAAGCAGATTTTGTATCTATAAGTGAGTAATTGTCAAGATTGATTTCCTTAATCAAAAAGCGTACAGCTCCTTTCTTGTAAACCTTATATATTGGTTATCATCAGCCGTTCTTCCGTCTGTTTTTTCAAGTATCTGCAAAGTATCGTAGCCGTCCGCTCCGATTTTTTTCAAAATAGTTTTTCGGAATGCCCTTGATTTCGGAAAACATCTTTCTTCAAGAAACTGTTCAAAATCGTTCCAATCCGGATTTTCATTTATACCGAAAGCTCTTTTCATTATATCATTGGTACGATTCACGATTTTTATTTTCTTATCGGCAAAGTTGACATATATTTCCGTACACACCTTCTGACGGAACATAAAATCAAGCCGCATAACATAATTGCCGTTCAAGGGCTTGTTAAGATATTTTGAAATTGTCTGACGGCTTACATTAAAAGTTTGTGCTATTTCAGCAGTAGTTTTACCGTTTTTCTGCATTTCAATTGCATTTTTAACATCCGTTTTGGTCAACTTATTTTTTCTTCCGCCTTTAAGCCTGCCTGCAATATCCTTTAACTCGGTTTCGTTATCTGTTCCGAACAAATCTATACAAAGCTTTCTGTAATCAGTCATACGCTCCACCGCCTTAATAGTGTCAAATATCATTCTTTACACTATCATTATATAGCATATGCAAAACAAAGTCAATTATCTTTGCTAATCATTTATATGCCAAAACACCCCGAACAGCTATTGCCGTTCGGGGCGTCTCGGTTTATGTGAATTAAAAAGGATAGGTTAATTAAGCTATTGGGGATTATTCAATATCCTGCATAGCGTCGTAGCCTGTTTCGCCTGTTCTAACCTTAACAACATCTTCAACATCATAGATAAAGATTTTGCCGTCACCGATGTGACCTGTGTAAAGTGCCTTAACAGCCGCATCAACAACTGCCTTTACAGGAACCTTGCAAACTACGATTTCAACCTTCATCTTAGGAAGGAGGTTACTTTCAATAGCAACACCACGGTAATACTCTGCTTTACCCTTCTGAGCACCGCAACCGAGTACCTGAGATACTGTCATACCTGTGATGCCGAGCTTATCCATTTCTTCTTTAAGAGCTTCAAGCTTTGACTGCTTGAGAAGAATGTCAATCTTAGTAATCTTTGTGCCGTCGGTAGCCATATCATACTTGCCGGCAAGCTGAACGGGAACTGCCTGAGTTACAGGAACATTGCTGTCAACATCAAATGTTTCATCAAGTGAAGCTGTACCGACACCGATTGGCATAAAGTCTGCATATGCGCTGATAAGACCGTGCTCGCAGATATCGAGACCCTTCATTTCTTCGTCCTTTGTAACACGAAGACCTACTGTCTTTTTGATGATTGTGAATACGATAATCATGCAAACAACTGTCCAAGCTACGATTGTAACAATACCGAGAGCCTGCTTACCAAGCTGAGCGAAGCCACCGCCGTAGAAAAGACCTGTGATGCCGTTCTGACCGTTACCTGTTGCGAAAAGACCTACTGCAAGGCCGCCCCACATACCGTTTACGCCGTGTACCGAGAATGCGCCGACAGGATCATCTATTTTAAGCTTGATATCAACAAATTCAACTGCTACTACGATGAGGATACCTGAAACGATACCGATAACTGCTGCGCCGATTGCATCAACATCTGCACAACCTGCCGTGATTGCTACAAGACCTGCGAGTGATGCGTTAAGACACATTGAAACATCAGGCTTGCCGTTCTTGATCCATGTAAAGAGCATGGTTGTTACTGTTGCAACTGCCGGAGCAATTGTTGTTGTAAGAAGAATCTGACCGAGACGAGCGCCGTCTTCAGCAGCGGCACCGTTAAAGCCGTACCATGCAAACCAAAGAATGAATACACCGAGAGCACCGAGTGTGATGCTGTGACCGGGGATAGCGTTTACCTTGCCGTTCTTGCCGTATTTACCGATACGGGGTCCGAGAATGATTGCGCCGACAAGTGCCGAGATACCGCCGACCATATGAATTACGATTGAACCTGCAAAGTCGATACAGCCGAGCTGTGCAAGCCAACCCTGACCGTTCCAAACCCAACCTGCTTCAATCGGGTAAACAACGAGTGAAATAATTGCGCTGTAAACACAGTATGCCGAGAATTTTGTACGCTCTGCCATAGCACCTGAAACGATAGTAGCTGCTGTAGCACAGAATACAAGCTGGAATACGAATGAGTTCCAATCAAAGTTCATCCAGTCTGTGAACATATTGAGGTTGGGAACACCGATGAATCCTGCAACATAGTCCTCAGACATCATAAGTCCGAAGCCTAACAGGCTGAATACAACCGTACCGATACAAAAGTCCATCAGGTTTTTCATAATGATGTTACCTGCGTTTTTAGCTCTTGTAAAACCGGTTTCAACCATTGCGAATCCGCACTGCATAAAGAACACGAGTAATGCGCCAATCATAAACCAGACGCCTGTGCCTCCGTAAATTAGTTCTGCCATATAAATCTCTCCTTTTATCAAAATAACAAAAACGGCGTGGAGTTGACAGTTTAGTTCTGTCAATCACACGCCGTTGTGTTACCTGTTATACAATATAAATAATGTTATTTAGTATAAATAGAGGTTCTATCAATTACACACCGAAAAGAAGTTCGCCGTATGAAGGATAAGGCCAGTATTCCGAAGCTGTTTCTGTTTCCATTGCGTCACCGACAGCTCTGAGTTCCTGCATAAGTGCAAATACTGTTTCTCTGTAGTACTTAGCATATTTGAGGTTGTCATCGCTGTAGTCGCTTGCCTTGATAACAGCCTCTTCAAGCTCTGCAGTTTTCTTTGAGAAACATACAAGTTTGTTTGAAAGGCTTGTAATAAGGTCTTCCTCAACACTTGTAGGAATAGCGTCTGAAAGTGCCTTTTTGGCAAGTGCTGTATCCGTAAGATCTCTTACATATGATGTAACGGCAGGAAGAATGTTCTTCTTAGCCATATCAATCATTGTGAGAGCCTCAATGTTAATCTGCTTAGAATAGCTTTCAAGCTCAATTTCATATCTTGCACGGATTTCGTCTGCCGAACAAATCTTATTCTTAACAAAGAGGTCAACATTCTTCTTATCAAGGAAGTGTTCCATTGCGTCAGGGAGTGACTTGAGGTTAAGAAGTCCTCTTCTTTCAGCCTCTTCAACCCACTCGGGAGCGTAGTTGTTGCCGTTGAAGATAATGTTCTGATGCTCTGTGAATACTTTCTTAACAAGAGCCTTGATAGCTGCGTCCATATCATCCGCATCTTTAAGCTCATCGTAGAACTCTGAAAGTTCTTCGGCTACCATAGTGTTGAGCATATAGTTAGGGCAGGCAATGTTAAGTGAAGAACCAAGTGCTCTGAATTCGAACTTGTTACCTGTGAATGCAAAAGGTGATGTACGGTTACGATCCGATGTGTCCTTCATAAAGTCAGGAAGAACATCAACGCCTGTTCTCATCTTCTGCTTACCCTTGCTTACATATTCTCTGTCATTGATGATTGAATCAACGAGTTCGCCGAGGTCATCACCGAGATACATTGAAATGATTGCAGGCGGTGCTTCGTTAGCGCCGAGACGGTGGTCGTTACCTGCCGATGCAACCGTGATTCTGAGAAGATCCTGATACTCGTGAACAGCCTTTACAACTGCTGCAAGGAAAAGCTGGAACTGAAGGTTGTTTTCAGGAGTCTTGCCGGGATCAAGAAGGTTTTCGCCTGTGTTGGTTGAAATTGACCAGTTGTTGTGCTTACCGGAACCGTTAACACCAGCGAACGGCTTTTCGTGAAGAAGACAAACAAGACCGTGTCTTTCGGCAACCTTCTTCATAACTTCCATTGTAAGCTCGTTGTGGTCGGTTGCAATGTTTGTTGTTGTGAAGATAGGAGCAAGCTCGTGCTGTGAAGGAGCAACTTCGTTATGCTTTGTCTTTGCAAGGATACCGAGTTTCCAGAGTTCCTCGTCAAGGTCTTTCATATAAGCAGCAACTCTTGTCTTGATTGCACCGAAGTAATGGTCGTCAAGTTCCTGTCCTTTAGGAGCTTTTGCACCGAAAAGTGTTCTGCCTGTATAAATAAGGTCCTCTCTCTGGTCGTAAGCATCCTTATCAATAAGGAAGTATTCCTGCTCCGGACCTACTGTTGTTGTAACTCTTGTAACATCGTCTTTGCCGAGAAGATGAAGAATCTTTACAGCCTCTGTATTCATTCTCTCCATTGAACGAAGAAGAGGAGTTTTCTTATCGAGAACCTCGCCTGTATAAGAACAGAATGCTGTAGGAATGTAAAGTGTTCCGTCCTTAACGAATGCATATGATGTCGGATCCCATGTTGTATAGCCTCTTGCCTCGAATGTGGCACGAATACCGCCGCTTGGGAAAGAAGAAGCATCAGGCTCGCCCTTTACAAGCTCTTTACCTGAGAACTCCATGATAACCTGACCTTCACCGTTCGGTGCAATAAAGCTGTCATGCTTTTCGGCTGTAATACCTGTCATCGGCTGGAACCAGTGTGTGTAGTGGGTACAGCCCATTTCAACTGCCCAGTCCTTCATAGCAGCCGCAACAACATTTGCAACGCTGAGGTCAAGCGGTTCACCGTTCTGGATTGTCTTTTTCAAAGCCTTGTAAGTTGACTTTGGAAGTCTTTCCTGCATCTTCTGGTCATTAAATACCATGCTGCCAAAAATTTCGGGAACTTTTGCCATTTTAATTCTCTCCTATCCATTTTGAAAATAAATTTTAATGGTCTGATTTTTGCTTTATAAAAACAGAAAAGGACACTGTAAGCCTCAGCTCACAGCGCCCTTGCTGTCTTCGATGTTGTTAGTATATTCCACTTTTGCGAATTTGTCAATACATTTTTTGAAAAAAGTTTTGAAATTGCAAGTTTTATTAAATTTCCTGCAAAATTAAACTGAAACACCAATAAGAGTTGCATATTTTCTACAACAATCACAGTAAAATGAAAGTTTCGCCCTTAAAAGTTGCAATTTTCCTTTATTTTCCCTTGACAAAGCACAATGTATAGTTATATAATCTAAGTGCTGATTTTTCTTGATCAACGATGACAGGGCATTTCAGAACATCAGCCGACCTGCACATTCACCTTTGCAGGATATAGCACAGGCTGAGCATAGCGGTTTTACCGCTGAGAAGAGATTGGGCATTTTACAATTACATATATATGATTGATTATTAACCGGCAGAACATTAATTGCCACTTTGAACCGATAAGTTTACGAAAGCAAACTTCCTTTTACATATATATGTATATAAAAAGTCCGCTGAATAATTTTTGTGATTAACAGGAAAGGGTGATCATTAATGGAACAGACAGTCAGAGAGAACAACAAGACTCTGTATTCTCCGAAGTTTGAACATGATAACTGCGGTATCGGAGCTGTTGTTAATATTAAGGGTATCAAGTCACACGACACCGTGGCAAACGCTCTGACAATTGTTGAAACTCTCGAACACAGAGCAGGTAAGGATGCCGAAGGCAAAACAGGTGACGGCGTAGGTATTCTTCTCCAGATTTCACACAAATTTTTTAAGAAGGCAGCTGCTGAAATCGGCATTAAGCTCGGTTCCGAAAGAGATTACGCTGTAGGTATGTTCTTCTTCCCTCAGAATGAGCTTGCAAGAAATCAGGCAAAGAAGATGTTTGAAATCATTGCAGAAAAAGAAGGTCTTACAGTTCTCGGCTGGAGAAATGTTCCTTCAAAGCCCGAGGTCCTCGGTCACAGAGCGGTTGATTGTATGCCTGCAATCATGCAGTGCTTTATCAAAAGACCTCACGGTGTAAAAAGAGGCCTTCCGTTCGACAGAAAGCTCTATGTTGCAAGAAGAGTTTTTGAACAGAGTAATGAAGACACATATGTAGTTTCGCTTTCAAGCAGAACTATTGTATATAAAGGTATGTTCCTTGTCGGCGATCTCCGTAACTTCTTCCTTGATCTTCAGGACGAGGATTACGAGTCTGCAATCGCTATGGTTCACTCCCGTTTTTCAACCAACACAAATCCAAGCTGGCAGAGAGCCCATCCTAACAGAATGATTGTTCACAACGGTGAAATCAACACAATCAGAGGCAACGCTGACAAGATGCTTGCCCGTGAGGAAACAATGCGTTCGGAGCATCTCAAGGGCGACCTTGACAAGGTTATCCCTGTTGTAAACACAGAGGGTTCAGACTCTGCAATGCTTGATAACACACTTGAATTTCTCGTAATGAGCGGCATGGAGCTTCCTCTTGCCGTTATGATTACAATTCCGGAGCCGTGGGATAATAACGGCACAATGAGCCAGAAGAAAAAGGACTTCTATCAGTATTATGCAACAATGATGGAGCCGTGGGACGGTCCTGCGTCAATCCTTTTCTCTGACGGTGACATTATGGGTGCGGTTCTTGACCGTAACGGTCTGCGTCCGTCAAGATATTACATCACGAATGACGGCAACCTCATTCTTTCATCGGAAGTCGGCGCACTTCCTATTGATCCCGCAAAGATTGTTACAAAGGAAAGACTTCGCCCGGGCAAAATGCTCCTTGTCGATACGGTTCAGGGCAGACTCATTGATGACGATGAACTCAAAGAGTATTATGCGTCAAAACAGCCTTACGGCGAATGGCTTGACAGTAATCTTGTTTGTCTTAAAGACCTCAAAATTCCTAATATGAAGGTTGAGGAGCATTCATATAAAGAAAGGCAAAAACTCCAGAAGGCTTTCGGATATACCTACGAAGATGTTATGACATCAATCCTTCCTATGGCAAAGAACGGCACAGAGTCAATTGCCGCAATGGGTACAGACAGTCCGCTTGCAGTTCTTTCAAAAGAACCGCAGCCGCTTTTCAACTACTTCAAACAGCTCTTTGCACAGGTTACAAACCCGCCGATTGACGCAATCCGTGAGGAAGTTGTAACATCAACAACAATTTATATCGGTGAGGACGGCAACATCCTTGAGGAGCGTCCCGAAAACTGCAAGGTTATGAAGATTCACAACCCGATTCTTACATCAACCGATATTCTCAAAATCAAGAATATGCACATTCCGGGCTTTAAGGTTGCGGTTATCCCGATTCTCTACTACAAGAACACAAGACTTTCAAAGGCTGTTAAGCGACTTTTCATTGAAGCTGACAAGGCTTACAATGACGGTGCAAATATTCTTATCCTCTCTGACAGAGGAGTTGACGAAAACCATCTTGCAATTCCGTCACTTCTTGCAGTATCCGCTCTTCATCAGCACCTTGTTGCAACAAAGAAGAGAACCTCACTTGCAATGATACTTGAAAGCGGTGAGCCGAGAGAAGTTCATCATTTTGCAACACTTCTCGGCTACGGTGCAAGTGCAATCAATCCGTATCTTGCTCAGGAAACAATCCACGAGCTTATTGGTGATGACCTTCTTGACAAGGACTACTACGCAGCAGTTGACGATTACAACAGCGCAGTTCTCCACGGCATCGTAAAGATTGCGTCAAAAATGGGTATTTCAACAATCCAGTCATATCAGGGCTCACAGATTTTTGAGGCTATCGGTATTGGCAAGGATGTTATTGACGAATACTTCACAGGCACAGTCAGCAGAATCGGCGGTATCACAATCAAGGATATTGAAAAGAATGTTGACAAACTTCACACAGCGGCATTTGATCCGCTTGACCTCGGTGTAAGCGATGAGCTTGAATCCCGTGGTTCACACAAGTTCAGAAGCGGCAAAGAGGAACACCTCTACAATCCGCAGACTATATATATGCTCCAGCAGGCAACAAGAACAGGCGATTATGAGCTTTACAAAAAGTATTCTCATATGATTTCCGAAGAAATGGATCCTGTAAATATCAGAGGTCTTTTCGACTTCAACTTTGCAGAAACTCCTGTTCCGCTTGATGAGGTTGAAAGCGTCGATTCAATCGTAAAGCGTTTCAAGACAGGCGCTATGTCCTACGGTTCAATCTCACAGGAGGCTCACGAAACACTTGCGATTGCAATGAATCAGCTTCACGGCAAGTCAAACTCCGGTGAGGGCGGCGAAAGCCTTGAAAGACTTCTCACAAAAGGACAGAAGGTTGACAGATGTTCTGCAATCAAGCAGGTTGCGTCAGGTCGTTTCGGTGTTACATCAAGATACCTCACATCTGCAAACGAAATTCAGATTAAAATGGCTCAGGGTGCAAAGCCGGGCGAAGGCGGACATCTTCCGGGCAAAAAGGTTTATCCCTGGATTGCCAAAACCCGTCATTCAACACCGGGTGTATCGCTCATCTCTCCCCCACCGCACCACGACATTTACTCAATCGAGGACCTTGCACAGCTTATCTACGACCTCAAAAATTCTAACAAAGACGCAAGAATCTCTGTTAAGCTCGTTTCGGAATGCGGTGTAGGTACGGTTGCCGCAGGCGTTGCAAAAGCAGGTGCAGGCGTAATCCTTATTTCAGGTTATGACGGCGGTACAGGCGCTGCTCCGAGAAACTCAATCTACAATGCAGGTCTGCCGTGGGAACTCGGTCTTGCCGAGGCTCATCAGACACTCATTATGAACGACCTTCGTAACAAGGTTGTTATTGAAACCGACGGTAAGCTTATGAACGGCCGTGATGTTGCAATTGCAGCAATGCTCGGTGCAGAGGAATTTGGTTTTGCAACTGCTCCGCTTGTAACTCTCGGTTGTGCAATGATGAGAGTATGTAACCTTGATACCTGCCCGTTCGGTGTTGCCACACAGAACCCCGAGCTCAGAAAAAGATTCTGCGGCAAGCCCGAATATGTAATAAACTTTATGAAGTTTGTAGCAAGCGAACTTCGTGAATATATGTCAAAGCTCGGTGTAAAAACCGTTGATGAGCTTGTCGGAAGAATTGACCTCATCAAGAGAAAAGAAGGCATCACAGGACAGGCTGCCGAGGTTGACCTTTCTAACATTCTTGATACAAACTTTGTTTCGGAAAAGGTTGAATACAACAAAAAGAGCCTTTATGATTTCAAGCTTGAATCAACACTTGACGAGAGAATCCTCTGCAAAGAATTTGCAAAGGTTCTTGCAAAAGGCACAAAGAAAAAGGTTGAAGTCAATGTTAAGAACACTGACCGTTCATTCGGTACAATCTTCGGTTCTGAGGTTACAAGAAAGCATTACAACAATCTTGATGACGATACATTTACAGTAGTCTGCAACGGTTCGGGCGGTCAGAGCTTTGGCGCATTCATTCCAAAGGGACTCACACTTGAACTTGTGGGCGACTCAAACGACTACTTCGGCAAGGGACTTTCAGGCGGTAAGCTGGTAGTTTATCCTCCGAAGAACTCAACATTTGACGCAGGTAACAACATCATCATCGGTAATGTTGCACTTTACGGTGCAACAAGCGGCAAGGCATTTATCAACGGTGTTGCAGGCGAGCGTTTCTGCGTAAGAAACTCAGGCGCAACAGCAGTTGTTGAGGGTGTCGGCGACCACGGCTGTGAATATATGACAGGCGGCAGAGTTGTTGTTATCGGCAAAACAGGCAAAAACTTTGCAGCAGGTATGTCAGGCGGTGTTGCCTATGTTCTTGATGAAGAAAGAGATCTTTACACAAAGCTCAACAAAGAAATGGTTCTCTTCTCTGAGGTAACAGAAAAGTACGATATAATCGAACTCAAAACACTTATAGAAGAACATGTTGCAGCAACAGGTTCACAGAGAGGCAAGAAAATCCTTGATAACTTTGAAGAGTATCTTCCGAAATTCAAGAAGATTATTCCACACGACTACAAGAGAATGATGGCTGCAATTGCCGCTTATGAAGAAAAAGGTCTTACAAACGAGCAGGCACAGATTGAAGCTTTCTACGAAATTGTGAATAATAAATAAGGAGGGGATATTTATGGGAAAGCCAACAGGATTTATGGAATATAAGCGTGAGGATGCCCCGGCATACTCCGTAAAAGAAAGAATCAAAAATTTTGACGAATTTCACGATCCCCTCAGCAAAGAGGATCAGCAAAAACAGGGTGCAAGATGCATGGACTGCGGCGTGCCTTTCTGTCAGGCAGGAATGCAGATTGGTTCTGCATTCTCAGGCTGTCCGCTTAACAACCTCATTCCCGAATGGAATGACCTCATCTACAAGGGCAACTGGGAACAGGCTTACAACCGTCTTAAAGTTACAAACAACTTCCCCGAATTCACATCCCGTGTATGTCCCGCTCTCTGTGAAAAGGCATGCACCTGCGGTGCAAACGGTGACGCTGTCAGCGTAAGAGCCAACGAATACGGAATCATTGAAAATGCCTATGAAGAAGGTCTTGCAGACGCAAGAATCCCAAAGGTAAGAACAGGCAAGAAAATTGCAATCATCGGTTCGGGTCCATCGGGACTTGCCGCTGCCGACCAGCTCAATCAGCGTGGTCACTCTGTAACGGTATTTGAACGCAATGACAGAGTAGGCGGTCTGCTTATGTACGGCATTCCGAATATGAAGCTTGAAAAAGATGTTATCGAACGCAAAATTAACATTATGGAAGAAGAAGGCGTAACCTTTGAAACCTGCTCAAATGTCGGCAAAGACATCAAGGCAAGCGAAATTCTCAAGGACTTTGACCGTGTAATCCTTGCTTGCGGTGCATCAAATCCGAGAGATATCAAAGTTCCCGGCAGAGAGGCTAACGGCATTCACTTTGCCGTTGACTTCCTCAAATCAACAACAAAGTCACTTCTTGACTGCAACCTCAGAGAGGGTACATTCATCAGCGCAAAAGGCAAGAATGTAATGGTAATCGGCGGCGGCGACACAGGTAATGACTGCGTCGGCACAAGCATCAGACACGGCGCAAAATCCGTTCTTCAGCTTGAAATGATGCCTAAACTTCCCGACACAAGAAGTGCCGATAACCCATGGCCGCAATGGCCGAGAGTCTGCAAAACAGACTACGGTCAGGAAGAGGCTATTGAAGTTTACGGTCACGATCCACGAGTTTATCAGACAACCGTTAAGCAGTTCATTGCTGACAAAAACGGTAATCTTGTAGGTGCGGAGCTTGTTAAGCTTAAACCCGAAAAGGATGCTAAAACAGGCAGACTTATGATGAAAGAGGTTGAAGGCTCAGAATACAAGGTTGATGTTGAACTCGTACTCATTGCGGCAGGATTCCTCGGCAGCGAAAACTATGTAACCAAGGCATTCGGTGTTGAAACAAACGCAAGAACCAATGTTGCAACGGCAGAAGGCTCACACAAGACAAATGTTGAAAATGTATTTGTTACAGGCGATATGCACAGAGGACAGTCACTTGTTGTCTGGGCGATTCGTGAGGGCAGAGATGTTGCCAAAGAGGTTGACGAAAGCCTTATGGGATACACAAATCTTTAATTGATTACAAATAACCTGATAATCCTCATTTTTTCGATATACCGGTTAATAATCAGAAAGCGCAGGAGCGGATTTCCCTCCTGCGTTTTTCTTTGTCATTTAGGGTTTGTTTCTGTTGCATATCAATATGATTGATGATAAAATAAAGGATATATACAATGCAATAAAATGTGAGGAAATATTATGAGTAACAGACCTGAAACCAATAAACAAAGCTGTCCCGTTTACAAAAAATGCGGCGGTTGTCAACTGCAAAATCTGTCATATCCCGAACAGCTTGAATTCAAGCAGAAGAAAGTCGAAAAACTTCTCAAACGCTTTTGCACCGTTGAACAAATTATCGGAATGAAAACTCCCTACCACTACCGCAACAAGGTTCAGGCGGCTTTTTATACGGACAAAAAGGGCAAAATCATTTCTGGTGTGTATCAGTCGGGCAGTCATCATGTTGTCGGAATTGACAGCTGTCAGACAGAGGATGTTATTGCCGACAAAATCATCGTTGCAGTACGCAAGCTCCTCCCCTCTTTCAGAATGACAACCTATAACGAGGACACAGGCAAAGGTTTTCTCCGTCACATTCTTGTGAAAAGAGGCTTTGCGACAAATCAGATTATGCTTGTGCTTGTGACAGGTACACCTGTTTTTCCGTCAAAAAACAATTTTGTAAAAGCGATTCTGAAACAGTTTCCCGAAATCACAACCATTGTGCAAAATATAAACCCCTACCGCACCAACCTTGTACTCGGTGACAATCAGAAAGTGCTGTACGGTAAGGGTTATATTGAAGATATTCTCTGCGGTTGTAAGTTCAGAATTTCGCCGAAAAGCTTTTACCAAATTAACCCCGTTCAAACCGAAGTTTTGTACGGCAAAGCAATTGAATTTGCAAATCTCAAAGGCAACGAAACCGTGCTTGACACCTACTGCGGAATCGGCACAATCGGCATAATTGCCGCCAAAAACGGTGCAGGCAATGTTATCGGTGCAGAACTTAACGGCGATGCCGTGAGGGATGCAATTGTAAATGCAAGAGCAAATAATCTGAAAAATATCCGTTTCTACAAAGCCGATGCGGGCGAGTTCATGAGAGAAGCTGCAGACGAGGACGAAAAGCCCGATGTTGTGTTTATGGATCCGCCAAGAGCCGGAAGTGACCGAAAATTTCTCGACTCACTAATCAAAATGTCTCCGAAAAAGGTTGTCTATGTTTCCTGCAACCCCGAAACATTGGCAAGAGATTTAGCCTACCTAACCCAAAACAGCCCCTACAAAGCCCAAAAAATCCAACCCGTAGATATGTTCCCCCACACCGCACACATCGAAACCGTAGTCTTGATGTCAAGGAAATAATCAACCAGCCTGAAAAACAGCTTGTTTGCTGACTTTTTCAGAAATTAAAACTGTACGCCTGACTACCGAAAATGCTCGGTTGTATCTTACGGAAACATATCTACTGCAAAATTTCGTTCAGGTTGTAACCTCGGATTAGATAATGCAAATTGAGTGAGTGGATTAGATGTCAGGGTGTTTGGAGAAAATTTTATAGGACAAAAAGCTGACGGCCAATCCTGCAATTCGACCGTTTTGAGGGGTTCATGAACAGTGAAATAGATGTTAATAGAAATTAGATAAATCGGAATTTATGGAGGATAAAGCTGATGAACAACAAAAGGATAATTATAGGAGTCACTATCGGAATAATCGCAGCAATACTTTGGAGCGTTGTTTTTATAAATGTCTTAAATAGCATGGCTGGAATTGGAATCGGAATATGTCTGGGTATATCTTTTGGTATATCTGGCAGTCTTCTTTTTTCAAAAAAAGATAAATGATGATACAACTTCCAGTTTGTAGGGATGACATAAAAAATGAAGTTTAAGGAACAGAGCTTTACCCTGTTTACTGACTTTTGCAGCAGTTTAAATTATACGCACAACTGCTGCAAATGCTTGGCTGTATCTTGCGGAAACATATCCAACACAAAATTTCGTTCAGGTTGTAACCTCGGATTAGATAATGCAAATTGAGTGAGTGGATTAGATGTCAGGGTGTTTGGAGAAAATTTTATAGAACAAAAAGCTGACGGTCAATCCTGCAATTCGACCGTTTTGAGGGGTTAATGAACAGTGAAATAGATGTTAATAGAAATTATATAAATCGGAATTTATTATTTGAAAGAGGCAGTCAGTAATGGGAAAATATCTGAGAAAAAACATAATACCAATCATAATAGAGAGTGTATTTATATTATCCTGTTTTATATTTCCGAAGGAGTATTTTATTTATACTAATTTCATATTTTATCTGCTATTGCTGATATACTTTTGTATAAAGAAAGATTTTTCGTTGAAAGAATGGTTGAGTAACATAAAGGGCGGTAAGAGATTTTGGAAACAAGTAAGTATTACTGCATTACTTTTTGTTAGTGCATTTATTATAACAATAATTCTGGAAAACTTATTTCCAAATTACAACACAGGAACGATTGCGCTAAGAAGAGATAGTTGGCTGACATTAACGATATTTGCAATATCTACAATCATATTACCTGCAATTACGGAAGAAACATTTTATAGAAAAAACATGATTTCTTTTCAGAATAAAAGAATGCTCATAAGCACAACCTTATTAAGTATGTTTTTGTATGCTATAGAACATTCATTAACGATATGGGGGATATTTTTAACGATGATATGGGCGCTTCCTTTAAGTATTTCATACATAAAGACTAAAAATATATATGTACCAATGACTGCCCATTTTATAGGAAATTTATTAGGAAATGGAATAGATGTTATTATGACAATCATTTCAATGATATAGGCTCTGCAAATTCCGGTTTGTAGGGATGACATAAAAAATGAAGTTTAAGGAACAGAGCTTTACCCTGTTTGCCTATACAAATTATAGGACAATTCAAGGTTGTCACAGGCTCAAACCACTAGATTTTAAGGGAAAAGGTGCGTTCCACCATTCCCTTGTACAATAGGGGCTGAGTATGTTTTTCGTTGAACAACCGTGCCACATCGAGACTGTAGTCTTGATGTCAAGGAAATAAGCGAACGACTTAAAAAAACGGCTTGTTTGATGACTTTTGCAGCAGTTTAAATTATACGCACAACTGCTGCAAATGCTTGGCTGTATCTTGCGGAAACATATCCGCTAATGTTAGGTATCTAAACAGCACAAAACAATTCGAATTAGATGCAGTGGCTCTGTTTTTATCGTGGTACACCTATTTATTGACATTGAGCCTAATTTTCATATATTTCGTTTTTTCGGGTTACCCCAACTATTGACAATGAGCCTGCTTAGTTAGCGTTATGTTAGACAAACAGATTTTCAGAGGGATTTTATCTCTGCTGAACGCAAAAGAAAAACGCCCTAAACTTCAATGTTTAAGGCGTTTTATAAGTTTGTCATGGTTGAGTAAAAAAGATGTTTTTGCAGATTTTTATGGTAGTTTCGAACCAACGAAAAGATCATAGCACATCATAATTTACTCGTTTGATTATGTCAAGAGATTATTTATATTTTTTCCTTTTAATTATATCTAATATGGGCGAATCTTCTTTTCCTTTAGGAATGATCGGATTATCTGTTGGAAGAATTGCTGCTTCAATCAATAAATCATTTGCTTGCACATCGCATGCATCACAAATCACGATGCTATCAACATTTTTCTCGATTAGCAATTCATCGAATACTTTTGGTTCTGATGTAAAATCTTTCATATAAGTAGGACAAATACAAAATCTCTTTGCAGTTCGTAATTCTTGTTCAAACATTTTCAGATTATAATTATTGCTGGGTTGCATATTGTGAAACCTTATTGGCATAGCAATAATCTTTTCACTATCTGTACACTTTTTTGAAAAGCCTTGTTGACCAATAATGACTCTATACGAATATGGTAGGTTTTTGTCTATTCCCTTTATTATTCGTATACCAATTTTATTTTCACTATCATAACTTCCAATATCGTTTCTCCATTCCTCAAAAATATTTTTACAACTAGTATTCATGAAAGCAAATGATAAAATTGGCGGAAATTCATGTAACTGACTTACCGAAAAGAGCACTCCTCTCCAACCACAAATATTCCATAATGGAATATTTATGATTGAAGAAGTAACTACATTGTTATTGCTGATATTCTTAAAATCGAAATTTTCCGGTAGAGAATTATGCACTATATTTTCTGCAATGAGAGGTTCAACTTCAACTTTCTTATTTTTTATATCTGTGATTTCGGATTTTGCTCTTCGTTTCATTTTTATTTCATCAAAATCGCTTAAAATCACCGAAAATGAAAAAGTATTTTTTCCTAAAGTCTCCATTCCAAAAAATACACTATTAGCAAAAAATTGAGAACGTTCAAAAGCTTCTTCTTGTTTAATCATTTTTTCTATTTTATTCAATTGAGAATCATATGGAAACATAATAGAAGTAACCATTGCAATAAGATTGGTTGAAAAATCCAAAAACTCTTTTTGTGCAGTAATAATATCTTCTGACTTATAATCTCTATATGTTAACATGATAACATTGGGTCTTTCTTTCGAAATCTCTCCTTGAATCAAAAACGAACAGTTTGCATCATATTTTAATTCAATTTTAATCTTTCCTGAAAAGGATACAAGTTCATTGGCAATGCCGGTTCCAAAAAAACTTTCAACTGTTGCAAGTATTGTTGCACCAATTTCAATTCCACCATGATCATAAGGGGCATATGTTCTCAATTCAATTGAGCATCCTAATAAGTTAGTTTGCATCAAACATGATTCTTCTATACCATACCAAGGTAGATAATTCAATTGTTCTATGGCTGGTTGTCTTATACATTTAGCAATCAAATCATCAAATGCTTCTGTATTACCTTCAAACTCATCTAGTATTAATTTATTGTAATAACCAAGTTCATATTCTATAGCTGCCTCAGAGAAAAGCAATCCTTGTTTCTCTAAATATTTTGGTAATTGACCGAGAGATTTTTCTGTCTCATAAGAAGTACGAAGCAATTGAATGGCAAGGATAAAGTCAAAATTATCCGTTTCTGATTCCGTTATCTTGATTTTTTTAGGATATAATTCTTGAGACATACTAGACAGCATATGAAAAATGGAGGCATATAAGATATGACCTAGTCTTAATTCTATGTATTTTAATGAATAAGAACTAATAATTAAACCTGGGTGTACGCCACCAAATTTCATATATTGATTTAAACAAAGACAAAAACCATAGTAATAAAAATTACGTGCAGCCCATAAAAGTCCAATCTTTTGGAAAACATCGCCCATTTCAATGATAATGTTGATTAATTGGGATTTATTCTCTTCATTATATAGACCCATAAGAGAACGACTAAAATAGGCAAGGGCTTCATATGGTTTTTTCTGTTTTAATGCATGTCCTCGTTTTGCCAGCATTAAAGCAGCTTCTGCTTTTTGTTTCTGATTGCTCATAAAAGAAACAACAGATTCAAATAGTTCGGCGAACCGTTTAGCATTCTCAAAAGCGGGAATTTCTTGAATTACTCTACAAATGGGATACAAGTCTAGATCAAGATGTCCAAAGCTTTCTTCCAGTATTTGAATTATATCATTGACTATATCATCAATTGGATCACCAAGAAATAAGCGAATAAGTTGATAAGATGCCTTAGCTTCAATCTTGGTGTTAGGTTTAGACTCATCGCCAACATAATATTTATATTTTTCCTTCAAACTATTAGTGTGTTTTATTAAATCTATAGCTTTACTATCAAACGAAGCTGAATATAGATTAATCCAAAGAGTAACAAGATTTTTGAATAGATTGACATTATTTTCTTTAAGTGCTATTTCTTCATATTTTTTATAGTACTCATAAAATAATGTATAATCCGAATACCACCAATAAATTGTCCACGCTGCATCATAAATGGCATCAGCTTGATTAATAATTGTACCATATTCTTTAGCAATACGATTATTTCGTTCTATTAATCCTAAGATTATCTTTTTATCATACTCAAGCTCTCTAGCTAGAATAACACTTTTTTGTGAAAATCTGACCTTCTCTGATGGTTTTAATGAGTCTTCGGCTAATTTAACTTCAATTTGCTTATATTCTTGACTACGTTTATTGTCTCGTTCTCCAACTTGAATCTTATTTGAGAAACTATCTGAAAGTCCAAAGCTTTTAATAGCTATTTCAATATTTCTATCACTTTTGAGAGTTTTATCAAGCAACCATGTTCGATCAATAATACGAATGTCAATCCCATAAAGCATTCGAAGTTCATCTTCTGTATCAGCTCTTTTTTTGTCTGATATGTACTGATTAGACATAAAAAAGATTTTAGTGTATCCACGATTTTTTTCTTGATTAACTTTAGCTATTTTTTCAACATCAGATTTAATTTTAGATTTCCACTCTTTTTTTGCACTTATTGCAAAAGCCCATCTTTCGGTTGACGCTTTATTACCATCTCCATAGTACCATGTTTCCGAAATTGATTCTGCTACTGGGTATGTTTCACTATCCACCTTACTGTCCCCACCACCAGTTGGACCCGTTTGTGGTAATAAATTAGGACAAATTTCTACTTCAGCTAAATGTCTACAAAAATCTTCAAATGCTTTATCCATATTTCTACTGGTTAAAGTTTCAAAATAAAAATCCAGAAATGCTCTATCAAGATTTCCAACTTGAACAGTTTTTGAATCAGAAAACTGCTCTGGATGCATTTTTCTAAATGCGTCAGTTTGTCTGCCCAATTGTTATCCTCCTACAGTTTTATAATTTACATTATAATATAAATCTTTTAATTTATTCGACTCAATATACTGTGCCGAGCTGAATTTACCGACCCGAATAAAATGATCTTCTGGCATTTCAATTCCGATTGCCAGTCTATATTCTCTTTGATATGCTAAATCGCTATTTTTATACAAATATCTTTCTTTAGCTCTTTTATTAAATGCTTGTATTCTATCAATTCTATTTTGGTCACAGCATTCTATTTTGTCAAATATATAATCTATTCCACTTTCGTTATATATTGTAGATATTCTGTTTTCCAGTTCCTTTCCGCTAATAACAACACAATATTTACCAAATTTTGTTGTCATGCTTTTATATTCATCTTCTGTAAAAGATGTATGTGTTTCATCAGCTTCAATAATATTCATTTCACTAAATGGAATTCCTACAAATGAAACAATGGGTATTTTCTTGTCTGAATCAAATTGCACAGTAAAAGTCCCTTTTGGTGCAGTAAGCCATAACTCTCCAGTTTCTCTATTATATACAGTGATTTTTTCAGTTTTTATACTTAAAATTGCTTCAAATCTATCTCCTTGACCACGTTCGCCACTTTCAATTTCCTATTGCCGAAAGTATTCCGCAGTGTTGCTGTACAAATTACCATTACAGATATCCTGTGCAAATTTTTCATTAGCAGAAAACTTTAAATAAAAAAGCGGACGACCATTAGTCAGTTTGTCCATTTCCTTAATCAAATAGTCTTTTTCTTCTTTTGAAACACTCATTGTTTTCCTCCTTTATGTTAGTATATACTGGTTTTGAACATCAACAACATATACGTTTATTATTTAGCGTTTCACACAGTAGATAAATGTGTTACTTTAAAATATTCATAAAATTTGTTTTTATTTTTAATCACATTTTAATTATATATACAAAAAAGATAAAGGTCAATATAAACAAATCAAAATATTCTTTGTACAACCACTTTGTAAAACTGATTGAAAGAATTTTAACAAATATGTGTTCAAAATCCCTTTAAAAGTTGATCATTATAATATATTTAAGCAACTGATAAGAAAGAGCTTTTTATATCAATCGCATTTATATTTAAATTTATTGATACTCTTTTTCGTGCTTAATACTACTATTTTTGCTATAAATCTTGCTCCACCTCATATCCGCCGACAAATACCACCTTAATTTTCTCCTTTGATTCAACGATTACACAATCAATGATTTGTCTGATTATCACATCGTTAAATTCCATAGGGTGGTTTTTAAGGCCTTCGATAATTTGGAAGATTTCATCAAGTCTTGTTTTTGTATTTGTCTGTCTGCTACTTGAGTTTTCATATATTTGCAGTTCTTTTTGCAGACTGTGTTTTTTGAGTACGATTTTCTCAAGCTGTGATTCCAAGGCTTCTGCATTTTCCATATCGGAGGTTATACGATTAAGCAAATCGACATATTCTTTATCAAGTCTTGCAATTTCTATTTGAATATCTATGGTTTTATCCTCTGTTTCTTCGCTGGATAATCCTGTTCGTATGTGTTGCTTTAATTTTTTAAGTAATTCTGAGCATTTAACTAAGTTATTCTGAACAGCTCGTACAATAGCACTTTGCAAGATATTTTCTTCAAGTGAAGGGGAGTGGTGACAATACTTTTTTCCGTAGTCAAGCCTGCTTATACATCTCCAGACAATTTTCTTGTTTCCGTCTTTTGTTGTCCATGTACATCTGCGATACGGAGTATGGCACTCGCCACATATTAGGATTTCTGATAATGCATATTTACCTGAGTATTTTCCCAATTCGGTTTTTGTGCCTACCTGTTTTACCTTTTTCTTACTGCTCCGTCTTGCCATTTCTTCCTGCACACGATTAAACTTTTCGGGAGTAATTATTGCAGGGTGGTTGTTTTCTACATAGTATTGCGCTCTTTCTCCGTCATTTTTCTTAACCTTTTTTGATATACAATCAACCACATATATCTTATTTATCAGAGCATCGCCTTTATACTTTTCGTTTGAAAGAATTGATTTTACAGTTCCGTAATACCACTCTTTCTTCCCTGTGGGAGTACTGATTTGTTTCTCGGTCAGATAATCTGCAATTTTGCGAATACTGTCACCCCCAAGATATTTGTCATATATCATTCTGATTATTTTTGCTTCATCTTCGACTATTTCAGGCTTTCCGTCTGTGCCTTTTTTGTATCCCAGAAATGAGTTATAAGAGAATGTCACCTTGCCTTCTTTAGCACTTTGCTGTTTACCCCATTTTACATTAGCACTGATATTTTCTGATTCGCTCTGCGCTATGCTACCGTAGATTGTGATATAGAATTCTGCACCTGCATCCTTACTGTGAAGCCCCTGCTCTTCAAAAAACACATCAACATTAAGCTCTTTCAGAATTCTTATATATTTCAGGCAGTCAAGTGTGTTTCGTGAGAACCTTGATATAGATTTCGTGATAATCATATCAATTTTATGCCGCTTGCAGGCTCGAATCATTTTCATAAATTCATCCCGCTTTTTTGCGCTTGTTCCCGATATACCTTTGTCTGCATAGATTCCTGCAAAAGACCATTTCGGCTCACTGTTGATTTTGTCGGTATAATGCTTTACCTGAACCTCATAGCTGTTGAGCTGTTCCTCCATTTGGGTGGATACACGGCAGTATGCGGCTACCCGAATCTGTCTGTAAGCTGTTTCAGACTCTGTTTCGGTATTGAGAGTGGGAGCTATGTAATTGACTTTTCGTTGCAGCACTTTTTGCTCCATATTGTACCTCCGATTTTTTGATTATTCTTGAGAGTTATTTCTATATAGTCCTTGTCAAGCCTTATTGCGTTAACTGTTCGAGAGAACAGCGATAATGAAAAAGCTGAAAGCGGACTTGTGTTAAAGTCTGCTCTCAGCTTTTCCGTTATATGATTCATATTTTTGATATTAGCATACTTCAGGGATGCATTTTTGAATATCATCTCCGTAATACTGTCTTTGTTGATTTCGCCGTGTTCAAGGGCTTTTCTTATCTCATTTTCAAGCCTCACGGTTTCTTTGCTGATTACACCGCTGTCATCATTATCCTTTATCAGGTCGGGATTTTTAATTATGCGGTTGAGCAAGTCTGTTATTTGCTCAATCAGCGTATCATCGTTAAGGTGTATTATATTATGACATTCGCTGTTTTTGCAAACCCATCTCGTTCCCTGAACACATCTCATTTCGTGATTGCGCTTTAACGGTGAACCGCAGTCGGCACATAATATCGGAACATTGAGATTATATATGTCAGACGACCTGTCAACACCCTTTTGAGTGTCCCTTGCAGATTTTACTTTGTTTGCCTTTTCAAATATATCCTTATTTATTATAGGTGGGTAATTATCTGTTCCCGTGTAAATATCATCATCAATTATTCGCTTGATTTTTCCTTTGTTCCATGATGCTTCACCGACCATATATTCAACATTTTCCGCAATCATAAGTTGTGCTATTTTTATCAATGACAAGCCGTTAATATACAGGTCAAATATTCTTTTCACTGTTGTTGACTCTGTCGGATTTACCGTGATAACACCGTTTTTATAGGCATATCCGTATTTAACCCTTCTGTTTTTCATCGTTCATATCCTTTCATTTAACAATCTCCGTTAATTCAAGTCCACCGGATAGTGTGAATACAAGCTTATTGTCATAGCCTGCTTTAATCTGCTCTACTGTGTCGCTGAACATTTCTTCATTGAAACCGTCACAGTAATCGAATTTATCTATTATTTCACTGAGATGTTTCAGATTACATATCGTTTCCTCTGCTGAATCATCGCTTAACAGAAGTTTTCGTTTACTGCGCAGCTTTGATATTTTTGAGTTTATTTCAAGCGCCTGCTTTGAAAACTCACTTTCACTTAATATGGATTTTGTACGAAGCCTTGCTATCATAAGATTCTGCGTACTTAAATCTGCTATCTGTTTATCTACAGCCGATATTGATGCCTGATTTGGATTTGTTGTATCCTCTATGTACTCAAGCTGATTAATCATATTATCAAGTATTTCCGATTTGTGTTTTTTGAGTTTGCTCATCATTGCAAGATATGCACTGTATATATCACTTTCAAGCAGTGTTTGTGTTGTACAATCTGTTTTCAGTGATGCCTTATATGAACAACCCCAATACACCTTGTTATTGGTTACAATTCGCCTGTAATTGTGACCGCACTCGCAACACCTTATAACCCTGCTCAGCGGATATGAAGCATTTGAATGCTGTACGCTTTTTCTTCTTTGCAATTCTTTTGCGGCATTGAAGGTTTCCTTTGATATAATTGCGACATTACTGTTCTCTATATAGTATTTAGCACATTCGCCTTTGTTTTTCTTTCTCACAAAGGGGAAGAATTCTGTGGTATATGTTTTTTGCAGTAATGCGTCTCCCATATATCTCTCGTTATTAAGAATATAGTCCACCGAGAAACAATGCCATTTTCCTTTTCGGGACGGTATATTATTTTCATTGAGTGTATTTGCTATGGCTTGTTTTCCCATACCCTGCAAGTATAGTGCAAATATTGTCCTTACTGTTTTAGCTTCATCTTCATTGACTATAAACTCGTTATTTGATATCCGATAACCAAATGCAGGATATGTAGTGTTGAAATCGCCTGATTCCATTCGTTTGCGGTAACTCCACCGCATATTATCGGAAATATTGATTGATTCCTGCTGTGCCGCAAGACCGGGAAGTGTTACAAATAGTTCGGCATTCATTTTGTCCGAATCAAGTGCCTGTTCTTCAAAATACACACGGACTCCCAAAGTTTTAAGCATTCTCAGTACGGTAAGCAAATCACTTGTATTTCGTGCAACCCTTGAAATTGATTTCGTAATAATGCAATCAATCTTACGGTTTTCGCAGTCCTTTATGAGCCGTTTGAATTCGTCACGCTTTTTAAGGGAAGTTCCCGATATGCCTTCATCTAAGTAGTATCCCAAAGCGATACAATTACATTTTGCCTCTGCACTTTTTAATTTTGCCTTGAACTTTTTAACTTTGCCCCTACACCTTTTGATTTTGCCACACTTTATAATTTTGCCTCACTCCGCTGTTGTCGTACATTTTAATTTTGCATAGAGAAAGCCGGACATCCCACAATCCGCAGGGTGTCCGGCCGTGTTTCGTTACTGTTATTTCACGCGGATTTCCGTTCCGTTCTTGAAGGTGAACATCACATCCTTCTTTGAGAAAACTGTCACATGGTCAAGCAAGTTGAACCATAGGTCATCCGTGAATTCCTGCACATCTTTATCCATCTCAGCCAGGTCACGAAGGAACGCCTCGATCAGTTCCCGCCTTGCCTGCCGCTCCATGATCCTGCCATTGACCTTATCCAGCCGTTCCTTTGTCCTGTCATAGCGTTCGGAAAGGGCATCGTACTTCTTTTGATAATCCTTCTGGTTCTGTGCGACATGGGCGTTTTCGCTGATGCACTGCTCGACCATTTCCGTCACTACCATGACCTCCTCATGCAATGCAGCCTGTTCCTTTTCCATATCTGCGGTGTCATACATCTCGTCCTTGATTGATTCAAAGGTGGCTATAATCTCGTTCCGCTCCTCTCCGAGAATCTGCAGAGCCTTGAGGTACAATGCCTTGATAGTGTCCTCGTCCAAATGCGGCGTGGAGCATTGATTTCCGTCATCGTACTTGTGGTTGCACCGCCATATGACTTTTCTGTACTTATCGTTGGAGTGCCACACCTTAGAGCCGTAAAAGCCACCACAGTCACCGCATCGGATTTTACTGGAGAAAATGCTCACACAGCCATGCCGGTCCGTATCACCGCATCGTCTCTGCATCTCTTTCTGCACCCTGTCGAATTGTGCGGGTGGGATAATGGGTTCATGGTTTCCTTCCACATAGTACTGCGGCACCTCGCCCTCGTTCTTTTTCTTTTTCTTTGTCAGGAAGTCCGTGGTGTAAACCTTCTGGAGAAGGGCATCGCCTTTGTACTTTTCGTTGGTAAGAATACTCTCGACCGTTTTCTTGCCCCAGTTCTTTTTACCGCCCGGTGTCGGAATACCCTCCTCGGTGAGCTGCCTCGCTATCGCATACGGCGTTTTCCCCTGCAGGAAAAGTCCGTAAATTCTACGGACGATCACCGCCTGTTCCTCGTTTACCACGAGGTTTCCATCCTCGCCACGGTCGTAGCCGAGAAACCGTTTGAATGGCACGGTGACCTTTCCGTCAGCAAACCGTTTTCTCTGTCCCCATGTGCAGTTCTCGGAAATACTGCGGCTTTCCTCCTGCGCCAGTGAGGACATGATGGTCAGAAGAAGTTCACCCTTGCCGTCAAATGTCCAGATGTTCTCCTTCTCAAAATAGCACTCTGTCCCGCTCTCCTTCAGTTTTCGGATGGTCGTGAGGCTGTCAACCGTGTTCCTTGCGAATCGGCTCACGCTCTTCGTGATGATTAGATCGATTCTTCCCGCAAGAGCATCCTCAACCATAGAATTGAAACCGTCTCTGTGTGTGGTATTGCAGCCGGTTATGCCTTCGTCAGCATACACGGCAACAAACTCCCAATCCTCGCGCCCTTTTATGTAATTCGTGTAGTAGTCCACCTGTGCCTCGTAGCTCGTCAGCTGTTCATCCCTGTCCGTTGAAACGCGGGCATAGGCGGCCACCTTCCGCTTTTCCCTGCTGCCGAGGGGAAATGCTGTGAACTTGCTAATGGTAGCAGGTATTGTGATTACGTTCTTTGCCACTTTTTTGCCCTCCCGTCTTTAAAAATGTATTCCAGACTTCCGTCTTCCAATGCTGTGATGTGGTCGATCTGCTCCGTGAATGCTTTCCCGTCAAAATCGTCCATGCCGAGAATGTAGGCTGAAACCTTACGGATATTAAAATCCGCCATGTCCTGCCCATTGCATTCCGTCCTTACCTTGTGCTTGCCGGAGCAGCGCCAGTAAACGTACTTTCCATATCTGCAATATCTGTGATACAGGTTTCCGCAGCAAGCGCACTGAATCATCCCTGTGAACTCATCCGTGGATGTTGTCTCGTGCCTGTTGCTTCGCAGCTTGAGCGTCTCAAAGGTTTTGATCGTTCCGTCCTTCAGATGAAAATCGATGCTGCCGAAGGCTTGAACCACCATGCGGTCAACCGTCTTTGTAAAGAAGTCCTCGTCAAAGGTTTTCTTGCCCATGACCCTGCAGAAGATGTCCCTAATCTCCGTGTCGGGATAGTTGACGCTGTCGCAGGTAATTCCGTGATTGCTCTTTGCTCGGCAGTACCAGTAAAGGTGGACGCCGTACGTTGTATCGCTCATGGCTCTGCCAAACCTTCTGCCGCACTTGCCGCAGAAGATTTTCCCGTCAAACAGGTGCTTGGGTCGTTTGCTCTCCGGCTTTGTTTTCTTCGGTTTGATTGGCTTGGGCGGCATCTGCCACCTTCTGATCTTTCCACCGTAGAGCTGTATCTCGATACTGCCATCTGCAAGCGAGGTGATGCTCTTCACCGATTCTGTAAAAGCCGCCTCGTCAAATCCGTCCGTCTCCATCAGTTCCGCACAGATCTCCATCAGCTTGTGTTCAGGATAATTGTGGCTTTTACAGGTGACCCCAGGCTCTTTCTTGCTGCGACATATCCAGTCTACATACTCCTTTCCCCTGACATTGCTCTTCTTCCTCGTGAAGTTTGCTCCGCACACGGCACATTTGAACTTTCCCGTAAAGCAGTATGTCGGATTCACCAGCGATGAACGCCGTTCCATCTCTGCCTTGACCTTTGCGTAGGTGTTGCGGTCAATGATTGCCTCATGGCTGTCGGTTATGTAATATTGCGGCAGTTCTCCGCGATTCGGTACTTTCCTCTTTGTGATGGGATCTTCGATGTAGCACTTTTGTCTGCGGATGTCCCCGGCATAAACCTCGTTGAAAATCAGCTGCCGCACCGAGGCTTCCTGAAAATCGTTACCCAGCGTGGTGCGAATGCCCGCCTTGTTCATCCTGTCCGCTATGTCTCGCAGGGTAACGCCGTCAATGTACATCTGAAACACCCATCTGACCGCCTCGGCTTCTTCTGGAATGATGATGTACTTTTTCTGTTCATCGTCATACTGGCAACCAAGGATGTGTTTGTTTGCCGCACCGATTTCACCGTTCTTGAACCGCTTGCGGATGCCCCATTTCACATTTTCGGAAATGCTGCGGCTCTCTTCCTGTGCAAAAGAAGCGAGGATGGAAAGCATCAGTTCTCCATCCCCGCTCATCGAATTGATTTGCTCTTTCTCGAACCGAACCTCCACACCGATATCTTTTAAGTGTCTGACCGTATTCAGCAGATCAACTGTGTTCCTTGCAAATCTTGAAATCGACTTGCAAAGGATGATATCAATCTCTCCTGCTTCGCAGTCTTCCAGCAGCCGGACGAACTCACTGCGCCCCGCAACGAGGGTGCCCGTTATGCCAAAGTCTGCGTACACGCCAGCGTATTCCCATTCGGGATTCTTCTGGATGAGATCGCTGTAATAGCTTACCTGTGCGGAAACGGAGTGCATCAGTCGCTCGGTATCTTTGGAAACTCTTGCGTATGCTGCAACTTTTTTCTTTGCCGGGAGCGCCTTGATTCCCGGCTCGATTCTCGTGATTTTCGGCACAAAACCAACTCCTTTCCGACACTATATATCACTCTAAAAGCCAGTTATATCAAGGGTTTTCCCGACAATAATGTAGACAAAGTTGGCTTATATTTTTCAAGCAGCATTGTATCAATTTTCGTGAACTCTTCCTCAGAAATGACGCCCCTTTCAAGCATCGTCTTTGCCGTTCCAAGGCACAGAAGATACATTTTCTCCGCACGGAATTCCTCTTCACTCATCCGCTCCACCTCCGAAACGATCGAAGATATAACAGGCATGGGAGCAGTATTTACGCTTGGAATTACCGTAGGCAGAGAACGGCTTGCCGCAATGTGGACAGGTATACTGGTACATAGCCTTGTGCTTTAACTGTTCGGGATGTTCTTTCCACCACTTGACGCGGCACTCTTTCGAGCAGAACACCCGCCGTTTCATTCCGTCAACTTGAATCAGAGACTTTCCGCACTCGCGGCAGACATTTGTAGCATTTGTTTTCACGACCGATGTCGGTTTCTTTACTTCCTGCAGACCGTTCCTGCGGCAAAAGGATATGACCGCATCCCTAGATACGTTGATCTGCCTTGCGATTTCCGCATAGCTCATACCTTCTTTTCGAAGGCTCCTGATTTGCTCTTTCTGATATTTATCCATGACTGAGACCTCCTAAGTCACAGTCAATAAATATGCGCCAGATTTTAACCTCATAACAAAAAAAGAGCCTGTGAACACTCCAGAAACAGGAATGCCCACAGGCTCAGAGAAAAAACATTTGTTGTCAGATCTTCTTACAGTAATCAAGCGATATCCATCCAGCACCGGATTTGAGCCGTCCCCAGCCAGCCGTGGAGCCTTTGCCGGATTTCATCTCAACGATGGTGAATACGCCTTTACCGGTAAACTTCCCAGTCTTGGCGTAGTCCGTCCCCGGCCCTTTGCGGATATTCAGATCCGTGATGGACACCCGCACCAGATACGGGGAAAACGCTGCCGTATCCGGTGTGTAGATGTTTACACCATTTACATCAAACACACGATATCCCGGATTCTCATCCGCGCAGTTCTTCGCGTTCTCCAGAACGCGGAAAGCCCCGATCTGCGATTTAGCGTCCGCCCAGGTCTTACGGACCCGGTACCAGATGTCGGCAGTCCCGGAAGCGCCGCCCGCCGTGCCGCAGATGTTCTTCAAGATGGTCAGGATTTTCTCCCCATACCCGGCTCCGGCAGCCCAGCCTTTCCCCTGGGGGTTTTCCTGCTGGCCGAGCCACTCCACATATTTCGCGCTGCCCCTGGTGACGTACTTAAAACGCGGGTCAACGCAGTCATTCTGCAAAGCATCGTTGGAAGCATACGCTTTCAGGTGCTGGATCTGCGCCCGGATACCGAGCTGCGGCGTGTCAAAGGAATTGCCCTTCAGCCCGTTGCTCGTCACGCCCATCCCGCAGAAGTTGTTCTGGTCCAGTGTGACCGCAGAGCCAGAGAAGGTAAAGTTCCCGGTTTCCAAACAGGACTGCGCGAAGGCGATGTCGCCGCGCACGCCCTCTGCCTGCCCCTCGGAAAGATAGAGCGGAATCATATCCAGGACGCTCTGCGGGACTTGCGGGTTCTTCCCCTGGATGTAGGTTTTCATCTGCGCTGCCGTAGCCACGGCGGTTCCCATAATCTTGGTATAGCCGCTGGTTTCCACAGAAGAGCCGCTTTCCATCGCCTCTTTAACTGCTTGACGGAAGGTGTCCATCGTGTAGCCCATGCCAAGCTGTGTCCAGAGATGCTCTGGGTCGCCATGGTTGGAAGCGATGCCCCGGCTGTGTCCCTCCCGGTGGCTGATGATCACGCCGTCTGCGGTCGGGTCCAGGCTGTACTGCTTACACAGCATGGCAAACAGTTCCACAGCCGCTTCATAGGTACGCTTCGCCACAGCCTTTGCCGTTGCGGTATCGGAGCAGGTAAAATTCGCCCCGCCTGTGTACTTAATACAGGCAGGCTCACACATCTCCACACCGATGTGGGTGTTGTTGGCGCTGCCCTTGCTGCCGGAGCCGCAGTGCCAGCCCCGGTGGTTCCAGGGTAGGGTCTGGTACACCGTGCCGTCGTTTCCATCGATAAAGCCATGGACACAGGCACGGTCATACGACGCCGAATTCCATGAGTTAATAAACACAGACGCCTTGGGCTGCGGGCATCCAACAGAATGGAGCATCAGCCCCTTGACCGTGATTTTCCGCCCTGCAGTATAGCAGGGATTCTTTGTTAAAATCGATTGTACCAGTTTCATGCTCACTCATCCTCCTTCTCATTTTCCGCTCTGTCATGGAGCTGCTCCAACACCGCTTTCAGCTTTTCCGGGATGGGCAGCCCAAGGTGTGCGGCGTTCTCGATGATGCTCACGCCCTCGTTGGACAGATAGAAGAAGATCACTGCCGTGCGAAGTACGGAGCCTGTTCCGATGACCTGTACGTCCAGGATGTGGGCGATCCCCACCAGCAGGAAGATCAGCACCTTGCGGCAGATACCCTTGAATCCCACCTGGCTGTTGAGTTTTCTGTCCGATACGGCGCACATCACGCCCGTGATGTAGTCCGCCACCGCAAACACCACCAGGGCGATAAGCAGCCCGTCGTTGCCGCCAAGGAAGTAGCCAAGCCACCCTCCCACAGCGGTGAACACCATCTGGATCACATTCCAAAATTCCTTCATGTTGTTACCTCCTCTTGATTTTGTGTATGAAAAAAGCGGCCGCTCCGAAGAGCAGTCGCTGATTCCCAAAGTATATTAAATCTGCTTCGGCAGCCATTCCCATAAACGCATATCCTCCTGACCCAAGGACCACATACACATCCCTCGGAGCTTCCAGCGGTATGCCGCCTGGTTTGCCCAGTAGACAAGGGAGTCCACGTCCTGGTAGTAGAGGATGGAGAATCCGTCCGCATCGCCGAGGAACAGCCGGGATATCCAGATGTTGATGTCCTTTGGTATGACCTTCGCCGTGTAGTTCCCGCCGCAGGAAATCTCCAAAAGGTCAGAATGGAAGAAGTCGTAGTCCAGGGAGATGTCCTCGCTCCGGGTGGAGGATTCCTCCACATCGGAGGTCAGCGTAAACACCTGGAACTCCTCATCCCAGGTGCAGTTGGAGCGGGATATCCTGCCATAGCTTTTGGAACTGCCGTCCGGCATCTCCACATCAAACCGCTCATACGGCTCATACGTCCAGGCATCCCCCAGACGGAGCAGCTCACACACGGTCGTGTTGTCCGAGCGGTATCCGGCATAGCCCCCGGAAAAGCCGCTGACCGTTGCCGTAAAGCGCAGGGTATAGGAGGAGCCGGAATACACCCGCACCCGGTTCCCACGGATACGCATCTCCACCGTGTACATGGATGGGTTGTCTCTTAGATCCGCCGATGCGGTCCTTGTGATCTCCTGGCTGTAGCTGCCAAGGAGTGTGGAACCATTGTATAGCTCCACCGCCTGGGTATCGTAGTTTAAACAGCAGAACAGACTGCCGCAGAACACACCCGCCTTGCCGCTGCCATTTGCCGGGAACGCCAGCCTGGCCCGAAGATGCAGCTCAGAAAAGCCGTCATAGTTCCAGGCAAGCTCTCCTTTACCCTCAAGCTGGGAATAGACACGCTCCATCGAATATTCATCCGAACGCCACACCTCAAAGGAGCCGGAGCGCACCATCCAGTAGTCCGTCTCCAGCACGCCGTAATCCTGGAAGTCCTCATACCAGATGAGCGCCGAGTCCGGCTTCCTTCTGAGCATCTCCAGCGTCAGCTTAAAGCCTTTATCGGGTACGGCCATATTGCCGTCCACATCCTTAAAACTCCTGGGCGCAAGGGCGAAGGTGGCCTCCCCGGCGGTAGGTTCCTCGGAAAAGGCGGAACAGACGCGGAAGCCGTAAAACTGAACGCCTTTGACATCCACCGAAATGGTGATGGTGTGCGTCCCCGCGGAGAGGGACACGCCGTCTGAGAGGGATGTCCAGAAGGTACTCCGCCAGTACGGCCACCACAGGCGGCTTTCCGTGAAGTGCTTTGTGCTGCCGTCCAGCGCCGCATAGATGCCGTTCTTATCCCAGAAGGGATAGCAGAGCCGCACCGCCACATCGTAAGTTCCCGCTGCGTTCACCGTAAAACTGTAGGTCACCGAGCCGTTATCGCCCAGGGTTGCGATGCCGTTTTCAATGGAGACAATGCCGGACGCGCTGGAGTAGCCGTCAGCGTCCCGGTCGATGAAAATAGTTCCGAACTCGGTTTTCTGCTCCTTGCCGTAGGCAGTCAGGTAGCGCCTGCGGTTGTATGTGTCCGCAAGCTGAGGGTACTCGCGGGAAACTGCGTCCGCTCCTTCCATGTAATCGTAGACATGGGGAAAGGCGTAAGGCACCTTGTCATAATCATCCCAATAGGCTACGATAGGGAGAAAGGGCTGCGGCGGCGCATCATCCGTGAAATTGTAGCCTCCCGTCATCCACAGCTTGGCGGCATAGTAGGTGTTGGACGTTCCCCGATAGGTTTTCCCCAGGTTCTCCGGCGTATCGTAAATCTGCCAGTTCCAGCCGTAGGCCGGCATTCCCAGGAAAATCTTATCCGGGTCCATGACCTGGGTGGCGTAATCGTAAATGCCCTCCAGCCAGCTTCTCGGAGAAACCGGCCCCGGCGCGGAGCCTGCCCAGGCCATGCCGTAGCTCATAATAGACGCCGTGTCACAGTAGGCATCGAGGTCCCCGTAGACACACCAGTTCTCGCCGCCCACCGAGCCATTAACGGAAGTCATCCCCGGCAGGCAGATGTTCATGTGCTTCGTGGCATCGTAATTCTTTACCGTATTGTAGATGTTCTGGAACATGGCGGTTGACGCGGCATGGGTGGAGTAGCCGTCCCCTCGTTCCAGGTCAATGTCGATGCCGTCACACCAGGGATACTTCTCCATGATGCGGATGATCTCCGAAAGGAACATCTCCTGCGCCCCGTTTGTGTTGTCCCGCAGGGCGCGGAAGATGCTGTTCGCCCCGTCGTTTGCCACCGTCAGCAGCCACTTGATATGGGGCCACTTGTTGATGTAGGTGAGCATATCCGAAATCGCCACGCCGCTCTCGTAAATCTCCCCGGTGGCCCGCACCTTAAAGGAGAACAGCCCGATCTGGCTGATGCGGTCTCCGTAGTCCCGGAGGGCTTCATACATCCGGGCGTTTCCCATGAACGTCCACACCATGATCTGTTTGCCTTTCAGTGTGTCCATCAGATCGGCTCACCTCCATCCTGCATTTCCTGCATCTCAAACAGCACCCGCGCCGTTTTCCCTTCCGGGAGCGTCACCTTATGCTTGGAATCCCAGGCGGCGCTGTACTGGTAAAAGCCCTCCTTTTTCTCCGGGCTGCCGTTCTTCGTACACTGCCGTGTGCTGGCAAGCAGAGCAAGGTCCGCTTCGGCGGGGACGGCGTTGGGGAAGGATACCTTCTGGCCGCCCACGCCCTGGCAGAGGGAAACTGCCCCCGCTTCCAGGTCGGACTTGGGGTACAAATGCACATCCAGCCCAGCGGAAGTCTCCCCAAGATTAAAGAGGATGACCGTTTCCTCGCCCCGCACCACACCGTTGAACCAGACAGGGGCCTTGACCTCGCCGTCCACACGCAGCTTTTTAAGGAATGGTTCGGTATGTGGCGTGTATCCCGTCAGCGCCGGGCCTTCCTGGAGCATCAGGTCCGTAAAATAGATCGTGCCGGAGCAGTCCGCAATGGTAGGCTTCACGGTAACGCTCACGACACGCATATCCTGTTTCCGGTTGATAACCTCCGCCAGCCGGATAAAAGCAATCTCAGCCATCCAGCGTCCACTTCATCTCGCAGGGATGGCCTACCCATCCCGTCACCACGGACCCTGCCTGCAGGAGGATGTCCGTGATATAAAGCGTCCCGGTGCAGTTCGTGATGCACACCCGCACCGTGATGGACTTGACCCTGGTGGAATAATTCTCCGGCGCGATCCGGGCGGAAGTTGAAGATAAATATGCCATGCCGTCCTCCTTCCATCAGTACAAATCAATGAACCGGCTTTCCGTACTGCCGTCCTCATACTCGATCACCACTTCAATGCCCACCTGGGAAGTGTCGCTTAACTTCTCCAGATTTTCCGAGCCGATCTGCGCCGACAGGGTGTAGCTGGAGCGGTTGGCGGGATAGACGGTCTGGGACAGGCTCTTGGTCATGCCGGCCACGCCCTCCGCTTTGAAAGACGCCGTGCCGGACGCGCCGTTTTCACTGTCCGCCTCAAAGCCGGAACTGACCCAGTAGGCAAGCCCGTCATCGGCGCGGGAGTTTCTAAGCAGATTGAAAGGAACCATTTCCCGGATATCGTTGTTCGACACCATGCTGGTGCCTTCCAGCGAGTCCGCCGCGTTGTCCCATTCACTGGCGGAACTGCCCAGGTTCTTCAGCGTGGTGGAAAGCTCCAGCACCGTGTTCCACGGCTCCTGCAGGTTGTATTCCCGACGGACAATTCTTGTGGTGACCGAAAGCCCCAACTCCTTATCCTCCACCCGGACGTAATCTCCCAGTTCCCAGGCTTCATGCTCGTAGCCCGTCAGCACGGATAAGTCCATCGCGTTTAACACATAGGAAATGGTGGGCTTTGCGTAATCCGCCAGCCGCATCTCGGTATATTCTTTCATCTGGTAGGGATTCGTGAAAGAGGAGCAGTCCAGGGTGGAGATTCTCACCTCGTCTGTGTAGGTGAAGTCCTCCACATAGGGCCTTCCGCCGTTGATGTCCGCAAAGGTCATCCCTTCCGCGCCCACGGCGTACAACCGGGTCACAAGCTCCCTGGTGTCCACCACCCGCTGGATGGATTTCATGTTCTTCTTGTAGGCAAAAAGGGCGCCGCTGTCCTTGCCGTTGACCGTCAGCAGATGCACCAGCCGGTTCGGGCAGTCAAAGACCAGGTCGCCGCCGTGGAGGTCTGCGATATTCCGAAGGATGGACAAAGCGTTTTTCTCCGTACTGGTCCAGGTGCGCTGTGTCCGCACCGTCACTGTGCCGACGCTCCATTCCGTACCCTCCAGGGCGTATGCCATCGCCGTTTCCGGGTACTCCGCTTCAAAGGTACGTTCCTCCTTGCGGACAGAGAAGGTCAGGTCATAGAACTCTGCTTCCGCGTACACCTCTGTGACGGCACTGCCGTCCGTGTCCCTGGTGTCGGTAACTGTCCGTACCTTATACACATCATCCACGATCTGGATCTTCTTCTCACTGTCGATATAGCCCCGCTTGCCGTCCCGGTAGGGAATCTTAAAGGAAAGAGTGTCCTCGCCGTTGATCTCGCCCGTGACAATGATGTCGTATGCATTCTCCAGCACCGCCTCCCATGCACCGTTCCTGTCCAGCACCACCGGCCTTGCGTAGCCGATCTTTTCATAGGGCGCTTTCGGGATGTCATAGAGCCGGATATCAATAACCTTCGGTGTCCGGGAGGTGTCTGTGGTAGTCAGCGTTACCCGGAAACGGATATATGCCCGGTTGGGGGACGCCAGCCGCCCGTCAGCGGGGACTGCCGCCCAATCGTTCCATTCCTCCAGGTCATCGCTGGTGGAAGTCTCCACCATGGAAACCGCCGTGGCACCGGAGATGTACTCGCTGGTCACAGACACACGCCCGGTGCCGGAGAGATTGCAGTCTGCCGCTGCTGTGGTCAGTACACCTTCCGAAGGGTAACCGCCGCTTGATGCCCGGAGCGTGACCGTCCCCGGCTCCGTGATGCCATCCACATCCCCGGAAGTATCGCCGCCGTTGGCGCAGAGTGAGGAAAGGAAGTAGTTTTCCAGGTCCTCTGCGGTTAGCTGGGTGTCACAGTCCAAAAACCAATCGTCCAGCCCTCCGGCGTACCAATAGGAGTCGGCGTGCATCCCCAGAATCAAATCCGCCGTGCAGGAGCGGTTCAGTTCCCCGGTAAAGGAAAGCACCTCCGACGCCCACACCGTGCCGCTGCCCCGGTCGCCCACCACATACTGCGCCGTTTTGTTATCCGGCTCGATCAGGCAGGCGATAAAGTACCAGCCGCCGTTGACCAGGGAAAAGGGCGGATCCACCGACTCGTCCAGGATCAAAGAGCCGGTATCGTTGTAGAGCATGATCCTCGGATTGCCCCGGATGAGGGACAGGTAGAAAATCGGCTGCCCCGGCCCGTACCGGGTGTTAAAAATCGGGCAGTAGGTATTCCCCACGGAATAGGTGGTGGGGTTCATCCAGCCGCCGCAGACAATCCTTGCCCCAAGGCTTGCGAAAATGCTGCCATCATTGGTCACCTTCAGATAGTTCTGCTCGGAGGATGGGTTCACAATGTTCATGCGGATATAATTCCCCATGCGGTTTGCGGAGAGGGACGCACTGGTGCCGCTCCAGTTATTGATATATGCCGCCCGTCCCATGCCGGAGGAATCCAAAAGGCAGTCGTCCTCATCCGGGTCCGATTCATTGAACCGCCACAGGCCGCCCTTTGCCCATTCTTCCGGGAACTCCCCGGTAAAATCCGTCTGCTTGTTCAGTATCGTTTTCAGTGCCATTGCCGCTCACCTCCATCGGCTCCTTGCCTGGATTTCCAGCCCCGTAAACGTGGCGTTTGCCGCCGTTACGGAAACCGTGTTGCTCCCCACCGCCAGCGTGGGGAAGTTCAGTTCCTCCAGATACGGCAGGGCGTTCCGCAAAATAATCCCGTCCGCATCCTCCACATAGGCGGTCATCCGGTCAGTATCCACCACCAGCGTCTCGCCGGCCGCAAGGGTGGCATTGACGATCTTTAATTCCTGCCCGTTGGTGGTGATGCTGATGGAATTGCTTGCCCCGGAGGTGATCACGCCCTCGATGCGGTAGATGGGGTTGGACTCCATGTTTCCGATGAGCCGCGTGACCGTGCTGTTTCCTGCTTCCGTGATGGAAAAGGTCTCATCCTCGATGGCATAGCCGAAGGGGTCCGGGCAGAAGAAAGTCAGGTCAAAGCTGCCGGAAGAACGCAGCAGCCGTTCACACTCCACCGCTGCGTTCAGCCTTGCCATGAAGTACCGGTCCGGCACATCGTCCAAGACGAGCTGCTTTAAGCCGCCCACCGGATCGAGCCATGCGGCAATGTCATCCAGTGTGGAAACCAGGGCGGAAAAGCTGTGCCTGGGGAAGATATTGCAGGAGACTACAATCTCCCGGTAGTCGAAATCCGCCCCAAAATCCGTCACGCCATATTTGCCGGGGACCGTTGTAGTAAAGTTCCGCAGACTCCCGCTGACCTGCCAGGAGGTCAGCCTTGCCTTTAGGCCCATACTCTTGGATGTGATGTCGTTATAGGAAAAGCCCACAGGCTGCACCTCCTTTTATGCTGTGCTGAACCGTCCCTGGGCGCGGGAGCCGGTCTGGATCAGGTTGTAAAGTTCCTGGGAAATCCTGCGGATGTCGTCCTCGCTGCGGACGATCATCTGCTGGATGGTAATGAGGGTTCCAAAAGAGGAGCCGCCCGCTCCGCCCATGCCGCCGGCCACGGAACCCACCGTCGCGGCTGTGTCAAAGGCAAAGTTCGAGGGGACTGCGGACTGCATATCCGCCGCCAGCCCGCTCATCACGCCCAGGATGCCGTTGTTCAAATCCTCTGCGGCGCTGACCGCTTCACCGGCGCTGTCTTCAATGCCGCCGGCAAGACCCCTGCCAAGCATCTCGCCCACCCAGGCCATTTCCTTCGAGGGCGAATTGATGCCAAAGAAGCTGCAGATCCCGTCCCAGATGCCGGAAATCCAGCCGGATACTTTGTCCCAGATCCATCCGGCAAGGCTCTGGATACCCTGCCACAGCCCCTGCACGATGTTCTTGCCGATATTGACAATCTGCCCCATAGACGAGGTAAAGGCATTCACAATCCCCGCAATGATCTGCGGCACCGCCTTTACAATCTCCACAATAATGGTAGGCAGGTTCTGGATCAGCGAAACAAATAGCTGCACACCTGCCTGGATGATCTGGGGAATGCTGTTTAAGATGGCGTTTACCAGCGAGGAAATAATCTGCGGGATTGCCGCCACAATGGTGGTAATGATGGTCGGCAGGTTCTGAATCAGGGAAATCAGCAGGTTCACGCCCGCGTCAATGATCTGGGGGATGCTGCCGAGGATGGCGGTCACCAGCCCATCAATGATCTGCGGAATCGCCGCCACAATGGCCGTGATAATCTCCGGCAGTGCGGAGACCAGCGAGGTCAATAGCTGTATCCCGGCATTGATGATCTGTGGGATGGCCCCGACGATAAACTCCACAATCGCCGTAATGATGGCGGGCAGGGCCGCAATCAGGACCGGGATGGCATTCAGCAGCCCCTGGGCCAGCCCCATGATAAGCTGCAGCGCCGCGTCCAGAATCATCGGCAGGTTTTCGATCAGGGTCTGTACGATCTGGGTAACCACAAGGACAATCTGCGGAATCAGCGTGGGGACCGCAGCCGCAATGCCCTGGGCCAGCGTGACGATGATCTGCGCCGCACCTTCCATCACAGCCGGAAGGCTCTGGATGATGCCGGAGAGCAGCGAGGTCAGCATCTGCATCCCGGTGTTTACAAACTGCGGCAGCATGGAAACCGCCGTGTTCACCAGTCCCGTAATGGCCCCGGCGAAGGCTTCATCCGCCCCGTCCACGCCGTTGACCATGTCGGTAAAGGCGGAGATGACTTCCGAGATCGCCGGGAGGAACTCCGCACGGAGGCTGTTCTTCACATTGGATATGGTCTCCCCAAACCCCGCCAGGGTCTCGTCAAGCTGCGCCTGTCCTTCTCTGGAAGCCACCAGCGCCTCGTTGTTGCGGTAAAACGCGCCGCTCGCCTCGTCATAGGCCCCGGAAAGAGTCTCCATGATCAGGCGGTTTCTTTCGCTTTCACTGGAACAAGCCGCCAGTTTTTCATTGAAGGCATCCTCGCTGATGCCCACCCAGTTTAAGGCGTCCGCCAGGGAGCCGGTGACCTCGCCCACTTTGGCGGTCTCGTTGGCGGACTCGATCATGCCCTCGATGGGAAGGGCGTCGCCAAAGGTACCGTAGACACCGGCCGCGATATTCGTCCACTTGGTAATGTCCTGCTCATTTTCCGCAAGCTGCGCCAGGAGCTGGGAGGCTTCCGTGGCCGTGTCCGTATCGCCCAGGATTTTATAGAACTCCGTGTAGGATTTTTGTGCCGCGTCCCCGCTGTATCCCGCCGCCTCAAAAGCGGTGGTCAGCTTGCCCTGTGCCACCCGGTATTCCTCAGTGGCTTCGTCCAGGTTCCAGATGGCGCTTCCAAGCTCTTGAATACCGCTCAACGCTGCCTGGATGCCGGAGGAGATGAGGTTGCCCATCGCCACCGTGGCGACCGAAAGGCCGGAGCCTAATTTATCTGCCCCGCTGGATGCGTCCTCCAGCGAATCGCCGAAATCCTCCGCCACATCCCCGGCGTCCTTCATCCGCTCCCGGTTTTCCCGCAGTTCCCCGGAAAGCTGGGAGATGCGCCCCTCCAGTTCCTTTGCCTCACTGGAGCCTTTGCCGTACTCCAGAACCGCATTGGAATAGGCGCGTTTCATCCCGGAAAGTTCCTCTTCCTGGCGGGAAATCTCCTGAGAGAGCCGCTCTGTGGCGTCCGCCGCCTCCGTCTCCTGCCGGGAGAGGGACTCAATGGCCCGCTCATTGGCGGAAAGTTCCCGCTCCATGCCGTTCAAGGCGGCTTCGGCGTTGTTAAGCTGGATCTGCCAGTTCTGCGTCCGGCGGTCGTTCTCCCCAAAGGACTCGGAGGCGTTCTGGAGGGCAGCCCGCAGCGTTTCGATCTTCTGGCGCTGGGCGTCGATTTCCTTGTTCAGAACGGTATTCCTTGCGGAAAGCGCCTGGATGGATTTATCGTTGGAGTCAAACTGGGAGGAAACGAGCTTCATCTCGGAACCCAGCACCTTAAAGGACTGGTTGATCTCCGACAAAGCCTTTTTAAATTCCTTTTCGCCCTCAATGCCGATTTTCAGGCCAAAATTGTCCGCCACGGGCCGCACCTCCTTCCTTCGTCCTTATGGACTTCATATCCCTCGTTTTCGTGTAAACACGAAAACTCGCTCATTCCGTCATTCGTCCTCTCCCCACAAAGCCACTTGGCTTTGTGGGGTCCCCGTCATATTCCATAGGGAATGACATCGTCAATCGTCAATTCCCGCTTCGGCTTCGCAAGCCCCAAAAACTGCCTGTGGCATTCCCACAGGTCCATAAGCAGGCCGAATGGAAGGAGCAAGGTTTCATCCAGGGAAAGATGAAGCTGCGCCGTCCCGTAATACAAAAGCCGGGTAAACAATTCTTCATCACTTACCCGGCCGCCGTCTTTTTTCCCTCCGGCTCACTTTCGATATTCCGTTTCGTCCCCCGGTACATGGCCTCCATGATGGCGTCTTTGTAGTCCGTCAGTTCCATCGGGGAGGTGAGAAGCTCCACCTCCTCGGCGGTCAGCTCCGGCTTTTTGTCCTCCGGGTGCTTCAGGTTGTGGACGAGGATCGGCTGGTTGCACAGAAGGGTAATCAGCCACACGATCTCGTCCAGAGCCATCTCAAAATTTTCCGCTTTCATCAGCTTCTCGCCCAGGTTCTCCAGCCCGCCGTAGCGTCCGGCGATGGCCTTGGTCGCCCTGGTGGTCAGGAGCATTTCGTATTCCTGCCCGCCGATATTGACAGTAGCTGTTCTTTCATCCATATCTCAAAACCTCCTATTACCCTTCGCCGCCTGTGTCAGATGTCTGATCCGCATAGGACGGCTCATAGACCTCATCGTACCAGCCCGTGATAACCGTGGGAGACACACCGGAGTCATCCTCGGACACCTCCGCTTTCCAGGGGTGTTTGCCCTGGCCGTCCACCTTATTGCGGCGGGTCACCGTCCCCTCGATGGAAGGGGTGGAAAACTCGATGCTCTCGCCCTTGGTGGTCAGGTTGGTGGCCGGGATACCAAAAATCACGCGGTACAGCCAGAAATAGCGGTATTTGCCGTTTGCTTTCTTGGCCCGGAAGCCGATGGCAACCGGAGCGCCGCCGTCCTCCGATGCGGAGATCAGGACGCCGTTTTCATCAATCACCGCCCCGGTCAGGTCTTCCGCCACGCTTTTCCCAATATCGTCCACACCCAGCGTCAGCGTCCCGCTCTGGAACTCCTTCACGACCTCCGCCGCGCCATCGTCCGCGTACAGCGTAGCTTCCGCCAGTTCCACGGAAAGCTCGGCGGTCATGGCTTTTGCCAAAGCCACAGGGGCGGCATAGGTCTCATCGCCGTTTTCACCCTCGGTAATCTTCGAGTAGAAAAGTTTATCAAGGCCAATGGTAGCCATAGTTCATTCCTCCAATCCATACAGTTTTGTCACATCAATGGCATAGTGGTGGTAGCCGGTATCGTCCTCATGGCCGATGTACCGCCTGTCCGTAATCACAAAATCAGCGGCAAGGAGCGCATTTGAAAGCTGCCCCTTCCGCATCAGATAGTTCCCTTTGGAGAACAGGGAGAGCCGCGCCTCCTGGGCTTCATACCCCGGCAGGTTATCTGCGTGAAGTTCATAGGTATCCGCCAAAGGCGTGACCACCACATATTCCTCCGGCGGCTCCCCGGAGAACACGCCTGTCTCCACAGGCAGTCCGCAGCCGGTGACCGCAGCCTTGATTTCCGAAAGCAGGCTCAAATCTTCTCCACCTCCTCGTCCAGCTTCGCCTTCATGGCGTTGATACAGGCATTCCGGGAGGAGGAACGGGCTGGTTTTAAGAAGGGTTTTGCGGGCTGGCCGCTTTTGCCGTATTCCAGGATGGTGGCGATCTTGGCGTTACTGTCGCCGTCCGACCTTGGCTCGGAAAAGCCTACCTTCACATTGAAGTCCCCGTTCTTATCCTGCAGGGCGGGAGATGTGCCAAGGGAGCGGAGAAGCTCCCCGGTGCTTCTGGACTCATACTTCGTCCCGCTGCCGATAACCGACTGCAGGTTGGAGCGCACCTTGTCCTCCACAACCTCCGCGCCCGCTTCCAGCACCTTCGGGAGAATCTCATCGGTTTTGTCCGCCAGCCGGGATACCTTCATCAGGAAATCCTCCGGCATCCTCCATGTCGCTTTAGCCACCTGGTTTCACCTCCTGTACCAGTACTTCCAGATACATCCCCCTGCCTTTGACATCCTCCACCGAAGTGATCTCAAAGGTATGCCCGTCGCAGAGAATGCGCATATCGGTTGTGACCGTGACGCCTGGTATCACGCGGAATTGAAAAAGGTCGGTGGCGGTGGAAAAGGAAGCCATGTTGGCCCATTTCTCACTGCCATGCCGGCCTTCCCGGTAAGCGCGTACCTCTGCCACGGTCACATCCGTTTCCGTCTTGAATCCGTCCTTATCCTGTGTGAACTGTTTCTCTACGATTGAAATAAAGGTGTTCATCTTGCCAAAACTCATACTCACACCTTCCAATCCCGGTCAAGCCGCAAAAGGAGATTGACCGTGTTCCAGACCTGCTGCGCCGCATTGGTGTTGTCCGCAAAGAAGCCCCCGGTGGAGCCGTCCCTGGACTCATAGAAATGCGATGCCAGCATAATCACCGCCTGTTCAGTGGTGGCCGGCATTGCGTTCTCCGTATAATAGCCCTCCTGGATGTGCTGATAGCTCTCCGCGTAGGAAACAGCGGCGGTAATGTAGCTCTGCAAAAGCGCGTCATCCGCCGAATGCTCCAGAATGAGATTGGCTTTGACCTTAGAAAGAAGTGCTTCCATCACCGCCGCCTCCCTTCATTAGCCTGCAGCTTTCATTTGTAGAAGCTGAATACCCTCCGCAAGGATAACTTTGCCGTCCACACGTTCTGTAGCCACATAGCCAACCTGGCCGTTAGTGGCATAAAGCTCATTCAGTCTCTGCACGGTACGTCCGGCACGGTCTCCGATCCAGTAATTCTGAAAATCTCCAAACGCAATGGCAAATGCTCCTGCTTCCACGGTCGGAACATAAGGGCTGGTATACAAATCGTATCCCAACAGTTTGTCCGGCTGACCTGCCTGCACGGAAGGCTGCCACAGATAGGCTCCATTGTTATCCTTCAGTTTTCTGAGGAGAGACACTGTCGCATCGTTCATAAGAAACTTAGCGTTCCTGCGGTAAGGGGATTTCAGTGCATAAACAAGACTGATGATCTCATCCACTGTAATGGCTGTTGCGCTTGCAGAGGTAACACCTACAGCGCCGCCACTCGCAGTAAAAATACCTGTAGGCTGATTGACGCCAGTGCCTACGCAGAATGCCTGTTCCTCAGCAATTCCGAATGCTCTGGCAAACTCATTGGCGATATACTGCTCAAGCGGGAACGCCGCATCCTGCAAAAGCTCCACACTGACACGGATGAGGTCGGTCAGCTTGAACGCATCGATCTGCTTTTGACCGAAGGTCGGATTGCTCTCGGTAAATGCGGCATTTTCCGCTGTCCAGGTTGCCGTAGAATGACCCACCGCAATCGGGATTTTCCTGTCATGGTGGGTAGTAATGACCTTTGCAAGAGATCGGATTACGTTTGCCTCATCCAGACCAACGATAATCTGGTTTTCAAACTCTTCCGGTACAAGATATCCACCGTCCGCGTCAACACTTTCGGAAAGCACATTATGGATCGGTGCTTTACCACGAAGATGTCTGCCAAAATCTTCCTTATATGCGTTGGATGCACGACTGCTCTTAGCCTCGGTCATACCGGAACTTTCCGGTGTCTGCGTAAGCGGCTTACCCACGGGCTTGTTCAGTTCCGCCTCCATCGCATCCCTGCGTTCCATGCGGCGGATCTCGTTGGAAAGATCGTTCAGGTCCTGCTCCATAGCGGAATAGGTGGCGTCATCCGCCGCAGACAGCACGCCCTTGTCGTTCCTGTGGGTATCGAGGAAGCCCTCCATCGTGTTCCACAGCTTTGCTCTCTTTTCACGCATTTCGATAATAGTCATGATGATTTCCCTCCGTTAAATAAAGTTTTTGATGGTGTTGAGACGCGCTTTCAGTTCATCGACCGAGCGTCCCGTTGCTTCTTCCGGCTCTGCCGGAGTGTCTGTCTGTGCAGGAGCGGGTATATCCGCTTTCTGCACGGGTTTTACCTTGGCGCTGATCTTGTTCATCAGAGCCGCCTGCACAGTCTTTCTGGAAAACGCATAGGCAGGAATTGTAATCTCGACGGCTTTCTCATCTTCGAGAATTCCGTCCGCAAAGCCCAGCTCCACAGCCTTGTTTGCGTTCATCCAGGTTTCCGCATCCATAAGGTGAGACAGTTTTGCCCTCGACAGGCTGGTCTTGATCTCGTAGGCATTGATGATGCTTTCCTTGACCTCATTCAGCATCTCGATGGCTTTCTGCATATCCTCGTGGTCGCCCATAGCGATGGTCGCGGGATTATGGATCATCATGAGCGCTGTAGGAGCCATCAGCACCTCGGTTCCAGCCATAGCGATGACGGATGCTGCCGATGCCGCGATGCCGTCAATCTTGACAGTTACGTCATCCTTATAATCCATCAGCATGGTGTATATCTGGCTTGCCGCAATGCAGTCTCCGCCGGGCGAGTTGATCCACACGGTCACGGGACCGCTCCCGGCAAACAGTTCTTCACGGAACTGCGCCGGAGTGATGTCATCATCGAACCAGCTCTCCTCCGCAATCGTGCCGTACAGTTCAAGCACCCTTGCCTCGGTTCCGCCTTCGTCCGCCTGGTTCTTCCACGCCCAGAACTTCTTCGTTTGACTCATTAGCTTCTTCCTCCTTCCCTTGGTCAGTAGTTGTATCTGCAAAAGCGCCCGCCTTGGAAAGCGGGAGCATATTGCCGTTTACGAGGTAGAGATCGCCGCCGTCTTCTGTCGAGATGCGATCAAGGTTCTCCAATTCCCGGATGTCATTTGCTGACATCCATCCGTTTTGCCTTGCTGTTGCATACCCGCTCATACGGCTCTGGTAATCTCCCCGGAGCAGTCCTTCTACATTGAATTTCATAAAATATCTCTTTTTCTCTTCCGATGATAAGAGCCGCCTCTGTATGGACTGCTCCCAGCGGATTACCCAAGGATCAAGCGTGTACTTCACAAACTCAAGGGACTGCTGCTCAATATTAGAAAAGCTCGACTTTTCCAAGTCACCCACCATATGGGGCGGTACTCGGAAAATTCGAGCAATCTCGTTTATCTGGAACTTTCTCGTTTCCAGGAACTGTGCCTGTTCCGGCGAAATAGAAATAGGTGTATACTTAAGCCCCTCCTCCAAAACAGCGATTTTGTTGGCATTACCGCTGCCGCCGAACTGAGTCATCCAAGATTCACGTACTCTCTGGGGGTCTTTGATTGTTCCCGGATGTTCCAGAACACCGCTCGGCTGAGCACCATTGGCAAAGAATTTACTCCCATATTCCTCTGTGGCAATGGCAAGTCCAATAGCATTCTTCGCCATTGCAATGGGACTGTAACCAACCAGACCATCAAAACCAAGCCCCGGTATGTGCAGCACATCGGATGGATGTAGCTTTACCAGAAAATCATTGGTTTTTGGTACTTCCTCAACCGATTTCTGATAGGTGTAATAAAGCTGTCCCGTTTCATCTCGGCTGACGGTCATCTTATTTGGCATAAGCGGGTAGAGGGCAATCACCTCGCCCTTACCGTTGCGGATGATCTGGGCGTAAGCGTTGCCCCACAGCAAAAGATGGGTCATAAGCGTCTCCCGGAACACGAAGGAACTCATCTCCGGGTTCGGCTCGTCATGCAGGAGAAGATACAGCGGATGGTCGATGGCTTTCTCCTTGCCGCCGTCCTCTTTGTAGCGGTAGAGGTGAAGGGGAAGCCCCGCCACCGCCTCTGCCAGGATACGGACGCAGGAGTACACCGCCGTCATCTGCATGGCGGAGCGTTCCGTCACCGCCTTGCCGGAGGTGGTGCTGCCAAAATAGAACGCATAGCTGCTCCCGGTGGTGCGGTCCTGGGGCTTATCCCTGGAACGGAACAGCCCGGAAAAGATACCCATATCGAATCACCGTCCTTTCAGATAAACAAAAGGCCCCGGCTGTCATAAACCGAAGCGCCCGTATCATTCCCACATCGGATCGCCCGGTCAAGCCCCATGATGGTGGCGATTGCACCGTCAATCTTCTCTGTGGATTTTTCTTTGTCCGCCTTGATGTTGCCTGCCGGGTCGGTGCGGATGAAGATGTTGTCCATCATCCACCGCAGCACCGGGTGTCCGCCGTGGGCAATTTTCTCCTCCAGCACCAGCTTCATCAGTTCTTTGGTCGGCGGGGACATATCCTTAAAGCCCTGTCCGAAGGGGACTACCGTAAAGCCCATGCCCTCCAGGTTCTGTACCATCTGCACAGCGCCCCAGCGGTCGAAGGCAATCTCCCGGATGTTAAACTTCTCACCGAGCCTTTCGATAAATTTCTCGATGTAGCCGTAATGCACCACGTTTCCTTCCGTGGTCATCAGCGTTCCCTGGCGCTCCCACAGGTCGTAGGGAACATGGTCTCGGCGGACACGGAGGTCAAGCGTTTCCTCCGGTATCCAGAAGTATGGCAAGATGTAGTATTTATCCTCCTCATCCAGCGGCGGGAACACCAGCACGAAAGCCGTGATGTCTGTGGTAGATGAAAGATCCAGCCCGCCGTAGCAGATGCGCCCTTCCAGATCATCCTCGGAAACCGGGAAGGCACAGGCGTCCCACTTGTCCATCGGCATCCAGCGCACCGACTGCTTCACCCACTGATTGAGCCTAAGCTGCCGGAAAGCGTTCTCCTCACCGGGGTTCTGCTGGGCGGATTCACAGGCGGCCTGCACCTTGTCGATGCCAACCGTGATGCCAAGAGATGGATTGGCTTTCTTCCAGACCTCCGGGTCTGTCCAGTCCTCATCCTCAGCAGCACCGTAAATGACGGAGTAGAAGGTGGGATCGACTTTCCTGCCTTCCGCAATGTCGATGGCTTTCTGGTGTACCTCGTAGCAGATGGAGTTGGTATCGTTGCCTGCTGTGGTGATCAGGAAATATAGCGGCTGCATCCGAGCATCGCCGGAGCCTTGGAGCATGACGTCAAAGAGTTTCCGGTTGGGCTGGGTGTGCAGCTCGTCAAAGATCACGCCGTGGGTATTAAAGCCATGCTTATTCGCCACGTCCGCCGACAGCACCTGGTAGGAACTGTTTGTGGGAAGGTATGTGATCTTCTTCTGGGATTCCAGGATCTTTACCCTCTTGGAAAGCGCCGGGCAGAACCGCACCATATCCACTGCCACATCAAAGACAATCTTTGCCTGGTTTCGGTCGGCAGCGCAGCCATACACCTCGGCTCGTTCCTCGCCGTCCCCGCAGAGAAGCAGGAGCGCCACAGCGGCGGCAAGCTCTGACTTTCCCTGTTTCTTGGGAATCTCAATATACGCCGTATTGAACTGCCGGTAACCGTTGGGCTTTAACACGCCGAACAGGTCGCGGATGATCTGCTCCTGCCAGTCGATCAGTTCAAAGGGCTTTCCCGCCCAGGTACCCTTGGTATGGCAGAGGGACTCAATGAACATGACCGCATAGTCGGCGGCGTCCTTATCGTAGTGCGAGGTCTTTGCCATAAACTTTGTAGGCTTGTATTTCTTCAGTTTCCGCATAGACACCACCTCCAAAATGGCATAAAAAATGACCTGCCAATTGGCAAGCCGTCTATCTATCTGTACGAGAGAAAGAGCCATGCGGCTCGATCTCTGGCTATAATGTTCTTTTTTTACTGCTGCATCGCCCAGGCAATGGCGTGGCCATCATCCTTAAATTCGATCTCACTTGCGGCTCTCAGCCCAATCATCCCTTCGCAGGTGTGGTCATCGGTCAGGAACTCGTATGCCGCGCCAAAGTAGCAGGGCTTGTTCCGTCCATTGTAGTAGTATCCGGCGAGGAGAACCTCGTCTCCAAAATTCAGCACCTTGCCGTCCATGCCGGAGAAGCGCATCTCCAAATCCTCGGTTGTGGTGGGGTTCGGCAGCCGGTACTTTTTCATTGCTTCGTTGATTGTCATGGTCTTCGTCCTCCATTTTCTTCATTTCCCTTTCGGTGTGTACATATTCGCTCTAAAAGCACATATTATCAAGTCAATTCCGAGCCATAATCTGCACAAAGATCAGAGGAACAAATTGTGTATCTTACCCCTGCGTGTGGCGGTGGATCGTCTCGATGATCTGCTCCTGCTCGGCACTGTCCACGCCGATGGACTGGAGCGCCTGCCGGGTACCGCAGTCCGGGCAGATGAGTGTTTCATTGTCCTCCCGCGAAAGTGCCGGAGCGCCATGGTAGACCCTGCCGCAAAGCGGGCAGACCGCCATTCTTGTGATATTATCCTTCATAGCTGCATACCTCCCTGCATTTATCGTAGGCGTCGAGCAGAATGTTCTTGTCGAAGTAAAAGGCGTCGTACCCTTCCAGGCAGGTCATCATATAAAAGTTGGTAGGGATGCCGATAGGGCGCTCCTCATGCATGATGTAGGCAAAGGCCGTCACCGTCCTGCGTTTCCCCGTGCGGATGCCTTTGTACTGGAGCTTAATGTCCCGCTTGTAATAGAAATGGGGAAATCCCTCGTAGCGGTCGAGGGCGGCCTCATCCGCAGCCGTTACCTCCCAAATCACCACGGGGACCATGCCGCTTTCGCATTCCTCGATGGTCAGGTAGGAGCCGGTCTTGCTTCCCTTAAAAAGCAGTTCCCAGCCCTTGAGATTTGCCGTGCCGAGGATCGTGGCGTGCGGGCCGCGCATCCGCATCTGCCGGACATTGAGGTTGCTGCCATAAGCGATGTAGTATCTTTTTTCTTTCATGGTATCCATCCTTTCCTGGAGGACTTAGGTTACTCGTCCTTCTACCACCCTAAGACCGCCGAAGCGGTCAGGGGCAGGGCATTTAACCTAAATCCTTCAAGCGGCTGCTCTGCCGTGCCGGAAGGCTGTATCCCCGGAAAGGTTGCGGGTCAGAAAGTCTCTGGCTGTTGCGAACTCCTCGCCGATGAAACCCAGGCGGAGGAGCCAGGTGCGCATGGCGTACTTGGGGTTTTCGTTCTGCTGAGGCTTGGGGCTTGCCGTCCGCACATCCTTCGCCATCTGGCTTAAGGCCAGGCAAAGCTGGATGTAGCTCTTTAGCTGCCCCGCGTGGATGCCGCCCCTGCGCTCCGCTGTCGGCTCATCGAACTGGAAAAGCCGGAACTCGACCGTGCCTTTGGTAAAGGTGGCGTGGAGGTTGAGCATATGGTAGCGGCTGTCATTGTAGTGGTGGTTCCGGCCGTAGTTTGCGCCGTTGCTGCTGTACCAGATATCCGCAAGCTGGGCCATCGTGCGGGGCTTCCTGCGGTTGACCTGTTCCAGGAACCGTGGGTCTACCGTGCGGCAGTAGCGGCTCATGCGGCCCCGGTCGAGTTTCAGCGCCTCAGCGATCAGGCTCTCATGGCTTGCCATGATGTTGGCAAGGTTGCGCAGGCTCTGCGGCGTGTGTCCCTGCGCCCCGATGTGGATGTGGACGCCGCATCCTCTGGAGGCGTCGCTCTTGGCGCCTGCGTGTCTGAGCTGTCTGCAAAGCTCCTGCAGGGTTTCGATGTCCTGATAGGTCAGAATCGGAGTGACCAGTTCGCATTTCTGCTCGTCCGGCCCTGCGATGGAAACGTCCTTCTGGAATTTCCACTCTCTGCCCTGTGCGTCCCAAGCCGACCAGGTGCTGTATCCGTTGCGGCCTGCGGTATTCTCAAATCTGCCTGTACCGAAGAAGTCGGCGGCAACCTTGGCTGCCTTCTGGCGGGTGATGTTGTTCATCTCAACCTCGACCCCGATGGTCTGGTTTTTCATCTCTGCGATCTGCCTTGCTGTTTTCTCGTTCATGGTGAATCCTCCGTTTTCGTTTGGTGTGTTTTCCCTTTCGGTGTACACATATTCGCTCTAAAAGAGGATAATAGCAAG